>Ga0316622_100004354_pt1 | contig 10385 bp, 9 predicted proteins | sample OWC_Aug_OW2_C1_D_FD_207646 | JGI IMG/M metagenome (GOLD analysis project Ga0316622, IMG submission 207646) | Wetland soil microbial communities from Old Woman Creek delta, Ohio, United States - OWC_Aug_OW2_C1_D5_C | ecosystem: Environmental > Terrestrial > Soil > Wetlands | place: USA: Ohio... | reverse complement strand
GAAGACTATCCTCATGGGGGTGGGACCGGGAGGGGGCTCTGCCCCTTCCCGTCCGCCCTCCCCCGAAGAGGATAGGGGCTTCATGCGGGGGACTGAAGCGCGGCTGGCGGATCCAGAAAACAGCTCCGCGTCGAATGTGGTGGGGAGCAGCGGAGAACCTGGGGGTTCCACCCGCCGCCTCATCCACGCCGTTTCTTCCCCTTTCCCCGCCCCTTCTCCTTTACCACGTGACCGTCCGGGTCGATCTCGCCGGCAAGAATACGGGTGCTGGAGATCCACCGTCCGTCCTCGGCAAAGACGCAGGCGATCTGGTGGATGTCCACCTTCCTCCTCCCCCGCTCCTGCCGGAGCCGGTTGATCTCCTGGGCCACGGCCGCCGTCTCCTCGGAGACCACCAGGGCATCGAAGTCGTCCTCGATGGCAGTCCCGTGCCGGTCCCCGAGGGGCAGGATCTCCCACCGGCCCACGCCCCCCAGGGATCCGATGAAATCGGCCAGCATGCGCCTGCGGTCGGTAAAAGGCCTGACCGGGTGGCGTTTGCGGCCCGCGAACTCGTCCGTGGTGAGCCCGATGACCACCTGGCCGTTCCTTCCGGCAAGGGCAAAGGCCCGCTCCAGCAGCCTGCGGTGGCCCGCATGGAAGGGCGAGAAGGTCCCGCCCACCATAACTTTCATTCCCACAGATGATGCACGTTTTATGGTATTATGACTGGCGGTGCAGGCGGGGCGCTCTTTGTGGCAGGGAACGCCACGGTTATCGGGGACGTGACCCTCTCCGACGGGGTTTCGGTCTGGTTCGGGGCGGTGATCCGGGGCGACAAGGACCGGATCTCCATCGGCCGGTCCTCCAACATCCAGGACAACGCGGTGGTTCACACCAGCCACGGCTTCCCGGTCACCATCGGTGCCCAGGTCTCGGTGGGCCACGGGGCGATCCTGCACGGCTGCACCGTCGGTGACCGGGTCCTCGTCGGGATGGGAGCCATCGTGATGAACGGCGCCGAGGTGGGCGCGGGATCCCTCATCGCGGCCGGGGCGGTGGTGACCGAGGGAACAAGGATCCCCCCGGGCTCCATCGTAATGGGGGTGCCGGGGAAGGTGGTCCGGCCGGTAAGCCCCGAGCAGGCCGCCCATATCGTCAGGAACGCCGAATCCTATGCCGAGCTGGCCCGGAGCTACCGTGACACGTGAGGTGGCGGTCATCGGCGCGGGGGTGGCGGGGATCCAGGCGGCCCTCGAGATCGCGGACCACGGGATCCCGGTCCACCTGATCGAGCGGGAGCCCACCATCGGTGGCCACATGGCGATGCTGGACAAGACGTTCCCGACGAACGACTGCTCCCTCTGCATCCTCTCCCCCAAGATGGCGGAGGTGGGGAGGCACCCCCTGATCCGGCTCCACACCTGCACCGAGGTGACAGGAGTCAAGGGGAACCCGGGGAACTACCGCCTGACCCTGAAACAGAAGCCCCGGTTCATTGACGCGGAGAAATGCAATGGCTGTGGGGAGTGTGAGCTGATCTGCCCCGTGGAGGTGTACCATGCCCACGATGCCGGTGTCGGTGTCCGGAAGGCCATCTACAAGCCCCATCCGCAGGCCATCCCGGATCTCGTGGTAAAGGACGCGGACCACTGCATCGAGTGCGGGCTCTGCTACGACGTCTGCGACCTGGATGCCATCAGGAAGGAGGAGAAGGAGGAGACCCGGGAGATCCGGGTGGCGTCGGTTGTCATTGCCACCGGCTACGGCACATTTGATGCCCGAAAGAAGCCTGCTCTCGGGTACCTGACGGTCCCGGACGTCATCACGTCTCTGGAATTCGAGCGGATGATCAATGCCGCGGGCCCCACCGGCGGCAAGATCCGGCGCCTCTCCACCGGGGAGGTACCCCGGTCCGTGGTCTTCATCCAGTGCGTGGGGTCCCGGGACCTGACCGTGGACCGGCCCTGGTGCTCCTGCGTCTGCTGCATGTCGGCCATCAAGAATGCGATCCTTCTCAAGGAGAAGTACCCGGAGATGGAGGTCACCATCTGCTACCAGGACATCCGGGCCTACGGCAAGGGCTACGAGGAGTACTACGTCCGGGCCGAGCAGATGGGGGTCCGGTTCCTGCGGGGGCTCCCCGGCGAGGTCTGGGCCGACAGGGAGGGCCCTGCCATGCAGGTGGAGAACACCGAGACCCGGGAGGTCCTGATCTTAACACCGGACCTGGTGGTCCTCTCCATCGGCCTGGAACCCGCTCCCGGGAGCGATGAGATCGCGGAGCGGTTCGGTATCCGGCAGGAGGAGTCCGGGTTCTTGAAGCCCCTGGACGACAAGCTGGGACCGGTCCTCACGGAACGGCCGGGAATCTACCTGGCCGGGACCGCGACGGCGCCCCGGGACATCCCGGACTGCGTGGCCCAGGGCGAGGCGGCGGCGATGCGGGCCTTCACGGACGCGATCCGGGAGGAGTGATTCCCATGGAGAACGAGACGATCCGGTGGGAGGATGCCACCGCAGAGGTGTCCCTCCTGGACCAGACCGATCTCCCCGCCAGGGTGCGGCGAATCCGGTGCCGTACCGTGAAACGGCTGGCCGAGGCGATCCGCAGGCTGGAGATACGGGGAGCACCGGCGCTGGGTGTGGCCGGGGCCTATGGTGTGGCGCTGGCCGCCGCCCGCTCCCCGGAACGGGACCTGGCCCGGTTCCTCGATGACGTCACGGAATCGGCGGAGATCCTCCGCTCTACCCGGCCTACCGCGGTGAACCTCTCCTGGGGGGTCGACCGGGTCCTCGCGAAGGTTCGCGCGGCGGGGAGCACCGGAAAAGCCCGGAAGGCAGCCCTGGAGGAGGCAAAGGCCGTGGCTGCGGAGGATGCCTTCACCTGCCGCCGGATCGGGGACCTCGGGGCAACGCTCCTTCCCCAACGGTGCACGGTCCTCACCCACTGCAATGCCGGTTCTCTGGCAACGAGTGACTGGGGGACGGCCCTTGGCGTGATCCGGAGCGCCGTTGCCAGGGGGAAGGCAGTACGGGTCATCGCCTGCGAGACCCGCCCCCTGCTGCAGGGGTCACGGCTCACCGCCTGGGAGCTGGCCCGTGACGGTATCCCGGTCACGGTCATCGTGGACAGTGCCGCCGCGTCCCTCATGCAGGCCGGGGAGGTGGACTGCGTGATCGTCGGGGCAGACCGTATCACCCGGGATGCCGTCTTCAACAAGGTGGGGACCTACATGCACGCTGTCTGTGCCCGGCACCATGAGATCCCGTTTTACGTGGCAGCACCCCGTTCCACCCTGGACCCGGAGTCCACCGCGGCCGGCGTGGTGGTGGAGGAACGGGCCCGTTCAGAGGTGGCCTCCTGCGGCCGGCGGCAGGTTGTCCCCGACGCTGCCGGCGTCCGGAACCCGGCGTTCGATGTCACCCCGCTCACCCTCGTGTCGACCGTCATCACCGAGGATGGCATCCACCGGCCGCCTTACGACATGCTGGCCGAAACAAAACGCAGGAAGCGGCGATAAACCCTTTCCCTGATCCCCGCCCACCGAGGCGGAATACTCCCGTCGGATCTCTCTCCTGCACGGGAAGGTTATCCTCCCCGGAACTCTTCCCCTGCACGGGAAGGTTATCCTCCCCGGATCTCTCTCCTGCACGGGAAGGTTATCCTCCCCGGAACTCTTCCCCTGCACGGGAAGGTTATCATCCCGGAACACCAAGATCCGGAGCAGCAATGGCAGTGGAGCTGACCTTTTCCAGCGTGATGGTCCTCATCGGCGAGATTACCGTCGTCGTGCTCCTCTCGCTCCTCTTCTTTGCATTCTTCCTGGTGGCGATGACCGCCCTTTCGATCCGGAGGGGCCGCCTCTACTTCCCCCGCCTCCTGAAGAGCGGTTTCTACATGCTGGAGGGGGTTGTGCGGGGCCTGACCCGGCTCTTCGGCATCTCGGAGAAGGATCTGATCACCTTCTTCATCCGGCTCCAGAACTCCATGAACACCACCACGTTCGAGAAGGTCCCGGTGGAGAAGAGGGCCATCTTCCTCCCCCAGTGTCTCCGGTCCTCACGGTGCCCGGCCGATCTCACCCCCGAGGGGCTTGTCTGCAAGCAGTGCGGCCAGTGCACGACCGGAGAGGCCATCGCCCGGCTCCGGGAGATGGGCTACCGGGTGTTCATTGTGCCGGGCTCGTCGTTCATCCAGCGGATGGTGCAGAAGTACGGGCCTGAAGCCATGATCGGCGTCGGGTGCATCATCGAGGTGAAGGATGGCCTCGAGATGTGCGACCGGCAGGGGATCCCTGCCATCGGGATCGTGACCCAGAAGGACGGATGCGTGGAGACACTCGTTGACTGGGACGAGGTCTGCGGCGTGGCCTCCCTGGGGCTCCCCGAGGCCACGCCGAAACCGGCCCCGCAGCCCGCGCCCGAACGTTCCACGAAGCCGGCAGAAGGGTAACCACCCCGGCCGCCTAGCCGGGGAGGACCACCACCTTCGATCCCTCCAGCCGGTCGGACAGCACCTTCCCGATCACCGTGATCATCCCCGTCGTCACCACGTCGCCGGTGATGACCCCGGGTCGCAGCACCACGTCGCCACCGGCCCGGATCGACCGGATCACCGCCCGGTCGCACACGAGGACCGTCCCCTCCGCGGTGAGGTTCCCCTTCACGATGGCCCGGCCGCCGATGAGGGCGTTCCGGCACGCAACATGACCCGCCACGGTGGAGCAGGGACCCAGCTCCAGGTCCCCGCTCACCGTGAGGTTCTTCCAGAAATGGGTGCCGAACGGCGCCGCCAGGTTCCCCTCGATCCGGACGTTGCCGTCGAAGAACGCTCCCCGGGGGACGTAGCAGGTCTCGCCGTGGACCCGGATCTTCACGGCGCTCCGGTTGGTTCTGGCCGGGGATAAAGTGTGCGATTCCCGCCCGGTGGGATGGGTGTGTTGCCCCCGGTCACAAGAGATCTCATCGGCGGGGAGCGGGTGGCCCTTCCCTTCACCCCTCTCCCTGACCTAGCCGATCCTGATGGTGCAGCGGCGGGGCCGGCACTCTCCCCAGGCAAAAGCGCCGTCATACCCGGGATATACCTCGCCGCAGGCGGTGCCCCGGTAGAACTTCATGTTCTCGGTCTGGGTATCTTCCTTCTTCCGGTCCTGCCCGTCAGGGTACTGGGGGCAGTATCCCTGCGGGATCCGGTAGTGGTCGATCTCGTAGCCGATGCTTTCCTGCACCGGACAGATGAATCCGAGACAGGTATCATCCGCCGGATACGAGTACCCCACAAGGGGGAGGGGCAACACGCAATAATCAATGATGTGATCCCCGGCCTGGCCTGCGACTTTCGGCACTTGGACGGTGTTTCCCTGCCACGCGGTAAAGCGCCCGATCTCTCCGGTGTCCGTGGGCAGCGGACCGAGGATGGTGCAGAGCGGGGTTCTCGTCACCACATATCTCACGTCAAACTGGAACTCCTGCAGGTCGCCCGGGTCCTCGTGGATAGGATTGTTCGTGGGATTGACATCCAAAAAAATACCCACATCAATCTTGAAGGACGATTCAGATTCGGAACCGGCCCTGGCCACACCCACAACGCCAGTCCCGGCCAGCAAGAGAACGGTTGCCAGCAGCGGGAGGAGCACGTCTCCCAGACCCTTCCCTCTCCACCAGTACATACGGTAGTTCCGGACCGTGGGGCTCGGGTATCCCCCGGGCCGGAACTCTCCACCACTCCTGGTATTCGGATTCCTCACGTCCGTGCAACCTGCAGGAGGATCCTGGGAACGCTTCCGCTCTGGTACGGTCGGGGAGAGAAATTCCGCGTCTTCACTGGTGGAGAACGATGCTGGCCTGGAGGTTCATCGTCCCCGTGCGTGACCTGAAAGGCGAGATTCGTGGTACAGCCAGGGACACACGCCCATTCCACGGGAGAGAGTAGTCCGTCTTTCCCCTGCCGGCTCATCAGCCCCTGCAGGGCACCACGGAGAGGATAGTCGTATCCGGTATTTATAGCTTTCCGCATGAAGAGAACCCGGTTCTCATCATGGCGTGGCCAGGGCTGCCCCGCAGATGACCACGAGGGCGAGGAACATGCCGGCCTTCAGGATCGTTGTGGCCTGCGATGACCGGACACACGGCCCATCGCTGCATCCCGCTGCCCTCCCGGCCCCGCCAAGGATCAGAAGATCCGGGACCGCGATGGAGACCAGGTAGAGGGGGGACCACCAGGGGAGCAGGGGAAGGAGGCTTACGAGATCTGCCCCCGCGGCACAGGCAAAGGCAAGCCAGGAGGATCGGGGCACCCCGATGAGGGCCGGGATCGTCACGGCACCGAAGGCCCGGTCCCCTTCCAGATCCTCTGCCCCCTTCAGGATCTCACGGGCCATCATGGCCAGGAACGTGATCAGGAAGAGGGGCATCGTGCGGAAGATACCCTCCGGGCCGGCGAGGGCTCCCCCGAAGAGGAACAGGGACCCCGAGAGGTAGGCCACGAGCATGTTTCCGGCCACCGGGACCCGTTTCAACCGGGCCGCATACAGGACGAGGAGGGGCGTGTTGACGAGCGCGACGGCCAGGCAGAGGGTCCCGGCAGGGATGCAGGCCAGGATACCTGCGGTAAACAGGATACCCGAAACCACGAGAGCTGTCCGGCGTGTGACCCGGCCGGAGGGGATAGGGCGGTCGGGCCGGTTGATCCGGTCAATGTCGGTATCGAAATAATCGTTGATGGCGTTCCCCGCCGCGGTGATGAGCCCCGCCCCTGCCACCAGGAAAAGGACGGATGTGGTCAGTGTCCCGGTGGCCACCAGGTACCCCACCGGTGCGCCGAGTCCCGCGGCAACGGCATTCACCGGCCGGGTGAGATCCAGGATACCCCTGAGGCTCATGCGATGGGTGAATCGTCTCTTCCCGATCCTATTTCAAGGCATGGGAAGCGTCTCCGCCGGGAGTCCCGCCGACGAGAGACCATGAACAAACAGGCAGCCTCATCGGGAAAGGCCCGGGAGGGGGGCACGCAGCCCCCTCCCGTCACACATGGAACCGTCATGTCACCCCAGTTACAAAGCCGCCACGGGGAACTCCAAAGGGGGGGCTTGGGCGACGGGAAGCCCTCCCCCTCAGATCTCGTACCGGCTGACAACCCCGTGGATCTTCTCGGCAGGGAGCCGGTAGAACTGGACAAAGTTGGGGGCCAGCCGTTTGATGACGGCAAAGACCCTCCACACCAGGTTATCCGAGACGATCTCCTCGGCACCGAAGAAGATCGATCTCTCCTGGATACCGGCCTCCCTCAGGATCGTGGTGAGATCGATCAGTTCCATGTACCCATACTGGACCTGGAAGACACGGAGGCCCGGGGCCAGTTCATCCCGGAACTGCCTGTCATGGCCAAACGCCGTGTCCAGGATCTTGATGGTGATGAACACGTTGTCCTCGTACAGGATGCCGTCCTGGAACATGGTGTGGCAGATGTAGGAGGGGATCTTCTGGATATCCCGGGCAAAGAAGAGGGCTGTTCCCCTGATCCTCCGGGTGGTGTCAGAGGCCAGATGGTAGCGTTTCAGGAACTCCTGCTGGTCCACCGGGTGCATCACCGCGTAGAGGCGGCGCTGGCCATAGATGTAGATAATGATGATGGCGAAGGGTACCGCGGCAATGAGGAGGGACCAGTACCCGCCGTGCGGGATCTTGAAGAGCGTGGAGGCGAAGAAGACGAGATCGATGAGGGTCACTGCCCCGGCCACCGCTGCCCTGCCGTAGAGCGCCCGCTTCCAGAAGATCGCGGTCATGAGGATACCGGTGATCAGCATGGTACCCATGACCGCAAGGCCGTAGGCCGCGGCCAGCCGCTCCGAGTACTCGAACTCGTGGAGGATGAAGAGGACCGAGAGGAGGAGGAGCCAGTTCACCATCGGGATGTAGATCTGGGACCGGATCACCTGGGAGGTGAAGTCGATCTTGAGGAGGGGCAGGATCCGGGTATTGACCGCCTGGTACACGATGGAGAAGAGACCCGAGATCAGGGCCTGGGAGGCGATCACGGTGGCAATGACTGACAGGATCAGGAACGGGAGATAGAGGACCGGCGACTGCGTGTACACCATGTCAAAGAGGATGTTTTTCGCCTCCGGGTGGAGAAGGACATGGGCTCCCTGTCCCAGGTAGTTCAGGATCAACGCGAAGAACACAAAGATCCAGGCATGCACGATGGGCCGGCGCCCGAGCTGGCCCATGTCGGCGAAGAGCGCCTCGCCCCCCGTCGCACAGAGGACCACCTGGGAGAGGATCAGGAACCCCGCGATCCCGTGGGAGAAGAAGAACCGGATCCCCACCAGCGGCGAGATGGCGGCCAGCACCTGGGGGGCCTGGAGCAGGGAGACGAGGCCGGAGGCCGCGATGGCCACGAACCAGAGGAGCATGATGGGGCCGAAAGCCCAGGCCACCCGTTCCGTCCCCCGGCTCTGGAACCAGAAGAGGGCGATGGCAATGAACCCGGCGATCCAGACAAGGTACACCTGCCCGATCCCTGCCGCCCCGGGGATCAGCCGGAGCCCTTCCACCGCCGAGAGGATGGAGATGGCCGGGGTGATCACCCCGTCGCCGATGAGGAGCGAGATCCCGACAATGGAGAGGAGCGAGGTGACGGCCACCCCCCTTCCTGTCTTTACCATGGGGAGCAGGATCTCCCGCAGCACGATCGTCCCGCCCTCGCCTTTCTCCCCGAGCTGCATGGCGAGCCAGGTGTACTGGACAGTGACGAGCACGACCAGGGTCCAGAGGATCAGGGAGAGGATCCCCATGACGTTCCCGAAGGTGGCAGGGATCAGGAGAAAGATGACGGTGAACGTATAGATGGGGGAGGTGCCGATGTCGCCGAAGACCACCCCCATGGCACTGACAGCCCCGCGGAGGTGAGAGGGCTGCGGCGGAGGTTCGGTCTTACGGGCCCCGACAGGCTTCCCCCCCTCTGGAGGAACGAGGGGTGAGGATTCTTTCGGGAGGGGGGCCACGGAGGGCACATCCCCGCCCGTCACTTTTCCGCCGGATTCCCCCCTCTCCGGAATGGTATCACCAGTCCCCGTATTCTGCGGCAGGGGTCTTCAATCCCACTCTTTTTTCGCGGCACCGGGCCACCTGACCCGATGAGGGGGAGGTCCCGGAAAGACGAGCGCATACCCTGAGGTCAACGGCGGACGGCCCCTGCATGATGGATCCTGACGGGCTTGGAGGGATTTGAACCCCCGACATTTGGCTTAGGACGCCAACGCCCTGTCCTGGCTAGGCCACAAGCCCTTCCTATATTATCTCCCCGGATGAGGTATAAAGGGTAGTGGCAGGGGAGGTTACTGTCATGGAATGTGACCGGATCCGCGAGGGGAGGACAGAGGTGCGGGTCCCCCGGCAGGACGCCTTCTCCGCGTTCCCGCCGGGCACCGCCCGGGTCTTCTACAACCCGCGGGCAGCCCTCTCCCGGGACTCCACCATTGTGCTGCTCCGGCTGATCCGGCCGCAGGAGTACCTGGACGTCATGGGGGCCACCGGCATCCGGGGGCTGCGGGCAGCGGTGGAGGCCGGGATCCCCACGATCATCAACGACCGGGACCCCGTAGCCGCGGAACTGATCCGGGAGAACATCGTCCTCGCGGGCGTTCCTGTTGAGGCCCTGGAGGAGGACGCCAACGTCCTCCTCTCCGCCCGCCGGTTCGAGGCGGTGGACCTGGACCCCTTCGGGACCCCGGCCCCGTACCTGGACTCGGCCTGCCGATCGGCGAAACGGTACCTCTTTGCGACCGCCACCGACACGGCCCCCCTCTGCGGTGCGCACCGGAAGGCCGGGATGCGCCGCTACTCGGTAACCCTGGTGAAGACCGAGTACCATGCCGAGGTAGGCCTCCGCACGCTCCTCGGCTTTGCCGCCCGGAGCCTGGCCCGGTTCGACCGCGGCATGGAACCGCTTTTCTGCCTGGCCCACCAGCACTTCCACAGGGTCCACCTCCGGCTCCGCCCCGGTGCGGCGAAGGCGGACGCCTCCCTCGGGAGGGTGGGGTTCGTCCTCCATTGTCCAATGTGCCTGCACCGGGAGGAGCACCCTGGCCTGGCCCCTCCGTGTGGTCCCTGCCCCCGGTGCGGGACCACGCTCTCACCCATCGGTCCCCTCTGGCTGGGGCCCATCAACGACCCGGCGACCCTGGATGAAATCTCGCGATTCCTTCCTGATAAAACGCTGGCTGAATCCCCGGCCCTCACCCGGCTGGTCCGGCTCCTCGGTGAGGAACTCCCCACCTCGACCCACTACGACTATCACGTCGTGGCACGGAACCTGGGAGGATCCCCTCCGGCAATGGAGACTGTGCTCGGACGGCTGGAGGCGGCGGGCTTCCGTGCCTCCCGGGTTCACTACTCGGGGA
>Ga0316622_100004353_pt1 | contig 10386 bp, 6 predicted proteins | sample OWC_Aug_OW2_C1_D_FD_207646 | JGI IMG/M metagenome (GOLD analysis project Ga0316622, IMG submission 207646) | Wetland soil microbial communities from Old Woman Creek delta, Ohio, United States - OWC_Aug_OW2_C1_D5_C | ecosystem: Environmental > Terrestrial > Soil > Wetlands | place: USA: Ohio... | reverse complement strand
TGCTTCGGCTGCCACAAACGGGATCTTCTCCAGTACCCGGACACCTCGTTCGCGACGAACTTCCGGGACGGGGAGAGGAACCTCCACTACCTGCACGTGAACAACAAGGAAAAGGGGCGAAGCTGCAAGCTGTGCCACGGCATCCACGGCGCCGACGACCCGACCCTGATCGCCGAGAGCGTGCCCTTCGGGAAGTGGAGCCTGCCCCTGAAGTTCGTCAAGACCGAGACGGGCGGCGGGTGCGCCCCGGGCTGCCACAAGCCGAAGTACTACGACCGCGAGACCCCGGGCAAGAAGCCCGAGCCGCCCCCGGCCAAGCCCAAGGCGAACTGATCCCCGGAAACTCAGGGATAGGAAAGGTTGTCGTGGCTCACGCCATGGCAGACGAGGTCGCAGCTTCCCGCAAACGTCCCCCGGTCATCGAATAGAGGATACGTACCCCCCGACTTCGGCTGGACGATCTGCCGGTCGAAGTTGATGAGGTGGGTGTGCGACCCCGTCCCGATCAGGTTGCTCACCCCGTGCGGGTCGTGGCACGCGGAGCACGGCGCACCCGCGGCGAGATGACCGCTGTGGCCTCCGCCGGACGCGGTGCTCCGCGGTGTCTTCTTCTGGAAGCTGGTGTCCCTGAGGATGCTGTTGCGGTCGTGGCAGCGGTAGCACAGCGCGTAGTTGTCGACCGTCTCCGGCGTGTTGTCCGCGGTCTCGTAGCGCAGGCGGAGAATGGGAGCGAACACCGAGCCGTGCGGGCCTCGCGATCCTCCCTCGTCGTCGGAATGACAGTCGGTGCAGAAGATCATCACCGCCGGGGTCATCTCGGGCTCGAAGGAGGAGGGAATGCTGGGGATGTTCAGGTTCTGACCGGGGTCCAGCACCGGATGGTAGGACGGGTTCGTGCTGTCGAACGCCAGCCTCTTGTTGGTGTTTGTGACCACCCGCTGGATGAAGGGAAAGTCCGGGGTGTAGTCGGCGTGACACTTGAAGCAGACCTCGTACTCGTAGGTCACCGCCGCGACCTGGCCGCCGTTCCGGTCGATTCCGCTCACGGCTCGCAGCAGCCCCGAGGCGAGCGGCGCATCGGCGTTCTGCCGGACGGCGGCGTGCGCGTTGTGACAGTCCGGACAGCCGACCGACCGGGTCCCCGAGCGGGCGGCGCCGCCCGGCTCGCGGCGAACGCCGGTAAGCTCCGCAGGCTCCTGGTGGTGTGCGGAGGGCTTTCGCACTTGCACCCCGATGTTCGGCGGGGCGGCGGGCTTCTTCTTTCCTGGGGCCGGCGGAGGGCCGAGACGGCCGCGCGGCGGGTGCGCCGGGTCGTACTCGTGGCAGCCGACGGTGATGCAGGAGTACGGGGAGGGGGGCGCGGAGGTGAAATTCAGGAGCTGCTCGGCGGTCGGGGCGAAGTGCGGCGTGTGGCAGATCTCGCAGCCCCACTTGTTGAGCTGGTTGTAGCTCGGCCACGTCTTGGGGGGTCGGGGCAGGAGGCCGGCCACCGTCTCGTTCGAGGCGGCGTGGGCCGATCCGATCCAACCCGTCATCTGATGGCAGCTCGTGCACAGCGCCGAGTAACGGTTGTCCTTGGCCAGGAACCTCCCGTTGGAGTCGTCGTGGGGATCGTGGCAGGTGGTGCAGTGAAGCTCGTCCTCGCCGCCGAAGACGAGGTCCGGCGGGGGCGAGGAAGCCAGCTGGGGATTCGGGAGCGCCGCGCTGTACCGGAACGACACCGGGTGATGCCCGGAGAGATCCTGGCCGAGATTCGAGAGGCTGTCCGAGGGCAGAGTGCCGCCTCCCGCCATGACGAACCCACCCGCGGGATTGACGACCGATCCCATGGCGATCGTCCCGTCGTGGCAGCTCAGGCAGAGCTTCGTCGGACCCGAGGGCTGCGGCAGCAGGCCGGCCCGGAGCGTGGGGCTCGTATACACCGTGTAGACCTGCGGCTCCAGCTCCTTGTTCCACAGCGGCGAGAGCGGGGTCGCGTTGTGCGGCGTGTGGCAGAAGACGCAGATCCGGGTCTCGGTCAGCGCGCGGATCGGTCCCGGCCCGGACACCGAGAGGTTGTGCTTGGTGTTGGTCAGGTCGGACGCGGTCTGCGCCTCGAGGGGCGTCGCGAGCCCGGAGGCGAGCAGACCGAGCGCCAGGGCCCGGGCAACGCTACGTCGCTTCCGCATAACCCTCCGTGATCCGGAAGACCTGGATCCGCCGATTGTAGGTGTCGCACACGTACAGCTCACCGCTCTCGCTCACGAAGATTCCCGAGGGGAGCCAGAACTCCCCCATCTCGATCCCGCGCCTCCCGAGCGTCAGCAGGAACTCTCCCTGGCGGTTGAAGAGCTGGACGTTGTCGAACAGGCTGTCCGCAACGTAGACGACCCCGTCACGGTCCACCGCGAGGCCTTTCGGCATCGCCAGGTCTCCGGAGCCGTCCCCGTGCCTGCCGAAGACGCCGAGCGGTTTCCCGGTCTCGTCGAAGATCTGCACCCGGAAGTTCAGGGCGTCCGTCACGTACAGCTCCCCGGCTGAGGAGCGGGAGATGTGGGTCGGAAAATTGAATCCCCCCTGCTCGTCTCCCCGCCCGCCGAAGGAGAACGCGAGGTTCCCCTGGGCGTCGAGCGCGTGCACCCGGTTCGCGAGCGTGTCCACGACGTAGAGCAGCTTCCGGGCGGGGCTGTACGCGAGCCCCGTGGGACGGCGGAACTGCTCCTCCCCCGCCCCGCGCAGTACCCGCAGGAACTCCCCGCCCGTCCCGAAGACGAACAGCCTCCCGACCGAATCCGAGAGGTAGAGCCGCAGGGCGTCGTCGAACGCCAGCGCGACGGGCGACGCGATCTTCTCCTGCGCCGAGCCGGTCAGCTTGAGATAGCGTGCAGCGGCGGGGAGGTACAGATGGACGCACCTGCGCCCCATGTCGGCCACCGCGATCCGCCCGTCGCTCCCGATCGCCACGGCCACCGGCAGCACGAAGCCGTCCGGGTCCTCCTTCTCGCCGAACACGAAGGCCTTGAGCGCCGCTCCCGAACCCCTGCGCTTCGTGAACCCGCTCAGCGACTCGACGTAGGTCAGCTTGGCTCGGCTCGGCTGGTACGGCCACTGCAGGGCGATCCCCGGACGCGCGGTGCGCGGGGTCCAGGTCGAGGCGCACGCCGCGCACAGCGCGGCCAGGGCCAGGAGCGTTGCGGTCCGCCGTGCCTGCATGGTCCTCCGGATCTCCACCTCTCCCCAGCTAGAACAGCTCTCGGCGCAGCCTGACGTAGTAGTACTGGTGCGAGCGGCCGTACGAGGGGGCGTACGCCGTTTCCGTGTCGGATCCGTATCCGCTGGCGCCGACGACCAAGTTTGTCCTGCCGATCGTCCAGACGAGCGACGCGTTCAGCGAGAAGGAACTGGTGTCCGTCAGGCTCTGCATGCGCGCGTAGGAGCCGCCTGCGGAGAGTCTCAGCCTCCTCTCGAGGAGCTCCTTCGTGATGCTGCCCGACGCGGCCGCGGTCCGTTCGGTGTAGCCGGACGGCGCCGTCGAGGCCGAGCCGCCACCGTAGTCCTTGTGCAGGTAGGCCAGCGTGCCGTAGGCGGTCGTCGTCGGGTCGAGCGCCCCGGAGTAGTGGACCTCCACCCGGTAGGCCCGGAACGGGCTGATCTCCCACTCCTGGTGCTGGTACTCGCCCAGGGCCCGCAGCGGTCCCCGCTGATACCGGAGTCCCGCCGTGTAGGTCGTCGAATCGAGCGGCGTGCCCGGGAACACACCCGACAGGACCTTCGAGCGCACGGCGACGAACGTGTAGTAGGGGGTGAGGAGATAGCCGTCCATCAGCTGGACGGCGGCGTTGTACGCGTAGGTGTCCGACTGGAACACGAAGTCCCCGCTCACGAGCGAGTAGGTCACGAAGAGATCGTACCCCGGCTCCCCCAGGGGGACCGACGGCGGGAGCCCGATCACGTGGACCTCGAAGGGATCCACGGCGGTATTCACCCAGAAATCGAGCCCCGGCCGAAGATCGACGATCGGGAAGGGCGAAACCGGAGATTTCACCGAGACGTCGATCCGGCTGTTCGGGTCCGCGTCGCGCTGACCCAGGAGGAACAGGCCGGGCACGGGCGTCGCGGGATGCGGCTCGTTCACGATGTCCCTGCGTCCCCGGTTGTCGGTCTCGCTCCTGGCCAGGCTCGTTCCGGCCAGCAGCACGCCCCCCAGGATCTGCTTGGTGTAGCCCAGGCTGAGCGAGTTGCTGGTGAGCGTCGAGTCGCCGGCCGTGGAGGTCCTGTCGTCGTGGAGGTACGCGTAGGTGGTATCGAGGCTGCGGTAGAGCCGCTGGATCACGCTGAGCCCGAGGGCCTCGCTGAGATCGTTCAGCTCCGTCTCCACCGTGCTGCCGGGAGGCCTGTTGAAGTTCTTGTTGTCGAGAACCCTGTAGCTGAGATCGGTCCGGAAGTTGAGCGGCAGTTCCACGCTCAGGATCTCCTGCGCCGAGAACTGCTCGTTTCTCGACGATCCGAGCGTCGGACTCCCCTGCTCGAACGTGTTATCCCCCACGCTGACGCTCAGGCGCGAGCGCGGGAGGGTCACGAAGCCGCCGAGCACGGCCGTTGTCGAGCTGCCCTCGAGCCCGAAGTCTCCGGTGAAATCGGACGGGCTGTAGGCCGCGGTCACGGAGAGCAGGTTTCCGTTGAGGTACGCCTTGTAGTATTGCCCGTCGGCGGTCAGGCGTGTCACCGCCGAGGAGGTCGTTTCGGTCTCGTTCGTGTCGTCGCTGTAGCCGGCGTGGAAGAAGTACGGCTTCTGCCTGTAGCGGAAGTGCGCGCCCTTCTGGGTGGCGACGCTGTTGTGCTGGGTCGCGGACTGCTCCTTGTAGAGCGGCTCGAAACGACGGGCGAACAGCTCGACATTGTAGCGGTGCTCCGGCAGGAAGAGGAGCCTGGCGTCGTATTCGACGCTCGTTCCGTGCCTCCAGCCCGTGGGCGGCAGGCCCGTGGTCTCGTACAGCTCCTGCTTCAGCCCCCCCGCGAGGGAGATCTGGTACTGGAAGAACCGGGGGTGGTAGACGTAGCCGTTCGAGAAGAGCGTGATCTTCTCCCTCAGAAACGTATCGCTCCAGGTGAAGTTTGCGCTCTCCCTGCTTGTGTTGTCCTCCTCGTACGCGCCGAACAGGTCGAGCCAGGCCCCGTTCTCGAACGGCCTGGGTGCGAAGTCCGACCAGGCGGCGAAAGCCGGAGCGCCCGCGAGAGCCAGGATCGCGACGAGGACGAGTTTGAGCCTGGCGCGCACGCGGTGTCCCCACCCTCACTTCAGCAGGTACTTGTTGTCCGAGCCGTGGGCGTCGTGACAGGTCGTGCAGTCTTCCGCGAAATCGGCGTGCCCCTCGATGCGCTCCACGCTGGCCGGGTCGTGGCAGCGGAAGCAGAAGCGGTCGGATTCCGAGACGAGCAGTGCGCGGTACTGGGAGCTGTGCGGATCGTGACAGACGAGGCAGCCGCCGGAGACCACCGGGCCGTGGACGTAGCGGGGGTCCTGCGGGAACTCGTGGCAGCGGAAGCAGAGCTGATCGCGCGGCGCCACAAGGGCGTTCGTCGCCCCCGCTTCGTGACAGGCGTTGCACAGCCTCGCCGCGTAGGGGCCGTGCTCCTGGTATCCGACCTGCCGCGGCGGCGCGATCTGCGGTTGCGCCGTGGGGCTCAGCGCCGGCGCAACCTCTTGCCGGGGCTCGGGCACGCCGTCGAAGAAGAGCGTGAGGACCTTGTGGCGCGTGGTCGCAGAGCAGCCGATCGAGAGCAGGGCCACGACGCAGGCACAGAGAGCGCCGCCCCGCCGCATCATGGCGGGCCGAGAGGAACTCGAAGGGAAAGCGTGCGGCTCATTGCTTCGGCGCGAGCTTCTCGGCCTCTTTCTTGCGCCGCTCGTCGATCAGCTTGAGGATCTCTTCCTCGGACGGATAGCGCTTCCCCTTCTCCGTTCCGAACGCCAGCACGTTGACCATGCGCGGACCGAACTGACTCGTCACGAGGATCAGGTACTCGGCCTGGAACTCGGGGCGGATGTACTTCTGGAAGTAGGGCAGGTCGTCGTAGTCGATCGCGACCTTCGCGGGCAGCAGCAGGTCGCCGGGTTTCTCTCCGCCTCCCCCGAAGAACAGGAGCAGGCGACCGTCCTTGTTGAAGACCTGCACGTTGTTGAAGGACGCGTCGACCGCGTACAGGCGCCCCTCGCGATCGATTGCGAGGCCCTTGGGCCTGGCGAAGTGCCCGGGATTGTCCCCCGCCTTCCCGATCGCCGTCTTGAAGTGGCCGTCGCGGTCGAACTTCAGCACCTGGAATCTGCCGGCATCCGTGACGTAGAGGTCGCCCTCGAGGTCGAACGCGAGATTCGTGGGGCGGTCCAGCCGCCCCGCGGGATCCCCCTGATCACCGATCGTCTTGAGCGATTCTCCGCTCTGCTTGTCGAAGACCCGAACCACGTGATTCGTGATGTCCGCGACGTACAGCCGGTTTTCGAACGGGACCGCATCCACCGGCCGCCACGCCCCCGGCTCGCCGTACGCCTTCAGGTACGCGTCGTCGCGGTCGAACGCCACGATCTGCCCGCGTCCCGGATCCGCCACGTACTTGGTGCCGTCCGCCTCGATGCTGATGTTGACGGGCTGCATGAGCCGTCCGGGACCCTCCGCCCCTTTCAGGGGACCGAAGGTCTTTGCGCCCAGATCGAAGACGAACACTCCGGCGTTGGTGTCGCATACGTAGATCTTCCCGCCGTGCATCCCGACGCCGTACGGCTTGTCCAGCTTGACGTCCGCCTCCTCCCCGACGACGAACCGGTTGAAGGCCGTCTGCTGGTTGATGTCCTTCCGCCCGTTGAACGAGGTGAGGTACTGGATCCTGGGCAGGTCGGGCGGCGCCGGGAAGAACACCGGCGTCTCCTGAACCGGAGCGCGCGCGGCGCAGGCCGCTGCGATCAGCGAGAATCCCGCGCATGCGACGCCCCGAACCCTCTTGACGACCCCGAGCCGCTTCATCGCGAACCCCCGTCCTTCCTTCGCTTTGCAACCACCGCGCCGCCGGAGTCTCGGCCTCCTGCCGCGCTCGATGAGAGGCGACATTCTAGCATTCCGGTTGAGAGCGGGTGCCGAACGGCGAGGCCCGAAAACGCGAGAGGGGAATGTCGCCATTCCCCTCTCTGACGTACGGAAGCGTGCGGGATCGTGGACTAGGGAGTCGTTGCTCCGGGTCCAGCAGGGTCGCCCTTATCATGGCAGGTTAGACAAAGTCGGCTTCCGGCGTCGCTCCTCCAGAGCAGTGACTCGCCCGTGTTCCCCTTGTTGTGGACCGAGTGGCAGGTCCCGCATTCCATCTTGTCGTTGTACAGGTGATTCTGGATCGACCCGGCAGCCCCCATCGTGTAGCTGGACAGCCGGATCTCGGCGTCGTCCCCCTGAGCCACGTTGTAGTCGAACCCGATCGGGTGATGGTTTCCGAGATAGGCGTTCAGGCCGATCGCGTACGTGTCGGCCATGACCGAGCCGCCGCTGCTCTGGGACCGCGGAAGCTGGACCGGCGACCCCGCCGCGGCGTTCGTGCCGTAGGCGTTGACCGCGATGCTCCCGTCGTGGCAGCTCAGGCAGAGCATGGAGGTGCTGCCCGGAACCATGACCTGCTGGATCGCCTGCGAGGCCTTCGGCCCGGTCTGCGGCGCGCCCGGTCCGTTCTGGTACATGTCATAGGCCAGGTAGTTCGTCACCTGGTGGTTCCAGAGCGGAAGGTAGTCGAAGAGGTCCGGCGCCTGCGGGCCGGCGCCCACGCCCGCCCCCGGGCCGCCGTTGAGCGTGCTGAGCTTGTACGTGTTGTGCGGGGCGTGGCAGAAGATGCAGATTCGCGCGGCGGTCGGGTCTGCAAGCTGATTGTCCGGCGGATTCGCCAGGTAGCCCGCTGGACCGGTTCCGTTCCCGCTCAGATCGTGCACCGTGTTCTGGATCCCCGCTCCGGGGGTGTACGCCATCGCGTACGTGAAGGCCAACAGGCCGACACCGCCTACCAGCAGTCCATGTGCGAACTTTTTCATCGTTCCTCCTGTCGTCTTGTGCGCGTGCATGTTCTCACCGTTCCCTTATGGTCTTGCCGAAAAACGCTGCGGCTTGCGAGGAGTCAGCCGGTTGACTTCTCCGTCCCGCTCCATCGAGTTCGTGCTGCGGATCTCGTTTCCGCTCGTGGTCGGTCCGACCGTGTACGAGGCCGCCGGACTGGCGAAACTGTACCCGGTCTTCGTGATGTAGAGGTCGTACGTGCCCGGCTTGAGGGTTCCGATCGAGAACGTGCCGTCGGCAGCGGTGTAGGCGGTCTTGGCGAGAGAGCCGCCGATGCGCCTCCGAACCTCGATCCTCGCCGACGGAATGCCCGCCGTTCCGCCGGTGTTCTTCACGGTTCCGGCGATCTGGAAATACGCGACGATCGCCGGAGGGGTGCAGGTGTAGGTGCTCATCTGCCCGGCGTCGTCGAACGCCGTGAGCACAGGCGAGAACGTGCCGGTCCGCACGAAGGTGTGGCTGAAGAGGTCGCTGGCCACGCCTCGCGAGAGGACGCTGCCGTCGCCCCAGTTCACCACCACCTCCGTGACCCCGCCGATGCCGCCCGAGGAACCGTCCTGGATCGAGAACTCCCACCGGTCGGCGTTGTAGCTGCAAACGCCTGCCGCAGTAGGCCTCGGATCCGGGGCGGTGAGCGTCACCTCCTGGGAGGCGGCCGCGCCGAACACGCCATACTGCTTCACGGCCAGCGTGATCGTCCGCGTGCCGGCGGCCGCGTACGTGTGGGTCGCCGTCACGCCGCTTCCGTGCGCCGTCCCATCACCCCAATCCCAATCGTAGGAGTCGCAGTTCGCCGCGTCGCCCCTGCAGTACGAGGCCGAGGCGTCGACGCGGACCGACAGGCGATCGGTCGGATCGGCGATCGTGCCGTACTGGAGCCCGAACGACACGTTGGACCCGGCCGTCGGACGATCGCCGTGGATCGTCGCGGCGTAGCCCGCGAGGTCGGCCCGGCTCCGCCACAACGCCTCCGGCGTGTGCGGGTTCTGCTTGACCTCCTTGTCGGTGACGCTGAAGGAGGGCGCTCCCACCACGGTGAACTGGTTGGCGCCCGGCCCGAGGGCGGTGATGTAGGACTCGAAGGCGCCCGGGACCACGCCCAGCTCGTCGTATTCGAAACCGCCGGCATCGGCGACGGTGATCCTCTCGCCGACCTTGAAGCCGGTGCGATCCGTCACCGTGACGACCTTGCTGAGGCTGCAGGCGTTGCTCGCCCACGTCCCGCCGGCGCTCGTGCAGGTCGACGAGCTCGAGTAGATCGTGATGCCGCCGGTGGTCTCGACGTGCGCCGTTCCACCGCCGTGGCACTGGCCGCACGCGTGGTCGACGTCAACCCAAACAGCGTTCGCGTAGGTGCCCTCGGGCTCCGTGTTGGCGTTGAACGCCGCGGTATCCGTGAGGGTGCCCGCCGGGAACGTGGAGTAGAGACCGTTCGTGTTGATGCGCCACAGGTGCAGCCCCTCGGGCATGTGGCACTTCTCGCAGGCATCGTCGGGCTGGTCGAAGTCGACGATCGGGGTCCCCTCCCCGGAGGGGTGCCGCATCAGGCGCAGGTCCTTGTTGTACGGCCCGGCGTGGCACTCCGTGCACTCCTCGCGGAACGGCTCCTCGCCGGCGACCGTGCTGGTGTGGACCTCGTGGCATCCCGTGCAACCGTTGCCGGTGTTGGCGGCCTCGGCGTCGGTCAGGAAGTAGCTCTTGTACTCGCCGGTCATGTCGTACTTGAACTTCCCGGTCGCGATCTGGTCGAACCGGCCGTTGAACTTGGCGTGCGGACTGTTCAGGTACTGGTTCCCATGGGGGTGGCTGAGGAACGTCAGGGTGCTGTGGTACTGCCCGACCTTGACCTCGCCCGCTGGATTCGTCGCGCTGTAGTTGATGTTGACTCCGTCGCTCGACGTGGCGCCGTACGGAAGGCCGCCCGTCTCCTGGCGGTGGCAGTCCATGCAGAGGCGCGTGATCGTCTGGCCGCGGTACAGGTTGTTGCCGGTCCAGCGGCCGCCGGCGTCGTCGCAACGGATGATGTCGGTCGCGAAGCGCCACTGACCGCCTGCCGCCTCGCAGCTCGCTGCGTCCGCATAGGCCGCGCCCTTGTTGCAGACCCCCGCGATGCTGCACTTAGAGTAGTTCCAGGTCGCTCCCGCCAGCATGCAGGACTGCTGCGTTCCGTTCGCGCGGTAGGTGAATCCCGATCCGCAGGTCGTGCCGGTCGGATCCGCGCCCTTGCAGAAGCCGGCCTGCCAGACGAGCGGGGTCCAGGTTCCGCCGTTCGTGGTGCAGGTCGCCGCCGTGGAATAGGCTGCGTTGTTGCAAGTTCCGTTGG
>Ga0316622_100004352_pt1 | contig 10387 bp, 9 predicted proteins | sample OWC_Aug_OW2_C1_D_FD_207646 | JGI IMG/M metagenome (GOLD analysis project Ga0316622, IMG submission 207646) | Wetland soil microbial communities from Old Woman Creek delta, Ohio, United States - OWC_Aug_OW2_C1_D5_C | ecosystem: Environmental > Terrestrial > Soil > Wetlands | place: USA: Ohio... | reverse complement strand
ATCCGTTGCCGGGCGCGGCCAAATAGGAATACACCCAGGATCACGATCAGGGCGAGCAGCGCAACAGCCACCAACAGCGAGTACTTGCCATTGAAAATCCCGAAGGCCGCCCCATCGTTCAGCGCCAAGCGGAACGAGAGGAAGCCGCCGAGAATCCTGACGCTCTGTTCCGGCTCATGCTCCAGCCAGGCAAAAACCGCCCGTTTCGACCACAAGTCCAAGGCCAGCCCGAGAAACCACACAGGCCAGAAAACGAGGTGCGTCTTGATGTCAGGCAACGATGCGATGTAGTCACCCCAGGACCGGCCCATCGAAGCGACCGGGTTTCGTTCCTGCCTTTCTGTGTCCGTGTATTTAATAGTTCAATCCCTTCAACGGGTTCTCCGATTCTGACTGTTCTCTGATCAGTTGCTCCAAGACCTCGTGTTTCGGCTGGTCCGGTGCGATACCCAGGGAGCGCCGCCAGTACTTGATGGCCTCGGCCTGCAGACGGACATCGCCCGTACGGCGGGCCTTGATCATGCACGCCACGCCCAAGCCCCGATAGGCCTCCCAATCATCTTTGTCCAAGTCTATCGACTTGTGATACATTTGTATAGACTGATCGACATCGTCAAGCCTGACAAGACAATAACCCAGGTGCCGAAACGCGGCGGCGTCTTCCGGCCGCATCTGCGTGACCGAAATCAGCACACCCCTGGCTTCCTCGTGCTGCCCCGCCTTCATGTGGGCCACCGCCAGGGCAAGCATCACATCGCCATCATCAGCCTTCAATGACAGCAGGCGTCTGTACACCCGAATCGCCTGCTCATAATCCTTCAGACCCTCGTAGACCCGTGCCAGAAGTCGCAGGACCTCCCCGGTTCTCTCTCCGGTCTGCTCGGCCTCCTCGCAATATACCAGTGACTTCAGGTACTGTCCTGCTTTCAGATGGCACTCCGCCGCACCGAGCATCGCGTCGAGGTTTTCGGGGTCCAACTCGACGGCCCTGGCATAAGCGGCTGCCGCTTCCGTAGGGTTGCCAAGTTGTTTGCACGCCGCGCCAAGCTGTATCTGGCTCTCGGACGACCAGGGATCGAGCCTGGCGGCCTCGCGAAACGCAGCCGCCGCCTTTTCGTGGTCGCCCAGCTTCTGATATGCCTTGCCCAACTCCGAGTACGCCAGGGCGAAACCGGGGTCTGCTGCGATCACGGCGGTTAGTTTCTTGACCGCAAGCTCGCTTTGGCCCAGTTCGCTGAGCATGACGGCATCGAGGTACATGTCCACGGGCGGTTGTCGCGGCGCACACCCGAGGCACAGACTCAACACCGCGAGCACAAAGCTCTGCCGGACGGGGATTGCGTTCTTTGTCGCCCCAAACACACGGTTTCCTTTCGAGCTCGAAGACGAGACCCGGACGCCCGTGCGCCCGCGGTCGCACTCCCGGCCTGCGGCGGATTATACAGAGTTCCGCCGCACCATGAAAGGCCCCGCTTGACGCGGTCGCTCGACTGCTAAAGATTTGACAGCTCCGCCCGGCCCCTGTATCATGTGAAGTCTTTTGGGATAGGCCGTCTGGCAGGACTGAACTGCACATCGTTTCTGTACTTGTGATTGAAAGGCGCATTCTACATGGCCAAAGAGACAGCCGGACTGAAGAAAAGACCGTGTGTTCTCATTATACGCGATGGCTGGGGCTACAACCCCGACCCGAATGAAGACGCATACAATTCGATCAAGCGGGCCCACACACCGGTAGACGACATGCTGATGGCAGAGTATCCGAACTGCCTCATCCACACATACGGTGAGTACGTCGGGCTTCCCGACGGCACGATGGGCAACAGCGAAGTGGGCCACCAGAACATCGGGGCCGGGCGCATCGTCCCGCAGGAATCCGTTCGCATCACGCACACCATCCGCGATGGGTCGTTCTTTGAGAACAAGGAGTTTCTGAATCTCGTCCGGTTCGTCAAGGAGCACAACGGCAAGATGCACATCATGGGCCTGTGCAGCGATATCGGCGTTCATTCGCGCCTCGAACACCTGTACGGCCTGCTCGAGTTGGCGAAACGCAACGACCTGACCAACGTGTTTATCCACGCTTTCACGGATGGGCGCGATTCTCCGCCGGACAGCGGAATCCGATACATCGCCGACGTGGAGAGGAAGGCTACGGAAATCGGCGTTGGCCGAATTGCCACTGTGATGGGCCGGTTCTATGCAATGGACCGCGACAGCCGATGGGATCGCGTTCAGAAAGCCTATGAATGCCTGAGGTTTGGCAAGGGTCTCAAGGCACACAGCGCACGCGAGGCGGTCCAAAGCAGCTACGAGAAAGACGTGACGGACGAGTTCATCGAGCCGACAGCCATCGTCAACCAGGACAACGAACCCCTGGCGACGATCTCTGACGGCGATGGCATTGCGTTCTTCAACTTCCGCGGCGACCGACCTCGCGAGATCACGCGGGCATTTGTGGACCCGGACTTCAAGGAGTTTCCGCGAACCACCCGCGCGGACGTGTACTTTGTCTGCATGACGGAGTACGATGCGACGATTCCGGCCCCCGTGGCATTCCCGAAACCACCCAAGATGAAGAACACTCTCGGCGCGTACTGGGGCTCTCTGGGCATCAAGCAGTTCCGCTGTGCCGAGACGGAGAAGTACGCCCACGTGACGTTCTTCTTCAACGACTACGCGGACAAGCCCTTCAAGGGCGAGGACCGGCAGATCGTCCCATCGCCCAAGGTTCGCACGTACGACCTCAAGCCGGAGATGAGCGCGTACGAGGTGACCAATGTTGTTCTCGAACGGCTCGACTCGGACAAGTACGACGTGATGGTGATCAACTTCGCCAATCCCGACATGGTGGGCCACACGGGTGACCTGTCGGCGGCTATCAAGGCGGCGGAGACTGTCGATCAGTGTGTCGGTAAGATCCTCGACAAGGTCAAGAGCATGGGCGGCGCGGCGATCGTCACGGCCGACCACGGCAACTTCGAGAAGATGATCGACGGCTCGCCGGAGAACCCGCACACGGCTCATACCGTCGGAGATGTCCCGCTGGTCGTTTTCGATGACCGCTATAAGGGCAGCAAGTTGCGTGAAGGCGGCACCCTGGCCGACATCGCTCCGACGTTACTGGAGATCATGGGATTGCCCCAGCCGGCGGAGATGACCGGTCGCAGCCTCCTGGCCACGTGAACCACGAACGATTCCTCAGACTCGGCGTAAGGAGTAGCATATGTCGGATGTGTTCCCTGGGTCCGTACGGAAGCTGCCGAAGGCGGACATTCCCGTGCCCGGACTGCAAGCGTACCTGTCCCAGGCGTCCGACCATCAGATCCTCTTTATGGAATTTCAGGACGATGCGGAAATCCCGGCACATGCTCACGCCGCTCAGTGGACGGTGGTCCTCGAGGGCCGAATGGACCTGGAGATCGAGGGGGTCGCGCGGACCTGCCGCAAGGGCGACCGGATCTTCATTCCAACAGGCGAGATGCATTCTGCGCGCATTCACGCCGGGTATGCCGATATCACATTCGTTGACCAGAAGGACCGCTACAAAGCCAAGTGGACGGTTGCCACCTCGGCGCTGGTCTGAGCCTGGGTGCAGTCGCGCGACGGAACGCGGTACTGCATATGGAAGCAGGTCAAGCTCATGGGCAAGATAGTCCACCTCGATCGGAACATGGTCAACATGATTGCCGCCGGCGAGGTGATCGAGCGACCGGCCAGCGTGGTCAAGGAACTCATGGAGAACAGTATCGACGCCGGGGCTACGCAGATCCTCGTGGCGGTGGAGGATGGCGGCCGCAAGCTCATCAGCATCACCGATAACGGCAGTGGCATGGATGCCGAGGATCTGGATGCCGCCTTCGAGTCCCATGCGACGAGCAAGATCAGGCAGATCGACGATCTCCAGAGCATATCGACGCTCGGGTTTCGCGGCGAAGCTTTGGCCAGCATCGCCTCCGTCGCCCAGGTGCGGGCGGTCAGCCGAACGAGGGAGTCTGACCAGGCCCATTGCATCGAGATCGATTGCGGGGAAAAGAGGCCCGTTAGCCCGTGCAGCGGTGACGTCGGTACCGCGATTCAGGTAAGGGACATCTTCTACAAGACGCCGGCCCGCCGCAAGTTTCTGCGGACAGCCAACACGGAGTTGGGATACATCAGCGAGCAGTTCATACGCATCGCTCTGGGGCGGATGGATGTCGCCTTGACGCTCACCCACAACAACCGAGAGCTTCACCGGCTTGCAGAGCGGCAGACGCCCAGGCAGCGAATCGCCCAACTTTTTCCGATGCTCGGCGCCGAATCCAATGACGATCTCATCGAAGCACAGACCCGTGAGCGAGGTATCCGCATCAGTGCCCTGCTCGGCCGGCCGAGCCTCTCACGAACGAGCGGTCAGTTCCAATACACTCTTCTGAATGGCCGATACATCCGCGACAAGTTCATCTCCCACGCCATCAAGGAAGCCTACAGAGGAATGCTCGAGCCCAACCGGTTCCCGGTGGTCTTCCTGTTCATCGAGATGCCGAGCACCGACTACGACATCAACGTGCATCCGACGAAGATCGAGGCTCGATTCTGCAACGCCAATCTGGTTCACTCCCAGGTTCTGGGGACGCTTCGTGAGACGCTTCTGGGCACGGACCTCCATGTGCGCGCGGCGATTCCGAGCAGCGAGCCGACGGGGGTCAACGATCCCGCGGATCGGCAATCGAGGCGCCAGGAGATCGCCGATGCAATGGCTGAATTCTTCAAACGGCACCGTCCGGCGGACGTGCAGCAGCGGCTCGATTTTCGAGTGGATGCGGCGTCTCCCGGCTCCGGCCGCCGGCCGAGAGAGTTCAGTCCCAGTACCTCATCACTACCATCGTCGGTCCCGGCCCCCCTGGAAGCGGATGGGCCCAGGTACCTCCAGATCCATGACAGCTATATCGTCGAGCAGACGGAGGACGGTTTTGTCATCATCGACCAGCATGCCCTGCACGAGCGCATGCTGTACGAGGCCCTGCGTCAGCGGGTCCAGCGGGCCCCCCTCGAGTCACAGCGACTCCTGCTGCCCGAGAGCTTCCAGGTCACCGAGGCGCAGGCCGCTGCTGTGGAGGGCAACGCGGAGTTGATCGCGAGGCTGGGCATCGAGCTTGTGCCGTTCGGCCCGCGCACGTACGCGGTCCAGGCTTTCCCTACCCGGCTCGGAGGCATACCCCCCGTCGAATTTGTTCAGGACCTGATCGACCTGCTTGTTGAGAAGAGCAGTGAGTTGCAGGGTGAAGACCTTCTGAACGAGGTGCTCAACATGACGGCCTGCAAGGCAGCCATCAAGGCAGGCCAGCGACTCAGCGACGTCGAGATCCGGCAACTGCTCGCCGATCGCCAACGCTATGAATCGACCAGCCGATGCCCGCACGGGCGCCCGACGACGATCAAGTTCTCGATCAGTGAGCTTGAGAAACAGTTCAAGAGGACATGATGAAGAAGTGGTGGATCCTGTTGGTTGCCTTTGCCGTCTGGATCGGCCTGGGTTGCATTCTGCTCCCGCCGGAGCACGCCGGCTCGGCATTCGAGAGGCGGCCATCGCACGCACCCACCCGGATTGTCTCCATGGCGCCCAGTCTCACGGAGATCCTCTTTTCCCTGGAGTTGGAGGAGAACATTGTCGGCGTCACGCAGGACAGTGACTATCCCCCCGCCGCCGCCGAAAAACGCGCGGTGGGCACATTCTGGCAGCCCAACATTGAGGCCGTGATCGCGCTCAAGCCCGATCTGGTCGTGACGTTGGACTTGGAGCAGCACCGCAACATGACTGACCGACTGACCCGTATGGGCTACAAATGCCTGTCACTCGACATCTTGACTGTTGCCGATCTCTTCACGGCGATGCCTGTCGTGGCCGCTGCAACAGATAGAACACAGCAGGCCAGCCAGGTGCTCAGCAACATCCAGACCAGGATCGCTACGATCCGAGAGGCGACGACAGGCCGTGGTCGAGTGAGGGTCCTCTGGGTCGTTCAGCGTGATCCGCTCCGCGTTGCCGGCAGGAACACCTTCATCAACGAGATGATCGAGTTGGCCGGCGGCGAGAATGCCATTGGCCCGACTTTTCACGTGTACCCGCCTATCGGCGGCGAGCAGGTCATCGCCTCGGCGCCCGACGTCATCATCGAGCCCGACATGATCGGCGGCGATTTGGCCGGACAGCGAGTTCAGGCGCTTTCCTACTGGGGCAGATACCCGACGGTCCCCGCTGTGGCCAACGGACGGATCCATGTGATCGATGGCAGCCTTGTCTCCCGCCTGGGCCCGAGGCTGGGGGAAGCAGTTGAGATGATAGCGAAATACCTTCGACCGGAGGTCTTTGGAGAATAGACTGTGCAGCAGTTCCTCTCGCCGAGAACCCTGTGTTTGCGGGTAGCGGTCACAGCCGTGATGCTGGTCGCGGTGATGCTGTTGTGCGCGCTGGTCGGCCCGGAGCGCATCTCCCTCAGGACCGCGCTGGCCGGCATCAACGGATCCGCCTTGCCCAACCCTGACTACGAAATCCTCGTGCACATCCGCGTGCCACGGGTAGTCCTGGCTGCCATCGTCGGGGCTGCACTGGCAGCCGCCGGCGTCGCCCTGCAGGCGCTCCTCCGTAACCCGCTGGCCGACCCGTACATTCTCGGCATCTCAAGCGGGGCCGGTCTTGGCGCCACGCTCGCCATCGTCGGTGGCTTCAGTTGGACCCTGTGGGGCCGCTCTCCCGTCGCGGTCTTTGCTTTCGCCGGAGCGCTGGGGACGGTCTGGCTGGTCTGGGTCATTGGACGCATCACGGGCAAGTTCCACGTCACCGGGCTGCTCCTGGCGGGTGTTGTCGTGAACGCATTCTTCTCGGCAGTTATCATGTTCCTCATCTCGATGGCCCGGGGGCAGCAACTCCATGCGACGATGTTCTGGCTGATGGGCAACATGGCCGAGGAGGACTTCTTCGTCCTGTGGATCGGAGCCGGATGCGTTATGGCCGGAGTCGTGTCGCTCTATTTCCTCGCACCGCAACTCAACGCGATCAGCTTCAATCCCGTAGATGCCCGGAGTATGGGCATTCATGTGGAACGAGTTCAGCTCCTCGTATTTATCGTATCCGCGTTCGTTACGGCCATCGCGGTGAGTCTGAGCGGCTTGGTCGGCTTCGTCGGGCTCGTCGTCCCGCACGCGGTTCGGCTCATGCTTGGACCCGATCACCGCCAATTGCTGCCGATTGCCAGCATTTGCGGGGCGATGTTCTTAGTCGTCGCGGATACCGCTGCCCGGGTCATCGTAGCTCCGGCTCAATTGCCGGTGGGCGTGGTCACGGCGATCGTCGGCGGGCCGTTCTTCCTGGTCCTGCTCGTTCGGTACAACAGAAAGGTATCGTGGCTGCGATGACGACATCGGTACAGGTGCAGAATGTTAGCTTTGCCTATCACCGGGGACAGCCGGTACTGGAGGATATCACGTTCTCTGCCGAGGCAGGGAAGTTTCTGGCCCTCGTCGGGCCCAACGGCGTGGGGAAGAGCACGTTGATCAACCTTATCGCCGGCTCGCTTGTGCCACAGTCCGGCACGATATTCATTGACGGAGGCAATATCCAATCCTGCCGACCACGACAATTGGCTCACAAGATCGCCATCGTGAGGCAGGGGTCTGTTCCAGTCTTCGGGTTCACTGTCGCCGAGGTCGTACTGATGGCGCGAACGATGCACTACGGCCCTCTCGGCTTTGAGAGCGAGATCGACCGGCGCCGTGTGGCGGAGGCCCTTGAAATGACGGCCACCGCCGAGTTTGCCTCCCGTCCGCTGGCCAGTCTGAGTGGAGGTGAACGTCAGCGGGTCTTCATCGCGCGTGCGCTGGCTCAAGACACCCCCATCCTGCTGATGGATGAGCCCACTACCTTTCTCGACCTCAGGCACCAAGTTGCCATCTACGATCTGCTCAAGACTATCCAGATTGACAAGGCCCGGACGATCATCGCGATCACCCAGGACGTTAACCTGGCCGCACAGTACTGTGATCAGGCGCTTCTTCTTCGCTCCCTGCGGCCAGCGCCTGCCCCCATCCTGAGCAGCGATGCCACCCAAGATCGCCGCCAGTATCGGATAGGCCCGGCCTCGGAAGTGCTTACCGCAGCGCACTTCCAGGAGATCTTCGGTGTGGATGGATTCTCGGGTCGTATCGGTCGGGAGTCCTTCTTCATCCCGCTCGGCCGCATGGCAAAGGACGCTGCTCGCAAGGCTGGTCGGTAACCCGGCGAATTGACCAGATGCCAAGTCATCATAAACCGTTTTCTGCAAAGCACTTATGCCGACGCATTCATGCTGTGGTTCATGCGATTCTCGGACCGCCGACAGAATCCTTTAAGGTGGGCTAAATAATGCTACCCGCAAGCTGGAATATATGGTAAACTATATGTTTCTGTGGACGTAGATTTCATGTACTGGCAAATGAAAGGCAAGCGTAGAAGTGACACAGAATCGCAAGAAACCAGGAAAGAATCATAAAGCCGCGCCCAAGTCATCCGGCCAGACATCCCTGACCCGCGCCGACCTCGATCATTTCAGGGAGCTGCTCCTCCGCAGGCGAGCGGAGATTCTGCAGAATGTTCTGGAGATCGAGGACGAGATGCTGAAGAAATCCCGGTTGGATGCCAGTGGCGACCTGTCAAGCATGCCCATCCACATGGCCGATCTCGGGTCGGACAACTACGAGCAGGAGTTCACTCTCGGCCTGGTTGACGGCGAACGAAAACTCCTCATGGAGATCGACGACGCGTTGCAGCGCATCGAGAATGGCACTTATGGCATTTGCGAGGGGACAGGCCAGCCGATACCCAAAGCGAGGCTGGAAGCTCAGCCGTGGGCCCGGTATTCCGTCGAATATGCACGCATCGTGGAGCAGCAACAACCGCAGCAACCAGGGGAAGGTTGAGGGGCTGCCCGCACGGCATAGGCCGGGCGGCTCTCGACGCCTGGTCTGCTTCGCGAGATACGTAATCGGACGACCGGATCGTTGAGCACGCCATCATGCCCGTTGAAGGCAGGCTGCAAGTGACCATCATGCACGAGCTGTGGGTGACAGGGGGTCCGGTCGGTGCACGGCGAGAAAGTGTATGAAGACGTCAGACCACACAAACAATGACCACCCGCGACGGTTCCGCTGTCCCACCTGCAAACGAATCGTGAGACTGGCCGAACAAGACTCACCCGCGCCAATGAAGTTCTTCCCGTTCTGCTCCGAACGTTGCAGGCTGATTGACTTGGGGGCCTGGCTGGATGCCGACTACAGGATTCCCGCCCAGGCCGGGGATGAATCCGACGGCCCATCAAAAGAGGACTCCTCGACCCTGCGCGAGCCATCATAGAAACGCATCCACCGGGCGAAATCCTCTGGACGATGTCGAGCGGTCGCAGTAACATGCAATCGCCATAGGTGGCAATTCCAGACAAGAGATAAGCGGATCGGGATTTTGAAAGGATGCACAAATGGCGAATGGAAAAGAGCGAATCTTGCCGCTCGACAGCTTTCTCTTCCCCAAGATCTTCCAGACCTTTCGCATGTCCATCCAGCCCACGAAGCTACTCATCGCGCTCTGTGCCGTGGCCTTGATTTGCCTGACCGGCTGGATCATGGACCTGGCCAGCCAGAGCGTCGTAGTCGCGCCGGACGGCAGCACGGAACTGGACATGTACACGTGGTCTATCACAGACCCGCACGCAAGCACACCACTGTTTCGTGATACGGGCCCGCGAACCGGCGTCTTTGCGACACTCTGGACGTTTGCGTCCGTGCACTTGCACTCGGCCGTGAGCTCGCTCTTCCAATTCAACATCGAATCGACCATCCGGAACGTCATCGCCTGTTTTGCCTCGTTGATCTGGGCTTTTCGGCATCACGTTGTATACAGCCTAATCTTCTTCGCCATCGCATTAGCCGTCCTGTCCGTCGCAGGCGGAGCGATCTGCCGGATCGCGGCATTGCAGTTCGCCGGGGCAGAGAGACCAGGCCTGCGTCAAGCTGTGCGCTTCGGCCTGCGAAAATTCACGGCTCTCTTCACCGCCCCGCTGACCCCCATGCTGGCAATCATCATCATAGGTGCGACCATCATCCTTTTAGGCGCACTGGGTAACATCCCCTTCGCAGGCGAGCTCGCCGTGGGCTTGCTTCTGCCCGTGGCGCTCGCGATCGCCGTCCTCATTGCTGTCGTGGCCATCGGACTCGTCGGCGGGTTCAGCCTTATGTTCCCGACGATCGCCTACGAGGATTCCGACTGCTTTGACTCCATGAGCCGATCGTTCAGTTACATCTATAACAAGCCATGGCGCATGGGCTTCTACATGACCATCGCCTTCGTCTACGGCGCCATCTGCTACACGTTCGTCCG
>Ga0316622_100004351_pt1 | contig 10387 bp, 9 predicted proteins | sample OWC_Aug_OW2_C1_D_FD_207646 | JGI IMG/M metagenome (GOLD analysis project Ga0316622, IMG submission 207646) | Wetland soil microbial communities from Old Woman Creek delta, Ohio, United States - OWC_Aug_OW2_C1_D5_C | ecosystem: Environmental > Terrestrial > Soil > Wetlands | place: USA: Ohio... | reverse complement strand
GCGGACCTTTCACGGTACCGCCGGGAGATGTGTGGCCGATATCGGACATCTACTGCGCGGGAAACGACAGCACGTTTGCGTTCATCGAAAACATACTCGATGAAGTGATGCAGATGTTCCCGGGTGAGTTCATACACATCGGCGGCGACGAGGCGGACAAGACCGAGTGGAGGAAATGCCGGAGGTGCCAGACCCGCATACGGGATGAGGGCTTGAAAAACGAAGGAGAGTTGCAGAGCTACTTCGTCAAGAGGATCGAGGCGTTCTTGCGTGCGCACAGCAAGCGCCTCCTCGGGTGGGACGAGATACTGGAGGGGGGAATCCCTGCGGAGGCGGCGGTGATGTCGTGGCGGGGAATGGAGGGAGGCATCGCCGCGGCGCGGCAGGGTCACGACGTTGTGATGACCCCCGGTTCACATTGCTACTTCGATCACTATCAGGGTCCCCGCGCCAGTGAACCGCTGGCCATCGGCGGTTATACGCCGCTGAGCAAGGTGTACTCTTTCGAACCCGTTCCCGACAGCCTGACCGTGGAAGAAACCAAGCATGTTCTCGGTGCTCAGGCGAACTTATGGACGGAATATATCCCGACGCCGGAACACGCCGAGTACATGCTCCTCCCGCGTTTGGCCGCCCTGGCGGAAGTGGTTTGGTCGCCCGTTTCGCTGCGCGATTGGAGAGATTTTGTGCCGCGCATGGAGCACCTCATGAAGATGTACGATCGGCACAATTACGCAATGAGCGCCTACCTCGTCTCCATCACTACGGGGGCGGATTCGGTGGCGGGACGTGCTTCGGTTTCGCTCGCTACGGAGATGGGAACGCCGGTGATCCGGTATACACTCGATGGGACCGATCCGACACACGAATCCCGACGGTATGAAAAGCCGTTTGTCATGGACACGTCCGGAATCATCAAAGCGGCGGCATTCGTCGGCCGCAGGTCCCTGGGACATGTGACCGAGCAGCCGCTGATCATCCATAACGCATTTTATAAACCTGTCGTTCTCGCCCACCCATATGGTAGATACACGGGCGGGGGTAAGAATGCCCTCACGGACGGTATCCGGGGCGGGAAGTCGCATGACGACGGCAAGTGGCAGGGTTTCGAGTTCGACGATGTCGATGCGGTCATTGATCTGGGGGCGGTGCAGACCGTCTCGCGGATTTCAGCGGGCTTTCTGCAAGACACGTATTTCTGGATTTTCCTGCCGAAGGCGATTGAGTATTCGATTTCGGAGGATGGGGTGAACTACACAACGGTGGGGAAGTATGAAGTCCCGATTGCCACCGAGCACCGGGGAACCAGCGTCAGCGAGATCAAGCTCGAGCTCAATGGGGCAAACGGCCGGTATGTCCGCGTTTCAGCGAACAACGTGGGCCTCTGCCCCGAATGGCACAACGGCAAGGGCCAGAAAGCCTGGGTGTTCATCGATGAGATCACGATCGAGTAGGAGGAGGCCTGTTGTCTCGCGTCGTCCCTGACATCTCTTTGATCTTGCCGTGCCGGAACGAGGAGCGGTTTTTGCGGAACACCCTCGAGGAGGTCTGTCGCTTCCTTGCGAGCTATGGCCGTTCCTTCGAAATCCTCGTGAGCGATGACTCTTCCACGGACGGGTCGAAGGCGATCGCCGAGGATTACGCCCGAGGGCATCCGGAAGTGCGGATCATTCCCGGCGCTCCGGCGCGGGGAAAGGGGGCCGCCCTCTCGCGTGGGTTTGCGGCCGCCCGCGGCACGTACGCAGCCTTTCTCGATGCGGACCTGGAGATCCCGGTGGAGAACCTCCGGCAGCTCCTCGCTGCGCTTGATGAAGGTGTGGACATCGCCATCGGATCGAAGAGCATCGGGAGCACGGCACGGCAGCGGCCGTTTGTGCGGCGCATGCTGACCGGTTGTTACACGGCGTGGGTGAGGCTGATGCTCGGAAGCCGCCTTGGGGACCATCAGGCAGGGGCGAAGGCCTTGCGCATGGATCGCTGCCGCGCCGTCCTGGGACGGGTCAAGAGTCCCGGTTGGTCCTGGGACACCGAGATGTTGATTTACGCGCAGCAGGAAGGGTTGCGGATCCGAGAGTGTGCCGTCACGACGCAGCGGCAGGACCGCGCGTCGCGTTTGCAGGTGTTTCGGGACTCCATACGCGTAGGGCGGGATGTCGTTCGGTTGCGACGACAGGGAAATCAATTGCGCCACAAATGACAGCGGTCCTGGGGATTCTCGGTCTGCTTGCCTTCGGGTTTCTTCCCGGCGCGGCGATTGTTTTTTGGGTGAACCCCCGAGTCGGTCCGGCGGCGCGGGTGGGTCTGGCGCTGGCCCTTTCGCCCGGCATCGCCGGCGGCTTGGCGGCGCTTATGGTGGGCGCCGGTGCGCAATGGTCCACCGCGTATTGGACCCCGCTCGGAATCTCACTCGCGGTCACAGCCGCAGCGTGGGCGCGCTCTCGTGGCGGCGTCCTCGGTGACGGGGACCCGCCCGAGGCGACGCGAACAGCCTTCATAGCGGCCGGGCTCGCGATCCTCGCCACCGCCCCATTCCCGATCTTCTCGGAGTGGTGGCGCGTCGCGTCCGACGCCTGGGCGCATGCGCCGATCGTCCGCAATTTCCTCGACGCGGGCTTGCCCGCCTACGACCCCTGGTACGCCGGTTTGAGGCTCGGATACGCGTGGATATATCACGCCGCTGTCGCTGCCGGATCGAGTGCGACCGGCCTCGATCCGTTTTCGTGCATGGCCGTCCTCGCTGTTCTCTCGTTCGTGTCGGTGGCCCTTTCTCTCGTCCCGCTCCTTCAGCGGATGCACAACCGGCACCCGGGGTGGGCATTGGCCTTCGTCGTCCTCGGATTCAATTGCCTTTTCACGCTCTTCGTACCGTTGATCGCGGCGAAGGCGCTGTTGGGGCAAAGCCGCGGATCCGAGGAACTGGCGCGCGCCTTCGATCTGCTGCCGCTAAACTACGACACATCTACGGTGTTCGTGCGAGCACACGGAGGGCAGAGTTGGTTTCTGGACAAGTTCCTCGTGGCGACTCCGCTGTCGCTGGCGTTGGCCGCCTTTATCGCCTGGGCAGGGTGCTTCTGGCGCCACCTGCAGGGGCGCCTTGGCTCTCTACGCACAGCCACTTGGAGAGATCTCTTTCTCGCCGCTCTCCTCACGCTCTGTGCCGCCGTGCTCCATCCGGTCGTTGGACTGACGCTGCTTGTGACGACGATTCTCCTCGGGGCGCTCGTTGTGCTTCGTCTCCTCCATGGGCCATCCGTGCGCGGCTCCGTGTGGTCGTGGGTCATCGCTGTGGTTCTGGGTTTCCTGCCGGCCGCTCCTTTTGTGGTGGGGTTGATGGGGGGAAACGGTGACCGTTCGCAGCTTCCCGTGGATCTCTCCCCGCAGAAGCTTTGGGGCTTATTCGGGTGCCTTCTGCCGGGTTTGCTGGCCGCGGTGTGGGCGGGCCCTCGATTCGGGAAGAAAGAAGCGAGCGCGAGGATCTGGCTCTGGTGGGTTGCGGGGTGCGCTCTCGTCGCCCTGTGCGTGAGACTTCCGGGTCCCGGCCCTTTCTTTAGCATCGACAAGTTCTCATATCTCGCGTGGATCCCGCTGGCCCTGACAGTGTCGGGTTGGGTGGCAGATTCGCTGGCCGGCCGATCAACACCGGCGAAAGTCGCTCTGGCCCTGCTCCTCTTTGCCCCGGTGAACGGCTTTCTGTGGATCTCGAGGGCTGTAGACTACCGGGCATCCTGGCGGCAGCCGTGGGATATTCCCGCGCATGCGACCCTTCGCGAGGCCTTGCCCGGGAATGCCGTCCTGATCGTGCCGCCGGGCGACATAGACACCGGCAATTTTCTCGAGCGGGACGTGTACCACGTAGCGAAACCGGATGCCGCGTTTCGCGGGTATCCAGTCGACGAGATGAAACGACGGCAGGAGATCGTGGAGCGTCTATATCGAACCGGGTCCTTGGCGCCCGAGGACCCGGCGCGTCTGGGCGAACTCGGGCGTCCGATTTTCGCCGTATGGCCGAACCTGGACGCAATCCCCTGGCGCGAGAGATCCCCGGGATGGCGCAATCTGCTGTTCCCGACGCACGGAGTGGACCCGCCGTGGGAAGCGCGGTTCCCCGTGCAGAAAATCGGGGACGCCTACGCGGTGACGCCGCTCACCGAGAGCGCGCGTGCGGTCTTTCCTTTCCCGAGTCCGTGAGCTTGTTCTCTCAAAGCTTCGCAGGGCTATCCCAGACAGGCGGTTCATCCGATGCAGCGGCCGCGCTTGGGTATTGACGCGGAATTGAATTCCCGGTAAACTCCGGTTTGACTCCACCAGTCGCATAGGAAGTGGATCGGCTTCCCCTGGGCATGGCCACTGCGAGCGGGTACGGAAGCGCGACAGGGCGCTCTCCGGTGTGTCCAGCGAAAGGGGTCCGATGAAGCTCTCCCAGGTCAAGTACGCAGCTCTCTCTCTCACCCACAACTGTAATTTGCGCTGCACATACTGCTACGCCGGCGAGAAGCTCGCCAGGCGCATGTCGCCGGACACGGCCCGACGTGCGGTCGACTTTCTCGCTGACAATTCCAACGGCTCGTGCGCGATCACCTTCTTTGGCGGCGAGCCTTTGCTGGAGTTTCCCCTGATCCGAGAGACTGTCCGCTACTCACGGGAACGTTACGGCCGGAGAGTGCAGTTCCGGATGTCGACCAACGGTACGCTCGTGGACAAAGAGCTGCTCGAGTTCTGCCGGGATAACGAGATGTTTTTCGTGCTCAGCATCGACGGCAGCCAGGCCCAGCACGACCGCGTGCGGAGATTCGCCAACGGCCGGGGATCGTATCAGCGCATTGCCGCGCGCATATCCGATATTCTCGAATTCAACCCGTACACGATCGCGGTCTCCGTGATTGTGCCGGAGACGGCCCCCTTTGTTGCCGAGGGTGCGAGGCATCTGTTCGATATCGGATTCCGGTACGTCCTGCAGACGCTCGACTACTCCGCGCCTTGGCGGAGCGAGGACCTGCGGGTCTTGAAGAAGCAGTACCTCCGGCTCTCGCGGTTCTATTTCGAATCGCTGTCGAAAGGCCGCAAGTTGTATTACAGTCCGTTCGATGAACGAATCAAGACATGGGCGCAGAAGCCGTATGGAAACGGTGATCTCTGCGACCTCGCAAACACCCAGATCGCGATCGCCGCATCCGGCAGGATATACCCCTGCGTACAGTTCGTCGGCAGCGATGAGGCTTCGTATCTCGACAATTCGATCGGCGATGTGTTCACCGGCTTCGATGAATCCCGTCGGGCCTGGTTCGTGGCGGAAAACTATAGGGACAAGGACGCCTGCGCCGGGTGCGCGCTCGCTGGACGGTGCGCGACCTACTGCGGGTGCGTCAACTGGCGGGCAACGGGGAGCCTCTCCGCCGTGCCGCCCATCATTTGCGAGCACGAACGCATGCTCATGCCGATTGTCGACAAGCTTGCGAATAAACTTTGGAAACGCAATGTCGCTCTGTTCGAAAGGAAGTTCTACGATAAGGCGTTCCCCCTGTCGTCATATATCGAAGACTGCATGATTGGAAGGAGGAGTACCGATGCTGCGGATTAAGCGAATCGGATTGTATTCCGTCCCGCGGTATCCACGGGGAATATTCGTGCCGTGGAGAGAACCGGCCGCGTTGACGCTGATCAAAAAGGGAGCCGCGTCTGCGGCGCTGCTCGCCATACTCGAGTCGTGCGACGATGGGGTGGGGGTTACCGGCCCCCCGCCGGTCCCGCCGGATTTACTGACCGAGAACGAGGCCCGTACGGCCATCACGAAGGTCTTCACCAACAACGGAATTCAGCTGGCGCCGGATGTCATTGTGTCCATCGTCGGCAGCCAGGACGACACCACGGAAGCAACGCTCGACGGTTACAACGGCTCGTTGAGTGTCGGCTACGAATACGTGGCCGGCGAAGACGCAGACACCTTTACGACGGAACTGATCGCCACTATCGATGCCAACACTGCCGGCTCCGGGCCATACATCAAAGCCACCGGGCAGACGTATGATGCCTTTCAGCTGGAATACCTCATGCAAGCGTTCATCGACACGCTGAAGGCGCAGGGGAAGATCTGACAGGTCGGGCTCCGGAGGAGGGACCGATACCCTTCCTACTGGGAGTTTCCTTTGCGATCCTTGAGACGTCGGAGCATCGTTTTTATGTCGAGGAATCCCCGTATGGCCACATAGATGGTGATGGTGGAGTACCACACCAACACGGCGAGCGTGAGAAGGCCCCAGAAGGGATGGGTCTTCAGCATGTCAACCAGTATCACGGGGGTCCCCTTTGCTTCTCAGGTCTTGCCCGCTTTGGGCTTGAGCAGCGATCCCGCGACCATGGCGACGGCGACGAGGGCGTAGGTCCCGATGTTCACGATGTTGTCGCCGATGTGATACTTCGCCCAGCCCATGGTTCGCGTCACGGCGAGGCCGTCCTTCATCATCTGCCGTCCGGTCTCATCAAGTACGGGCACCTCTGTTTGAACGAACAGGTTCAAGCTCAGAGCGAGCACGGGCAGCGCGGCACCGAGGACAATGGCCGCGATTGCGCCCCAGTTGTTCGCCCGTTTCCAATAGCAGCAGGCGATGAGGAGAATCGACATGCTGGCGAGGTAGATAGTGCCCGTGGTTTGACAGTACTCCCACAAGTTGCCTTCGATCTTGTACCACAGCCCCCAAAAGAGGAGAAACACACCGATCAAGGCTATGATGCACCGGTTCCAGAGGATGCCTTTCTTCTCGGACCAGGGCCGCTTCCTGCGGAAAGGCGCCAGAACATCGTTGTAGATCACGCTGCCCCAGGTAAGCATGTAAGAGGAGTCCGTGCTCATGTCCGCCGCCAGCATTGCGGCCACGAGGACTCCCATCATTCCCACGGGCAGGATCTGGCTCAGCAGATAGGGCATCGCGAAGAGAGAGCCGTCTTTCTCGCCAAACTGAAGTCCGATCTGAGCCAGCATGTCGGGTGTCACCACGGCCAGGGCAGCCATGCCCCACAAACCCGGTATCACCCAGCGGCATACAAAAAAGAAAGACGTTCCGGTGTAGACCTTGCGACCGGTCTTGCTGTCCTTGGCCGCAAGCAGCCGTGCGATCACGGCCTGCCACGTGAGCACCGCCCCGGTATTGGTGAGGAGGTTGGATAGCACAAACGGCCAACCGAGGTCGGGGGCCACAAAAGGATTGAAGCCGCCGGCGCCATAATGTGCGTTCACCGTTTCGGTGAGCGCGTTCCATCCTACTGTGCCCAACACGAGGAATGTGACCAGGAGCAGCCCCGCGCTCATCACCACGAACTGGAGGAAGTCGGTGACCAGCACGGAGAGCATTCCGCCCATGATCGTGTACACCATGACGGCGACGAGGAGCACGGTCATGGTGAGCTCGAGATACTGCAGGTTCATGCCGCAGCAAACCACCAGAAACTGGCCGCCGACGCGGAGAAAGACACCCATGTTGAGCAGCCCGCCAAGCACGATCACCACGCCGGCCAGCCAGCGGACGAAGCCGCCATACCGCTGTTCGAAGATCTCGGGGATCGTCATCACGCCCGAGTCGCGGAGCTTCTTCACGCAGAAGCCGGTGTAACCGACCACAAACATGGCGAGGGCATTGCAGATCCCGGGGATTGTACCGGCAAAGCCGCGCGTGTATCCGGCCTGAGCCGTGTACATGCAAGTCACAATGCCGAATTCGGTGGCCGCGAGAGAGGCGATGCCGAGGTATACGTTCATCTCGCGTCCGGCCACGATGAAGTGCTCTACCTTGGCGACGTACTTACGGACCATGACGCCTGCGATCATGGTGGCCAGCAGATAGAGCCCGACGATGCTGCCGTCGATCAGGATGTCGAAATGGTTGTTCATGGAGAGAAGGAGATCCCGGCGAGAACTATGCGATCACGATGATTTCCTTTTGCGGACTCGATAGCCATTCGGCGCCGGTCTTGGTCACGACGACCATTTCCTCGACGGTGGCGGTGCCGTGCTCCGGAACGGCCAGCCTGGGCTCGATGGTGAACACCATGCCCTCTTCGAGAGGCAGGAACGGCTTCTGGGCGTATTTCTCCCACTTGGGACCGAGGATGGCCGTCCCGTCATGGGGGAAGCGGCCCACCTGATGGCCGAGCGCGTGGGGGAAATCGGTGTAGCCGGCATCCATGATGATCTTTCGCGCGATGGCGTCGATGTCGTGCCCCTGAACTCCGGGCACCATGGCTTGCCGGGAATGTTCGATGGCGCGAACAATCGTTTCGAACCCCTTCATAACGGCTGCGGGAGGTTTCTTCTCTCCCTCTCCCAGCACATAGAAGGTCCGCTGCAAGTCCGAGCAGTAGTCGTTGACCACGACCCCGAAATCCATGTTCAGGACGTGGCCGCGTTCGACCCTGCGATCGGTGGGGGAGTAGTGGGCGCCGGCGGTCTCCGGCCCTGTGAATACGGCGGGGCATGTGGATTCGGCCCAGGCGGACCTGAGGCTTCTCCGCTCGCGCTCGGCGGTCATGAAAGCGGCGATCTCCTTTTCCGTTTTTCCGGGCGCGATGAATCCTGCGACCTTGGCGAATATGTCCTCAGCCTCGCGTATGGCGGCTTTTATGCTATCGATTTCGGCTGTCGTCTTCCGCTCCCTCAGGGCCGAGACGATCTTTTCCGCGGGGACCATCCTCCCGGCCATCCCGATCTCCGCGAGGAGTTCCTGGAGGACGAGGAACATTCCGTGGGTCAAGCCATCGCAGATCTCGCTCCCCTTGGAGAAGTTGACGGCGATGGTAGACGGGCCCAACTCTCTCATGTACTCGAGGAAAGGCTCGCGGATGCTGGTTACGTACCCGACGACCTCGTCGTAGGCCCCTGATTCTTCGATCGTCTTTTGGTCGAACTGCCCCACGATGGCCCGCGAACGTCCGTCGGCGCTGATGATGAAGGCCGAATGCCAAGTCACATCCGAGGGCGCGAGGAAGCACAAAGTCGGATCGCCGTTGATCTGGCTTTCCCGCGTGAAGGTGATCCAGCAGTCCACGTGGAAACGCTTGAGAAGTGCGACGGCTTGACGAACCTTCTCCTGAATGAGTGTCATCGTGAGCCTCCTTGGAACCCGCATTCTAGCAGAGACTGGCGGTCGAGGTCGCGGATTTTGGTATCGGAGACGCCGGCCCCGAACGAGCCCACGATGGATTCCTGGAGGGGCACGGTGAATTTGTGGGGCTTGGTGCGGGAGATCGAGGTCGATATCTTCAGTCGAGATAGAGCGCCTTCACGGCGCCCCACGACCGGGTTTCCGTGGGAACCTGGCAATCGAAAGCGATGTAATCCAGCTCGCTGCGGGCGCCCGCGACGTACTCCAGCCTCATGGTGTAGGACGGTTCGTACAGGCCGAAGTAGCCGCTCCCGGCGGCGCTTAACCACTGTCCTCAGGAATGGCCGAGCCCGGCGAACGAAAGCTCCACGGTTTGGGTGGCTTGGGACACGGAACCGGTCAACACCAGCCGGAATCGGAACTGAACGCTGAGGTCTCCTCGGGAGAAAACAAAAACCGTGAATTTCCCGAATTCGGAGACGGAGAGGGTATACTCAGTCCACTCGCCCGCGTAATCGAGACCCTCAAGTACATAACCACCGCTGCAACCCGACAGGGCGACCTTGCGAATGACGTCGTCCCCAACGTCATTGCAGGAGGCGTAGTTCTCAGCCTCGATTTGGATTCTACCCGCTGTGGCGGGAAGTGCCAAAAACAAGACGGCCAACGCTGTTATCACGCTTCGTTTCATTGTGTTGCCCGCCACACTTCGCACGTCGTGTCAAGTATGCGGGGCCCCTTTTTCGACTCCCGGGAAAAGAGTATACCACACAAAACGGCAAGCGTAAACGGTCCGACCGCGCCGTCGAGGGGGCTCCCGGAGCCCGCAAATACCCCGAAAAGAGGTCTTGACAGTTGCTATTAATGTGATATCATGTTGATAACAACAGGAGGTGTGTGATGGCCAAGACTGAGAACCGGGTCGTACGGGCGCTGAACGGGTGGTTCATGCTGCTCGTGGACCTTTTGCTCTATGCGCTCGCGGTTTACTTGTTCATCCGCGGGGGCACGATCGGCAGCACGGGACTGATCATCTGGGGAGTGATCGCGGTGGTGGCAGCCTTTCTCTGCACCATCGGGTTCTTCATCGTTTACCCCAACTATGCGGCGCTTCTGGTGCTGTTCGGCAAGTACAAGGGGACTGTCGTTCAAAACGGCTTCTTCTGGACCAACCCGTTCATGAAGCAGTACAAGATCTCCCTCCGGATCAGGAACCAGGAGACCACCCGCATCAAAGTGAACGACAAGTCCGGCAATCCCATCGAGATTGCGGCGGTCGTGGTCTGGAAGGTGAT
>Ga0316622_100004349_pt1 | contig 10388 bp, 8 predicted proteins | sample OWC_Aug_OW2_C1_D_FD_207646 | JGI IMG/M metagenome (GOLD analysis project Ga0316622, IMG submission 207646) | Wetland soil microbial communities from Old Woman Creek delta, Ohio, United States - OWC_Aug_OW2_C1_D5_C | ecosystem: Environmental > Terrestrial > Soil > Wetlands | place: USA: Ohio... | reverse complement strand
CACCGCCCGGGAGAGGCCGGGAGACATGGCGTCGTGAACGTTCGCCGCGCCGGCCTGGTTCTCGGAAAAGTATTGGGCCTTCCCGAGCTTTCCTATGTCGTGGTATAGCGCGGCGACGCGGCAAAGAACCGGGTTGGCGCCGATTGCGTGCGCGCCGGCCTCCGCCAGCGTCCCGACCACCACGCTGTGGTGAAACGTCCCGGGCGTCTCCACCATCAGGCGGGAGAGGAGCGGGTGGCCGGTGCCGGACAGTTCCATCAGGCGGATGTCGCTCGCGTAGCCGAACGTGGACTCCGCCACCGGCATGACCGCGAGGGCGATCGGGCCGGACAGGAGGCCGTTGACGGCGCCGAAGATCCCGGCCCACAATACTCCCCCGCCGCCGTGGAACGAGAACTCGAGGGCGGCGGCGGCGAGGGCGCACACGGGCGCGGTCTGCACGCCGGCCAGCAGCATGCGGTACCGGTCAGGAACCCGTCGCGCGCGCGCGGCGCCGGCGGTGCCGGACAGGAGGAGGAACAGCAGCGCGGGCCAGCTCCCCGCGGCGGCGGCGGCCGAGAGGACCGACGCGGCGACCGTGAAGAGGATCGACGTCTCGGAGTTGATGAGGACCCGGACCACCATCGCGAAGGCGGGGAGCGGTATCAGATAGGCGTACACCCGGGTCGGGACGCCCCGCCCGAGCGACGGGATCTCGGCGATCAGGTCGATCACCGCCTTCGCCGCGAAGAACAGGAGGAGGGCGAGGGAGCAGAGGAAGAGGAAGTCCCGAAGCGCCAGCCGGACCTTCCGGACCTCGCGGCCGGCGAACCCGAACCATTCCGAGAGAAAGAGGGCCACGGCAAGCGTGAGCGCGACCGCACCGACGAAGGGGAAGGTCCCTCCCCATCGCCCCGCCGCCCGCGGGAAGAGTTCCCGCCCCCAGAGGTAGAAGAGGATCGCGAAGACGGCGCCCGATCCAAGGCTCAGCGCGAGGAGCCGCCAGTAGCGGCCCCGCGGCAACACCCCGTTCTCCGGCGGGCGGCTACCGCTCCTGGTCGCGTTTCTCGAACCGCTCATACGCCTTGATAATCTCCTGGACGATGGGATGCCGGACAACGTCGATGTCGGTGAACCGGCAGAACCGGATCCCCGCAACCCCTTCGAGGATGGCGATCGCCTCGTTCAGACCCGACACTTTTCCCGACGGGAGATCCGTCTGCGTGATGTCCCCCGTGATCACCGCCCGGGAGCCGAAGCCGATCCGGGTGAGGAACATCTTCATCTGCTCCGAGGTCGTGTTCTGCGCCTCGTCGAGGATGACGAAGGAGTCGTTCAGCGTCCGGCCCCGCATGAAGGCCAGAGGGGCCACCTCGATCGTCCCGCGCTCCATGAGCTTCGCCGCCTGTTCGAACTCGAGCATGGTGTACAGCGCGTCGTGCAGGGGGCGGAGGTACGGGTTCACCTTTTCCGCCATGTCCCCGGGGAGAAAGCCGAGCCGCTCCCCCGCCTCCACCGCCGGCCGGACCAGAACGATTCGTTTCACCTCCTTGCGCAGGAGGTACCCGACCGCCATCGCCATTGCGAGAAACGTTTTCCCCGTCCCGGCGGGGCCCACGCCGAAGACGATGTCGAACTCCCGGATCGCGTCGAGGTACCGCTTCTGCGCAACGCTCTTGGGTGTGATCGTCCGGTTCCGCGACGACTTGAACACCACGTCCTCGAACACGACGGACACGTCGGCGTTCCTGTCGGCGGAGACGATCCGGATCGCCGCCTCGACATCGTTTCCGGTGACGGGGATGCCGCGGCGAAGGACCCGGTACAGTCCGGACAGGACCTTCCCCGCCAGTTCCACCGGGATGCCGTCCCCCGCGACGCGCGCCTCGTTCCCGCCGGGCCGGATCGTCACGCCCAGCGCCCGTTCCAAGGCCCTCAAATGGGCGTCGTTCACTCCGAAGAGGTCCCGCAGGACGGAGGCATCCTCGAACCGGATCGTCTCTTCCCTCGCGTCGTCCACTACGCCCGCCTCCCGCATCAGAAGAAATCCACCCACGCCGTGAAGGCCCGGAGCGCCTCCGGGGAGAGGAGCTCCCGGTAGATCCACACGGCCGCCGCCGCCACCGCCGCACCCCACACCGCCATCCGGATCGAGCCGAACCGGCGCCGGGCTGCGATCTCGTCGCGCAATCGCTTGCCGGGATCGACATGGTCCCCGGCCTCCGTCACGGAGACCTCGATCAACCCCCTCTGGAGGAGGGCGGCCAGCCCCTTGATCCCCTCGAATTCCGTGAGGCACGCTTTCCGGTAGACCCGATCGAGGTCGTCCGAAAAATCGAGGGCCTTCCAGAGAACCCTCTCCAACTCGGAGAAGGCGTTCGGGTCGACGCGCTCCCCCTTTTTCCGCGTCACGAAAAAATCACCGGTGGGAAATATCTCGCGATAACGAGGATATTCATCGAGAAATTGCATCCCCTCCATCAGGAGGACATCCGGGCGAATCGTTTCCCCCCCCCACGCGGCGGGACGCACGGCGAATCCCTCGAACCGGTACTCTCCCTCGCGGAACGTGAGAACGTCGAAGAGGCACTCCTTGACCTGGAGGACGAGGTACCGGGTGAGGACCTCCTTCGAGACCTTCCCCTTCTCGACCAGGATCTCGCCGATCTTCTTCCCGCCCGTTTCCAGGGAAGAGAGGATCCTCCCGAGATCCGAGTCCGTCAGGTACCCCGCGTCCCGGAGCATCGTGCCGAGGAGGGATTTCGTTTCCCGGCGATCCGGCTGGACGTCGACGATCTTTCCCTCGGAGAAGAGAAAAATCGTCATGCGACCCTTCCCGGAGATCGATAGGGATCCGCTCTTTCCCTGGGAGGAGACGAGCTGGAAGATATCCGGGATTCCGAAGTCGGCGATCTTCCCCTGCATCGCTACAGCCTTCCCCCGGAGACGTTGTGACGCAACTGGAGGTTCTCGAACGAGCGCCATCCCCAGGCGGCCCCGAACAGCCACAGAATCGCGACCGTCCCCAGCGCCGCCCTCCAGACATCGGCCTGCATGTCGCCGATCAGGCCGCCTGCCAGCGTGCCAGCGCTCCACGACACGGTGAACAGGCCGGCGGACAGGGAGAGGAGGAGACCGTACAGCATGGTCCGGAACTCTTTCCCGGCCCAGAGGGCTCCCGCCCCCGGAAACAGGACGGAGCAGACACGGACATACCGCCGGTGCAGGGATATGCTCAACCCCCGCAGTTCGCGCTCCTCCCCCACCCGGATCCCCTTCCCTGCCTGCGCCCGGCACGCGTTGCAGATGTCGACGGCTTCGCGGCTCCTGACAACCAGCGTGCCGGCGCCGCACGAACGGCAGATGCTGCTCACCCAGATTCTCCGGGAGAGAAGTTTCCACAGCGCCATCCAGGCCAACCCGGCCGCCAGAAACGCCGTGACCCATTCCCCGGGAACGGGGCGGAAGAACAGGGCGTGGAACGCGCTCCGCCGGGCCCCCCGAAACCACTCTTCCCGCACGGTGAACAGGCTCCTCCATATGTCTCCGACCCGCAGCGGCGCGGCGACCAGTTCCCCGTGGGTCATCTCCTCGGCGCGGTAGTCGAAGGGGACAAGGCCGCGGATTCCGGCCCAGGCGACCGGCTGGATCCGGGAGGCCTGCGCCAGCTGGAACTCCTGCAGGTAAATCTGGTAGGCGTTCCATTGGGCCCTGCCGCCTGCCGGGTTTCGTTCCGCCGCGGCTTCGAAATCGGCGAGCCCTTCCTCCGTCTTTCCGAGGCGGACCCGGACGATCCCGCGGTTGTTGTACGCGTCGGCGGAATCCCCTCCCTCTGCGATCAGTCCGGTCCAGAGCGACTCCGCCGTCTTCAGGTTTCCCCCCTCCATCTCGGACCGGGCGCGGGCGAACCGCGCCATGCGCTCCCAATTCGCCCCGGTCAGCAACCCCTGCCCGGCATCCCCGGAGACCGACCCGCCCCGGTAGTAGTACCCCTCCCCTCCCAGCCATCCCCCTTGCCGCGCCGTTCCCGCCACCGGGTGTATCGCCTGGAGGAAGCCGCCGCAAAGGAAAACGCCGGCCAGCAGCAGGATCGCCGTCCCACCGATCACGAGCTCGGCGCGACGCAGGTACGCGGTCGAGAGGGCGACCCAGAAAACCGCCGAGGCGGCGATCCCGACCCCGCACGCGGCCGGAGCCGCAAAAACCGCGAGGACGACCCCGGAGGCGAAGATCTCCGGCCGTGGGAGACCCTTGAGGAGGCGGGCGAGGTCCAACGTCAGCGCGGGGAGCGCCCGCATCAGGAGATTGAGCGACGCCCAGATCACGAACCAGCACGCCGAGGCGGAGGCGAACAGAACGAGCCACACGGCGTACCCGACCAGCCCGGGACCGTACTGGCGGAACGCTCCCCACAACCCTTCGACGTCGAAGAGGAACCCCTCGAGGCGGAACCGCGCCACGTCCTCCCGGGCAAGCCAGGTCCAGAGTGGCACGGAGAGCGGCGCAACGCGCGTGACCGCTCTCATCGACTCGTACGCCCCGCGTTTCCACCCCTCCCGGGCCGCGCGGTCGAAGATCCGGTCCGGAACGGCGTTCATGGACAGGATCGCGTTGGCGAACATCGCACGCCGAAGTGCGCGGACCTCCGGTTCCAGCGCCTCCCCCCTCCCGGGACCCGCCGCCTCGACCACGCGGATCGCCTGTTGGCGAACGGATTCCGGATATCCGGGAAACAGGTCCGCCGCGGCGAGGCGGGAGGGATCGAGAGGAATCAGGACCAGGAGGAAGAGCGCGAAACGCGCCCACGACCTCCGGGATCGGTTGGAAACCCGTCGAGTCATAACGTTTTATGTTAACATTCCTCCGGAGAAAAAACTCTCGTGGACGAATTCCGGAAATTGGTGGAGATCATGGCCCGCCTTCGCGCGAGCGGGGGCTGCGAGTGGGACCGTGCCCAGACCCACGAAACGCTTCGCCAGTACCTCGTGGAAGAGACGCACGAAGTGATCGACGCGATCCGTGACGGGAACCCGGATTCGCTGTGCGAGGAACTCGGGGACCTGCTCCTGCAGATCCTGTTCCACGCGCAAATCGCCTCCGAAAACGGGCAGTTCGACATCACCGACGTGATCGCCTCCATCTCGGAGAAGATGATTCGCCGGCACCCGCACGTCTTCGGGGACGCCACCGCCGACACGCCGGACGCGGTGTCGCGACAGTGGGACCACATCAAGAAAACGGTCGAGAACCGTTCCCATGAGTCGATCATCGGCGGGATCCCGAAAGAGTTTCCCTCCCTTCTCCGCGCGGCGAAGATGTCGAAAAAGGCGGCAAGGGCGGGGTTCGATTGGGAACGGACGGAGCAGGTGCTGGGAAAGGTCGAAGAGGAGCTCTCGGAACTGAAAGAGGCGATGGCGGAGGGAGATCCGGCCCACACGGAGCATGAACTCGGCGATCTTCTCTTCTCCCTGGTGAATCTCGCCCGGTTTCTCGGCCTGAGCGCCGAGGTGGCGATGGTGTCCGTGAATGAACGCTTCGAGCGCCGGTTTCGGGAGATGGAAAAAATCGCAGCGGAAACAGGATGTTCGATCGAGGATGCCGACATGCCCACCCTGGATCGCCTCTGGGAGATGGCGAAGAAGTCGACCACCTGACCGTACCGGCGTTTTCCACATCCTTTGTGGATTGTCTGTGGATTCTCCTGTGGAAATTCCCCTTGGCCCGCGTCCGGAAAGCCCCTTCGTCAGATTGCCTTTTTATTGGGCATCCCGGATTCGTGCCCGACGATCCGGCGCGCCGTGACCACCCTTCGGCTACGTCGCCTCGGAGGGCGGGGCTCCGTTCGTGGCTCGCCGTGCGATGAACCTGCACGGCTGCGCCCCCCGTTCTTCCTACACTCCCTGGGGTACCCTCACCGTAGGAAGAACGGAGGGCATAATTCTTTGACATTTCCCCATTGCTGGTGTTTAATACCGGCTTACCGAAATCATCGAACGGATCGCAAGGAGGCACAGGTTGGCGAGGATCAAGTCCGGGATCAAGCGTCACAAGCAGAGCCTGAAAGCCAGGGCCCGCAACCGCCACGTCCGCTCCACCGTGAAGACCGCCGTCAAGGAAGTCCGGTCCGAGATCGCCGAGGGAACCGGGGAGAAGAGCGCCGAACTGCTGCGCAAAGCCACGTCCGTCCTCGAGCGCGCGGGGTCGAAGGGCGTCCTCCACAAGAAGACCGCGTCCCGCAAGGTCTCTCGCCTGGCGAAGGCCGTCCACAAGGCGGCGAAGAAGTAGCCTAGGTCAGCAGCGACAGCAGACGGATCTCGTATATCTGCCCGGGGGAGAGCCTGCTCTCCCCCTTCATCTCCCGGTCGATCCGGGACAGGGCCCGGAAGATCTCCGCGGCCCGCCGCGGCGTAACCCCTCCGGCACTCCCCTTCCCCTGGATCCTGCTCCGAAGGAACCACGCCACCGCCCCGTTCAGCTTGTGGTAATCGTCGGGTTCCGCCGCCGCCGCGAAGCGACGGAACAGGGAGAGGCACGCCTTGCCGTCCTTCCGCACCAGCGTCTCGGCCAGACGGAACGGATCGACGTCTCCCCGGGCGACACACACCGCCCGGATGTCTTCCTCGACCACTTCCCCGCGACCTCCGGCGAACGCCAACACCTTGCCGATCTCCGCGTCGAGGGCGTCGAAGGAGACGCCCACCCACCGCGCGAGAAAGATCGCCGATTCCCGCGGCAGCTTCGCACCGCCCTCGGCGGCCACGGCAACGGCATGACGTGCCAGCGCCTCGACCGCCTTCTCTTCCCGTGGGGCGTCCGAAAGGAGGTTCCGGGTGCCTGAGAACCCGCGCGCCTGGCGGAAATCGGTCCCGTGGAGGATCAGGGTCGCGGAAGGTTCCGGGGATTCGAGATACGCCTTGACCTCTTCCCGGTTCGCCTTCTTCATCTCCGCGAGGTCGGGGAGGGTGAAGATCCGCACGCGGGAGAAGAACGACGGGGAGCGCCACGCAGCGGTGGGGGACTCCCGGGAAAGATCCTCGAGCGTCCACCGGAACGACTCGATCGGAACCCCCTCGCCGCGCAGCTTCCCCTCCCACGCCCTCGCGAGGAGACCGGCGAGCCCGGCGCCGTCTCCGTAAAGGAGATAGGCCGGGGCGGGATCCCCGGAGAGCCACTCCCGGAAGATCGGGGGAGGATCGGCCGGCTTCAAAGGAGCACGCGGAGGGTCTGGGACAGGCGCACGGCCATCCGCCGGGCGACCTCCTCGAAGGCGGCGCGCTGGTTGGCCTCGATGTACTGGGCGTCCGCGCCCGAAAAGTAGGAGGCGGTCTCTGTCAGGCCGGACTCTTTCCAGAGAACTCCTCCCCGGCCGACCTCGACCACCCGGATGTCCACCACCAGGGTGAGGCGGTTCTCCAGCGAGAAGCGGTTCTGGGACTGGGAGACGATCGTCGAACGGATCTCCCGCACCGTCCCCTCGACCAGGTAGTTCGCGCCGATGTTTCCGAAGGTGCCCCGGAAGCCGCTTCGGCGAAGCTCCTCGCGAAAGCTCGCGGCGACCACGGCGCCGGCGTCGGGCGTCGTGGAACGGTTCGCGAAGGGGGAGACGTCCATCCGCACCGAGGGATCCGTGAATCGCGTCGATCCGGACTCGAGGCGGTATCCGCACCCCGCGACCGCGGACAGGAGCGCAAACGCGATGAGGATCCGTTTCATTCAGGACACGACGATGCTGAAGAGTTTGCCGGGAACGTAGACGGTCTTCCGGATTTCCCTGCCCGCCGTGTACTCCCGGACCTTCGGGTCGGCCATCACCCGCTCGCGGACCTCGTCCTCTCCGGCGCCGGCGCCGACGGTCAGCTTCGACCGCACCTTCCCGTTGACCTGGACGACGACCTCGATTTCCTCCTCCCGCGCGACATCGACGTCGGCTACGGGCCAGGGACGGGAGCAGAGGAGTCCCTTCCCCCCGATCCGCTCCCAGAGTTCCTCGCCCATATGCGGCGCGAAGGGAGAGAGCATATGGAGCAGGATCTCCACCGCTTCGCGGAGCGCGGCGGCCGACGCGGGGCGTTCCCACGCGGCCTCGGGAACGAGGTAGAGGAAATTCACCATCTCCATGACGGCGGAGATCGCCGTGTTGAAGTGGGACCGGTCCTCGATGTCGCCGGTGACCTTGATCAGCGTCCGGTGGGTCACCTGGCGGACGGCGCGGACCTCCCCGGAACCGTCCCACGCGGCCGTGGCGTCCGCGATCGCCTTCGCGCGCGGTGCGACCAGCCGATGGATGCGGTTGAGGAACCGGAACGCTCCCTCCACCCCCTGCTCGTTCCAGTCGAGGTCTTTTTCCGGCGGCGCCGCGAAGAGGATGAAGAGCCGGGCCGTGTCGGCCCCGTACCGCTCGATCAGCGACGAGGGCTCGACGACGTTCCGCTTCGACTTCGACATCTTCATCGACCGCCCGACGTCGACCGTCTCGCCGCACTGGCGGCACGTCCCTCTTTCGTCGACCTCCTCCGGGTATCTCCAGCCGTGCTTGGGGCACTCGGCGGTCTGCATGCAGACCATCCCCTGGGAAAGAAGGCGCTCGAACGGCTCGTTTCCCGGTGCCAGCCCCTTGTCGCGGAGATACTTATAGAAGAAGCGTGCGTAGATGAGGTGCATGCAGGCGTGCTCCACCCCCCCGACATACTGGTCCACGGGCGCGAACCTGCGCATCTTTTCCGGGTCGAGCGGCGCGCGGTCGTTCTTCGGGTCGATGTAGCGCAGGAAGTACCAGGAGGACTCGACGAAGGTGTCGAACGTGTCGGTCTCGCGCCGGCCGGGCTTCCCGCAGGAGGGGCACGGCACGCGAAGCCAATGCTCCGCGCCGGCCAGCGGGTTCCCCCGCTCCCGCGTGTACGGAAGGTCTTCCGGGAGCACCACCGGAAGATCCTTCTCCGGAACGGGGACGATGCCGCACGCCTCGCAGTGGATCACCGGGATCGGACAACCCCAGTAGCGCTGCCGGCTGACGCCCCAGTCGCGAAGACGGTACTGGACCGTCCCGCGGCCCAACCCCTTCCCTTCAAGGTGAAGGGTGATCGCCCTCTTCCCCTCTTCGCTCGAGATCCCGTCGAACGCGCCGGAGCCGACCAGGCGCCCCGACCCCTCGTGCGCCGCGGTCATCGTCGCCGGATCGAGCGCCTCCCCCTCGGGCTGCACGACGACCGTGACCGGGAGGCCGTACTTGCGGGCGAACTCGAAGTCGCGCTGGTCGTGGGCCGGCACCGCCATCACCGCGCCCGTGCCGTAGTCGTACAGTACGAAGTTGGCGGCATAGACCGGGATCCGGCGCCCCGTGGCGGGGTTCAGGCAATATCCCCCGGTGAACACTCCCTCCTTCACGAGGTCCTCGCTCGTCCGGGCGATCCGGTCCTGGCCCGCGACCCGGTCGACGAACTCCCGCACCTCGCGCTCCCTGCCGGTCCGATGCGCGAACTCCATCACCATCGGGTGCTCGGGGGCCATGCTCATGAACGTGGCGCCGAAGAGCGTGTCGGGCCGCGTCGTGAACACCGTGACGTCGCCGCGCCCCTCGTCGAGCGGAAAGCGGATCTCGGCCCCCTCGCTGCGGCCGATCCAGTTGCGCTGCATCTCGAGGATGTTCGCCGGCCAACGGCCCTCGAGCTCCCTGTGCCCGGAGAGCAGCTCCTCGGCGTACTTCGTGATGCCGATGAACCACTGGTCGAGCTCCTTCTGGGCCACCGGCGTCTGGTCGTGGATGAAGCACGTCCCGTCGCCGTTCACCTGCTCGTTGGCGAGCACGGTCTGGCACTCCCCGCACCAGTTGAGCGTGGCGCGCTTCCGGTACGCGAGGCCGTCCCGGAGCATCCACAGGAAAAAGAGCTGCTCCCATTTGTAATATCCCGGGGAACAGGTCGCGAACTCGCGGTCCCAGTCGTAGGAGATCCCCATCTCCTTCAGCTGACCCCGCATGAAGGCGATGTTCTCCCACGTCCATTTCGCCGGGTGCGTCCCGTGCCGGTGCGCGGCGTTTTCGGCCGGCAGCCCGAACGCGTCCCAACCGATCGGGTGAAGCACCTGGAACCCCTGCATCCGCTTGAAGCGCGCGAGCAGGTCTCCGATCGTGTAGACCCGCACGTGCCCCATGTGGATCCGGCCGGAAGGGTACGGGAACATCTCGAGGCAGTAGTATTTCGGCGCGGACAGCTCGTCGGGGCACCGGGACACGCCGGCCTCGTCCCATCTCCGCTGCCACTTCGGTTCGATCTCCTGCGGCTTGTACTTCACGCCGATCCCTCCGCCGTTGTCTTCTTCCGCACGATGTCGGAGATCCGGTCGAGGATCCCGTTGATGAACGCGCCGGACTCCTCGGAGCCGAACCGCTTGCCGAGCTCGACCGCCTCGTT
>Ga0316622_100004347_pt1 | contig 10389 bp, 10 predicted proteins | sample OWC_Aug_OW2_C1_D_FD_207646 | JGI IMG/M metagenome (GOLD analysis project Ga0316622, IMG submission 207646) | Wetland soil microbial communities from Old Woman Creek delta, Ohio, United States - OWC_Aug_OW2_C1_D5_C | ecosystem: Environmental > Terrestrial > Soil > Wetlands | place: USA: Ohio... | reverse complement strand
GGAGTTGACCTACCGCCGCCTTCCGTTCGTCGTCCTGTTCCTGCTGATGATCGCCCTGGGGGGAGTGTATGTCCTGTTCCTGCCGGTGATGATCATCTGCACGACGATCTACATGGTCGGAGTGAGGGTCTTCGGCAGCCTCCTTCTGCAGATGCGGAAGAGCGTGGCGTTCGGATGGAGGCCCTCGGAAGCGTACCTCTCCGGCAAGGGGACGGAGAAGAAGGAAGAGGAGACGGGGAAAAAGGAAGGATGACCGCACGGGAAACACACAACAAACGGCCTGGAAAGGAGGCGCCAGATGCACACTCTAGTGGATTTTCTTACGCGCGTGAAGGGGGTGGAGTACATCCTCTCCGTTCTGACGATCACGGGTTTCATTCTTTTTCTCGAGGTCCTGAAGCCGGCCCCGTTCCATTCGCTGCGGAAATTGATCGATGAGGACGTCGCGTTTCTCCGGGAGGAGGGATTCCGAAGCGTCATGAAGACCGTCGGGCGAGCCGTCGCGGTGCCGTTCATCGGCCTTCTCTATGTTGTCGCCCTGCCGTTCCTGTTCGTTTACTACCTGGCCGTGGAGCTCCGCGGAATGGCCGCAGAGCGGATGGCCACGGCGCTCGACGCGGTAGGCGCAAGCGCGGTCTTCGGCTGGAGGCCGAGCGAGGCATACCTGGCGGGTAGGAAGGCGAGGAAGGCGGAGAAGAAGGACGAGAAGCCGGAACCGAAGGACGGCGACGGAAAGTGACCGCCACGCGACGTCGGAACGCGGACGTTAAGGAGGGACACGTGAAAACGAAGGCCGTTTTGACCATCGCACTCTGCTGGATGGTGGCGCTCACGGCAACCCTGTACGCCGGGGCCGAGACGCCCGCCGCGCGACCGACGGAATCCCCGAAGGGGAAGATGCCCGGAAAGATGCTCCTTGGCTCCCTCGCCGACAAGTACGGGCCGGTGAAATACGACCACGAAAAGCACGTGGGGACCGCGGGAAGTTGCAACGAATGCCACCACCAGCACGGAGGCGGACAGGCCCCTTCCTGCGGCGGGTGCCACACGATCGACGTGTCTTCCTTCAGGAAGAACGTGCATCTTGGCCGGATCCGGCCCTGCGGGGAATGCCATCCGACGTCGTACGACGCCGGGAAACTTGACCGGCCGACGCTTTCGGCCGCCTATCACCGCGCCTGCATCAAGTGTCATCGGGAAGTGGGAAGCGTCGGTGCGGACCCGAAGGGGTGCGCCGAGATGTGTCACGAGAGCGCCGCGCAGGCCAGGGCACGGTAGGAGTCGGCCTGTGGAAACGAAGGAAAATCCCCAGGGAGGATTTCTTCGATGGGAAAACCCGTGAAAGACGCCGGAGGCGGAAACGAACGGGATGCGAGGGAGAACGGAAGGAAGACCGTGAACCGGAGGGATTTTCTCCGGGGCGTGGCGGTGGCCGGAGGGGTCGCGTTCCTCGGCACCCCGGCGGACGCCGAGGCGCTCCACGATCTCTCCGGTTGGCCCGACCGGATGGGGATGCTCACTGACCTGACGGAGTGCGTCGGATGCCGCCGTTGCGAATCCGCCTGCAACGCCGCGAACGGTCTTCCGGCCCCGGAGGTGCCGTTCGACGAGAAATCGGTGTTCGAACGGAAGAGGCGGCCCACCGCGAGCGCGTACACGGTCGTCAACCGGTACGAGAACCGGAAAGGCTCGGGAAACCCGATCTACCGGAAAGTGCAGTGCAACCATTGCGAAGAACCCAGCTGCGCCTCGGCGTGCCCCGTGCGCGCCTACACGAAGACGCCGGAAGGACCGGTCCTTTACGACAAGGACGTCTGCTTCGGGTGCAGGTACTGCATGGTCGCCTGCCCGTTCTACGCCCCCGCGTACGACTACGAGAGCGCCCTGGAGCCCAGGGTCGTCAAGTGCACGATGTGCCACGGGAAGATCAAGGCGGGGGGGATCCCCGCATGCGCCGGGGGTTGCCCCATGGGGGCGATCACGTTCGGAAAGAGGGGGACGTTGCTGAAGATCGCGAGGGACCGGATCCGTAAGTTCCCGGACCGGTACGTCGACCAGATCTACGGAGAGTACGAGGCCGGGGGGACAAGCTGGCTCTACCTCTCGGGGGTTCCCTTCGGCCAGTTGGACTTTCCGACGAATCTTCCTCGGAAGCCGATCGTGGAGAACACGAAGGGGTTCCTCTCCGCGGTTCCCCTGGTCCTCACACTGTGGCCCGCGCTGCTGGGGTTGTGCTACGCGGCGAACCGGAACAAGGAGGAAAAGGGATGAACGACAACTTTCTGGTAAAGGAAGAGACGTACCCCACGCGTTTCATGAGCAAGCTGACGATGGGCATGCCGCTGTCCGAGTATGCGCGCAAACTCGTCACGCCATTCAATATCGTGGCGGCGATCCTCCTCTCCGTCGGCCTTCCCCTCATCGGCCTCCGCTTCTGGCAAGGCCTGGCAACCGTCACGCACGCCTCCAACGAGTACCCCTGGAGCATCCTGCTCGGGTGGGGGCTCTTCTCCGGCGTTCCTCTTTCGGGGACGGGGTACGTGATGGCGACCGCGGTGTACATCTTCGGGTTCAAGAAATACCACCCGCTCGTCCGCCTCGGGGTCCTGACCGGGTTCATGGGATATCTCTTCGCCGTGATCTACCTGCTGATCGATATCGGCCGGCCGTGGCGGATCTATTACCCGATGGCCGTATCCTTCGGGCCGACATCCGTCCTCTTCCTCGTCGCCTGGCATGTCGCCACGTATCTGACCGTCCAGTTGCTCGAGTTCAGCCCGGCGATCCTCGAATGGATCCAGGCGCGCAGGACGCGGAAGTGGGCGATCCTGATCACCGTCGCGATGACGATCGCGGGGGTGATCCTCTCCACGCTCCATCAGTCCGCTCTCGGGGCGCTGTTCCTGATGGCTCCCGGCAAGCTCCACCCGCTGTGGTACTCGGCATTCATCCCCGTCTTCTTCTTCATCTCCAGCATCTACGCGGGGCTCTGCATGGTGATCGCGGTGAGCACGATCGGCGCCAGGTACCTCAGGGAGAAGGCGGACCGCCAGTTCCTGGACAACCTGGACGGGCTCACCGTCGGCCTCGGGAAGGCCGCCTGCGTCGTGATGTTCGTCTACTTCTCCCTGCGGATGATCGGCGTCGCCCACGACGACAACTGGGCGCTCCTCCTCTCCTCTTCCTACGGCTACTGGTTTCTCGCGGAGGTCCTTCTTTTCGTGCTGCTCCCCTGCGTCGTCCTGACCGTCGGCGTCAAGCGGAACGATGTACGGATCGTCCGGGCCGGTGCATTTCACGCCATTGCCGGCGTCATCCTGACCCGTCTCAACATCTCGATCCTGATGTTCAACTGGAACCTCCCGGGGCACTTCCAGGCCATCGTGCCGCCCGCGCGGGAGGTGGCCATCGTGCTCTCCATCATCACCCTGCACATCCTGATCTTCCGATGGATCCTGAACCGGATGCCGGTGATGCGGGAGGACCCCGCGTACCTGGAGGATGGACATTGACGGATTGCGTTCCGGCGGTTTTTTGATACTTTGTTCGGGAGTTGCGGAGGGACGTCCATGATCAAGCGGAATGGACTCGCTCTTTGTCTCGCTCTCGTTCTCCTGGCCGTCGCTTTCCGGGCGGGGCACGCCCGGGAGTCGGACTTGTCCGCGCAGGCCGGGAAATGCCTCCAATGCCACGCAAAGGAAGGGATCCGGGCGAATTTCCCCGAGGACGGCGAGTCGGTCCCGGCCCGTGTGATTGCGGCCGAATTCAAGAACTCCGTACACGGCATCCTGGACTGCACGGCCTGCCACGCGGGATATCTCCCCGAGATCCACGCGAAGAAGCGGTTCCGCAGCAGGGAGCAGTTCCGCGCGGCGACGACGTCCGCCTGCCGGGGTTGCCATTCCAACGATCAAATCCGGGGAGCCCGCATCCACACGAGCTTCCTGAAGCGTGAAAGCGAGGGCGTAGCGCCCGTCTGCACCGATTGCCACCAGGCACACTCGATGACCCCGGTCAGCGGGGGGAAGATCTTTACGAACGAGAAGCAGTACTGCATGAGTTGCCACCGGTACGAGATGGACATGATCTGCCGGAACAAGGAGAGGATTTCCTTGAAGGTGGATCTCTCCGAACTGGAAAAATTCGCCCACGACAAGCTGCGCTGTTCGGACTGCCATTTCGGTTTTTCCCAGGAGGAGCATCCGAAGCGGACCTTCCGGAGCCGGCGGGACTACACGGTCGCCTCTTCGGAGAGCTGCCGACGGTGCCACTTCGACAAGTACACGAAAACCCTCGACAGCGTTCACTACGCGATCCTCAGCCAGGGGAACCTGAGCGCACCGGTATGCAACGACTGCCACGGCGCGCACGCGATCGCCCACATCTCCCATACCGCCAAGGGGAGGGTGCTCACCACCCAGAAGTGCCGGAAGTGTCACGCCCAGGTCTACGAGATGTATTCGAAGAGCGTCCACGGGAAGGCGCTCATCGACGAGCAGAACCAGGACGTTCCCATCTGCATCGATTGCCATACCACGCACGATATCCAGAACCCGCTCACCCTCGAATACCATGAACGGATCCCGCAGATGTGCGGGAACTGTCATGCCAACCCGTCCGTGGTCTCGAAGTACGGCCTGTCCACCGATGTCCTGAAGACGTACCTCGCCGATTTCCACGGCGTCACCCTGGGCTTCTACAAGAAACAGAGGGAAAAGCTGTACAAGCCGGCGCGGCCGATCGCCGTGTGCACGGACTGTCACGGAACGCACAGTATCACCGGCACCGGGAGTTCCAGCCCGCCCACCGTCAAGGCGAATCTCGTGAAAAGGTGCCAGAAGTGCCACCCGGGCTCAAACGAGAACTTTCCGAGCGCCTGGCTGTTCCACTACAAGCCCTCCCTGTCGAAACACCCCCTGATTTTCATCGTCAACACCGCCTACAGGATTTTCCTCCCCATCATGGTCATCGGCCTGATCCTGCAGGTCCTTCTGCACGTCTGGCGTTACGCGGTCAACCGCTGAAGGAGGGGAGCGCGATGAAGGGAAACCGGGCCGGGGAGAAACGGATGATCCGGAGGTTCAGCCGGCTCCGGATCTTCGAGCATTGGGGGATCGTCCTCTCCACGCTGGTCCTGTTCGCCACCGGCCTGTCCCAGCGGTTCTGGCACCTGGACTTCTCCCAGTGGATCATCCTGAAAATGGGGGGGATCGACAACGTCCGGTGGATCCACCGGTATGCGGGGGTCTTCTTCTCCCTCGGACTGATCCTGAACGTCGTCGTGGCCGTCGCGGGAGTCGTCCGGGGGAGATGGGCGCCCTCGATGTTCATCACGAGGAAGGATTTCACGGACGCGGTCGAGAACATGAAGTACTACTTCGGGCTGGATGACCATCCCGCGAAATGCGACCGGTACGACTACATGGAGAAGTTCGAATACTGGACGATCCTGATGGGCGGATTCCTGATGATCCTGACGGGAGCGCTCCTGTGGTTCCCGATCCTCGTCACGAAGATCCTGCCCGGCGAGATCATCCCCGCGGCGAAGGCACTGCACTCCAACGAGGCCCTGCTGATCTTCCTCATCAACGCGCTCTGGCACATCATCAACGCGGTGTTCAGCCCCGAGGTGTTTCCCCTCGATACGAGCATCTTCACCGGGTACATCTCGCGTGAGAGAATGGCGCGGGAGCACCCCATCGAGCTCGCAAGGATCGATGAGGGTGTTCCGGCGGCGTCTCCGGCGGAACATCCCGTCGCGACGTCGGGGACCTCGGAGTAGAGCGGGAGGGAGATGCAGAAGCGGATCATTTTCCTGCTGTTCCTGAACGTAGGGGTCATCCTCGTCAGCCTCGGGATCATCAGCCACCTGAGCGTGTCCGCCAGCATCGAACGGTCCCTGGAGAACCGGCTGATGCTCGCCAACATCATCGGCCGGTACATCGACTACGTCATCGAGAACAACGTCAAGCGTCTCTACGATGTATCCCTCTCCGGGAAGGTCGACCTCGAGGACAGCGACTGGGATCCCGAGAGGAAGGCCATGAAAGCCGCCATGGAGTATTCGATCTTCACCGGGAGAATCTTCCTCCTGGACAGGCAGGGTCGCGTCCTCCTCTCTTATCCTCACCGGGAGGAGGAGGGGGTCGATGCCTTCAGCCTCCCGTACGTGAGAAAGGCGACCGCGGACCTGAAGCCGGTCATTACGGATGTCCACACCATCCCCACGACCCAGAGGTCGATCGTCCTCGCGCTCGTTCCCTTGAAGAACAAGGATGGTGAAGTGGTTGGGGTCGCCGGGGGAGAGATCGACCCGACGAACTACATGTTGTCCCAGCTCATCGCGGCGATCCCCACGGGCCACGACACGATCATCGAGCTCGTGGACAGCCAGGGCGTAATCATCGCGTCCAACGACCCGCGGCGGATCCTCACCTGCGGCGACCGATACCGGTTTCTGAAGGGCCTCGTTACCGAAAGAAAAGGGTCGGTGCAAAGCTGCCACCGCTGCAAGGAGGGCGCTCAGGAAAGCGGCAGGGAGCGGGACATGCTAGCCTTCGCGCCCCTGTCCATGGCTCCCTGGGGCGTGATCGTGAGAGACCCCCAGGACTCTGTGTTCTCGCCGTCATCTAGCCTCCGGAAGGGGTTCCTCCTCCTGAGCGCCGTCGCGATCGTCACCACCCTGCTGCTCGCCATGGGGCTGTCGAAAGGGATCGTCCGGCCCGTCCAATCCCTCATCGGCGCCACCCGGAGGATCGCCTCGGGGAACCTGGACGACCCGATCGAGGTGCAGGGCAAGGACGAGATCGGGACTCTCGGGAAGAGCTTCGACGAGATGAGGAAGAAGCTCGCCGAATCGCTGGCGAGCATCCAGCGATACAGCACCGGACTGGAGGGCATGGTCGCCGAGCGGACCGGGGAACTCCGGCAGAGCCGGGAAAAGCTCGCCGCCCTCCTGCAGGGGATCATCACCGCGGAGGAGGATGAGCGCAAACGGATCGCGAGGGAGTTGCACGACGACACGAGCCAGTCGTTGAACGCGGCACTCATCTCCCTGGATTCGATCGTCGCGCACTTCCCGACGTACGATCCCATCCGGAAGCAGCTCCTGCAGATCCGGGAGCAGTGCATGGCAATGCTCAAAGGCGTCCACCAGATGATCAAGGACCTCCGCCCACCGATCCTGGACGACCTGGGGCTGGAATCCGCGATAAAGTGGGTCCTGGAGAAGCACATCGGGGAGAGGGGAATCCGGTACGGCTTCGAGACGACGGGGAGCAGCGAGGAGTTGAAGGCCCGCGCGCGGAGCGCGGAGGATTTCGCGAGGCTGGAGCTCGTTCTCTTCCGGATCGCCCAGGAGGGGATCATCAACATCAGCAAGCATGCCGACGCCGGGAACGTCGCGGTGTCCATGGTGTTCGGCGAATCGGCCATCGACATGGAGATCCGGGACGACGGGAAGGGGTTCGATACGGATTCGATCTACGGGGCCTTCCGGAAGGATCACCACGTCGGGCTGGGGCTCATCGGCATGGGGGAGCGCATCTCGCTGCTGGACGGGACACTGACGGTCCGATCGGAACCGGGCCAGGGAACGCGGATATCGGTGCACGTGCCGGTGCCCGCCTGAAGGGGAACCATGGGGAAGATCAGGATCCTCGTTGCCGACGACCACGCCCTCGTGAGAGAGGGGATCATCGCCATTTTGAGACTCCACGGAGACCTTGAAGTGGCGGCGGAAGCCGCGGACGGCAAGGAGGCGATTCAGAAGGCGGTGAAGCTCAAGCCGGATATCGTGTTGATGGACATCGCGATGCCGGGGCTGGGGGGACTCGAGGCAACGATGGAGATCAAGAAAAACCATCCCGAGATCAAGATCCTGGTCTTGAGCCAATACGACGACAAGGAGTACGTGAACCGGCTTCTCAAGGCGGGCGTCTCCGGCTATATCCTGAAGCACGCCGTGGGGACCGACCTCATCGCCGCGATCCGGGCCGTCGCGCGCGGGGAATCGTACCTGTACCCGACGATCACCTCGTCCGTGATCGACGACTACCTCCGCAAGCGGGACACCAGCCTCGAGGACCCGTACGAGAGGCTGACCGACAGGGAGAAGCAGGTGCTCAAGCTCATCGCCGAGGGGCACGCCCACAAGGAAATCGCGTCTCTCCTGGACATCAGCGCAAAGACCGTCATCGCCCATTACACCAACGCCCAGGAGAAGCTCGACATCCACAACCGGGCGGAACTCATCAAGTTCGCCCTGCGTCGGGGAATCATCAAGTGAGGGTCGCATCCGGCCTCGACGTGCTCGTCGGGAAGCGCTTCGCCACCCTGCGGGGGCTTGCGGTGGGACTCGTCTGCAACCCCACGGCGGTGGACCGGCGCCTGCTCCATGCCGCGGACCTCCTCCACGAGGCGCGGGGCGTCCGGCTCGCCGCCCTCTTCGGCCCGGAACACGGCGTCCGCGGGGAGATCCAGTACATGGCCGCCGCGCGGGGCGGTCGCGACCGGAGGCTCGGGGTCCCGGTCCACTCGCTGTACGGACGCGGCGCCGGGTCGCTTCGGCCGGCGGGCGCGGCGCTGCGCGGGCTCGACGCGCTGGTCTTCGACATCCAGGACGTCGGCGCGCGCTATTACACGTACCAGGCCACCATGCTCTTTTGCATGGAGGCCGCCGCGCATGCGAAGCTCGGCTTCTTCGTTCTCGACCGGCCGAACCCGATCGGCGGACGCCACGTGGAAGGGCCGGCGCTTCGCCCCGGCTTCGGAAGTTTTTGCGGCGTGCACGACGTGGCCGTCCGCCACGGCCTGTCCGTCGGCGAACTGGCGGCACTCTACCGGCGGGAACGGAACCTCGACCTCGCGCTCACGGTGATCCCCTGCCGCGGCTGGCGGCGGGGCATGTCCCAGCGGGATACCCTCCTCCCGTGGGTCTTTCCATCGCCCAACATGCCGACGCCGGAAACGGCGCTCGTCTACCCCGGGATGTGCCTTCTGGAGGGGACGAACCTGAGCGAGGGGCGGGGGACCACACGGCCGTTCGAACTGTTCGGCGCGCCCTGGCTCGATGCCGAATCCCTATCGGAGGCGCTCTCGGCCGAACGTCTGCCGGGGGTCCGGTTCCGTCCCGTCCGCTTCGTCCCGATGTGGGACAAGCACGCCGGCAAGCATTGCCACGGCGTCGAGGTCTCCGTCGTCGACCGCGAGGCGTTTCGCCCCTTCCGCACCGGCGTGGCGTGCGTCGCCGCGGCGCGCGCGCAGGATCCGGGACGGTTCCGCTGGCGGACGGAAGCGTACGAATTCGTCGAAGGCATTCCGGCGTTCGACCTGCTGTGCGGATCGTCGCGGGAGCGGGAGGCGATCGAACGGGGCAATGGATGGCGCGACCTCGCGGTGGATTGGGCGCGTGAGGAGCGGGCGTTCGTCAGGCGGAGGGCGCTCCACCTCCGCTACGATACGTAACCTCCTCCGATGCATTCGCGACGATTTCTCCTGAAACCGTTCCCGGGGGAAGGGAACCCGGCCGGCGTGACGATCGGGGGATCGATCGGGCGCCGCGCGGATGCCTTGTCGGTCCGCTACGAGGTGCGGGGGAACCTGTCGAAGGTGTCGATCCCCGCCTCCGCGGATTCGCCCCGAAGGCAGGACCGCCTGTGGGAGGGGACCTGCCTCGAACTGTTTCTCGGCACGGCGGATTCCGGGGAGTATTGGGAGGTCAACCTATCGCCGTCCGGGCACTGGAACGTCTATCGGTTCACATCGTATCGGAAGGACATGATGGAGGAACCGGCGATCACGTCATTGCCGTTCGACGTCCGGAGGGATTCGGAGGCGCTCCTTCTCACCGCGGAATTCGACGTCGGGAAAATCGTCCCGGCAGGCAAGAACCTTGCGGTCACCGTAGCCGCGGTCGTCGAGGCGATCGATGGAGGGAAAAGCCACTGGGCGATGACCCACCCCGGCCCGCGGCCGGATTTTCACCGACGGGAAAACTTCACGCTGGAATTCCGTCCCGGGCTACTTCCGTGAATACCGGTTCTTCACGTTATAACCGATCATCCGGTCACGCATCGGCCCGCGCTTCCGATTCCACCAGCGCCTGCACGCCGGCCGCATCCCGCTTGACGAAGAGGAAAATGCCGGCCAGCAGCAGGATCCCGGCAGCCAGATACACCAGCGACGCGAGAGCGATGGCCAGGCCGAGGCTTTCACGCTGGGCGATGATGCCGATGACAAGCGGCGCGCTGCCTCCACCGGCAAGCCATCCGACCGTGTTCATGAACCCCGCGGCGGTGCCGCGGGCCTCCGGGCGAATGACGTCGAACACGGACGCGAAGATGTTCGCGTCGTAGAGCCCCTTGAACAGCCCCCAGGCCGTCAAGGCCG
>Ga0316622_100004346_pt1 | contig 10389 bp, 7 predicted proteins | sample OWC_Aug_OW2_C1_D_FD_207646 | JGI IMG/M metagenome (GOLD analysis project Ga0316622, IMG submission 207646) | Wetland soil microbial communities from Old Woman Creek delta, Ohio, United States - OWC_Aug_OW2_C1_D5_C | ecosystem: Environmental > Terrestrial > Soil > Wetlands | place: USA: Ohio... | reverse complement strand
CCACGTGGTTCGCCATCAGCAGCGCTGAGCAGGGGAATCCCGCGCCCAGCGCCTTCGCGGTCGTGATCATGTCCGGGGCCACCGCGTGCATGTTGCAGGCGAACGGATAACCCGTGCGTCCCATGCCGCACTGCACTTCGTCGCAGATCAGCATGGCGCAGGTCTCGCTGCATCGCGCACGCAGTGCCGCGAGGAATTTCGCCCCGAGATCCACTGCGCCTGCGACGCCCTGTACCGGCTCGACGATGACGGCCGCGGTGTCGGAGCCGACTGCGCGCTCGATGGCATCGAGATCGCCGCGCGGAATGAACTCTACCTCGAACGGCGCCTGCGGGAACCCATACCACTTCTTCGCAGCGCCCCAGGTCACGGCTCCGGCGGCTGCCGTCCGGCCGTGGAAGCTGCCTTCGATCGCGACCACCTTGCGTCGTCCCGTGATGCGCAGCGCGAGCTTCAGCGCGTTCTCGTTCGCCTCAGCGCCCGTGTTCGCGAAGAAAACGGTGTCGAGGCCGAGACCCGCAAAGTGCGAGAGCTTTTTCGCAGCGCGTGCCCTGACGTCGAGCGGCACGGCATTGCTCTGGAACGGCAGCGACTTTGCCTGCGCCTCGAGCGCCGCCAGCCAGCGCGGGTGCGAGTAGCCGAGCGCGGCCACTGCGTGGCCGCCGTAGAGATCGAGGATCCGACGGCCGTCGCGCGTCTGCAGGTGCACGCCCGACGCACCGACGATCTCGAGCGGCCACTGCGCATAGACCGGCGCCAGGTGATCGGACGGCGGAGCCCAGGCAGCGGCCGGCGCGCCGGCCTCTTCACTACCCCCTACCCCCTGATCACTACCCCCTTTCCTCATGTCCACCCCGGCGCAGCCTGCATCAGCCCCGCCGTCTCCTCGTAGCCGAGCATCCGGTTCATCCACTGCACTGCGCCGCCGGCCGCGCCCTTCGTCAGGTTGTCGATGGCACACATCACCGCGACGGTCTGCCCCTGCGCGACGCCGCCAATCTGCGCGAAATTGCTCGCAACGACGTCCTTCACGCGCGGCAGTTCGCCGCCGACACGAACGAAGATGGACTGGTCGTAGTACTCGCGCAGCGCGTGCACCAGCTCGTGGCTCGTCATGGGCCCGCGTGCGACCGCCTGAACCGTCACGTGGATGCCACGCGCAAACGGACCGGAGTGCGGCACGAAGTTGAATTCCGCCTCCACGCCTGACGCCGCCATCGCGAGTGCCGTGACCTCCGGCGTGTGGCGATGCGCCAGCGCGTTGTACGCGTAGAGGTCGCTGTGGCGCTGCGGGTGGTGCGTGCCCGCGGTCGGCTGCCGGCCCGATCCCGTACTGCCGGTGATGCCGCTCACGAACAGTCGCGGCTCCACCAGGCCGAGAGACAGCAGGGGCACGCTCGCAAGAAGTATGGCCGTCGCGAAGCAACCGGGGTGCGCAACGTGCTGGGTGTGCAGCGCGTTCAGGTGTTCCGGCACGGCGCAGGTGAATTCCGCGATCCGGTCCGGCGCGCCATGCCCGTGCTTGTACACCGCTTCGTACGCGGCGGCCGACGCGTAGCGGAAGTCCGCCGAGATGTCGACGACGCGTGGTCCTGTGCCTGCCTGCTCTGCGGCCGTCAGCAGGCGGTCGATCAGGCCGGCCGATACGCCGTGCGGGGCGGCCGAGAACACGGCCGTCAGCGGATTGGCCGTCACGTACTCGAGCACCTCGTCGTGACCGGCGAATCGGAGGTGCGGCAGCACCGGATGCAGGTGCCGGAAGAACTGCGCAACCGGCTCGTCCGGCTGGCTGTCGGAGGCCACTGCTGCGAGGTCGAGATAGGGATGCGCCGCGAGCAGCCGCAGCAGTTCGCCCGCGACGTAGCCGGTGCCGCCGAGCACGATCGCGGGGACGCGGGCGGTCATTCCCGCACCGCCACGGGGAACCGGGCGCCCAGACCGAGACTGTCGATGATGTGATCGCCGAGCGCGGCGCCGGCCGTGATGGCGTTGTACGCACGCACGCCCATCTGCTCCTCGATGATGTTCACGCCCACCGCATTGTCGGTGGCAGGGCCGGTAACGGCGCAGGGCTCGATGTCGAAGCGCTCGCGCAGGAGCTTCACGCCGCCCCAGGCGGCAACCGGGTCATTGGCGGAGAGCACCACGGCCGTGAGCGCTCGGCCGATGTCCTCGGCGGCGAGGATCGCCTCGACACCGTAGGCGCCGAGGATCCCGTCGCCCAGCTCGAACACGACGACGTCGGGTCGACCCTGCGTCATCTCGGTCAGCATGGTGCGCGTGAGGGCCGGGCCCGACGCCGCGGTCGTCGTCACGATGCCGAGGTCCGTGAAGATCATGCTGCGCCGCGCCCCGGAATCTTCCATCGCCAGGATGTCACGCCGCAGCGACACGCCCGTCGCCTTGAATGCGTGGACCGCCAGGCCGCGATGACGCATGCGACTCACGATGGCGCAGGCAGCAGCGGTTTTCCCGGCCTCCATGCATGTGCCGGCGAGCGCGACCACGGGCACGCCGTGAGTCTCGAGCGCCGCGGCGTGGTCGAGCTTGCGGTGGCCGACCCGGGCGGGCACGCCGATGCGCTCGCCGAGGAACGGGAACTGCAGCACGCAGCCGAGCACCCGGCAGTCGAAGGGCTTGCCCTTGTCGGGGTTCACGGAGTCGCAGATGCCGAGTACGCCGCCGATGTTGAGTACCTGCAGGACATCGCCCGCCTGCACCGTCTCCGGGATGTGCCCGGAGTAGCCGAAGAGCGCCTGCCTGTGCCCGAGCGCGCCCACGATCACGTCTCCGCGCGACACCTTGGCCATGCGGCCGCTGGTCAACTCCAGCGTGTTGTAGGTGGACTTGTTGTTCAGGATCTCGACGACCAGCACGACACCCTCCTCGCAGGGGATGTCGGTCGTGGCGATGCGTATCTCGTGGCTCAGGCCGCACGCCTGCGCGATCGAGGCAATCTTGTCGACGACGACGTTCTTCATCTTGGTGGGCATCATCCAGCCTCGCGCTGCTGCCGTCCGGCCCGCGTGTAGAAGATGCCCGGAAGCGCCAGCATCTTCGAGAAGCCGTGCGCTTCCGCAGCGGTCCATTCGCCGACGGACTCGCCGTAGGCTCCCTTCGACGCCTTCATCAGCGAGTAGGGTGAGGCTACTCCCTCGACGAATACGGCGCCCGGCCGGAACAGGAGGTGCACTTCGCCCGTCACTCGCTGCTGCGAGGAGACGAAGAAGGTTTCCATGTCGCGGCAGACCGGATCGAGGTGCTGGCCCTCGTGCACGAGGTCGCCATACGGCCCCGCAAGCGTGTCCTTGACGCGCGCCTGCCGCGCGGAGAGCACGAGCTTTTCCAGTTCGCGGTGCGCATTGAGCAGGACCTCCGCGGCGGGCGCCTCGAAGGCGACGCGACCCTTGAAGCCGATGATGGTGTCGCCGAGGTGGATGCCGCGGCCGACACCGAACTTCGCGCCGATCACCTCGACCTGCTCGATGAGGCTCACCGCGTCGAGCGGCTTGCCGTCGAGCGAGCAGGGGATCCCCTTCTCGAAGCCGACGGTGTGCCGCGCGGGCGGCTGCGGGCTGGTGTAGGCATCGCGGGTCAGCACCCACGCGGCGTCGGGAATGCACTCGTGGGAGGTAAGAGTCTCCTTGCCGCCGATCGTGGTGCCCCACAGCCCGCGATTGACGGAGTAGGCCGCGCCGAACGGCGGCACCGGCAGCTTGCGCTCCTCCAGGTACGCAAGCTGTTCCGGGCGCTTGAAGGCGCGGTCACGCACGGGAGCGAGGATCTCGAGCTCGGGCGCAAGCGTGCGCAACGCGACCTCGAAGCGCACCTGGTCGTTGCCGGCGGCGGTCGAGCCGTGCGCGACGGCGTCGCTGCCCAGCTTGCGCGCCCACTGCGCGACCGTCTGCGCCTGGAGGACGCGCTCGGCGCCGACGCACAGCGGATAGAGGTTGCCGCGCCGCACGTTGCCCATGATCAGGTACTTGATGACCTGCTCGAAATACGCGGGCCGTGCGTCGACGAGGTGATGCTCCACGGCCCCCAGGGTTTTCGAGCGCTCTGCGAGCACCCGCGCAGCGTCGGCGTCGATGCCGCCCGTGTTCACGGTCAGCGTGACGACGGGCCGGCCATAGGTCTCCGCGAGCCATGGCACGCAGAACGAGGTGTCGAGGCCGCCGGAAAAGGCGAGCAGGATGGGCTTGGCGCCCGCGGGTGTCTTGGTCATGGGAGTCTCAGCGTCCGAAGGTGAAACGGAGACGCTCGTGCAGCCGTCGCTGCGAGCGGGCGCCGTCCGTCGCGATGAATATGGTGTCGTCCCCGGCAATCGTGCCCACGACCTCGGGCCAGTGGGCCTTGTCGATGGCGAGCGCGACGCTCTGCGCGGCCCCGGTGGTGGTCCTGAGCACGGTGAGGCTCGGGCCCGCGCTGCGGTAGCCCTTGAGGAAAGACCGCACGTCCTCGAAGTGGCTGGGCGTGAGCGCGTCCTCAACCGCCGGCAGCAGGTAGCGGTCCGCGCCCTTGACGACCCCGATCTCGCGCAGGTCGCGGCTCACGCTCGACTGGGTCGCCTCGAAGCCCTCGCGGTGCAGGAGGTCCACGAGCTCGGCCTGCCGCCCGACCGCGGTCTGCCGCAGGATGCGCACGATGGCGTCCCGGCGCAGGGTCTGCGAAGTGAGGTCGGTGGCCAAGGGTTCGGGTCCGGTTCTATGAATAAAAACCGAACTAATGTGCATAATTATGCACAACGTGTCAAGCGCTAGAAGAACTTGGTCACGCCGATGAAGGCCACGGTGCCGATGCCGATCCAGTAGACGTAGGCCAGCCGGCGGGCGGTCGTGATTTCGCGCTTCAGCCTGGCTTCGAGTTCCTCGCGCGGCCCGCCCGCGGCCAGCTGCCGGAACGTAGTCGTCCAGTGGCGCATGACGAAGCGCAGCACGAGCCCGATTACCAGCAGGCCGGAGTAGATCAGCACCTTGGCCGCATACCAGTGGGCCGGGAAGGGCTTGCCCGTGACGAGCGACAGGATGGCGGCGATGGCGAGCACCGGGATCAGCACGTAGCGAATGCGGTCGTCCCAGGTCGTGAGCCTCAAGCCCGCATCCGTGCCGCGCCTGGCAAAGGCCGCCAGCGCGAGGCCGATCCACGCGGCGGCGAGGATCCACATGGCGACGAGCCAGCCGCCGCCCAGGGGCTGCACACCGAAGTTGTGCCCCATGTGCAGGCCGATCGGGAGCAGCAGGATGATGCCGAGGCGCGCAAGGATGTCGATGCGATATGCCGTTTCCATGTGACGGCGGCGCTCCTCCAGCGAGAGGTTCGGGTTCGTGACGTGGTAGGAGGTCTGGAACACGCCCCATTCCCCGCCCAGCCAATAGACCATCGCGATGATGTGGGCCCACTTGAGGATCAGGTGACTCGCGATCATTCGTGCTCTCCGGGGTTTTCGTGCGTGCAATTGTTCAGGCTGCGGTCAGTCGGCGGCGGATGCCGGTCGGGCCTCGCCTGCGCGCAGGCGTGTCATCTGCGGGATCGGCTCGCTCCCGTGCGGTGGCTCGCTCGACGCGGGCTGCCATGTCGGCGAGCGCCGCAGCGAGCCCGTCGAGCTCCGCGCGCGACACCCCGCGCAGGCAGCGGCCGAGCCAGGCCTGCTGGCGCTCCTGCAGCAGCGCAAGGATCCGCCGCCCCTCGACCGATGGCGCGACCAGTCCGGCCCTCCGGTGGTCCTGGTTCGGCAGGATCTCGACGAGGCCGTGGCCGCGCATGTGGTCCACCGTGCGCTGCACGCTCTGTCGCTGCAGACCGAGGCGGCGGGCAACCTGCGACACGGTCATGGGCTGCCGTGCGACCACCTTCAGTACCTGCCAGCGCGCCCCCGTGAGGTCCAGGTCGCCCGACATCACGTCGGCAGCGTTCAGGACACGGCCGTGCAGCTGGAACAGCCCCAGCAGGACGTCCTGGAACGCATCTTCGGCGGTTCGCGAGGTGCCCGACATGGGCAAAAGACTGTCAAAATGACAGGATACTGTCAATCCATCCCGTGCCGCGCAGGCCCGTCCGCGCGACAATGCCGTGGCCTGCCCACGGCAGAGGCCCGCCATGACCGATCGTCGCCTGGAACTTGCCCGCCGACTGCACGCCCTCGCGCGAACCGGCCTGCATTTCTGCGCCAACGAATACGATCGCGAGCGCTATGAAGAGATCGAGCGAATTGCCGCGGAGCTGCTTGCGGGCGATGAGGCCGGCACGTCGCTCGAGGAACTGCTTGGCCTCTGGCGGCTCGAGCGTGGTTACGTGACGCCGAAGGTCGAGGTGCGCGGTGCGGTCTTCCGGGAAGGGCGCGTGCTGCTGGTGCGGGAGCGCGCCGACGGGCTGTGGACGCTGCCGGGCGGCTGGGCAGACGTGAATGAGACCCCCGCCCAGGCTGTCGAGAAGGAGATCGAGCAGGAGTCGGGGTTGCGCGTCCGGGCAGTCAAGCTCGCCGCGCTGTACGACCGCAGTCGGCACGGGCACGGCGCGTCATTGTTCCACGGCTGGAAGGCGTTCTTCCTGTGCGAGATTGAGGGCGGTGAGCTGCACGGCAGCTACGAGACCGAAGCAGCGGATTTCTTCGCGCCCGACTCGTTGCCGCCGATGTCGCTCGGGCGCAGCACCCCGCGGCAGGTACTCCGGATGTCCGAGCACTGGCGCGAGCGCGGGTTACCCGCCGACTTCGACTAGCGCTCGATCCGGTATTCGATGTCCGCGCTCTGCTCGAGGCCGCCTTCGGCCTTGATCGACCAGCGTTCATTCAGCGTGTAACGCAGCTTGATCGTGTTGATGGCTTCGGCGATCGAGATGCCGTAGCTCACGAACAGCTTCGGCGACAGGAACTTGCCGAGCACGACGGACGTGTCCTCATCGCCCGTGCGCTCGACCGACACCTGGTCGAGCCCGATACGAGTTCCCACGCTGCCGAGCAGCAGGCCTCCGCCACTCAACGCCAGGTTCTCCGCGGCACGGTCCACTGAGGCCATTTCGCCCGACTGCAGCGTGTTGATCGAACGCCCGGTGATCAGGTAGGACAGCGCCTCGTTGCTGCTCATCGCAGGCTGGGAGGTCAGCGTGATGAACGGACTGTCGAGCCGGCCGCGCACGTTGACCGCGATCTTGATGTCCTCGTCCTTGATCTCGCGCTCGGCGACGAGGTCGAGTGCCGGCTCCGAGAGCGGCGTGTCGTCGTAACTCAGGATGCCGCGCGTGATCTTCACGAACTGCCCGAAGGCCTTGTATTCGCCTTCGATCACGCGGATGGCGCCCTTGCCGCGTGCCACGTCTCCGGGCCGGGTCGACACCGTGACTTCCCCGCCGAGCCTCGCCTTCAGGCCCCTGCTCTCCACCCGCACGTCCTGGCCGAGCGCCACGCGTACGCGGCTGCGCACGCGCTCCATGGTCGAAGGCCCGGTGTCCTCCGTCTCGAGGCCGACCACGCGCTCGTCGGGCGAGGTGCTCACCGACGAGCTCAGGTCCTTGGGCTTGATCCGAGCCATCGGGATCAGGACCTGCCCGGTCACGTCGAAGCCTTCACCACCCGCGCTGACCGTGACATCCGGCGACGCGACGATGTGGAACTCCGGGGTATCCGCGACGAGGAGGTCGTCGCCCTTGAGCCGCATGCTCCCCGTCATCACGCCCTCGGGCCAGTGGAAGTGTCCCTGCAGCGTGACCGGGCCCTTGTTCGTGGCGGCGCGGCCGCTGAAATCGAGCTCGTCGCCGACGAAGCGCCCGTCCAGCGCCACCGCTGACAGCACGAGGTTGGTCCGATAGAACTCGAAGCGTCCGTCGCGCACGTGGAATTCACCGTCGACCTGCGGGGCGCCCAGGCGGCCACCCAGGTTCACGGCCGTGTCCAGCCGTCCGGCTGAACGATCGACCTCCGGCACGAGCAGCGGCAGTGCGGTGAGCACGGAGGACTCGGCGCGCAGCTCGCCGTGCAGCGGGTAATCGGCCATCGCCTGCCCGCGCAGGCGGGTGACCGACACATTGCCCTTGACGTGAGTGTTCTCACCCATGTCCAGCGTGGTGTTGAGGCGGATCTCATGCGGCTCGGCAAACAGGTCGAGCTGTCCACGGCCGAGCTCGATGCGCTCCGTGCGGAACTTGTTGCGAGGGATGTCGAGCGTAGGATTGTCGAGGAACAGCGTCGTGGCGCCGACCCAGTCCTGGCCGGGTTCCTGCGCCGCCCAGCCGCTCGCCTGCAGCTTGCCGTCGAACTCGCGCCGTCCCAGCAGCGACGTGAGCAGCCGCTTCAGCGGCCAGTCCTGCGCGCTGTAGAACACGCGCCACGATCTGGGTGCCGCCCGCCACTCGCCCTCGGCGCACAGCCGTGCTTCACCTGTCTCGAGGCAGACTGGCGCCACTTTCACCATCGCCGTTCCGATCTCGAGCGCCGCAGGTTGCAGCAGGCTTGCGCGGCCATCCGGGAACCTGATCGATGCGTCGGAGAGTTCGCCGCGCCAGGACGGGGCGGCAAGGTCGAGCTTTCCGGCAGCAGCGAGCGTCGCGGTGAAGCCCGCAATGCGGCGCTCCTCGTTGGGCGGGACCGTGAATTCCGCATCGAGGCTGTGCGACGCCAGGCGTCCGCTCGCCTTCACGTGCGCGGCGTCGACCGGCAGTCCGCCTGCGACGACCCCGGTGGCGCGCAAATCGATGCGAGAGTCATTGCGATCCGACAGGTCCGCGTCCACCGAGGCATCCGCCGAGTCGGCCGACACGCCGTCGTAGACCAGGCTGCGGAGCCGGGCCTGCGCGGTCACGTGCGGCCGGGCACGCGCGCCTCGGGCCGCCCCGGACGAGACGAGTTCTCCGCTGATGTCCCTGCTCAGGACCCCCAGCGATCGGATGTCCGCGTCCCAGCGAAGGTCGATCGTCGGTCCCCAGCGGCCGTCGACTTCGACGTGCGAATCCGCGTTGGCGACCCGCAATCGGCGCAACTCGTAGACGCCGTCGCGATGCGTCACCTCGCCGCGCCCGGTCAGCGTGCGGCCGACCAGCGTTCCACTCAGCGATTCCACGCGGACTGTCCAGGGCGAAGCGGCGGTGAAGCCCTGGCCCGCCATCCGGCCGGTTACGTTGATGCGGCCGCTCAGGTCGGGCCTGAGCATGGCGACATCCAGCCCCTTCCCGTCGACCTCCGCCCGCCACGGTTGCTCGCCGACCCACGACAGCCGGCCGGAGCCCTTGAGTCGTCCGCGCAGCACGTCTGCATCGAGGCGATCGAGCTGGACGTGTTCGCGATCGAACGATCCCTGGGCCGTGAAGTCGGCCTGCGGCAGCTGCGGGCCGCGTGCAAGCGCGCTGACCTCAAACGAGTAGGGAAGGGCGCCGGTCAGCTTGAACATACCCGTCGGGCTTTCCACGAGGGCCTTGCCCGCGATGGGCCAGCGCAGGGCCTTCCAGTCCCCGTCGAGCCTGAGCTGTGGTGCGTCCCCCTCGAAACGCACCGAGCCCCTTGCGCCGAACTTCAGTTCCGAGCGCGGCAGCCATGCACGCAACGAATCGATGTCGAGTTGCCGTCCAGTGAGTCGGGCCGTGCCCTGGAGGCGCAATGGTTCCTCGCCAAGCGCGGGCGACGTGAGCGTGCCGTCCAGGCCAAGTGCCTCCAGGCCTGCGTCCACCGCGATCGAACCGCTCAACTTCGGCAGCCGGCCCGCCGGAATCCACGGCGCGCCGTCGAAGTCGGTCGCGCGCAACGTGCCGACGACGCGGGCGTTGTCCGTGAGCGTGAGCGCAGAGCCGGAAAACGACAGACGCGCAGGTTCCGTGAGCGACAGGTCGGCAGCGAGGCGATCGAGGTTGCCGCGCACCCCGCCGGCAAAACGGTAGACACGTTCGTCCGGCAGGCGCCAGTGACCGGCGATCTCGCCCCGCAAACCGAGCGGCAGGGTAGCTCGCAGGAATACCTTGCCGTCGATGCGGCCAGCTGGATCGTCGATCGCGACCGGGTCGGCATCGATGCGCCAGCGTGTGACGCGCACGTCAGCGCGTGCGGCCGCAACCCGAAGCTTCTGGCCGCTCGCCAGGGTCACTCCGACATTGCGCACCTCGACCGCCGGCGCCGCCAGGCGCAGGAAACCCGGCAGGAATTGCGGTGCCGACGGCGGCTGCTGCTCGCGTTTCTTGAGCACCACCTCGAGGTTCGAGACTTCCAGTCCCGTGAGCGTCACCAGGCCGGTGAGCAAGCCGCCGAAATCGGGATCCACGCGGATGCCGCGAACCTCGATGTAGACCGCCTCGTGGTCGATCACCACGCGGTCCGCGGACAAGGGGCCGGCAAGCACGCCGCGCGCGCCGTCCACCTCGATCTTCACCTTCTCGAGCCCCTGCAGGCGGGCGAGGAGCAGCTGCAGTCCC
>Ga0316622_100004345_pt1 | contig 10390 bp, 9 predicted proteins | sample OWC_Aug_OW2_C1_D_FD_207646 | JGI IMG/M metagenome (GOLD analysis project Ga0316622, IMG submission 207646) | Wetland soil microbial communities from Old Woman Creek delta, Ohio, United States - OWC_Aug_OW2_C1_D5_C | ecosystem: Environmental > Terrestrial > Soil > Wetlands | place: USA: Ohio... | reverse complement strand
TCTTGGCCACGGACGACGGGATTTCCGTCAGGCACACTTCACAGGCGATCACCCCTTCGGGCGGAACAGCGGACGGCGTCGGGTGCTTCGATTGCATGGTGGAAACCTCCATGCGGCGGGTTAACAAAATCAACATAGAACTCACGGACCGGAGTTGCAAGACTTTTCGACCCGCATCGATCGCGGCAATTGGACGAATCGTGCCGCAATTGCGCTATAGGTAAGTCGGTAGTCGCCGCAAACGACAGAAGGTACGCCATGACAAGAACACGGACTGCCACAATCGTCCGCCGTTACGCGCTGCCCGATTCACCTGCGGACTGTGCAACAAAGCAGTGGATACCCGTCGTACTTCCCGATCCCCGGGCCCCGGCGATGGGTCGCGGGGTGTCACCACCTCAGCGCACGTAGGCCTCGGTGAAGTAGCGTCGCATCATGCGATGGCTGTTGAAGAACGAGGCGTTCCTGGAAATCGCCCCCTTCATGACCGCAATCCACTTCTCGCGCTCGGCGTAGTAGTAGAGCGGCAGTACGGCCTGTTCCAGCTTGTCGTACAGCGCCGCGGCATCGCCGCCGTTCGGGTCATCGGCGCTGTCGCCGACGGCCCAGCCGGTGACGCCCTCGATGCAGCCTTCGATCCACCAGCCGTCCAGCACCGACAGGCTCGGCACACCATTGAACGCCGCCTTCATGCCGCTGGTGCCGGAGGCCTCGAGCGGGCGCAGCGGCGTATTGAGCCACACATCCACCCCGGCGGTGAGGATGCGCGCCACCTCCATGTCGTAGTTCGGCACGAACGCGAGCGGGATCACGCCCTCGAGTTCGTGGCGGTGGCGGTGCAAGGCCTCGATCAGGCGCTTGCCACCGTCATCGTGCGGATGGGCCTTGCCGGCGAGCACGATCTGGAACGGCCATTGCTGGGCGATCGCCTTGAGACGCGTCAGATCCGAGAACAGCAGGTCCGGGCGCTTGTACTCGGTCATGCGGCGGGCAAAGCCGAGCAGCGGCAGCTTCGGATGCAGCGACACGCCACAGCGCTCCTCCACCAGCGTGATCAGCGCCTCCTTCGCCTCGCGGTGCGCCTGCCACAGCACCCCGTCGGCGATCCGGTCGGCACGCACCAGCAATTCCGGCTCGTGGCACCAGCCGGGTAGATGCTGATCGTAGACGCGCGCGAAGCTCGGGGCCGTCCAGGCATAGGGGTGCACCCCGTTGGTGATGGCACGCACCGTATAACCGGGAAACATCTTGCGCGAAGTCTCGGCGTGACGTTTGGCAACGCCGTTCACGCATTCACTGAGGTTGAGCGCCAGACGGGTCATGTTGAGCCGCTCGTCACCGGCAAACGACCGCACCATCGGCATGTCGATGAAGTCGCCGAGCACCCGTTCGACCAGGTCGTAGGCGAACTGGTCATGACCGGCTTCGACCGGGGTATGGGTCGTGAAGGTGCAAAGCTCGCGCACCTCCGGAACATCGTAGCGCGGCTCGCCGGGACGCAGGTCTTCCGGCGGATACTCGTGGTGGCGCAGCAGCTCGAGCGTGAGCAGCGCGGAATGGCCCTCGTTCATGTGATACTGAAATACCCGGAAGCCGAGCGCGTGCAACATCCGCACGCCACCGATGCCGAGCACAATCTCCTGCTTGAGACGCAGCTCTGCGTCACCACCGTACAACTCGTTGGTGACGAGGCGATCGGCGGGGCTGTTCTCGTCGAGATCGGTGTCGAGCAGAATCACCGGTTGGCGACCGCCCATGTGCCCCTCCATCACGTACAGCCAGCCACCAACCCAGACATCCCGACCCTCGATCGGCACGGTAATCTTGGCCTCGAGTGTCCCCGGGCAGCAGGCACCGGGGTTCCACAGGTCGGGGTGCTCGACCTGCCGGCCCTGGCCGTCGATCTCCTGACGGAAGTAGCCGTGACGGCTCACCAGGCTCACGGCGACGAGCGGCAGCTCCAGGTCGGTGGCCGAGCGCATCATGTCGCCGGCCAGCACGCCGAGACCGCCCGCGTAGGTCGGGACGTCGGCACGCAGCGCGATCTCCATTGAGAAGTAGGCGATGCGCGGCTGATGCAGAAAGGGTCTGAGCATGGCTGCGAGTCACCGGCACGCGTCGGCGCGTGCCTGGCCGGAATTGTCGGTCCTGCAAGTCGTGCTTCTTCTGGTCGTATTCGTCTTTGCCGATCTCGCCACGCGCGTAACGCTCGTTGAGAATGTCGCGCGCCGATCTGACCGGCGGCTGCCCGCGCCGCTCGCCGCCAGCCCGCTGTGGCCGAACAGCCATTTGATCAGCAGCCCAACCGCCAGAAACGGCAGGACCCAGTTAAAGTACCACGTACAGGGCGCTAAAACCCCACCACCATCCAGCTCCACCATCATACCCCCACATCATGACGCGCTCACGGCCATGGGTCCGGGAATGACTGCCGGTCCCGGCGTGCCCGCTCGTGCCATCACGCCAATTAAGGAACATCCGACCCATGATCGCCCTCCGTGTTTGCCGTCGTTGACGAGCTTGACCCGCGTCAACCCGGTTAGTGCGCTGCTCGTTCACCATGGCGACGCGAGCCCTCCAGACAACTGGCGCCGCCAGGGTGAGTCGTGTGTAATCTGCATGACACCCGGTCCCTGCGGACCGCTACCGGGCAACCCCCAGCCGTTGGCGCACCATGACACCGGAATCGCCCCGCGAACTGCTCGCCGACCTGCACAGGCCGTCTGCCTACCCCCACGCAACGGATGGCATCGAGCATCTGCAGACACACATTTCGCATGTATTCCTGGCCGGCGAGTTCGCTTACAAGCTGAAGAAGCCGGTGGACTTCGGGTTTCTCGATTTCACCAGCCCGGAGAAGCGGCGCACGGCCTGTCAGGAGGAGCTGCGACTCAACCGCCGGCTGGCGCCCGAGATCTATCTGGGGGTCGTGCCGGTCTGCCGTGGCGCCGGTGGCCATCGCATCGCCCCTGGCGGGTGCGCGCACGGCGAGACCGAGACGGAAGTCGCAGTGCGGATGCGCCGCATGCCGCAGGACGGGATGCTCGACCGGCTGGCCGACGCCGGCAAGCTCGAACTTGCACACATGGTCGACATCGCCCGCCAGTTGACGGTCTTTCACGCCCACGCCGCACGCGGTCCGGAGGTCGAACAGTATGGCCACCTGGCCTGCATCCGTGCCCCAGTGATGCAGAACTTCGAGCAGACCGCACCGTACATCGGCCTGGTCGTCAGCGCCGAGCGCTGCGACCATCTGCATACCGCGGCCGAGGAGTTCCTGAAACGGCACGCCGACTGGTTCGAGGCGCGAGTGCGCCATCGCCGCATTGTTGACGGCCACGGCGACCTGCACCTGCGTAATATGTGTCTGGTCCACGGACGCGTCGTGATCTTCGACTGCATCGAATTCAACCCTCAACTTCGCGCCGGCGACGTCATGAGCGATATCGCGTTCCTGACCATGGATCTTGACCACCGCCGGCTGCCGGCGCACGGCAACCGCTTTCTCAACGAATACCTGGAGCAGACCCGCGACTACGCCGGTCTGCTGCTGCTCGACTTCTACCAGGCATACCGCGCCTGCGTGCGCGGCAAGGTGCTGTGCTTCGAGACCGGCCGCCGCCCGCAGGCCGCGGCCGAGGCCGCCGAGTACTTCGCGCTCGCCGAGCGCTACCTCGCGCCGCGCCGCGGCGGGCTGCTGATCACCTGCGGGGTGAGCGGCAGCGGCAAGACCACGCTCGCGCGCCAGGTGGCCGCGCCGCTGGGCGCGGTGATGGTACGCTCGGATGCGGTGCGCAAACACCTTGCTGGCATCCCGCTCATCCAGCGCGGCGCGGAGTCCGGCCGGGACATCTACAGCACCGACATGACCGAACGCACCTATGCCGCGCTGCTCGAACATGCGCGCGAGGTCGTGGCCAGCGGACGATGGGCGATTCTCGATGCCGTGTACGGGCGAAGCGGCGAACGCGCTGCGGCAGCGGCGCTGGCGCGCGAACTTGGGGTGCCGTTCGGCATGCTCTACTGCACCGCCCTGCACGAGGAGCTGCGGCGGCGGGTGGCACGGCGTACGGAGGACGGCGTCGATATCTCCGATGCCACGGTGGCGGTGCTGGAGGCGCAGCTCGGCCGATTCGAAGCGCCAAGGCCGGGGGAGGCGGAGATGTTTGAGTGGACGGGGAACGAGGATCCGTCGCACTGGCTGGAGGGACTGAAGGTTGGCGGTTAACGAACCTATCGCGGCCAGAGGGCCGCTCCTACCGGTTCGCGTTGTGATGTGCCTGTAGGAGCGGCCCTCTGGCCGCGATAGGGCGCTACAGCCAGATTGCGTCCCATAACGGGTACTCACCAATGTGCTCCACCAGACCCGCACGCAGCGGGTTGGCGACGATATAACGCGCCAAGTCCTGTATATCCTCCTCACGTCGCACCGCGTGATCGTGATAACCGGCCTGCCATACTTCCTGCCCGTGTGCACCTCGATGCACATTGATACGCCGCGCTGTGTAGGACTTGAACGTGCACATCAGGCGATCAAGCCTCTGGCCGGCCGGCAGCTGTGCTAGCCAGTGCAAATGATCGGGCATGACCACAAAGGCCAGCGACCGAACGCCTCCGCGAACGGCATGACATCGCAACGCCTGCACCACGATCCGTCCGCAGGACAGGTCACGGAACACCGGAACTCGATCCCGGGTAACCGTGGTCAGAAGATAGATGTGGTTCTGAAGCGACGCCCGTCCCTTGCGCAGATCCCTTGCATGCGGCAATACATCATCCATAAGGCCTCCCTGCCTTGCGGCGCACTGTAGGAGCGGCCTCCCGGCCGCGATATCTTTCAAATCGCGGCCGGGAGGCCGCTCCTACTCGCTTCGATCAGGCACAGCAATTCGCTTCGGCGTCCGTGCCGCGGGCGTCGCGATACGCCGTCAAGGCGCCAACTCGACCTGCCTCACTGCCCCATCATCCCGCGCCGCATCCCGCCCGGGCCACCCATGCCCATGCCGCGGCCGGAGCGCATCTGGCGCAGCTGTTCGCGCTGGGCGTCGGTGAGCAGCGCGTCCATGCGGTTGTGGGCGTCGAGCCGGGTTTCGAGCATCTGGCGTTCCAGGGCCTGGATGCCGGCGACGGTGTTGGTGATCGCCTTCACGTCGCGCTTGTCGGCGGCATACAGGTCGCGCAGCCTGGCCTGCTCGTCCTGAATCTTGCCGAGCGTTGTCCAGTTCTTGCGCCGGGCCTCGTCGTGAATCTTGTTGATCTTGCCCTGCTGGTCGGCGCTCAAGTCGAGCATGCCGTACGGGCCCATGCCGCCGCCCATCATGCCCATACCCGCACCCATACCACCGCCCATCATGCCGGGCCCCATGCCCATTCCGTAGCCCATCCCCATCGGGCAACCGCCGGTCACAGCATCGTCGTCGGCCGAGACGGTACCGGCCCCGGCCAGCAATACGGCCACCACGGCGATCCACTGCCACCACGCTGCCTGCTTCATGGTCGATCTCCTTATTGGTTAACGGTCATCAGTACACGACACTGGTCCTGGCCGCACCCGCGACCAGACACACCAGTTTCGACAAGATGGCGGTGGTTGTCGTTGACGGGTATCAAAAAAGCAGCCAGCGACGAATGGTCGACGGGCCAACGAAGCCCGGCACCAGGCCAGGTCGGGCCTGATTCCGCTTGTTTCTACAGCGAGAGAATCCAGGCGATCAGATTGTCGATTGCCGCCTTGTCCTTGGTCTTGATGATCTTGTGCTCGTCTTCCTTGCCCTCTTTCGTCTTGATCTGCACCCCGGTGGTGATCTGCTTCAGGATTATCGCCTGGGCATCCGCTTTACCTTTGTGTTTCCTGGCGATCTCCTTCAGAGACTTGCCTTCTTTTGGCTTGTCCACGCCGTGGCACTTGAGGCACCCCTCTTGCTTGGCCAGTGCCTTGGCGGCCGCGGCATCGACGCCGCTCATGGCAACCTGCGAACAAGACAAACCGGCAGTGACGAATACGATGCTCGTGGTGATGGTCCTGGCTTTCATGTAATGCCTCCATTTCAACTGCGGGACGGGGGTTCAACAGTCACTCGTGTTCATGCCAACCCGTGATCATGGTCTTGTACATGCTCGTGACCTTCGCGCCCATGCTGCCCAGATAGATGTGCGCGATTGCGAACAACAAGATGATTGCCGCCGAGAGGTAGTGCAGCATGGCCACGGTCAGGTGCCCGTCGAACCCGAATATCCTGGGCGGGGAAAATTGCGGGGTGAGGTAGAGCAGGCCGGTCACGATGTTGGCGGGGAGCACCACATACATGATCAGCCAGTAGATCAGCGACTGCAGGGCATTGAAGTTGACTTCCCTGGTCACCGGAAACGGTTCCGGCTCGCCCTTGAAGACGCCCCAGCAGTAGTAGCGAGTCTGCAGCCAGCAGCGGTGCAGAATACCCGGCGACTTCGGCACGTACTGCCGCCAGTTGCCGCTCGCCGCGTTGGCGATCACGAAGAAGAAGAAAAGGCCGGTGAGCGCCAAACCGGCGATGTTATGGATGCGCACCGCCAGAGAGAATTCCACCAGTTCGTAGGCCGGACTCGCGAAGTGGAGGCCGAACCCGGTGACGCCCAGGGCAATGATCAGGACGGCATTGGTCCAATGCCACAGGCGGATCCATCGGGGCAACAAATAGATGCGTTCATTCATGGTTCTGCTTCCGCCTCAGCCGGTAGGCGATAAACCTGAGCACGCCATGCACCAGCACGCCGAACAGGGTCAGTCCGGCAAGCACGATCACAATGCCGTCGACCACGGGGTTGCGGGTCGCGCTGATCATGTAGGCGTTTCCCAGAATCGCGCTGTTGAGGAATCCGTATTTCTGCTGTTCTTCCCTGGCCAGATAGCGATAGAGACGGGCATTGAGCGTGCTGTTCGAGCTATGACAGGACACGCACTTTCTCTCGGCCCTGTCCCGCTTGACGATCTCGTGCGACGGTACGTTGACGTCGTCACTCAAGGGCGTATGGCACTCGACGCAGCGGACGGCCTTCCAGTGCATACGCGTATTGGGAAGCCAGGAATGAATGTCGTCGATGGCGGGGCGCACCCTCTTTTCCGGGGCGTATTTGGCGAAGGTCTCGTCGGAATCATGGCAGCCCAGGCATACGCGGTTGTGCTGCAAGACGATCTTGGAGGGGTCCGCCATATTTTTCACCGAACGCATCACGTGCGGATCGTGGCACGTGATGCACGTGATAATGTCGGTGAGGTTCTTGGCGTGAACCGACGCTTCGAAACCCTGCTCGATCTTCCGGACGATCCTGGAATGGCAATCCGAACAGGTGTTGGTCATTTCGTTGGCATCCGGCGCGTGCGGCTGCTCGGTATAGCCCTCGGTATGGCACTTGGTGCAGGCGAGCCGGCCATGGGCAGAGCTGGCGAAGGCAGCGGGATCGAGGATAACGCGCCGCAACTTCTTCAGATCAATCCCCGCCCTGGGTGGATGTCTTAATGCCTCCACAACATGGCATGTCAGGCACTTCGCATTGAGCAAACGCGCTTGCTCGAGCGCCTCGGGGTCAAGGTCTGATTCCGCCGCATGGCAAAGTGACCCGGCAAGAACCAATGCCAGACCGGCGACGGCATTTCCTAACCAGACAGTCGACAGATTCACACAGGGCACCTTTCGTAAGAGGTACTTCGACCTGACTGACCGCCGCGCGGGACTATCTGGGACTATCCGAGCTTAATTGAATTGTTCTTGTTGATTTTGCATCGGCGAATGACGTGTTGACTTCGTTTTCTTTACGTCGTTCAAAGTCCTCGCTTTTCCTTCTCACTGACAGACCAACCATGTTTTAGCCACAGAAAATCCGCCAACGTTGAACCTGCCGCGTCCGCCAAGTATAGAAGAAGATTAGCGGCCTTCACCGCACTGCACTGGTATTGGGGGGGGGCACAACCTCGCAGTCTTGGCGAGACCACGCGGGTTGTCGTTGACCGGTGTCAAAATACCGGCCCGCGGCGATACCGCGGGCCGGGAATATCAGTGCACAGGAAGACGGACGGCCGCGAGAATCGGCGGCGCCGCGGCGTCGGCTACTTCTTAAGCTGCGCCGCCACGCGGTCGAGACGGGCGCGCACTTCCTTGGCGAGCTCGCCGATGCCGGGGTTATTGGTGAGCTTGAGCACCGCGATCGGGTCCATGAAGCCGACCGTGACCTTGCCGTCGGCCTCCTCGCGCACCACCACGTTGCAGGGCAGCAGCAGGCCGATGTCTGGATCGGCGCTGATGGCCTTGTGCGCGAGCGGCGGGTTGCAGGCACCGAGGATGCGGTACGGCCGGCCGTCGACGCCGAGCTTGGCCTTCATGGTGGCCTGCACGTCGATGTCGGTGAGCACGCCGAAGCCCTCGGTCTTGAGCGCGTCGGTAACGCGCTGCACCGCCGTGGCGAAATTGTCTTTGACCTGCACGTTGAAGCCGTACATGGAATTACTCCTGAAGGAATGGTAAGGAATCTATATCAAAATACTTCCAATCGCAGATAAACGCAGATTTGATCTGCGGATGAATGCAGATATCAGGGAACCTCTTCATTACAGTTCACGATATTCCCGCCGTATCTGCGTTCATCTGCGTTCTGGTGTTTCAGGATCATTCCTACTTCTTGCCCGAATCGGTGAGCAGGTACTTGACCAGCGCGGCGATCAGGAGAATGACGATGATCCAGATGGCGATTGACATTTTGAACCTTCGGGCGAAATCAGCTGCGCGCGGCGGCGTCGGGGTGAGTCTTGTGCCACGCCTCGTAGACCTCCGGCGGCCACAACGACTGCAGGTAGTTTAACACGTCCTCGATGTCCTGATCGCTCATGCGCCCCTTCCACGCCGGCATCACGTCAAGCTTGTCGCCCGGCCGGCGCACGCCCTTGAGAATGACGGCAGCCAGTTCGGCGCGCGATTTCTTCCAGTCGTTGCCGGTGCCGTCGAGCGGCGGCGCGGCCGCGAACTGGCCGTTGCTCGGGGTCTGCCAGTCGGGATGCCCCTGGGCCTGCGGGCCGTGGCACTCGGCACACTGCGCGATGAACAGCTCGTGGCCGCGGGCGATCGAGACGGCGTCGAAACGGGGGGCGGCCACCGGCGGGGCCGGGGCCGGCGCGGCCGGCTCGTCCTTGCTGCAGGCGCTGAGCATGATGGCGAGCACTGCACCGAACAGGATTGGATACTTCATGGGGGGGGGCGAAAGCCGTCGCTGGTTTTGCGGACAGGCAGATGATAGCTGCAACCCCGGGCAAAGAAAATCCCGCCGCGCGGGATTCACCGACCGGCGGCGCGCGCCTCAGGCGCCGAGGTCACCGTGGGCTGCGCCGACCGCGACCGGGCGCAGATGGTCGTCGATCGCGGTCGGCGTCGCCACGGCAAAGCCCTGGGCGTAGTCGACTCCCACCTCCCGCAGCCGTTGCAGGACCTCCGCGGTTTCCGCGAACTCGGCGATCGTCTGCACCCCCATGACGTGCCCGATATGGTGGATCGATCGCACCATGGCCTCATCCACGGGGTCGTCGACCATGTCGCGCACGAAGCTGCCGTCAATCTTGAGAAAATCGACCGGCAGGTTGCGCAGATAGGCGAACGACGACCAGCCGCTGCCGAAATCGTCGAGCAGGAAGCGGCATCCCGCGTCGCGCAGGGTACCGATCACGCGCATGGCGGCGTCGAGCGTGGCAACCGCCGCGGTCTCGGTGATTTCGAAACAGACGCGCTCGGGCGGTACCTCGCTGCTGCGGATTTCGCTCAGCACCCAGTCGAGAAACTCGGCATCGGTCAGCGACTGGCCGGAGAGATTGATGTTGTAGCAGCTCGCCAGACCCGGATGGCGCCGGTGGTCGGCGAGCCACCGGAGTGTCGCCTGCACCACCCAGCGGTCGATGGCCGGCATCAGCCCGTAGCGCTCGGCCGCCGGCAGAAACGCCCCGGGCGGGATCAGCCCGCCGTCCGCGTCCCGCAGTCGCACCAGCACTTCCTGCTGTAACAGGCCGCGATCCCGAGGTGCCAACGGCACGATCGGCTGCACATACAGCACCAGGCGGTCTTCGGCAACCGCCTGCTTCAGGCGCGTCACCCACTGCATCTGGGTGCGCCGCTCGGTCAGTTCGGTGTCGTGCGGCTGGTAGACGAACACGCGATTGCGCCCCTTGTCCTTGGCCGCATAGCAGGCGGCATCGGCGGCGGTCAGGATCGCCGCCACGTTCTCGGCATCGGCGGTGACCGGCACCAGACCGACGCTGGCGCCGATGGTAAACGTGCGCTCCTTCCACACGAACCGGAAATCATTCACCAGCTGCAGGAACTTCTGGGCGATCGGCACGGCGTCGTCGACCACGCACTGCTGCAGCAGGATGCCG
>Ga0316622_100004344_pt1 | contig 10390 bp, 5 predicted proteins | sample OWC_Aug_OW2_C1_D_FD_207646 | JGI IMG/M metagenome (GOLD analysis project Ga0316622, IMG submission 207646) | Wetland soil microbial communities from Old Woman Creek delta, Ohio, United States - OWC_Aug_OW2_C1_D5_C | ecosystem: Environmental > Terrestrial > Soil > Wetlands | place: USA: Ohio... | reverse complement strand
CGGGTTGGAGAGGTTCCAGTTCCCCCACGGGTGCGCCTCGTCCGCGAAGATGACGCGCAGGATGTTGTTGTAGCCGGCGCCCCGCCGCTGGCCTGCGGCGAGGAGGCGGGCAAGGTTCTCGGAGAGCGGCAGCTGGCCGTTGATGGTGGTGTTGTGGACGTACTTGCCGGCCAGGTCTTGGATCTCCGGCGAGTAGTTGGCCGGCGGCGTGACCTGCCCGGGCTTCCAGCCGTGGTACTCCGCGCCGATGCCGTAGACCATGTCCGGGTTGGACTTGGCGAGGGCCGTCATCGCCTCCGGCGATGCCATGGTGGCGTCCGCCGTGTTGTCCACGCCGAGTCGCACCGTCTTGCCCTCGGCCGGCGGGAAGTCGGCGTTCACCCGCGCGCCGGCGTTGGGCGGGAGCGGGTCGGCAGCGTTGCGCGCGATGGAGAGCGGCTTGCCGTTGTACTTGGGCTTGATGGTCACGTCTGGGAACATCGACTGGATGGCAGGCCAGTCGCGCGCGCGCCCCTGCTCCTCCACGGTGCTCCTGATGGTGTCCCTGTAGAAGGCCTTGGCGTCGCGCGACAGCTTCTTCCCCTCTGCCGCCTTCAGGGTGAACTCCGGCGCCAGTTCCGTGATCTCCCACCCGGGGAGAGAGTCCTTGAGCGTGGGGAGCCCCTCGGCGCGGTAGATGTCGAGGGCGGCGTTGCGCTGCTTCCCGGCCGGCATCCCGATGCGGACCAGGCCGGTGGTCACGTCGCCACCCTTGCCGGTCATAATCTGCCCGGCGTAGCAGTCTTCGCCCAGGCAGGCCTTGCCGGAGATGCCCCACTTCTCCCCCACGTTGTAGCGCCCGCAGCCCGGGATGTCCGGCGTGCAGCGACCGCCCTCCGGCATGCCCTCACGCCCCCAGGCCTCCTTCTCGTTGGGGTCGCGCCAGCGTCCCCGGCTCTCGACCACCGTCGGGTGCAGCCGGTTCTGGTCGATCCACCGCGCGTGGTCGGCAATCTCTTGCAGCGTCGGGGCGTGCGGCCCCATGTCCCGGTAGGCCCGCAGCTGCGGCGTGAGTAGCTCGTCGGGAATCTTGTCCCAGGCGATTGCGTCGAGAGCGTAGGGGACGCGCTTGCCGGTCGCGTCGAGGACGGTCGGCACCTTGTCCAGGCCGCCGTGCTGCTCGGAGAGGGCGGCCAGGACGTTGTCGAAGGCTCCCGTGGTTGGGACGTTCGCGGTCTTCTCAGATCCGCGCAGGAAGCGCTTCGGGCCGCCGAGCTTCGAGGACGAAGTCGGGGTCTCTACGCCGCCAGCGAAGTTTTGCGCGGTGACCTGTGCCGCCTGGCCGACCGGCATATCGGCGCCGACGCTCAGCCCGGCAGGCGCGTTGCGCGGGTCGCCCAGCGAAACGTCCAGCGGCGACGGGTTGGCGGCGCGGTAGTCCGCCATGCGCTGCCGCTCCTCGGCGTATGGTCGCGAGCGTAGCAGGCTGGTGATGCCAGAGAAGACCGGGTCGGTGACCTTGTTGGCCGGCCAGCCGAAGGAGCCGACGAAGCCTCGTCCGGCCTCCTCCAGCGTGTCGGCCGCCGCGTTGAGACCCAGCGGGTCGTTGGGGTCGCGCGCCACGGTCTACTCCTCGTGAACTGGGGTGAAGGGGGAGTGATTGGGGCCGGAGCCCTTTCCGCCTGCGGCGAACTCTTCTGCGGCCTGCTGGCGGGTGACCATCCGCACGAGCCCCCGGAACGCTGAGCCGGCTGCCGTCTGGACTCCCTGGTTGCCGGCCAGGCGGGAGGCGAGCAGCGAGGCCTTGGCGTTGCGCGAGAGCGCGCCGGCCGCACCGGCGCCGATTGCCCAGGGGGTGATGCCGGACTTGTGGATGCCCTCTGCGGAGGACTGGTCGGCCAGGTGCTCCAGGCCCATGTAGCCGAGGGCCGCGCCGCCCACCGCGCCCTCGGGCCCGATGTTGTGCGAGAACCAAGTGAGCAGGCCTGGCACTTCCTTCTGCGCCGCGCGGTCCTTCGCCCAGCGATTGAGCGTGGTCAGCGCGTAGTAGTCGTCCAGGGCCTTGGTGTACTGCTCTGGGCTCACCGGCCCGCCCATGTCCGCCGCGACCGCGTTCTTGTAGAGGCGCTCCTTGAGCGTGCCGAGCCAGCTGCGGTTGACCGCAGGGTCGAGCCCGGCCGGCGGCGGGTTTCCATTCGTACCCCAGAAACGCCCGCCCTGGTCCATGGTGTACTTCGCTCCCTGCTCCATGTTCCCGCCGCGCTCGACCAGGTCGCCGTAGAGCCGGCTGGCGCGCTCGCGCATGACGTTCGCGGACTCCTGAGCCTCGGGGGAGAGCGTCGAGCCCTTGCCCGTGGCGGCGTTGAGCGCGTCCGCCAGGTCCTGGCGAGACCAGGCCGGGACGCTGGGGTCCGCCTGGTTGTAGAAGCCGGCCAGCTGCCCGCGCGCTGCCTCAATCTCCCTGGGGGCGTTCTTCACGTCGCCACCCAGGCGCTCGCTGAGCACCCGGTAGATGTCCTCCTTGCGCGTGTCCAGCTGGCCCGCGTCCTGTAGCTTGCGGACCTCCTTGCGGGTCATGCCGGCTTCGAGCAGCGCCCGGTCCTCGCCGCGCTTCTTGAGCCAGGCCGGCAGCGCCTCGCCCAGGAGCCCCTGGGCGGCTGCCCCTACGCCGGCACCAACTGCCCCTCGGACGGCAGCGTCGGCAGAGCCCAGGTCCTCGGCGGTCATGGCTCCCTGGACGCCGCCCACCAGGCCGGAGGAGGCGATGCGGCCGGCCGCGCTGGCCGCCTTCCCGGCCGCGCCCCCGGGTGCCAGTCCACCCACGAACTCCCCGGCGGCGTGCGCCACGGGGGCCTTGGCTGCCATGTCCCTCGTCAGGCCCCTCTGGGCGGCCAGGGCGGCCTCGTAGCGCTCGCCGAAGGTCTCCCCGGGGGCTACCCCCAGAGCGGCCTCCTGCGCCGCCTGGAGGCGGTCCCAGGCCCCCAGGGTGACGCCCGTGACGAGCCCGTGCCCGAAGCCACCGACGCTGTCGGCCAGGGTGCCCTGGGGGGCTGCCGGGCCGGCCGCCGCCGGGGTCTCGAAGAAGGGGTCTGCCTCCCCTGGGGGAGCCTCGAAGAAGGGGTCCTGGGTGGTCGCCATCTAGTGCTCCAGCTTGTTGGACTGGGCGTCGGGCTTGTAGCCGGCCTTCCTGGCGGCATCGACCTTCGCCGCCGGGACCCAGCCGCGCTGGCCCTTGGGGCTCAGCATCCACTGGCCGCCGGTCGCCGGGGCCGCCTTGGCGGGGGCGCTGCCGGCCGCCTTGCCCTTGGGAGCGGTGCCTCCCTTCACGGCGTTGGCCTTCATCCAGTCCTGATGCCTGCCCAGCTGGGCGTTCATCCAAGTCTCCCACTCGTGCCGGTACTTCGCGGGGTCGGTGAACCCCTCGAAGAGAATCGTCGGCATCATCCCTTCGTAGACGCGCTTGTTGCGCTCGGACAGCTGCTTGTTGCCTTCCATCGAGGAGATAGTCACCACGAGTGCCTGCTTGGCCTCGGCCAGGGCCTCGCGCGCTTCGTTCTTCGCGACCACGTCGGTGATGGGGACGCTCTTGAGTCGCTCCTGGGCAGCGAGCACGCGGTTGACCGCGTTGGGCAGCTGGGCAGCTGCGGTCTCGCGCTGGTTCACCTCGGTGGCGGCGGCCGTCGGCATGGTGCCCTTGCCGGTGTACTCGACGCCTGCCGCAGGGCGGTTCTTGCCCTCGCGGTCCTCCTCCTCGGTGGCGAGCTTCCTGCCGGTGACGGTGTTGGAGAAGGTGTTCTGCGCGTTGGCTGCCGAAATCTGCGCCTCGCGGATGGCGAGGGCTCCGGCGCTTCCGGCCAGCTTGTTGTAGTGGTCTAGGTAGGGCTGAATCTGCTCCGCAGTGAGCGAGTCCCAGTCCGCCGCCGGCAGGTTGGCACCCTGGGGGAAGTATTGCCGCAGCACCGCCTCGGCCGCCTTGGCCGCCTGGCGCGCGGCCATGGTCTCGGGGCTGTCGAGGCTCTGCGCGGCGGTGGTGCGCTGCACCTTGAGTGCGTGCTCCTGCTCGGCGTTGGCGTCCTCGCGCAGGCCCTTGTTCACGCCGAAGCGCTGCGCCAGGGCGGCGCGGCGCGCGGCGATGACGCCCGCCTCGCTGGGCGGCGCCTGGAACTCTGCCGGCCCCATGCCCGCCGCGCGGTACATCGCGTCGGTCGCCCCGTGGCTGCCGCGAGCCAGGATGGCGCGCAGGTAGTCCCGCCGCGTCGCGTCCTCAAACTCGCGGTCTGGGGCGTAGTATTCCGCCTGCCTCTGCTTGAAAAGCTCGCTCTGGGGCGGGTTGGTCCAGGCTGGCGCCGGGGCGGGCGCCGGAGGTACGGCCGGCGCGGGCGGCTCGGCGGCAGCCGCAGCTGCGGTCGGGTCCACCTCTGCCGGCGCGGCGAGGGGTGCGGGGCGGTCCTCGCGCAGGAGGACGCGCCCGTCTTCGGTGGTGGTCCAGGGGTAGAGCGCCATGTCCTGTTTCCTAGCCGTACGGGTTGAACTGGAGCTTGTCGGCCCAGTTGCCCAGGTTCGCGCCGCCCATGAATCCGCCGCCGCCACCGCCGCCACCTAGCCCGCCGAGGCCGCCGCCGACGATGAAGTCCGCCGCGCTGCCGACCAGCTGGCCGGCCCCGCTGCCGATGGCGGTGGCGTTCTTCTGCGCCTGCTCGCCCTGCTTCTGGTAGCTCTGCGCGATGTTTCCGTAGCCGCTGTTGACGCCCAGCGCCTTGTTCCAGCGCATCCCTGCGTTGAACTGGTTCGCCAGGTTGGTGGCGTTGTTCTTCGCGCCCTGGAACCGGAAGTCGCCCTGGCGCACGTCGGAGCCGACGGTTGCAGCGCCCTGGAGCGCCTGGAGAGCGCGCTGCCTGGCCTGGGCTGCGTACTGCGCCCCCGCGCCGGCCAGTGAGTTTGCGCCCCCCTGCGAGGCGGTCAGCTGCGAGGCAATCTCGTTCCCGCTGCCGCCGAAGCCGCGCATCGAGGCGCGCTGGAGGATTGCGTCGCGCGAGGCCTTGTCGTACTGCGCCTGGCCGGACATCGCCTGTTGGAAGGCCGCACGGGACTGCGTGTCCATGCCGCGCTGGTCAGCGACACCCCAGAGAGAGTCGAGCGCTCGCAGCTGCGCGTCCCGGCCGGTGGGGTCCTCGACAGCGTCACGCCAGGCGTTGTCCGCCTCGACGTTGGTGCCCTTCATGTAGCCGAGGCCCTGCTGGTACTGGGCGCGCGCCTTCTTCGCGTTGCGGCTGTTCGCGCCCGCGCCGATGATGCCGCCGATGAGCGAGCCTGCTCCGCTGAGAATCTCACCAATCATGTCTAGCTTCCGAGGACGAGTAGCGTGACGCTGTATCGGTGCCCGGTCGTCATGCCGGACACCGAGTGAATGAGGATCTGCTCACCCTGGGTGCTCCACGCAGGAGCACCGAGGCTGACCGGCGGCCGGCCAGCTGCGGTGAGGTCGAAGGCCTGCGCGATGAGCACTGCGGACGGCGCGCCGGCAAGCTCGTTCTTGACCGCAAGAGTGGGCGACCCCTCGTCCAGGGTGACCGTCTTGAAGAAGCCGGCCAGGTTCTCCTTGACCGAAAGTCGTCCCGTCAGGGCCATTTGGACCTGGGAGAGGTAGGACGAAAGGGAGAGCAGGAAGCCCTCCGGAAGGTCCGGGTACTGGTCCGGCCGCAGTGCGGGGAGGGTGAGCTTCACTTGCCGACCCTCTCGCCGCCGGGCTCGTAGGTGAGGGTCATCGCCTCCAGCTGCATCGGCCGCCAGGCGGCGGTGTGCTCGAAGGCGACCTCCAGCTTTCCGCCGCGCTGGTGGTTGGGAGTCACGAGCACGCGCACGGTGCGCGGCTGGGTCGAGGCGGCGCCCTCGACCAGGCCAAGCTGGCTGGCGTCCACCGCGACGCTGGACTCAGCGGTCATGATGTCGGAGGCGAAGGAGACCGTGGGGCGGGACAGCTGCGCGTCGCGGAAGACCAGGCCCACCTCGCGCGAGTGCGAGAGGCGCCCGGGGCCGCCGGGCTGGTAGGCGTGGCGCCACTTGAGCGTGGCGGTGATGCCGCGCAGCACGTCCACCGTCTGGTCGGCTACGAACTGGTCGGGCCTGTCGCAGTAGACCCGGCTACCGTCCACCTCTGTGACCACCGACCAGCCGGCCGGGCCGTCGAGCACGTCGCCGGCCAGGATGCCGGTGGTGGAGGAGAGGAGGACGCTGTCGGAGTAGACCGCAGTGACGGTGAGCCCGGTGGCGACCTGGGCGTCGGCGTAGTCGGTGTACGCGAAGTCCTTCCGCTCACGGCGCACGGCGTTGTGCAGCGCGGAGTAGAGCCTGTTGTCGTCGGGCCGCAAGGTGACGGCGCGGTGCTCGTCGGTGCGCGAGGTCCACGCCCCGGTGGCGGTATTGAGCGTCCAGCCTCGCGTCGCGTGAACTGCCTCGGCGGACTCAGGCACGAAGAGCGTGTAGCTGCCCTCCGACTCGTAGGCGATACCGAAGGCGTACCACCATGTGGCGTCCAGCATCGAGGACACGAGCAGGTCGTCAATGCGGTCCTGAATGTCGCTCGACAGCGCCTTGACGCCGGCATCGGTGACGCCGACCACGCCCGCGGTGGTCAGCGCGACGCAGACGTTGGAGAGCACCGCCGCGCTGCGCGGGGCGACCAGCTGGCAGGTCGGGTCGAGCGGCTGGACCGAGAAGGTGTCGAACGTGTCGCCGGAGAGCCGCCAGAGCCCATCCTCCTTGAAGAGGAGCACCGAGTCCCGCAGCGGGACCATGCGGACAACCTGCTTGTCCGCAGTGCCGACCCGGAAGTAGCGCGTGAGCGGGACGGCGTCGGGCACGTTCTGTATCGACACCGCAACCTGGTTGACCTCGCGGCGAGCCTCAACGGTAGTGGCCGCCGACGGCGACCACGCGAACTGGTTCGCGCTGACCGAGAAGCTGACGCTCGCCAGCGGGTCGGTCGCGGTGAGCATGAACGCGCCGGGCGTCGCGGAGCCAGGGTCTGAGAGCGGCACTGCCACGGCGCCCAGGGACGGGTTGCGGTTGATGACCCGGCAGAGCGAGAGGACGGTCTTGTACACGTCCAGGCTCGCGGGCGTGCTGCCGCTGGAGACTGCGAACTCCTTCGCGACAACGTCCTCTGCGGCCTTCGCCGTGACGGTCCCGCCCGGGAGGGTGACCACGTCGTTGGCGACCAGGCCGCCGGTGCCGACCTTGAGGAGCGTCACAATCATGGACGCGCGGCGCCTCGGCTGGGCATAGAGGACGTGGCCCTTGAAGACCGCCATGTCCATACACTCCGGCGGCTGGTCGTGGCGCGAGAGGATGCCGTCCTGGCTCTCGTTGGTGTACAGCGCCGCGCCCAGCTGCGCCTCCGGCACGGTGTCGGTGAAGGCGACAGAGACCACCGTCGCGTCCTGCACCGCGTCCGCCTCAGCGACGGTGCCGGTGGCTGCGGTCTCGAATTGGAACGTGTAGGGCGCGGAGGTGTCGTAGGTGCCGGAGGCCGGCGAGGTCACCGTGTAGAGGCCGGCGGGGATGGAGTAGGGAGTGTTCGCAACGATGGCGAACCAGGCGCCGGTGTGCGTCGAGGAGGACCACGTCGAGAGGTCCGTTGCGCTGGCAAGCACGTCCTGGCCGACGATGTAGATGGTGCCGTTGAAGTTGGCGGCGCTGCGCCACGCGCCGGTCGGCTGGTTGACGCAGGCAGAGAACCCGGTGCCGTCTGTGCTGATGTAGAGCTTGTCGGTGCCGAGCGCGAGGAACTTGGCGTGCTTCTCGGAGTACCACAGCCCGTACCACGAGCCGGACGGGAGCGCGGTCTGCGCCGTCCACGAGGTTCCGTTCGCGCTGGTCGCCACCCGGCCAGAAGAGTCGATTGCGACGAAGGTGCCGTTGCCCCAGGCGACCCTCCAAGAGTCGAACCACTTGGTCAGCTCGACGGCGGTGTGAAGGGTGCAGTTGATTCCCATCCCGGTCTGACCGGCCGGGGCCGTTAGCTGAACGTGAAGGGCGGTAGAGGTGGCGGTGAACTCGACCGAGAAGTCTGTGCCGCTACCAGAGGGAACGCTCTGCTCGGCGTAGGCGTACTGAGTCCCGCCGGCCGAAGTGCCTACGGCCCAGCTGAACTGGTTGGACGAGGCCCCGTTCGCTGCGGCGCGCACCTTCACACGGTAGCGCTTCCCGACCGTGACGGTGTACTGGTTGCGGATTTGGGTGTTGTTGCCCAGGTAGACGTAGGTGGTGCCCCAGGTGGGCGAGCCGGAAACGGTGGACCAGTTGGTGTTGGTGAAGGTCTCGTGGAAGCTCGACCCTTCGGTGGTGCGGTCGCGCGCGATTGAACTGATGGTCTCGTCGGACCACGAGGCGCCGAGCGTCGAGGAGACAGAGCAGAGATACTCGTCGTAGCCCGACCCGCCGGTGCGCCAGCCAGTCGCGATGTACTTGGACGCGCCATAGGCCACCGAGGAGATTTCCTTGGTGGTGGTCCCCATGTTGCCGCTGGTGAAGCTGGTGCCGTTGGTACTGTAGGCGTACTTGCACCCGGTCGCGCCGCCGGTAGCGTCGCCACCAACGGCCACGAAGCGCTCGCCCCAGATGACCTGTTGGAAGTCGGCCGCCACCGCGACGCTGCTCCAGGTGGTGCCGTCACTGGAGGTGGTGAAGTTGGAGCTTGCTGGCCGGCAGCCAACGTACTTGGCGAGGCCTGGGCTCCAGGCCAGCGAGCGCGCCGAGCCTGGCGTGCGGGAGGTCCACGAGGAGCCGTCGGTGCTGGACTCCGCGTACCCCTCGCCCAGGACCGAGAGTAGGGTGGCGCTGCCGCCCAGGCCGGTGGGGAGGTACACCTCCATCCCGGCCCAGAGCTTGTGCTGCGAGCCGGTGGTCGCCGTGACGGTGGTGCCGGAGCGGGAGAGCTTGGTGACTCCGGCGGTCGGCGGGACGGCTGCTTCGTACGCCAGAAACAACTCGTCCGACGGGGTCACGTCGTCGGACACGCTCGCCAGGCTGCGGTAGTATTGGACGATGGAGTCGCTCGGCAGGCCCGTCGGCAGAGCGGCCTTGACGGTGATGTCCTTCACCGCGTCGGAGAGCCCGCTCCCGACCTGCACCACGCCCCGGCCGGACGGCGCCCCAAGGATGAGCCGGCCGTTGGCGTCCTTCCGGCCGAAGACCACCCTGTAGGCGACCTGCGAGTCCTTCGCCACTGCGGTGCCCAGGCCGGACACGAGCGCGCCCTGGCAGTCGAGCCCGGCCGGCATCCCGGCCGCAGCCGGGGTGGCGGTGGGAGACTCGATTGCGACCACGCCGCCGCGAATGCCGATGAAGGCGGTGAGCGCGTCCTCGACTCCATGGAACATTCCGCCGTCAGGCAGCGTGTAGTCCGCGCCGATGTGCTCCGGGGCGGCGGCGCCGTCCGGGTCCCAGCGGAGGATGTGGCCGTCGGTGGTGTGCGCCAGAATCAGGCTGCGGAACGGCGCGAGGTAGTCGATGTCGTGGTCCGCGAAGGTCGCAGCCTCCTCGAAGCCGCGCCGGAACTCCCATATTCCCTGGCGCCCGACCACCACGTTGTCGGCCTGGAGCAGGCCGTCCTGCTCCGGGTCGCCCGATGCGCCCGGGGCGGTCTTGAGGCCCTGCGCTCTGAGGACGATGGTCTCTGGCATCGGTCTAGTACCAGCGGCGGTAGGACTCGCTGCGGCGCCACGGCGAGTGCGTGGGGACCACGGTCTTGGTGTTCCCCTCGACCCTGTGGCCGATGAGGTTCAGGGCTGCGGCGCGCTGCGACTGCGCCCTGGCGAGCGACAGCTTCGCGCCCTCAAAGTCGCCCAGGGCTTCGAGCGCCTTGGCGGCGACCAGCTGCGCGAGCACGGGGTGGAACTCCACCGGCAGCTGGACCATGCAGGTCTCGTTGCGCCGCGCCATGATGTCCCCGGCGTCGAGGTCCACCGGCAGGTCCTCGGTCATGCTGTAGGTCGCGCCGCTGAGCGCACCGCTCTGGTCGATTGCGAGCGTGTCGAAGCCAGGGTTGACCCGGATGAAGTCGAAGAGCCCGACGCTGGAGAAGTTGCTGGGCACCTCGTAGGGGGTGACGAGCTTGTTGGTGGCGTCGAGCGTCTGGATGACGGCGCACTCGCTCACCGGCACGAGCCGCCCCGGTCGTACGAAGTAGCGCACCCGGAGCGTGGGGCAGTCACCGCGCGCCTGGTTCACGTAGTAGAGCCTGTTGCCCTGGACCCAGAAGCCGAGCGTCTGCAAGTCAGGCAGGTCCTCCGGGTCGAGGCGCGGCACGTCCACCGGGTAGCCGGAGGCGTCCACCAGCTGCACCAGGCGGACCTTGTTGCCGATGGCGCGGTACGGCAGCGTCACGTACTTGGTGGCGTTGGCGGTGGCT
>Ga0316622_100004343_pt1 | contig 10392 bp, 11 predicted proteins | sample OWC_Aug_OW2_C1_D_FD_207646 | JGI IMG/M metagenome (GOLD analysis project Ga0316622, IMG submission 207646) | Wetland soil microbial communities from Old Woman Creek delta, Ohio, United States - OWC_Aug_OW2_C1_D5_C | ecosystem: Environmental > Terrestrial > Soil > Wetlands | place: USA: Ohio... | reverse complement strand
GAGCCGGCGATGACCGCCGGTGGGCAGGCGGTCGTGGGCCTGTCGTTCTACGAGTATCGGGCGACCAGCATCGGCGCGTACAACGAGGTCGCAACGGCCATCTTCGCCAAGAAGGTCGGTGACCAGGCCGCACTCGGCGGCCTCGCCGATCTGTTCCGCGATCCGCGAAAGCGCCGCGTCGGCGTCTGGGTGGTCGACCTGCCGGTGACGACCGAGGCAGCCGACGTCGGAGGGCGGGAACTGTGGGGCTATCCGAAGTTCGTCACACGCATCGACTTCAGCCTCGCGGGTCGCCACGTGGAGTGCGCGGTTCTCGCGCCGTCCGGCGAGAGCCTGATCGAGAGGCTCGCCGGAACCCTTGGGCCCTCCCTCCGCGTTCCTGCCCTGTCCCTGATGACCCTGACGCGACTCGGCGGGCGACTCGTGCGCACGCCTGTCCACGTCCGAGGCGCCACGCGCGCCCACCTTCCGGGCGACGTCAGGCTTCGCGTCGGCGAGGCGCGGCACCGCATGGCGGACCACCTTCGCACGCTCGGCCTCGACGGTGCCGCGCCCAGGCTCGTGCTGGTCACGGAGAACTTCCAGTCGGTCCTCCACGCGGGCTCGAGCGCCTGACCGCCCGACGGTGTCGGGTCGTGGAGGCCGACGCGCGTTCAGGGCCGGGCCCGTTCGCCCGTCGGGCAGGCATTCTCCGGCCAGAGACGGGGCGCGACCGACCGGGGAGACACGCCATGGACGTCGCCATCCGCGACGAGAGGCCCACCGACCTGCGGGCGGTCCACGCCCTGAATGCCGCAGCCTTCCCGACCGACTCGGAGGCGCGGCTCGTGGACGCGCTGCGGGCCCACGGCCGGCTCACGCTCTCGCTGGTGGCGGAGGACTGTGGGGTCGTCGTCGGCCACATCGCCTTCTCGCCGGTCTCCGTCTTGGAGCCGGGCGGGCGCATCGTCCCGGGCATCGGGCTCGCGCCCATGGCGGTGCGGCCCGGGCATCAGCGCTCCGGCATCGGCGGTCGCCTGGTCGAGGCGGGGCTCGCCCGGCTCCGGGCGGACGGCCACGCGTTCTGCGTCGTGCTGGGCCATCCGGAGTACTACCCGCGCTTCGGCTTCGAGCCCGCCAGCCGGTTCGGCCTTCGCTGGGAGAAGGAGGCGCCGGACGAGGCATTCCTCGCGCGGGAGCTCGCCGCCGGTGGCCTCGCGGGAGTCTCTGGCGTGGTCCGCTACGCCCCCGAGTTCGAGGAGGTGTGAACCCCGAGGGACCCGGTGCGGCCCGCTCACCAGGGCAGCCCGACGGCGCTCGCGACATGCTCCGTCATCAGCGGATTCTTACGCCCCAGATTGCGATGGCGGCATCTCGCGGCAGCCAGGATGAAGATTCACTGTCCGAACAAGATCCCGGGGGGCGGGACATGGAACTCCTGCGACGCGCGTTGCTGGTTGGATGCTTTCTTCCGGGGCTCTGGCTCTTCCGGCTGACGCCGCTCGACCGCCTGCTGACCATCGTCCCCGTGAGCTCGTCGGTAGCGGCAGGGGAGGGTGTGCAGGAGCGGCCGTTCGTGGCGTCCGGTGACGCCTGGCATTCCCTCCTGCGCGACCTGGATGCGCTGGTCGACGGGAAGCAGCCGCCCGGGCTGAGCTGGAGGGTCAGCCACGACGGGCTAGAAGGCGGGGCGCGCTACGTGTTCTTCAGGGACACCGAGGTGCCTCTGCGTGCGCTGCACGACAGGCTCGCGGCGGGAGGAGGGCGGGTGATCGTCGCCGCGTCGAGCTCCGGTGGCGAGCGGCACTACCGCGTGGAAAGTTGGGCATGGACGGGAGCCGATTTTCGCCCGTTCGCCGGCTTCACGGGCACGCCGACGCCTCCATCCGCGCTCCTGTACCCCTTCCAGCTCATCGGCCTGGCGATCCTCCTAGGGGGCACGGTGCTTTACCTCCTGCTGCCGGGCCCGAAACGCTTGAAGGCCTCGGAGCTCGGCCTGCTTGCCGCAACGGTGGTGTTCTTCGCGGCTCCGCTCTTCGTGGTGGGCGGGTCCGTCCAGGCCCTGACTCGGTGGCCCTGGGGCACGTTCCTCTGCTGGGGCGTGGCGGCCATCGCCATGCACTTCTTCGCGGCGCCGCAGCAGAACATCCGGCTTCACCTGCTCGCGACACCCGGGCAGCCTCCCGAGCAGGCGCTCGAAGCCATGGGGTTCCCTCGCTTCGTGCGAGTCGGGCTCGCCTTCCTTGCGTTGGCGGTCGGGCCGGCCACGATGCTCGTGGCGTCCACGATGATGATGTGGAACCGATGACGGCGGACATCGTCTGAGCCACCGCTACGCCCCGCGGGAGGCGGCCGAGCGGAAGCTCCTCGTCTGACCAGCGGGTTCGGCACCGAACCGTGTCGCCCGCCTGCCCGTGCGCCGATCCGGGGCTCTTGACCCGAAGGTCGAAGGTTCCGCGGTGGCCGAGGTCGAGGACCACCATCGCTGCGCGCGGCGGCGCGCTCGCCGGCGCTCGGCGGGCCTCCACGGCGGAAGGCGCCCGCCCGGGCGCGACGCGGACGTGCCACCCCTGGGTCGGCGACGGAAGTCGCGGAAGCTGCGAAGCTGCCGTCGTTCCGGAGGTCGCATGACGAGGTCCCGCGCGGTGCTCTCCTGGCTCGTCCTCCTCGCCGTCGCATTCGCGAACGGCGCCCTCCGGCAGGGTGCCTACCCGGAGGCGCTCGGCGACTTCGCGGCGCGGCAGGTCGCGACGGGCGTGGGGGCGGTGGGGCTCGGCGTCGCCATCTGGATCATCCTTCGCCGCTGGCCGACGCGGACCGCGTCGCAGGCCTGGGCGACGGGAGCGCTCTGGGCGGCGCTGACGGTCGCCTTCGAACTGGCGCTCGTGAGGGGGAGCGGCCGCCCGTGGTCGGACGTCGTCGCCCAGTACGCGATCTGGGAGGGCTCGCTGTGGCCGCTTCTCGTGCTCGGGATCCTGGCAGCGCCCGCGGCGCTCTCGACGCTGCAGCGGTCCCGGGTCGCGGTGGGCCCGGCCCTCCGGTGGGCGGTTGCCGCATGGATGGCGTGCGGGCTGGTGTTCGCTCTCGGCAGGTCCCTCCTCGGCGTGGACGCCGCGGTGTGGATCCACCTGCTCGCCGCCCCCGTCATCGGGGCGACCTCGACGCTGCTCCTGTGGGATCACCCTCGCCACCCCGGAGCGGTCGGGACCGCCCTGACCCTGACGGCCACCGCGGCGTTGCTCGACGCGGTCGTGGTCGCCCCGTTCCTGGAGCAGAGCTTCGCGATGTTCGCGAGCCCGGCCGGCACGTGGATCCCGCTTGCGCTGATCTTCACGGCGAGCGCGACGACCGGCGGCCTGCTCTCCCGCCCGGCGGCGCGGCGCGACCTTCTCGGCTGGGTGGCGACCGCCGAGGAGCAGGTTGCGCCGCTCGCCGGGGACGACCTCCTCGCCGTCGATTCGAGCTCGACGCAAGCGATAACGATCGCGGCGCCGCCGCCCGCCGTCTGGCCGTGGCTCGTCCAGATGGGGTACGGGCGCGCCGGCTGGTACAGCCACGACCTGCTGGACCACGGAGGCCGTCCGAGCGCAGAGGAGCTCCGGCCGGCTCTGCAGTCCATCGCCAGGGGCGACCTCCTCCCGTCGTCGGCCGGGGCACGCACGAGCTTCGAGGTCCTGGACGTGCGAGAGGCCGCCCATCTGGTCCTCGGGTTCCACCTGGTCTGGCCCTTCCGGGTGGCGCGCTGGGAGGAGCCCTCGACGCGCATCTCCCAGCGGGCGACGTGGAGCTTCGTCCTGCGGCCAACCGCCGGCGGCTGCACGCGGCTCCTCGTCCGGGCGCGCGGGGCGAGCCGGCCCGGATGGCTCTGGGCCCCGTGGGACGCGTTCTTCCACCTGGCGCACCTGCCGATGCAGCGAAAGCAGCTCCTCGGGATCCGGCGCCGGGCGGAGCGGGTGCAGCGCGGGGCGCCGGGGTCCGTCCGGGTCTGACCGCTCCTCTCGCCGAGCGATCCCCAGGCCGGCGCGGGGTGAGACGTGCGGCGACAGCGCCCAGGGACACACGCCATCCGCCGGCTGAAGCCCTTGCCGGTCGGTGGCGGCCTACCTTGCCTTCGGGTACCTGCGGAGCAGATCGGCGACGATCTCCTCGGCGATCCGAAAGTTCGGGTCGCGCGCCCAGGCGTCGCCGTGCCACACGACCTGCTGATCCGCCGTGTCGATGAGGTCGATCGTGAGCCTTCCCTGCCGCTGCCATCGGGTCTCACCCGTGCTCCCGGAGATCGGCCGATTCTTGTCCACCCCCTCGTACACGTCCGCGAAGTAGGAGACCAGCAGGCTGGGCTTGATGTCGCTCGCGGCCGGGGAGAGCCCCTTGGCCTGCAACTCGCGCCCGATCGCCGCCTCGAGGTTCCGCCGCGTCACCGGATCCATCATCTGCGACCCCGCCATGTCCAGCCGGTCGACGGGAACGAAGGCGTAGGTCTTGAATGCCTGGAAGTCCGCGGTCGGGCTGCCCGTGGCGATGACCTCCGTGCGCGGCCCCGCACAAGCGCCGAGCACGAGAGTGACGGAGAGGCCGAAGGTCGCGGACCGGGGAGAACTCATGGCATGAGTATGGCACGCCACCGCTCGATCAACCACCGGTCGGTGCTCATCCTCGGAACGGCGGTTCTCGTCACGGACCGTGACTCGGGGCGCGCGGGAGTCCTGCGCCGCTGCACTGCTGCACTGCACCTGCACTGAACGTGGATAGCCGACGGCGAGGATGTCCAGCCCGAAGAACCTGCCGAGGCTGGACTAGCGGTCCGGTGACTGGAACCCCTGGCCGAAGTATGGAATCAGATCGACCACCTCGACCTGGCCTGACAGGTAGTTGGTCACGAAGAGCGTCCGGCGATCCGGCGCCACCGCCATCTCGCGTGGGAAGGCGCCGGCGGGCAGGGTGGCCAGGTGAGCATCGCTCCCCGCGGTCGGCCTCGTGGCGTCGATGACGGTCAGCGTCTGTGGCTGGAGCGGATCGGGAGCGAATCGGTTCGAGTTGGCGACGACCACCCGCCGGCCCTGGGCGAAGACGGCGATGCCGACGGGCGAACGGCCGACGGGCACCCTCCCGACGAGAGCCGTTGCCGGATCGGACAAGAGCCTCGCGGTGTCAAATGCCAGCACCGCGTCGTCGCCGCGCGCGCTGACCCACACGCCGTCGCCGTGCGGCGCGGACGCCACCCGCACAGGGCTACACCCCGCCGACGCAACGGACATCCTCGCGTTGGCCGGGTCGCTCCGGGCCTTCTCGACGTCGATCACCTCGAGGGAGCCCTCTCGCCTCGCGAGGTCCTGGCCCGCGAATGGGCAAGCGAGAGGCCAAGCCGGTTCGTTGGCCACCTGGCTCGTGCCGAAGAGCAGCCGCTGGTCTGGCGACAGAGCCAGGCCGACCGGGTACTGGCCCACGGGGATCCTCCCGATCACAGCGTTGGGCCCGAAATGGCCTTGGCGAGCGGCTGAGAGGTCGAAGACCGTGATCGAGGAGGTGGTCTCGTCGCTCGCGAAGAGCAGAGTGCCATCCTGGGTCACGGCCACGTAGATGTAGCTCCGCGACAGCGAGTCGCCGATGGACCCGAGAACGGGGTTGGCGTCCCCGCTGAGTACCCGGTCGACGTCGAGGAGAGTGACCTGATTGCCAGCGGCCACTGCGAGCATCTCGCCGTCGTGGGTCATGGTCATGCCCGTCGGGCGGATCGCGAGCGGCACTACCCTGCTCATGAGGAGTTCACCTGCGCCCCAGCGCAGTACCGCCAGACCGTGTGCCGGGGGCGTAGCCGCATCGTTGAACGCCACGAACAGCCAGCAGCCGTCCGGGGTCGGAACGACGCCGAAAGGCCGCCCTGGCACGTCCACGAAGCCAATGGGCTGGCGGGGGCGGGAACTGCATTCCTTCCCTCCGGGCGCGGCGGGCGTCGCGAAGGCGAGCACCCACAGTCCGACAAACACCGCCGCGAAGCGAATGGATCTCATGAGCCCCCTCCAGTCTCGTGGTCGCCTCGCCACGGGCCTTGCACCCGCGAACGCGGTCGCTCTCCCGAGGAGCCGGCCTCCAGGTCGCATCCCCCGAGCGAGCGGCGCATGCGGCCCGCAGCCCGCGCTTCTCTCGCGGACGCACGGTGTATCCATGGACGTCCATCCGTCACGAGGTGAAGGCCGCGTCCTGCTTGAGCACCCGCCGAAGCTCGCGCGCCGCTTCCTCCCACATGACTCCGCGCGCCTTCCCCCGCTCCTCCCACCGCCGGGCCAGGAGGTGTAGCTCCTGTTCGCGGAGGAGCCCTTCCAGGGAGTCCGCGAGGGCGTCCGGGAGAGTCGAGGGAACGAGGGCCGCGTCGACGGCCCGCTCTGCGGCGCTTCGTTGCTCTGCCGGGCTCGCGACAGCATGGGTCAGCCCGGCCACCCGGAGCGCCAGCACGTCCTCCGCGTCGAGCGGCACGCTGGAGAGGGGGTGCATGGCGCTCGCCCGCCGGCGTTGCCGGTCGGCGAGGATCGTCTTGACCTTGTTCAACTCGCCTCCGAGCTCCGGGGACCGGGACCACAAGCTACGGATGCCGGAGCAGCAGGGCAAGGTGCCCGTTCGGGCTCCGGCCGGCGATCGAGTGGCGGGCAGGGTGGGGACCGGCTGCCGCGGGCCCGGTGGTCGCAGCCCGAAGTCGTTCACCGCGTGCAGCTGCTCGCAGCAGCCGACGCCCTTCCACCGGGGCCGGCGAAGCGCGGGCCTGCGAAGGGCGACCGGCGCGCCCACGAGCGGACATCGGCCACCGGGTGTCGTAGTATCGGCCCGTGGCCAGCGCCCTCGTCGTCGACGACTCTGCGAGCCAGGCGAAGGCGACCGCCGAGGTGCTCGCGCGCACGGGCTACGAGCCGGTCCGCGTGGCGACGGACTGGGCCGAGTGCCGCACCTCGCTCGCGGCCGAGGGGGCGGACCTGGTGGTGCTCGACGTCCACATGGGCGGGCAGCTGGGCGCGGACGTCATGCTCCCGCAGCTGCGGCGCATCCCGAGGTGCGGCGACTCGCGCTTCGTCCTCTACTCGGCGCTCAAGCCGCAGGACCTCGAGGCGATCGCGGCGCGCTGCAAGGCCGACGGCCACGCCGTGAAGGGGGACGAGGAAACCTTCGTCCGGGTCTGCGTCCGGCTCGTCCCCTGACGAACGGGGCGGCCGGTGTCTCCGGGTCCCCTACAGGCCCGCGAAGAGCATCCCCTGGCGCAGGATGACGGCGCCGAAGGCGACGAGCAGCAGGCCGGACGCCCAGCGAACGGCGACGCGGTGGGCCGCCAGCGCGCGAACCCGCTGCCGAAGCGCCTGCGAGCCGTAGCCCACGGCGAGCATCGGCACGGCGAAGCCCAGAGAGTAGACGAGGAGCAGGACCACGCCGGCGACGAGGGAGCCCTTCGTCGCGACCATGGCGAGGACGCTCGAGAGCATCGGGCCCACGCACGGGATCCACACGAGCCCGAGGCTCAGGCCGAGAAGGAGCCCGGACCAGCGCCCGCCGCCGGAGGGCTGGATGCGCTGGAGCCACGTCAGCCGCTTGAAGACGTTCACGTCGGCGAGCAGGAGGAGGCCGAAGGCGACGACGACAACCCCGACGACCTTCTCCAGGAGGGGCAGCGCGGGTCCGACGGAGGCGCCGAAGAGGCTGGTGAGCACGCCCATGGCGACGAAGCTCGCCGAGATGCCGGCGACGACGAGCGCCGGCCGCGAGCGGTGCTCGTCGGCCGTCCCGGCCACGATGATCGGAACGACGGGCAGAACGCAGGGGCTCGCGACGCTGGCGAGCCCCGCGCCGAACGAGAGCGCGACCGCGGAGAGCCCGATCTCCATCGCCACTCAGGGCGCGACGAGCCGCCGGACCTGCTCGGGCGACTGGATCCCGGGCGTCGCGCGGCGAAGCTCGCGCCCCGCCGCGTCGGTGAGGACGAGCGCCGGCAGCGACCGGATGCCGTACTGCTCGAACCGGGCGAGGTCGTTTCGGTCGTCGGTCCGGACGTGGACCAGCTCGACCTTCCCGCTCAGCTCGGCGGCCATCTCCTCAAGCACGCCTTGCTGGATCTGGCAGGGCCGACCGTGCGGGTTCAGGAAGAAGACCAGGCGCGGAAGCGCGGCGGACGGCGTCTGCGAGCCGGACGGCGACGGGGCACCGGATGGACCGGGGAGGGCGGCCTGGACCGGTCTCGGCCCGGGCACCGCGGACTCCGCCCGGGAGCACGCGCTCGCGAGAAAAGCCAAGGAAGATAGGAGGATGACGGTCACAGGCCAGGCGCGCTTCACGTGGCTCTCCAGTTCCGACGGCGAGGGTCCCGACCGGCGCGGAGAGACCCGCCTTCGGGGATAATCGAGCCCCCGCCCCCGGAAAGGATTCGCGCGTGACCCAGGACCACTACCGCAAGCTCGAGAACATGTATCACTCGGCCCCCATCAACCAGTTCTTCCGGCCCGAGCTGCGGGTCGAGAGCGGCCGGGCCGAGGTGCGGATCCCCATCCGGCGGGAGCTCTTTCACGCCGCGCACGCCGCGCACGGGTCGGTCTACTTCAAGGCGGCCGACGACGCGGCCTTCTTCTCGGCCAGCTCCCTCGTCGAGGACTTCTTCGTGCTGACGAGCGGCCTGCACCTCTACCTCCTGCGCCCCGTCAGCGACGGGACGCTGGTGGCCCGCGCCAGCGTGGTCCACGCCACCCGCAACACCTTCATCGCCGAGTCGGTCCTCACGGACGCCCAGGAGCGCCAGGTCGGGCGGGCGACGGGGACCTTCGTCCGCGGCCGGACGCCGCTCGGCGAGGGGATCGGGTACCGGCTCTAGGCCTCGCGCCGGGAGGACGCCGCACGATGAAGCTCGTCCCCGCCACCCTCGCGGCGCTGCTCGCGTCGAGCTTCGCAGGCGCATTCCCGGCTGGCGACGGCGTGCTCGGCGTGGTCCGCACCCACCGCGTGGCGCCCGGCGAGTCGCTCATCGAGATCGCGCGCGCGTACGACCTCGGGTACCGGGAGATCGCCGCCGCGAACCCGGACCTCGATCCCTTCGTCCCCGGCACGGGCGCGACGGTCACCGTTCCCACCGCGTGGATCCTGCCGAGCGCCGCGGAGCCCGGGTCGCTGATCGTCAACCTCTCCGAGATGCGCCTCTACTACGTCGTCGCCGGGGGCGGTGAGGCCTCGGTCGTCACCTTCCCGGTGGGGATCGGGGCCGAGGGTGCCGAGACGCCGTTGGGCGCCTACCGCGTCGTGGAAAAGGTCGCCCATCCAGCCTGGTACCCGCCCCGGTCCATCCGCGAGGAGGACCCCGACCTCCCCCCGGTCGTCCCGCCGGGGCCGGAGAACCCGCTGGGAACGCATGCCCTGCGCCTCTCCCACCGGAGCATCCTCATCCACGGGACCAACCGCCCCTGGGGCGTCGGGCGCAGGGCGAGCCACGGCTGCATCCGCCTATACCCGGAGGACATCGTCCAGCTCTACGGCCTCGTGCGCGTCGGCACGCCGGTCCTGGTCGTGCGCGAGCCGGTGAAGGCCGCCGTCGACGGCGAGCGCATCTACGTGGAGGTGCACGCCGACGTGGACCTGGCGGTGGACTACGTCGAGGAGGCCTGGCAGGTCCTCGCCCGGAAGGGCCTCCTCGGTCCCGTCGACAGAGCGAAGCTCACGCGGGCCGCGCGCGAGCGCTCGGGCATCCCGGTGGACGTCTCGCCCTGACGGGCGACGCCAGCGCCCGCGGGCCACCTCCGCCGCCTGGGCTCGAGACGTCCCGTCGGCCACCGGTCGACCCTGCGCCACCTGCCGAGGGCGAGGCTCTCGCCCGGGATAATCATCTGCTTACGAGGGAATGGCGCGATCTGATTGACGGAGATCAAGGAACGGAGCCCGCCCGCCCAGCCAAGCTGACAGTCCTTGAGGTCCCTCCGAGCCGTCGCGCTCCTCCTCGGCGCCACCGCCTGCGCGCACCGGACGTCGGGCCCGGACCCGGCCAGGTCGGAGACCTTCCAGCTCGGCAGTGCCGCGGTCGAGCTTCGATTCCGCGACGGCGATGCCGAGGTCGCCGAGCAGGTGAGGCGGGTCCTTCCGGGGGCGGTCGAGGCCGCCCTGCGCTGGGGAGCGCTCGACCGACCGGTCGCGGTCACGGTGCACGCCACGCACGAGGGGCTCGAGGCCGCCGTCCAGCGGCCCGGGCGCCCCTGGATGCGGGCCTGGGCGCGACCCGCCGCGGTGGACCTCCAGTCGCCGCGCACCTGGTCGCGAGGCAGCGCCAGCGACGAGGCGCTCGGCCAGGTCCTCGCCCACGAGCTGACCCACTGCGTGCTCTTCCAGGCCACGGCGAAGGCCCGGCCCGACATCCCGCTCTGGTTCCAGGAGGGGATGGCCTCGGTCGCGGCGGGCGAG
>Ga0316622_100004341_pt1 | contig 10393 bp, 4 predicted proteins | sample OWC_Aug_OW2_C1_D_FD_207646 | JGI IMG/M metagenome (GOLD analysis project Ga0316622, IMG submission 207646) | Wetland soil microbial communities from Old Woman Creek delta, Ohio, United States - OWC_Aug_OW2_C1_D5_C | ecosystem: Environmental > Terrestrial > Soil > Wetlands | place: USA: Ohio... | reverse complement strand
CGAGGCGCGCCCCTTGAGGCGGGCCGCGTCGCCGAATGCGACCACCTGGTGGCGCACGTCCGCCGCCAGCTCCGTAGCGACGTGGCGGAACTGGCCGGGGAAGTTCTGGTGGACGAACAGGAAGCGCATCGGGCGACAGGCAGCGCTAGCGCTCGCGCATCGCCCTCCGGGCGGTGTCGATGATCGGGCCGACCAGGTAGTCCACCAGGGTGCGGGCAGTGGTCTGGATGAACACCTCGGCCTGCATGCCCGGCGCCAGGCGCTCGATACCGGCGTGGACGAGCGACTCGTCGTCCGGCACGACCTGGAGCTGGAAGTAGGGGTTGCCCTTGTCGTCGGCCAGGGCGTCCGGCGAGATGTAGGTCAGCTTGCCCTTCACCAGCGGCGTGGTGCGCGAGTTGAAGGTGGTGAAGCGGATCTCGGCCGCCTGGTCGACGTGCAGCTGGTCGATGGCATCGACGTGGGTGCGCGCCTCCACGATCAGCGGCGTATCCTCCGGGACGATGTCGAGCAGCGGCTCGCGCGGGCCGATCGTGGCGCCGACGGTGTGCACCCGCAGGCCCACCACCCGCCCGCTGATCGGCGCGGCGATGACCTGGCGCTCGGCCGCATCCTCCGACGGCCGGATCCGCTCGCGCAGCTCGGTGATCCGCGCCGTGCTCTGCTTGAGATCGTCGGTCGCCACCTGCTGGAAGTCGCTGCGGGTCTGCAGCATGCGCAGCCTGAGGTCCGTCTTGCGCTGCTGGGCCTTGGTCATCTCCGCGAGGTACTCGCTGTAGCGCGACCGGTATTCCGCGACGAGGCGCCGGAGGGTGAGGACCTGCGTGCTGGAGACGAACTCCTTCTTGCGCAGCGAATCGTTGAGCCGCAGCTCCTCCTCCGCCAGCCGGATCGCCTCGGCCGCCGAGGCGACCTGCTTCTGGAGCGCCTCGTACTCCGCGTCGATCTCGCGCACCTGCTGCTCCATCAGCGCGATCTTGCCCTCCAGGCTGGTCTTGTGGGCATGGAAGACCAGCGTCTCCTTGCTGAGCGCGTCCTGCACGGTGCGCTCGTCCTGCAGGTTCCGCAGCTCGGCGGGCAGCTCGAAGTCCCCGCGCCCCTCCTGCTCCGCTTCGAGGCGGGCGTGGCGCACCAGCTCGGCGTTGAGCGTGTCGCGCAGCAGGCCGAGGCTGGCATCGACCGTGACGTCCCGCAGCAGGATCAGCGGCTCGCCTTCCTTCACCCGCACGCCGTCGCGCACCAGGATCTCCCTGACGATGCCGCCCTCCTGGTGCTGCACCGTCTTGCGGTAGCTCTCGACCTTGACCAGACCGACCGCGATCACCGCGCCGTGCAGCGGCGCGAGCGCCGCCCAGCCGCCGAGCACGACGAAGGTGACGAACACGACGGCGAGGCCGAAGCGGACGATGGGGCGGGCCTGCGGCAGCATGGCGGGCCTCCTCAGCCCTGCGCCGGTGGCGGCCGCGGGACCGCGGCCACGTGCGGCCTCGTCGCGGCTGCCGGCGGGGTGATCGCCGCCAGCACCTCGTCGCGCGGCCCGAACCTCTCCATCCTGCCGGCGGCCAGCACGAGCAGCTTGTCGATCGACCCGACGAGGCTCGGCCGGTGGGTGATCATGACGGTCGTCGCGCCCTCGTCGCGCAGGGTCTTCAGGGTGCGCAGCAGCGCGTCCTCGCCCTCCGCGTCGAGGTTGGCGTTCGGCTCGTCGAGCACGACCAGGCGGGGGCTGCCGTAGAGCGCCCTGGCGAGGCCGACCCGCTGCGCCTGCCCGGCCGAGAGCTGGATGCCGCCCTCGCCGATGACCGTGTCGTAGCCGTTGGGGAGCTGCAGGATCATGGGGTGCGCGTGTCCGCGCTGCGCCGCCGCCACGACGGCGTCGGCATCGACCGGGCCGAGCCGCGCGATGTTCTCCGCAATGGTGCCGGGCAGCAGCTCGACGTCCTGCGGCAGGTAGCCGACGTACTGGCCCAGCGCCTCGCGCGGCCACTGGGTGATGTCGGCGCCATCCAGGCGCACGTGCCCCACCGACGGCTTCCAGACGCCGACGATCAGCTTGGCGAGGCTGCTCTTGCCGGCCGCGCTCGGCCCGAGGATGGCGAGCGACTCGCCGGGCTGCAGCTCGAAGGCGGCGTGGCGAATGATCGGATGGTCCGGCGTCAGCCCGGCGAGGGCGACGCTCTCCACCCGCAGGTGGCCTTTCGGCGGGGGCAGTGCCGTCCTGGCGGCGGCGCGGTCTCCGCTCGGCAGGTGCTTGTCCAGGTGGGCGTAGGCGAGGCGTGCCGCGACCAGGCCTCGCCAGTTGCCGATCAGGCTCTCCATGGGCGCCAGGGCGCGGCTCAGTAGGATGGTCGCCGCCATCATCACGCCGGGCGTGACGTCCTGGGCGACCACCAGGTAGGCACCGCCGCCGAGCATGGCGATGTAGATCAGCTGGCGCAGGAACTTTGTGAAGGCGCCGATGAAGCCCATGCGCGAGCCGGTGTACTGGCCCTGCCTGAGCACCTCCTCGTTCATCGCCTCCCACTTGGCCGCGAAGGCCGGCGTCATGCCCATGCCGTTCAGCACGTCGGCGTTGCGCAGCCCCGCGTCGATCAGCCGGCCGCTGCGCCGGCTCTGGTCCTGCATCGCCTCGAGCGGCTTGCGGTTCAGCTTCTCGTTGACGAGCGCCAGCACGAGCAGGGCCAGCGACCCGACCAGCGCGATGGTGCCGAGCGCCGGGTGGAAGGCCCAGATCACGACGAGGAAGACGGGCAGCCAGGGCGTGTCGAAGAGCGCGATCACCGCCGGGCCAGTGAGGAACGTGCGCAGCGTCGCGACGTCGCGCAGGCCGTGCACGTACTCGGAGCGCACGACCCGGGCCGAGCTCTCCACCAGGGCTCCCACCACCCGCTTGCCGAGCAGCCGGTCGAGATGGTCGCCCGCCACCTGCATCAGCCGCACGCGGACGAAGTCGAGCAGGAACATCGTGCCGAGCCCGATCACGGTCACGAGGGTGAGCATCAGCAGCGTCTCGACGCTGCGGCTCGTCAGCACCCGATCGAACACCTGCAGCATGTAGATCATGGGAAGCAGGAGGGTCAGGTTGATGAACAGGCTGAAGAACGCGGCATAGAAGAAGTAGCCGCGGAACTGGGGCAGCAGGTCTCTCAGCGGATTCTGCTTTTCCACGTTCCTCCCCTCAGGTCAACAGACAGCCCGCCGTGGGTGACCACCCGGCAGCGAATCGAGCCGTCGCCGCAGGGCATTGGTACCAGATAATCGAATTCGGCAGCTCCGTCCGCAACCTGAATGCTTCCTCTCCATCGGTCAACCGGGCCGCGCAGGGCGGCGGCGGTGATCCCGAGGACCAGATGCGCGGCAGGGCGGGCCGCCCCGCCCTGCCACCAGGCCATCCCGGGTCAGCTCACCATGATGTCGTCGGGATTCAGTACCGCGAAGGCGCCCAGGGAGGCGATCTGCAGGGCGGTCCCCGCGCCGCTGCCGTCGGAGTCGTAGTAGAGCTTTCCGGACGTGCCGTCGTAGACGAGGTAGTCGTCGGCGTCCAGGGCGGCCGTGCCCTGGACGAAGTTGTTGGCGCTCACGAACCCCGTCGACAGGGAGCCGAACACGTCGGTGTCCAGGAGCAAGGTATCGTAATCCGTGGGATTGACCGCATGCGACTTGAAATCGGTGATCGTGTCCACGCCCAATGCTTCGATGGAGAAGATGTCGCGCCCGGCGCCGCCGGTCAGGGTGTCGTTGCCGTCGCCGCCGAACAGCATGTCGTTAGCCGCGCCGCCGTTGAGCGTGTCGCCCTCGTCGCCACCTTCCATCCTGTCGTCGCCGCCGCCGCCGTTCAGGGTCGTCGCCCAGTCGTCCGCGCCGCGCAGCCGGTCGTCGCCCGAACCGCCCGTCACGGAAACGCCACTGCCCAGGACCTCGACGCTCAGATCGCCCGTGAGGGCACTGGCGTCCACGTCGGACTGGACGTACAGGGTGAGATTCTGGTCGCCTGACACGACGACGTTCGTGTTCGCACCCACGCCCGACAGGTCCAGCTGCGAGGGACCAACGCCGGTGGCAGCGATGTTGAGGGTGTCGAGACCCGGATCGGTCGCGAGCACGGCCGACGCGTCATCCACCGAGACGTCGAGCGAAGAGGTTGCTGGTGCGGTGTCCGACGACAGGTATGCGCCGCCGGCGAAGCTCCGCAGGCTCAGGTCAGCGCCGTTGGCCAGCCCATCGAACTCGGCAATGCCGACACCGCCGAGGCGGAAGGTGCTGGTGCCGATCAGGTCGGAAACGTCGACGGACATGGCGGCGCCGTGCAGATCGAACGCCAGGGTCTCGACACCGACCGCGGCCAGATCCGCGTCGAGCACCGCGGTGACATCGACGTTGATCTGGTCGCTGCCGCCGGCGCTGCTGGTCAGCGCCAGCGTGAGGTCGCCGAAGAAGCCCGCCGGCACGCCCATGTAGTCGGCCGCCTCGGCGCCGAAACCGATGCCGACGGTGGCGTTCGCATCGAGCCCGGTCAGTGCGAGATCGGCAGCACCGGAGAGGTTGACGCGGGTCTCGCCGGTGACGGCGGCCAGGCTGACGATCGTCGGCGAGGTGTCACCCGACACGCCGAGGTTCAGAGTCTCCACGCCGGACACGAGCGGCGCGATGTCGTCACCGTCCGCCACCAGGGCAAAGAGCGCGTCGGCGGTACCTGCATCCGCGCCAACAGTCCCGCCATAGATGGCGTCGGCATCGCCCAGGGTGCCTGCGTCGAAGAAGAACCTGTCGTCGCCGCCGGCGCCCTGCAGGACGTTGTCGCCGTAGTTGCCGACGATGTCGTTTCCCAGGGAATTGCCGGTGGCATCGATGGCACCGGCACCCGTCAGATACAGGTTCTCGACGTTGGCCATGCCGACACCCGCCACGGTGTGCGCCGGGGCCGACAGATTGATGGTCACGGAACTGTAGATCGTGTCCGTGCCGCCACCGGCAAGCTCCCTGACCTGGTCGCCCAGGGTCGGCGTCGCGGCGTTGAAGACGTTCACCACGAAATAGTCGTCCCCGGCGCCGCCGATCATCACGTCGTTGCCGGAGCGGCCGTCCAGGTAGTCGTTACCGCCCAGGCCACTCAGGGTATCGTTGAAGATGTCGCCGTAAATGGCGTTGTCCAGCGCGTTGCCGGTGAGCGTCACGTTGCCCGGAGCGAACGCCTCGAGGGTCTCGACGTTGGCGGGAAGGGTGTAGGTGGTGAATGTGCCAGCCATGTAGGCCACGACCCAGTCGTCGCCCTCGCCTGCGTTCTCGACCACCAGGTCGCCGGCAGAGTCGATCTCATAGTCGTCGTCGCCGGCACCGCCCCGCATCGTGTCGGTGCCGCTGTTCCCGCGGCTGCCGCCGACGAGCTGGTTGTCGCCCGCATTGCCCACGATGAGGTTGTTGAGGACGTTGCCGCCCCCGTCGATATCGGCGCTGCCTGTGAGGGTGAGGTTGTCGGCATTGCCGGCGTTGACGAGCGAGAAGCTGACCGAGCTCAGCACGGTGTCCACGCCCCCGCCCGCGGCGTTCGCAGTGGTCTCGATCACGGTGTCGAGCAGGTTGTCGACGTAGTAGGTATCGTTGCCGACACCGCCATCCATCGAGTCCTTCCCGGCGCCGCCGTTCAGGGTGTCGTTGCCTGCACCGCCCACCAGGGTGTCGTTCTTGATGTTGCCCGTGATGACGTTGTTGAGCGCATTGCCGCTGAGATTGGCGGCAACCGCGCTGGTCATCTCCAGGTTCTCGACATTGGCGTTGAGCGTGTACACGAACGGGCCCGGGATGCTCGACATCACGAGCGCCACCGTGTCGGTGCCTGCCGCGGCCGCTTCGAAGACGGTGTCGGCGTTGCCGTCGACGAAATAGGTATCGTTGCCCAGGCCGCCGGTCATGGCGTCATTGCCGGCGCCACCCTTGAGCAGGTCGTTGCCGTCGCCGCCGTTGAGGACGTCGTCGCCGGCGCCGCCCTGCAGCTCGTCGTTGCCCGCGCCGCCGGTCAGGGCGTTGATGCCGGAGTTGCCGACGATCAGGTTGTTCGACGCATTGCCGGTGCCGTTGATGTTGCCGCCCGCGGGCAGGAGCCAGAGGTCTTCGACGTTGGCGCCGAGGGTGTAGGTGACCGTGCTGTAGACCGTATCGCGGCCGGCATTGAGGGCCTCCGTGATCACGTCGCCCACCACGCCGGTCCCGCTGCCGAGGTCGACGAGGTAGCTGTCGTCGCCCAGGCCGCCGGCCATGGTGTCGCCGTACACCACGCCGCTGACGACCCTCGTGCCTTTGCCGCCATCGATCCAGTTGCCACCGGCATTGCCCGTGATGGCGTTGGCCAGCTCGTTGCCCACGCCGTCGATGGCGTCCGTGCCGGTAAGGGTGAGGTTCTCCACGTTCATCGGGAGCTCGAACGTCACCGAGCTGAGCACCGTGTCCGTGCCCTCGTTGAAGAGCTCGACGATGGACGCACCCCAGGTGCCGACGATGTAGGTGTCGTTGTCCCTGCCGCCCGCGAGGATGTCCCAGCCGTCACCACCGTTCAGGGTGTCGTTGCCGGCCCCACCGACAAGGCTGTTGTTCCCGTCGTTGCCGACCAGCAGGTTGGCCAGCGCATTGCCGGAGCCGACGATGTCTTCGTCACCGGCCAGCGTCAGGTTGTCGAGGTTTGGGCCGAGGTCGAAATCCACCGAGGCGATGACGGTGTCGACGCCGCCGCCGGCCGCGTTAGCCAGGGTCTCGACTGCCCTGTCGCCGTAGTCGTCCACCACGTAGGTGTCGTTGCCGGCACCGCCTTCCATCCAGTCCGGCCCCTCGCGACCGTCCAGGGTGTCGTCGCCAGCCAGGCCGTAGAGCTCGTTGTCCCAATCATTGCCCTCGAGGTAGTTGCTGCCGGCGTTGCCGAGGCCCTTCCAACCCTCTTCGAGGATGAGGTTCTCGACATTGGCGGATAGCGTGTATTGCCAAACGCTCCCGTCGGCGACGACAGTGTCGTCGCCCGCCCCGGCGCCCTCCATCACCGGCGCATCGTCCGAGTCTACGAAGAAGACGTCGTCGCCGGCCCCGCCGGCCAGGATGTCGCGGCCAAGGCCGCCTTCGAGCTCGTCGTTGCCGGTTCCGCCGATCAGGCTGTCGTTGCCCTCGTCGCCGTACAGGTAGTCGTCGCCGCCCGCGCCGTTGAGGGTGTCGTTGCCGATGAACCCGTAGATCTCGTTGTCCTGCGGATTGCCGTTCAGGACCATGTTGCCGATGGAATAGGCCTCGAGACCTTCGACGTTCGCGGCCAGGGTGTAGGTCGTGAACGTCCCACCCAGATAGGCCACCACCCAGTCATAGCCATCGTTGGCGTTCTCGACCACCAGGTCGCCGGCGATGTCGACGACGTAGCTGTCGTCGCCCGCACCCCCTCTCATGCTGTCCCTGCCAGTGCCACCATCGAGGTTATCGTCACCTGAACCGCCTGTCAGGGTGTCGTTGCCGCCCGCGCCGAAGAGGAACTCCACCCCTTCGTCGTTGCCGGTGATGACGTTGTTCAGGTCGTTGCCGTAGGCGTAGTCGCCGAATCCCGCGAGGATCAGGTTCTCGACGTTGGGCGCGAGGTAGTACTCGTTCCCGACGCCCCAGTCGGCATACGCGAGTACCGTGTCGATGCCGGCACCGGCGGCCTCGAAGATCTGGTCGTCGTTGCCATAGACGATGTAGAAGTCATCGCCGCCCAGCCCGTAGAGCTCGAAGGTTTCGTTCCGCCAGGTGTCCAGGGTGTCCTTGCCAGTGGTGCCGACGAGGATGGTGTTTCCAGTGACGTACGCCATGTTTCCCCCCTAAACCAGTTTATGGGCGCACCAATGCGCCTCGGGAGCGGGAGAGCCTCGGGCTGACCCGGCCCCGTTGCATCGAAATGCGTTCCTCGGCGGGAGGAGTCTAGCTCTCTGCAAGCGGATGCGGGTGATTGGGACCAGTCGATTTCCTGGATCGAGACCACACGATCTCGTCGTATGGGCCCCACCCAATGTCGCGGTTTGGGATCACCGATTTCCTGGATTTGAACCACCGGCGGAGCCGTCTTGGGAGGTGGTTCGGGCCTGTACCGTCGCGGGCTCGCGCCAGCGGGCGACCTTCCTAATTTGCCACCCCATTCAGTCGACGCAGACATTGCACCCCAAAGGCACGGCCAGACCTGCTTCGCCTCCGGTTCGGTCCTTTATCTCGGGCCGAAACGAAATCACGCGCGGACCAATCAGAACAACGGCTGCTAGCGAGTGCCACCCCGCCTGTCCTCAAAGATCGGCTCAAATAATGAAGACACCGCCTCTGCACCAGTCAGGCTGAGATGACCCGCATCGTAATAGAATGCCCGACCATCCTTGTAAACAAAGCAGCGGCGATCGTCACATAGCCCCGTATGGGGTTGGATACGCATCTGGCGCGGCCTTTCTCCCAGCTTATCCAGGAGATCAAATGCTCTTTGGTTGCCTTGAAGAAAGGCTTGTAGCGGTTGCGTGATCTCGTTGAGATCTTTTCCATCCGCTGCGGCTCTGGCCAGAGCCTTGAGAGTCTGAGCATCGAATTGCGGAAACGGGTAAACGACAAACACTCGCTTCCCTGCGCCTAATAGTCGATCAACCACGTCGTAGAGTGCGACCGAGAATCCTTCCTGCTTCTTTGCGACACCGGCGTAAGTAGAATAATTCGCGGCCAGGACAACGGTGTGAATCGACTCCGTGTCCAGAATCTTCTGGATCGCGAGCTGCTGGAACTGCTCACAGGATTTCCGCCATGTCTGGTATTCGATCTGCCAGCCGAGTACCGGCGGACATGATGGCAGGGTAAGGGTCAGTATCGATTCGCCCCTCGCTTGGGCCATTTGGCCGAGCATTACCGCATAGACGGCAGCGTGGCTGTCCCCCCACAGCGCAACCGTCGGCGGCCTGCTCTGCTGGCCGTAGATGCATCCTTTGGTGGCCAGGGCTCTCGACAGGCATTCCTTTTGCCGCGAGTCGCGGTCCTTTACTGATTCGAGCACGCCGCGCAGAGCGTCAGGGTAGCGGCTGAGCCATCCTTTGGTAATTTCGCCGTGTAGACCGATCGCCACCATCAACAGACCTAGCCCCGCCGAGAGCGCAAATAGCTTCTGGCGCGACAGCCAGCCGCTCTTGCCCCTGAATGGGCGCTCGACATACCGCCACGACAACGTCGCCAGCGCGAACGATGCCGCGATCAAGGCTGCCGTTTCCCAGCCAGACGGTTTGCGCCCGAGCCACAGCCCCGCAAACACCAGGACGGGCCAGTGCCACAGATAGAGTGAATAGGAGATCAGTCCCGTGAATACGAACGGTCTATGCGACAGGATCTGGCCAGCCAACGACGGACGGTGCTGCCCCGCCAGGATGAAAAAGGCGGCGCCGAGGCAAGGCAGCAGGGCCGACATACCAGGGAACGTGGTCGCATCGGAGTAAGCGATCGCTGCTACGGCTATCATCAGCACGCCAACCGCCGACATGACATGGCCGCTGCGCCGACGATGGAGCGCGGGCATGGTGCTGAGGGCCAGGAGCGCGCCGATCAGGAATTCCCAAGCCCTGAAGTGGGCCAGGAAGAATGCCGCCCGTGATTCGTTATTCAGGTACAGCGCGCCTGCGCAGCCGACGAACGAAAGGATCGCCACTGCCCAGACCAGCGACACTCGATGAGCCCTGCAGCACCGCCAGAGGAGTATCGACAAGACAGGAAAGAACACATAGAAGATCTCCTCGACCGACAGAGACCAGGTGTGCAGGAGTGGCTTTTGCTCCGCATCGACGTCAAAGTACCCGCCTTCGCGACGAAACTGCACGCTCGAGACGAACAGCGTGGCCGTGATCAGTGACCGTGCGAAACTGCGGTACTCCACGGGGAACAGAAGGTAGACAGAGGCGATGGCGCAGGCAGCCATCATCACGAACAGTGCCGGGAGGATGCGCCTGACGCGGCGCTCGTAGAATCCCACCAGGGAAAAGCGATTCTCCCGAATCTCTCGTTCGATGATGGAAGTGATCAGATAGCCGGATATCACGAAGAATACATCTACTCCGATGAATCCTCCCGAAAAGCCTGGCACGCCCGCGTGGTATAGGACCACCGGCACAATCGCAAGCGCGCGCAAACCATCGATATCCGCGCGGTAACGGTGGGTCTCTATGGTCATCGTGGTTTGGTATTGGCGAGTTTCCTGCGGGATTATCGAACAGCACTGCCCGAATCATTGTCGGGCCAAACGCACGCTGCGGAATCGACACCTTGGGATGGATTATGCCAACCCAGCAGCGATCCAGGCATGTCACCTGACGGGCAGCTGCTGGCCGAGCACAGCCGGACACGCGGTGAAGGTAAAGGGCTGCCCGGATTGCGG
>Ga0316622_100004339_pt1 | contig 10396 bp, 9 predicted proteins | sample OWC_Aug_OW2_C1_D_FD_207646 | JGI IMG/M metagenome (GOLD analysis project Ga0316622, IMG submission 207646) | Wetland soil microbial communities from Old Woman Creek delta, Ohio, United States - OWC_Aug_OW2_C1_D5_C | ecosystem: Environmental > Terrestrial > Soil > Wetlands | place: USA: Ohio... | reverse complement strand
CTGGCGCCCAAGCCGGCCCGGTAGGCCCGATCGCAGGCCACCAGCACGCGGGTCCGCCCGGCTCTGCAAGAAACGCCGGCGGCGTCGTTCTCCAGACAGGAGGACGACATGCCGCACCGATTCACGCTTCTCACGCTCTCGTTCCTGCTCGCCGCCGCCAGCCCTGCGACGCCGCGCGCATCGTCCGGTCCGGGGCCGCGGCCCACCATGGAGGTTTTCGTTGAGGGCAGGCCGTTGCCCTCGTACGCCGCTCGCGGCGCCGTGTACATCGAGGCCCTGAAGGGTCGAGAGTACGAGATCCGCCTGCGCAACCCGTATCCTGTCCGGGTGGCCGTAGCGCTCTCGGTGGACGGGCTCAACACGATCGACGCCCGGCACACCAACGCCCAGGCGGCCCGCAAATGGGTGCTCGGGCCCTACGAAACCGTCACGATCAGCGGGTGGCAGACGAGCATGTCGCATGCCCGCCGGTTCGAGTTCACGTCCGAGGAACAGTCCTACGGGGCGTGGCTCGGGAAGACGAACGACCTCGGGGTCATCAGCGCCGTGTTCTTCCGCGAGCGGGTGCCCGAACGGATCGTAGCGATGGAGCAAGCCCGGGCGCCGCGGCCCGAGGTCCCGGCGCCAGCCCGACAGGACAGGTCGCTCCCGGCTGCAGAGGCCGGTGCGGCTTCGCCGGTCGGAGCCGCCTCGAAACCGGCGGCTGGGGCGCCAGCTCCGGCGGCCGACGAGTACGCGGCCACGGGCATCGGCCGCCGCACGGACCACGCCGTCCGCCAGGTCTACCTCGATCTCGAACCGACCGCAGCAGCCTCGGTCAGCATCCGCTACGAGTATCGCGCGCAGTTGGTGCGGCTGGGGGTCCTGCCGCCGGCCCACGCGCTCGGTGACCCCCTCGACCGCCGTGAGCGCGCCCGAGGCTTCGACGCCGGATTCTGCCCCGAGCCGAAGCGGTAGACGGAAGGCCGCGATTCGGGAGCTCCAAGGGGAGGAGCCGCCGTGCCCGGTCCTCCGGCGACTCGGAATCGCGGCCTCTCATGTCGCTGGGGTCAGACCCGGGTCTGACCCCAGCCAGCGGCGGCGGCCCGGCCGCGTTGCTCGCGCACGAAGAGCGTGAGGATGAGCGCCGCCAGGAAGAACAGCGAGCAGAGCAGGATGGCCGACTGCAGACCCAGGCGTACCTGCAGGACGCCGAGCGACAACAGCCCGAAGATCGCCGCGAGCTTGCCGAACAACCCCCAGAACCCGAAGAACTCCGCCGACTTCGACTCGGGGCTGAACACCGCCACGATGGTCCGGCTCGCGGACTGTGTCGCGCCCAGGCAGAGACCGGCCATCGCGCCCATGAACAGGAACACGTGCTCGGCGCTCCAGGCAGTGCCGAGCGTCCCATTCAGCCACGCGGTGATGTCCGGCGTTCCCCAGATCCCGACGATGGCGGCCACCCAGATGACGAGCGTCAGGTTGAACGTGCGCAGGTTGCCCCAGCGCTTCTGGAGGAACCCGAACCCCACGGCACCGACGCTGGCCGTGAGGTTGGTGATCACGAACATCAGCATCTGGCTCGTCGCGCTCCACCGGATCACCTGGTCGCCGTAGATGAACGCGAAGGCGATCACGATCGACAGCCCGGCCATCGCGAAAAAGAACGATACGAAGAACACCAGCAGATCGCGGAACCCTCCCAGCGCGCGGCCGGTCGCCAGCAGCCGTCGGAAGCCCATGCCGAGCAGGGAGTCTCCGGGCGGCAGCACCTTCGGCGTGCCCCGCTCGCGCAGGAACATGAACGTGGGGATCGCGGCCAGGAGGAAGAAGATCGCGGTCACCGGGCCGACGAGCCTGACTCGATCGAAGTTCTCGACGGTCTGATCGCCGATGACGCCGAGCACGATCGCCGTGCAGGCGATGCCGCCCACGTAGCCGAGGCCCCAGGCATACCCCGAGATCTTGCCGAGCTCGTCGGCCGGGCCCAGGTCGGGCAGAAAGCTCGACGTGAACGACTCGCCGACGGCAAACCCGTAGTTCGAGACGACGACGAGCGCGACGCCGAGCAGCACCTCGCCCGGGCTGACGAAGTACAGCAGCGCCGTGGCCACGACCGTCAGCAGGTAACTGGCGAACAGGAACCGCTTCTTCGCCGCCTTGAAGTCGATGATGGCGCCCAGCACGGGGGCGGTGAGCACCACGAGGCCGTAGCTCACCGACAGCGCCACGCTCCACAGCAGGTTGCCCTGCCGGTACTCGGGGCCGTCGCCGACGATCAGGCGCGGGAAGATCACGCTGAAGACGACGGTGACAATCACCGTCGTGTAGCTGGAGTTCGCGAAGTCGAACATCGCCCAGCCGAAGATCTCGCGCGAGGGCGCGCGCGGGGTCGTAGTCACAGCCGTCCTCCTCGTGAACGGGGTCGAAAGTGCCATTCTGATACAGAATCGAGCGCCCAGCGGGTCGGTTTCGGGCAGGAACCGATTCCGTCATGCCGGTTCCGAGCGACAATACCCGCATGGCTGGTCCCTGCCGCCTGGTCGTCGTCGCTCTACTCGGGGCGCTTGCCGCCGCGGCGCACGCCCAGGAACCGCCGCTTCCGGATCCGCAGGCGTTTCTCGCCCAGACCCTCAGGAACCTGCGCAGCAACGACATGGTGCGAAGCGCGTACACCTACCAGGAACAGGAGACGCGCTACAGCTACGGGCCGGACCGAAAAGTCACCCGGACGCGCGTGCGCATCTACGAAGTCCTGCCTTCACCCGAACCGGAGTTGACCTACCGCCGGCTCGTCAGCGAGGACGGTGTCCAGCCCAAGGATCTCGCGAAGCGGGATGCCGACCAGCGGCGCAAGGAACGGGACTGGCTCGCCCGGCGCGAACTGGAAGGCCTCGACGAGCGTCAGGCCCGCGAGCGCAAGCGGGAAATCGAAGAGATGAAAGAACGGACCGTGAAGGTTGTATGATGCGGCCCGCGCCCCGCCACGCACCAGCCCATGAACCCCAGGAGTATCCCGTGCCGGACCAGCAGGAATTCGAACAGGCGACGCTCGAGCAGTGGATGAAAGCGGCCGCCGCGTCGGCGCCGGGCGGCCGCGTCGACGCGCTCAACTGGACCACGCCCGACGGGCTGACCGTGAAACCGCTCTACACGGCGGCCGATACGAGCGGGCTGCCCTACACGAACACGCTGCCCGGATTCGAGCCGTTCCTCCGGGGCCCGCAGGCCACGATGTACGCCGTGCGGCCGTGGACGATCCGCCAGTACGCCGGCTTCTCGACCGCCGAGGACTCCAACGCGTTCTACCGCGCGTCGCTCGCGGCCGGCGGCCAGGGCATCAGCGTGGCCTTCGACCTGGCCACCCACAGGGGCTACGACAGCGACCACCCGCGCGTCACGGGCGACGTGGGCAAGGCCGGCGTGGCCATCGACACCGTCGAGGACATGAAGATCCTTTTCGACGGCATCCCGCTCGACAAGGTCAGCGTGTCGATGACGATGAACGGCGCGGTGCTGCCGGTGCTGGCGGGCTACGTCGTCGCCGCGGAGGAGCAGGGCGTGGCCGAGGCCCAGCTCTCGGGGACCATCCAGAACGACATCCTCAAGGAGTTCATGGTCCGCAATACGTACATCTACCCGCCCGGGCCGTCGATGCGCATCGTCGCCGACATCATCGAGTACACGGCGCGGCACATGCCGAGGTTCAACTCGATCAGCATCTCGGGCTACCACATGCAGGAGGCCGGCGCCAGCCAGGCCCTGGAGCTCGCCTTCACGCTGGCCGACGGCAAGGAGTACGTCAAGACGGCGCTCGACCGCGGCCTCGGCATCGACGAGTTCGCCCCGCGCCTGAGCTTCTTCTGGGGCGTCGGGATGAACTTCTATCTCGAGATCGCCAAGATGCGCGCCGCCCGCCTGCTCTGGGTGCGCATCATGAAAGCCTTCGGCGCGAAGAAGCCCAAGAGCCTGATGCTGCGCACGCACTGCCAGACGTCGGGCTGGAGCCTCACCGAGCAGGATCCCTACAACAACATCGTCCGGACCACCGTGGAGGCGTTGGCCGCGGTGTTCGGGGGCACGCAGAGCCTGCACACGAACAGCTTCGACGAGGCCATCGCGCTGCCCACCGAGTTCAGCGCGCGCATTGCGCGGAACACGCAGCTGATCATCCAGGAGGAGACGCACATCACGAACGTGATCGACCCCTGGGCGGGCAGCTACATGATGGAGGCGCTCACGCAGCAGATGGCCGACGCGGCATGGGCGATCATCGGGGAAGTCGAGGCCATGGGCGGCATGACCCGGGCGGTGGACTCGGGCTGGGCGAAACTGAAGATCGAGGCGGCCGCGGCGGAAACGCAAGCGCGCATCGACTCGGGCCGCGACGTCATCGTGGGGGTGAACAAGTACACGCTGAAGGACGAACCGCCCGTCGAGGCGCGTGACGTGGACAACGTGAAGGTGCGCGAGGGCCAGATCGCGCGGCTCCTGCGGGTGAAGGCCTCGCGCGACGGCGCCGCGCTTGCCGCCGCGCTCGACGCGCTGACCGAGGCGGCGCGGAGCGGTGGCAACCTGCTCGACCTGAGCATCCGCGCGGTGCGCCTGCGCGCGACGGTGGGGGAGGTGAGCGATGCGCTCGAGAAGGTGTTCGGCCGGCACCGCGCGGACACGCACAAGGTGACCGGCGTGTACGCGGCGGCTTACGATGCGGCGCCGGGCTGGGTGGAGCTGCAGGCCGAGATCGCGGCCTTCGCCGAGGCACACGGCCGGCGCCCCCGGGTGATGCTGGCCAAGCTCGGTCAGGACGGCCACGACCGCGGCGCCAAGGTGGTGGCCACGGCGTTCGCCGACCTCGGTTTCGACGTCGACATCGGCCCGCTCTTCCAGACGCCCGAGGAGTGCGCCCGCCAGGCCATCGAGAACGACGTCCACGCCGTCGGCGTGAGCACCCTCGCGGCGGGACACAAGACGCTCGTGCCGGCACTCATCGCCGAACTGCGCCGGCTCGGCGGCGAGGACATCTGTGTGTTCGTCGGCGGCGTCATCCCGCGGCAGGACCACGACGCGCTGTACGAGGCGGGAGTCAAGGGCATCTACGGCCCGGGCATGCCCATCCCGGCGAGCGCGAAAGACGTGCTCGATCACATCTGCCGGGCGCACGCCGGCCGGTGACGCAGGAACGCGCCGCATGCTGACGCCAGCCGACCGCGCGATGGCGGACGAGGTGCTGGCCCCCCCGGGGCCGCGGCAGCGCCGCGCCATCGCGAAGGTCATCACCCTGCTCGAGTCGACGCACGCCGATCACCGTCCGCGCGCCGACGAGATCCTGAACACGCTGCTGCCGCGGAGCGGCCAGTCGTTCCGCCTCGGCATCTCGGGCGTGCCCGGCGTCGGCAAGAGCACGTTCATCGAGACGCTAGGCCTGCAGCTCCTGGAGCAGGAACACCGCGTGGCGGTGCTCGCCGTCGACCCGTCGAGCAGCGTGTCGGGCGGGTCGATCCTCGGCGACAAGACGCGCATGGCCCGGCTCTCGGCCGCCGACTGCGCCTTTATCCGCCCCAGTCCTTCGTCGGGCACCCTCGGCGGCGTGGCCGAGAAGACGCGCGAGTCGATGCTCGTGCTCGAGGCCGCCGGCTACGACATCGTCATTGTCGAGACCGTGGGCGTCGGCCAGAGTGAAACGGCGGTGGCGGGCATGACCGACATGTTCGCGCTGCTGCAGCTGCCGAACGCGGGCGACGACCTCCAGGCCCTCAAGAAGGGTATCACCGAGCTGGCCGACATCATCGTCGTCAACAAGGCGGACATCGACGAGGCCGCCGCCGCGAGGGCGCGGGCCGAGATCACCTCGTCGCTCCGCCTGCTCGGCCTGCACGGCCGGCCCGAGGATACGCCAGACGATGCGGCCGTGTGGCGTCCGGAGGTGCTGCAGGTGAGCGCGCTCACGGGGCAGGGGATGGCCGGGTTCTGGGCCGAGGTTTGCCGGTTCCGCGCGCTCCAGTCCGCCGGCGGCCGCTTGGAGCGGCGCCGTCAGCAGCAGAGCGAGGCCTGGATGCGGGAGCGCCTCGAGGCCGGCCTGCGGGAGCGCTTCCGTGCGCATCCAGCCGTCCAGGCGGCATGGCCGGGCGTGCTCGAGGACGTGCGCGCCGGCCGACTGGCTGCGTCAGTCGCCGCCCGCCGGCTGCTGGATCTGATGGAACAGAAGTCGTCGGTAGCCAGTAGTCAGTAGAAGAAGACAGAGGACAGAAGACACGCCCCCTCTCGCCCGCCTGCGCCACGGTCCGGCTCAACGGCTTCCTCCCGCGGCTTCGGCGCGGCAGGCCCTCCCGCCTCCCGCCTCTCGCCCATCCCGAACCCCGAATCCCGAGTCTACCGCCCGACCGCCACCGCGCAGATGCGGTGGTTGTCGAGGTCGGCAATCCACAGCCAGCCGGCGTGCACCAGCACGGCGGCTGGCCTGTTCAGGTGCATCGCATCGCCGCCGGCCTGGCCTTCGACACCCGCTACCGTTGTCACATTCCCAGCCGCGTCGATGGCCAGCACGCGCTGCGATTTCATGTCCGCGACGTAGATCGTCCCGTCGAGCCCGGCCGCCACGCCGTGCGGCGTCGCCAGCGCGCCCTGCACCGCGAGCGTGCCGAGTGGTTCGCCCGGCCGCCACGTGCGCAGCAGGTTCGAGCCCGCATCCGCGACCACCATCCTGCCGTCGCGCATCCAGGCGATGTCCATCGGGTAGACCATCTTGTCGCCGCCCGAGCCGGCCACCGTCTCGACCGCGCCGTTCCGGAGGCGGCGGATCGTGGCATTGCCGATGTCGGGTGCGTAGAGCGAGCCGTCCGCTCCCCAGAGCGCGGCGTGGGGCGAGTTGAACAGGGCCTGCAGGGCCGGGCCGTCGGCGCCTCCGGATTTTCCCGGCGTGCCCGCCAGCGTCGAGACCCGGTAGCCGCCTGCCGCGCCGGCCGCCGGCGTCAGCAGGCGAAGCGTATGGCCTTCGGCCTCGGCGACCGCGATGCGGCCGTCTGGCGCCGTGCCGACCCCGTGCGGCGAGGCGAAGCGGGCGCTCGCCGCGGGGCCGTCTTCATGGCCCTTGCGGTCCGGGGCCCCGGCGATCGTGCGCACCCGTCCGTCCTTCGAGACGCTGCGAATCGCGTGGTTGAAGATATCCGCGACGAGCACGGCGTCGGACCCGAAGGGCGCGAGGCGGATCGGCTTGTTGAACCGCGCTTCCTGGCCGATGCCGTCCGCGAACCCGGCCACCCCGCCGCCGGCCACGATCTTCATCCCGGGGGGCGCAGCCGTGCCGGCGACCGCCAGCGCCGCCGCGCACACGCATGCCGCTCCGAGTGCTGCTCCCCTCCGCCATGTCTTGTCGATCACGGTTGGCTCCCTGTGGCGGCTCGGGCGAACGCTCGCGCCGTCCGCCTACTGTACTCGCCCGCGCAGCTGCGACGCCAGAATCGACGCGTGACCGTGCGGCCCGCCGCGACCCGGAAGCCCGGGCTGCCGGCTCCACCCGAGCCGGGGACAGAACGTTCCTCGGGGCCCTCAAGTCCGCCGTCGTTCGAACCGATAGACCAGGCGAACACTTGAAAGGACCAACTGTGGCACAGCGCCGGACGCCCCCTTCCGAGTCGCGCCGCACCTTGCAGCGAGACGCCGCCGGTTCTCACGGGCCCGAGTTGCTGCCGGCCGGCGCCGCGGCCGCGCCGGCCGAGGGACCGTCCATCTCGCTCGACCTCGTGCGGGCCGCCATGAACGGCCTGACCGATGCCGTCATCGTGACCGATCTCGAGGGGCGGCTGCTGCACTTCAACCGGGCCGCCGATCGGCTGCTGCCGCTCGGGATGATGGAGATTCCGCTGTCGGAGTGGAGCTCGTACGGCGGGTTCCTCGGCCCGGACATGCGGACCCCGTTTCCCGCCGCCGAACTGCCGCTGTTGCGCGCCCTGCGGGGCGAGGCCGTCGACGACTGCGAGATCTACCTCCCCGGGACGCGAGGCCCCGAGGGCCGGTGGATCAGCGTCAGCAGCCGGCCCATCATAGACGGTGACCGCCGCGTCGCGGGCGGCGTGACGACGGTCCGCGACATCACCGCGCGCAAGCGCCAGCTCGAACGCCACCACCTCCTGTCGAAGATCGTCGAGGAAACGGCCGACGCGGTGCTCGTCACCAACAGCGTGGGTGAGATCGTGTACGTCAACGCGGCGTTCGAGCGGACGACCGGGTTCAGCCGGTCCGACGTGCTGGGCGAGAACCCCAGGGTGCTCAAGTCCGGGCTGCACTCCCGCAACTTCTACGAGGACCTGTGGACGAGGCTGCTTCGAGGCGAAGTGTACCGCGGGACCCTCATCGACCGCCGGAAGAACGGGGAGGTCTACCTGTCGAGCCAGACCATCACCCCGCTGCGGACGCCCGACGGCGCGATCTCCCACATGGTGTCCATCGCGAGGGATCTCACCAGCCGGCAGGATGACGCCGATCGCGGGGACGACCTTCGGCTCGCACGGGCCGTCGCGAGCCAGCTCTTCCCGGGGCCTGGCTGAGCGCGGGGATCAAGCGGACGCCTGAAGCGCCTCCTGAGCGGACCGGCCCGAGGAGGACCATCTGGTCATTCGCGAGGACACGCCGGTCTACGCACTGGTCCGGCCAGCCAGCAGCATGGCGAGGCCGAGCACGGCCACCGTCGCCCCGACGAACATTCCGAGCACGAAGCTGATCATCGCCGCCTCCTGAAGGCCCCGTTGACGGCATCGGCGCCCTGCCGCTCGCCGCTGGTATCGCACAGCACGCAAGAAACCCGCAAAACCGCCGCTCCGACGCGGACCGGTGCCAGGCGTGCGGACCGGCCTTTCATCTGAACGTGTAGCCGGCGGCCAGCTTGAAGTCCGGGCTGTCGAACGCGCCCACCTTCATCTCGAAGAAGAGGCCGCTGCGCAGCCGGAGGCCCGCTAGAATGTTCAGCCCGGGCCCCACATCGTCTCCCTTCTCGCCGTTGCGGCTGACGAGGTTGATCGCCGGGCCGCCGCCGAAATACGCCTGCCACTCCGGGTTTATCGGCATCCAGTAGCCAAACTCCATGTTGAACGCCACCACGGTTCGATCGTCGCCGAATCCGGCCTCCACGGTTGGCTGAAAGCGCAGCCGGTCCCAGACAGGCTTGGTGACGTAGTGGCCGCCGATGTAGAACTGATCGGGGTTCGCACTGAAGCCGGCGCGGACCCCGCCGCCATCCTGCGCAGACGCGAAGGGCACAGCCGCGGCCACCGCCATCCAGCCGGCGGCCAGGACGACCCGTGCGGCCCGCCATGTCTGTTTTTCACGGCAGTCGAGCAACTCCTGCATGGTTGCTTCCCAAGGGGTCACACTTGTGCACGTCCAGGACCACAGGCGCGGCCCCCGCTGGATCGGAAGCAAAAACGGTTCCCGCTCCTGTCGACGATCGTCGAGGACACAGCCGACGCCGTCCCGTGACCGACAGCGCGCGGAGGATCGAGTACGTCAACGCCACGTTCGGGCAGATGACGGGGTTCACCGCCCGGGGCCAAGGTGCTGGGCGGGAGCCCCAGGCTCCTGAAGTCCGGCCAGCACGCCGGGGTTGCCACGAGGAGCGCCGGGAGTCGTGCGCTTCGATGTTCTTTCGCTGCCCGGCGGCGCGCTGAGTATCGTCATCGGCGACGTGAGCGGCCGCGGATTCGATCCGGCCAGAATCCTGCCGGGTCGGCCAGAATCCTGTCGGAGGGGAACGCGCTCCTCGTGCCCTTCGCCCGCGGCGTGACGGAGGCCGAGGCCGCTGACGCCCCGATGCGCGGCAGGTCGTGCGCGGGGTGACGTAGAATTCGGGAGCAGCTCTTGCCGGAGGGTTCTCGCCATGATACACAGGCGCTCGCTCATCGTCGTTGGCCTCTTCGTGCTGGGCGCCGCGGGCGTCCTGGCGCAATCCATGCCGCCGAAGTCCGCCGCGCCGGACGCTCCCAAGAGCCCGTGGTCCGCCGACACCTGGGCGGGGCTCAGGTTCAGGGCCATCGGTCCCGCCGTCACCTCGGGCCGCATCGCGGACATTGCCGTCGATCCCGCGCGGCCGTCGCGCTGGTACGTGGCGTCGGCGTCGGGCGGCGTGTGGAAGACGGAGAACGCCGGGACGTCGTGGACGCCCATCTTCGACGACCAGGGCTCGTACTCGATCGGCTGCGTCGCCCTCGACCCGAAGAACCCCTATACCGTGTGGGTCGGCACGGGCGAGAACAACAACCAGCGCGCCCTCGGCTACGGCGACGGCATCTACAAGTCGCTCGACGGCGGCAAGACCTGGGCGCGCACGGGCCTCGAGCGCTCCGAGCACATCTCGAAGATCATCGTGCACCCGGAGGACTCGAACACGGTGTTCGTGGCCGCGACCGGCCCGGTGTGGGCG
>Ga0316622_100004338_pt1 | contig 10397 bp, 10 predicted proteins | sample OWC_Aug_OW2_C1_D_FD_207646 | JGI IMG/M metagenome (GOLD analysis project Ga0316622, IMG submission 207646) | Wetland soil microbial communities from Old Woman Creek delta, Ohio, United States - OWC_Aug_OW2_C1_D5_C | ecosystem: Environmental > Terrestrial > Soil > Wetlands | place: USA: Ohio... | reverse complement strand
CGGCCGCATCCCGCCCTGCACCGTGCCGTCGCGCAGCAGGCCCTCCGCCTCGGTCGCGGTCAGCACGTAGGCGATCCTGCCGTCGCGGCCGAACACGCCCGGCACGTTGGTCATCAGGATCAGCTTTTCCGCGGCGAGCGTGCGCGCGAGCTGACCCGCGGCGAGGTCGGAGTTGATGTGATAGGCGGTCCCGTCGGCGCCCACGCCGATCGGCATGATCACCGGGATGAAGCCGCGCGAGACCAGCAGGTGGACGATGTCCGGATTGATCCGGTCGACCGTGCCGACCAGGCCGAGATCGGGCGCGCCGTCCTCGCCCGCGTCGGGCGGGAGGGTCATCGGGCGAGCCTCGATGAAGCGCCCGTCCTGCCCGCTGATCCCCACCGCCTTGGCGCCGTGCCGGTTGATGAGCCCGACCAGCTCCTGGTTGATCTCGTGCAGCACCATCTCGACGACGTTGAGCGTCGCCGCGTCGGTCACGCGGAAGCCGCGATGGGTGCGCTTTTCCATGCCCATCTGCTGCAGCAGCTGGTCGATCCGCCAGCCGCCCCCGTGCACCACGATCGGATTCATGCCGACCAGCCGCAGCAGCGCGACGTCGCGGGCGAAGCCGTCCTTGAGCGCGGCATCGGCCATCGCCCCGCCGCCGAAGCGCACGACCAGCGTCTTGGCGTGGAAGCCGCGGATGAAGGGCAGCGCCTCGGCCAGGATCCTGGCCTTCTGCCGGGCGGACACGTTGATGGCGGACATGGTGGCGTGGCGTCGATGAGGGAGCAAGGACCCGGACGGCCCGGCGTGGAGCGGCCGGCGCGGTCGCCCGGCCGACCCGTTGCGAGGATAATGCCATCATATCGCGCCGGGCCGCGCCCGCCCGCCCCGCGCCTCCGGATAATGTCACGACCTCCAACTTGGCCACCGTCGCGCCCCGCCTGCTGATCGCGTCGGCGCTTGCCGCATTCGTCGCCACGCCGCTGGCGGCGCAGGACGGCCCGCGCTACGGCGACGAGCTCTACCGCCCGCAGCTCCGCCAGCCCGGCAAGGACGTGATGTGGCTGCCGACGCCGGACGCGATGGTCACCCGGATGCTCGCGGCCGCCAGGACCAGCTCAAGCGACCTCGTCTACGACCTCGGCGCCGGCGAAGGCCGGATTCCCATCGCCGCGGCAAAGGAGTTCGGCGCGCGGGCGGTCGGCGTCGAATACGACCCGGCGCTGGCGGCGCTCGCCCGCCGCAACGCGCAGCGCGCCGGCGTCGCCGACCGGGTGGAGATCGTCGAAGGCGACATCTTCAGGCAGGATCTTTCCGCGGCGACCGTGGTCACGCTCTACCTGCTGCCCGAGCTCAACCAGCAGCTCCGCCCCGCGCTCCTGCGGCTGAAGCCGGGGACCCGGATCGTGTCGCACCGGTGGGACATGGGCGAGTGGGAGGCCGACGAGTCGCACCGCGCCGCCGACAGCGAGGCGTTCCTGTGGATCGTGCCGGCCGCCGTGGCCGGCCGCTGGACGCTGCGCGACGAGAGCGGGTTCGTCGACGCCGACGTCGAGCTGCAGCAGCAGTTCCAGCGCATCGGCGGAACGATGACGCTGCGCGGCCGGACGCAGCCGCTGCTGGGCGCCTGGGTGCAGGGCGATATCATCGGCTTCACCTTCGTCCACCACGACGGCGGCACCCGGAGCGTGCGCGCCCGCGTCGAGGAAAATACGCTTTCCGGTTCCGTCCGCTTTGCCGGCACGCTCACGCCGCTCACCGGGCGCCGCCGTTGACGCAATCCACGCCCCGATCCGATACGCTGCCCCGAATTCCCGCAATCACCGCCGCCGACGCCACCATGACCACCGCCAATGCCACCGTGACCCCCGCAGACACCGCCATGACCCCCGCAGACGCCGCCATGACGTACCAACGACTGAACGTGACCCTCGACGGCAAGGTCGCCGTCATCGAGCTCGCGCGACCGGGCAAGGCCAACGCGCTCGACCTCCCCATGTGGCAGGAGCTGCGCGACGCCATGCGCTGGCTCGATGCGACCCCCGCGGCGCGGGTCGGCATCCTGCGCGGCGCGGGAGCGCTGTTCACCTCCGGCATCGACCTCGCGCTGCTCGCCGGCCTGCGCGAGCAGATCGCCGATCCCTGCGAGGGCCGCGCGCGCGAGAAGCTGCGCGGCGTCATCCTCGACCTGCAGGACACGCTGACGGCGATCGACCGCTGCCGCAAGCCGGTGATCGCGGCGGTCCACGGGCCGTGCATCGGCGGGGGAGTCGACATCGTGCTCGCCTGCGACATGCGCTATTGCTCGGCCGACGCCGTGTTCTCGGTGAAGGAGGTCGACGTCGGGCTGACCGCCGATCTCGGCACGCTGCAGCGGCTGCCGCGGCTGATCGGCGAAGGCATGGCGCGCGAGCTCGCCTATACCGGGCGCAACGTGGACGGCCGCGAAGCGCGGCAGCTCGGGCTGGTCAACCGATGCTACGACACGCCGGCGGAGCTCTCGGCCGGCGTGGGCGCGCTCGCCGCGGAAATCGCGGCCAAAGCGCCGCTCGCCGTGCGCGGCTGCAAGGAGATGATCACCTACGCCCGCGATCATTCCCTCGCCGACGGCCTCAACTACGTCGCCACCTGGAATGCGGCGATGCTGCTGTCCGCCGATCTGCCCGAAGCGCTCGCCGCCGCGCGCGAGCGCCGGGCCCCGAACCACCGCGACTGACCGCGCCGATGCCGACCTCGAAGCACCGCCTCGCCCTGCTCGCCGCGGCACTGACGCTCGCCGGCGCGGCGCGTTTCGCCGCTGCCGCCGACTGCGCGCTCGCACTCGGCTACGCCGCGGCCGTCGTCGACAGCGGGCAGCGCGCCGCCGCCAGCCAGGATTACGTCCAGGCCAGCAATCTCGCGAGCAACGCGCGACTGCCGGCCATCGATGCCGCGCAGCAGGCGAAGGCGTGCGGCTGTCGCGAGGCCATCCCGCTCCTGGCCGAAGCCGCGAACGACGCCGCGCGGGTCAACGTGGTGTTCAACCTGACCGCCGCGCAGCAGTACGGCACCAGCATCGCGAAGCACGGGCAGGCGGCCGTCGACGCGCTGCGGCGCTGCGCGACGCGCTGAGCGGGAACCCGTGCGGCGGCGCCGCGCCGCCCCCGGCATCGCGCGCTACGGCGCCGGGATCATCACCAGCCGGTCGTTGCCCGATTCCGCGCCCCAGGCCTCGCCGGCGCGGCCCAGCATCTGCCGCACCGTGGCATTGGCCCGCGTCGACGGGAAGCTGATGAACTTCTCGGTCACCGGGTCGAAGCGGACGATGGCGTTGGCGGTCCACTCGGTCAGCCACACCTTGTCCTTGTCGTCGACCCAGACGGAATACGCGCGCGGCGCGCTGCCGGGGAGCTTCCATTCGCGCCAGCCGCGGGTCGCCGGGTCGTACATGCCGACGTGCCCGGTGTTCCAGTAGCTCACCCAGATCCGGCCGCGCGAGTCCGACCACACCCGCCGCGCGCCCTGGTCCTTCGTCGGCGGCTCGATGACGCTCGCCTCGCCGGTCCCGACGTCGATGCGCGCGATGTGGCTGCCCGCCAGCGACGCGTACCAGACGTCGCCGCCGGGCGTGGTCGCGATGCCGTACGGCCCTCGTCCGCGCGGCGCCTTCCACACGCGGAGGTCGTTGGTGGCGGGGTCGAGGCGGCCGTAATAGCCGCTCTGTCCGGTGAACCACACCCGTCCCTTCCGGTCGAGCGTCGCCGTGTTGAGATTGGCATAGCCGGCGTCCTGCGGCAGCGGCCAGGTGCGCACCGCGCGGGTCGCGGGATCCACGCGCACGATCGCGTTCTGGCCGCTGTCGGTGATCCAGACCGCGCCGTCGGGACCGACGATGACGCCGTGCGGCGCCGAGCGGGGGCCGAGCGGCACTTCGTCGAACTTGCCGGTTTTCGGGTCGAGAATGCCCAGCTTGCCGGTGGCCTGCGCCGTGTAATAGACGGGCCCGCCGGCCGCCGGGGCGGCCGCGACGTCGTGCGGATGCGCGTCGCGGGACACGTCGAAATAGACGGGTTGCGCGCCTGCGGCGCCCGCCGTCGCCGCCAGCCCCCAGAGCATGGCGATCGCCCGCGGCGCGATCGCCAAGTGTCGTGGATGTCGTGCAAGGGTCATCGCCGTCTCCTGCGCCGTGCCGGCGCGACGCGGCGCCGCGCGTTGCCGCCGCCGGACGCTGCGTGGCGACGGTGCCGGCAATCTAGCATGGACCTGCCCGCGCGCCGATTCAATGCCTAAGCTCATAATCCATCGGTCCTTTTTGTGGAGGTCGGCGCCGATACGCGGTAAAATGTTGCAATGCACTATCCGCCATCCGGCGATCGTGGTGCGCACTCAGGCGAGGCACGAACATGCGTATCTGTGTGGTGGGAGCAGGCTCGATCGGCGGTCATCTCGCGGTGCTGTTCGCGACCGTGGGTCACGAGGTCACCGTGATCGCCCGGGGCGCGCATCTCGAGGCCATCCGCAAGAACGGGCTCCGGCTGATCCTCGACGACGGCAGCGAGCACCTCGTGCGCCACATGGCCGCCACGGACAGCATCCGCGCCGCCGGTCCGCAGGATCTGGTGATCCTCGCGGTCAAGGCCAACCAGGTCGAGCCCGTGGTCGACGATCTCACCGCGCTGTTCCACGACGAGACCGTGCTGATCCCGATGCAGAACGGAATCCCGTGGTGGTACTTCCAGCGCCACGGCGGCCCCCACGACGGCCACTGCGTGCGCACCGTCGATCCGCACGCGCGGATCATGAGCACCGTCGACCCGCGGCGCATCGTCGGCTGCGTGGTCTATCCGGCGGCCGGCATCGCGGCGCCGGGCGTGGTCAAGCACATCGAGGGCAACCGCTATCCGCTGGGCGAGCTCGACGGCACGACGACCGAGCGCATCACCCGCATCGCGCAGGTGTTCACCGCCGCGGGCCTCAAGTCGCCGATCCTCGACAACATCCGCGCGGAGATCTGGCTCAAGCTCTGGGGCAATCTCTCGTTCAACCCGATCAGCGCGCTGACGCACTCGACGCTGGTCGATCTCTGCCAGTTCCCGCTGACCCGCAAGCTCGCCGAGAGCATGATGACCGAGGCGCAGGCGATCGCCAACAAGCTGGGGATCGAGTTCCGGGTGACGATCGACAAGCGCATCGCCGGCGCCGAAAAAGTCGGCAAGCACAAGACGTCGATGCTGCAGGACATCGAGGCGGGACGCGAGCCGGAAATCGACGCGCTGGTGGGCTCGGTGATCGAGTTGGGCCAGCTCACCGGCACCCCCACGCCGCACATCGACGCGGTCTACGCGCTGGTCAAGCTTCTCAGTCACACCATCGCCGCCGACAAGCTGTGCGTGCGCGCCACGGCCACCGAAGCGCTGCACCGCGCCGCGCGCGTCGCGCCGCCCGACGGCATCGCGGTCCCGGTCTGACGCGCCCGCTCGCCCCCGGCCTGCCCCTCGCGCCCGCGCCGGCCGGCGGCGCCGCGGGTATCATGGTCGCAGCCACCGGCCGCATGGCGCGGCCACGCGGTGGCACCATCTGGCGAGGAGAAGAGATCATGGCCAAGAAGCAAAGCGCCGGCGAAGGCGTCTATCGCGTCACCGAGGTGATCGGCACCAGCACGAAGTCGTGGGAGGATGCCGCCGCGAATGCGATCAGCGCGGCGAGCAAGTCGCTGCGCGACCTGCGGATCGCGGAAGTCTCCAAGCTCGACATGAAGGTCGAGGGCGGGAAGGTCGTCGCCTACCGGGCCCGCGTCCAGCTCTCGTTCAAGTACGAAGGCTAGCCGCGCGGCCGGTCCGTGCGCCGGGGCGGTGCCTGCGCGCCGCCCCGGCGCGCGCCGCCGCGCGACGGGCTGTACGAGCGCCAGGCCGCCAGCGCCATTCCGCACGGAGATTCCCCATGGATACGCCACGAAAATTCGCCATCGTCACCGGCGCCGGCACCGGCATCGGCAAGGCCGTCGCGCTCGCCCTGCTGCACCACGGCTACGGCGTGGCGCTCGCCGGCCGCCGCGAGGAGCCGCTGCGGCAGGTGGTCTGCGATGCCGGCCTGTCGGCCGAGCGCGCGCTCGCCGTGCCCACCGACGTCGCCGACCCGGAATCGGTGCGGGCGCTGTTCGCCCGCGTCAAGGACGCCTTCGGGCGCCTCGACCTGCTGTTCAACAACGCCGGCGTCGGCGCGCCGGCGATCCCGCTCGAAGACCTGACCTACGCGCAGTGGAAGAACGTGGTCGACATCAACCTGACCGGCATGTTCCTGTGCACGCAGGAAGCCTTCAGGCTGATGAAAAGCCAGACGCCACGCGGCGGGCGCATCATCAACAACGGCTCGATCTCGGCGCACGCGCCGCGGCCGAACTCGGCCCCCTACACGGCGACCAAGCACGCGGTCACCGGCCTCACCAAGGCGGCGTCGCTCGACGGCCGCAAGTACGACATCGCCTGCGGCCAGATCGACATCGGCAACGCGGCCACCGAGATGGCGGCGAAGATGGCCACCGGCGTGCCGCAGGCCAGCGGCGGAATCGCGATCGAGCCGCTGATGGACGTCGGGCACGTGGCGAACGCGATCGTGCACATGGCCGGCCTGCCGCTCGACGCGAACGTCCAGTTCATGACCATCATGGCGACCAAGATGCCCTTCGTCGGGCGCGGCTAATGCGCCCCCGAAGCTCACTTTGTGCGGCAAAGCCGCATCCCGCTTCGCGGGACCAGCCTTCGGCTGTCCTGCGGCCTTCGGCCTTGTGTTCGCCTCCACCCGGGGGGGCGCAGGCCTTCCTTGGGACGCCCCGGCGGGACGCCTGAGGGAAGCGACCACCCCCGCATGCCGCTGCTCACGCTCGCCCGCGCGCGCCTCGCGTTCGGTCATCATCAGCTCCTCGACCAGACCGAGCTCCAGCTCGATGCGCGCGAGCGGGTCGGACTGATCGGCCGCAACGGCAGCGGCAAGTCGTCGCTGCTGCGGGTTCTCGCCGGCCTCGCCGATCTCGACGACGGCGAGCGCTGGACCGCGCCGCAGGCGCGCATCGCGTTCGTTCCGCAGGAGCCGGCGCTCGACGCCGCGAGCACCGTCTACGACGCGGTCGCGCTGGGCCTCGGCCAGGAGGGCCGGGTGCTGGCCGACTATCACCACGCGACCACGCGCCTCGCCGACGACGCGCACGATGCGCACGCGCTGGCGGCCGTCGACGCGCTGCACGCACGGCTCGACGCAATCGGCGGCTGGGCGCTCGGCAACCGCGTCGACGCCGTGCTGTCGCGGCTCGAGCTGCCCGCCGACGCGCTGATCGCGACGCTCTCCGGCGGGTGGAAGAAGCGCGTGGCGCTGGCCCAGGCGCTGGCGGCGGAGCCGGACGTGCTGCTGCTCGACGAGCCGACCAACCACCTCGACCTTGGCGCCATCGGCTGGCTCGAGACGCTGCTGCAGGGCTTCGCCGGCGCCGTGGTCTGCGTCACCCACGACCGCCGCTTCCTCGACGCCGTCGCCACCCGCATCGTCGAGCTCGACCGCGGGCTGCTGCGCAGCTATCCGGGAAGCTTCGCCGCGTACCAGCAGGCGAAGGCGCGCGAGCTGGCCGAGGAAGCCGCCGCCAACGCCCGCTTCGACAAGGTGCTGGCGCAGGAAGAGGTGTGGATCAGGAAGGGCATCGAGGCGCGGCGCACGCGCAACGAGGGGCGGGTGCGGCGACTGGAGCAGCTGCGCCTCGAGCGCGCGGCGCGGCGCGACCGCCTGGGGCAGGTGCGGCTCCGGGTCGACGACGGCGCGCGCTCCGGGAAGATGGTCGCCGAGCTCAAAGGGGTGACCAAGGCGCTCGGCGGCAGGACGCTGATCCGCGATTTCGCCACGCGCGTCCTCGCCGGCGACCGCATCGGCCTGATCGGGCCCAACGGCGCCGGGAAGACGACGCTGCTCAAGCTGATCCTGGGCGAGATCGCGCCGGACGCGGGGACCGTCCGCCGCGGCGCGAATCTCGCCGTCGCCTATTTCGACCAGCTGCGCGAGGAGCTCGACCCCGACGCCACGGTGCAGGACACCATCAGCCCGGGCGCCGACTGGGTGGAGATCGGCACCGAGCGCCGGCACGTGATCAGCTACCTCGGCGACTTCCTGTTCCCGCCGGAGCGCGCGCGCTCGCCGGTGCGCTCGCTGTCGGGCGGCGAGCGCAACCGGTTGCTGCTCGCGCGCCTGTTCGCGCGGCCGGCCAACGTGCTGGTGCTCGACGAGCCGACCAACGACCTCGACATCGAGACGCTCGAGCTGCTCGAGGCGCTGCTGCAGGACTACCGCGGCACGATCTTCCTCGTGAGCCACGACCGCGCCTTCCTCGACAACGTCGTGACGCAGGTGATCGCCTTCGAGGGCGACGGCGTGCTGCGCGAGTACGCGGGCGGCTACAGCGACTGGGCCGAGTACCAGGCGCGCCACGGCGACGCGCGGCAACGCGCCGCGAGCGCGGCGGGCGGCGCCGGTGCGCCCGCGGCGGCGGCGCGGGCGGCTGCTGTCGCGGTTCCGGCCGGCGCGCCGGCTCCGGCGGCGCGCGCCGCTGCACCTTCCCCGGCGGCGTCATCGCCCGCACCCGGTTCCGGCCGGCCGCGGCGCAGCCGGCTCAACTTCAACGACGAGCGCGAGCTCGCCGGGCTGCCCGCACGGATCGAAGCGCTGGAGGCGCGGATCGGCGAGATCCGCGGCCGGCTCGCCGACCCCGCGCTCTATCGTGCGGCGGCGCAGGAGGTCAGGAGCCTGCACGCCGAGCTGGCGCAGGCCGAAGCCGACGTCGCCGCCGCCTACGCGCGGTGGGAGGACCTGGAGGCGCGCGCGACCGCGGCGTCGTGACGGCGTCGCCATGCCCTCGCCCCGGATGCGCCGGCGCGCAACCCGGGCCGCGAAAGTGACGGATAATCACGACAGGGACTGCGCCGCGCCCGGCACCGAACCCCTGCCGTCGCCGCGCGCGGCAATCAACGAAGGATAACGCCATGCACGTCAACCTCGAAAAAATCGAAACGCTGATCCGGCAGCTGCTGGTGGAGCTGGGCGAAGATCCCAATCGCGAAGGCCTGCTGAAGACGCCCGCGCGCGTCGCCGCCGCCTACGCCTTCCTCACCTCGGGCGAGCGCACCGACCCGGTCAAGCTGATCAACGGCGCGGTCTTCACGCAGGAGACCAACAGCATGGTCATCGTGAAGAACATCGAGGTCTACAGCCTGTGCGAGCACCACATGCTGCCGTTCTTCGGCCGCTGCCACATCGGCTACATCCCCTCCGGCAAGGTGTTCGGCGTCAGCAAGCTGGCGCGCCTCGTCGACATGTACGCGCGGCGGCTGCAGCTCCAGGAGCGGCTGACCGAGCAGATCTCGCGCGAGATCATGGAATCGATCGATGCCAGGGGCGTCGGCGTGATGATCGAGGCCCGGCATCTGTGCATGATGATGCGCGGCGTCGAGAAGCAGAACTCGGTGATGGTCACCTCGTCCGTCCTCGGCACGTTCCGCGAATCGCAGGCGACGCGCGAGGAGTTCCTCGCGCTGATCGGCAACCGCGCGACCTGACGGCAAAGTACCGGTCGCACCCGCCGCAGCCGCCGCCCTCAGCCGACGTGCTCGCGCAGGAACGCCAGCGAGCGCTCGCGCGCGAGCCGTGCCGCCGCGGCGTCGTACGACCCGCGCTGATCGCAGTTGAACCCGTGATCGGCGGGATAGACGAACACCTGCGCTTCGGGGTGCGCCGCGGCGAACTTCCGCACGCCGGCCACCGGAATCATCGTGTCGCGCTCGCCGAAATGGGCCAGCACCGGGCAGCGCGGCCGCTCGTCCACCGCGTCCAGCATGCCGCCGCCGTAGTACGGCACGGCGCCGGCGAACCCGGTCAGCCGGGCGGCGGCGAGCCAGGCGATGTAGCCGCCCCAGCAGTAGCCGACGACGCCGATCCTGCCCGTGCCGGCCAGGGCATCGCGTGCCGCCGCGACGTCCCGCAATGCGGCGTCGGCCGTCGCCAGCGCCTTCAGCTCGCGTCCGCGCGCGATCTCCTCCGGCGTGTAGCCGATATCCACGCCGCGCTGGTAGCGGTCGAACAGCGCCGGGGCGATCGCCCGGTAGCCGTCAGCCGCGTAGCCGTCGCACACGCTGCGGATGTGGCCGTTGACGCCGAAGATCTCCTGGACCACGACCAGGCCGCCGCGCGGCGTTCCGGCCGGATCGGCGCGCCAGGCGGTCAGCCGGAATCCGTCGGCCGCGGTCAGCTCGATCATCTGTCCCATCACCCGCTCCTCCGTCGGCGCCGGCCGATTTGGTATGCTGATTGTCGCATCCCTCCCGCCATGCCCCCTACCCTGTCCTCCGTGAAGGTCCGTTCCCGGCTCCCGGCGACGGGAACCTCCATTTTCAGCGTCA
>Ga0316622_100004336_pt1 | contig 10398 bp, 10 predicted proteins | sample OWC_Aug_OW2_C1_D_FD_207646 | JGI IMG/M metagenome (GOLD analysis project Ga0316622, IMG submission 207646) | Wetland soil microbial communities from Old Woman Creek delta, Ohio, United States - OWC_Aug_OW2_C1_D5_C | ecosystem: Environmental > Terrestrial > Soil > Wetlands | place: USA: Ohio... | reverse complement strand
TCAGCCTGGGTGTGACCTCGATCATGCTGACCATGAGCGATGCGGAAACGCTGCTCGCCCGCTGGCAGGCCTCCCGTCCCGCCGCGAACGACCAGGACCGCGTCTAGAGATTCCGGTGCGCCGGTTTCAGTGAACCGGCGCAGCAGCCATTCAGCAGCAGCGCGACAAACGGTTCCACTTCTGCTCCTGGCGCCAGGCGAAGTGTTCGGCACGCGTCATCGGCGGCTTGCCGGGGTGCACGCGCGCCACGTGCGCGAGGTAGCGCTCGTAGGCATCGTCTCCGGACACCTGGCGCAGGAATGCCCATGCCAGCCACAGTGCACGCCAGGCGAGATTGGGCACCACCCAACCCGGATGGACGCTGCGGGCCGGGATGAGCGGTTCAGCTAGCACCGGCGCGACCCGCGCGTCGCCTGCCACATGCATCGGATCCGGACATTCGGGCAGCAGGCAGCGCAGCGCCGGATCCCCGGAATCGAACAGCCCGCCTGACGACACCGTCCCGCCCTGCCGCAGCAGGGCGAGAAATTCGTTTTCGCGCCGGCGCGCGCGCTCGTCTTCCATGGGCATGTGCAGACCTCAGTGCAATGCGGTGCTCAGCTTCTGGCCGGATAACTGCGTGCGCTCGTACTGGGACTCGGACAGCGGCAGCACGGGGCGGCCCGAGATGAAGCGGTACGCCATGCGGAGCATGTCGGCGATCACCACCCACAGCAGAATGGCGAACAGCAGGGCCAGCGCCGCATCGATGCGGAAGGCGATCACCTGTGCCCAGGCTTCCCCCAGCTTCTCGGCAGGTATCGCGCCCGATGCGATCTTCTCGGCGATGGCATTGGCGCCCGACCAGAAACCGATCTCGGGGTTGGGGCTGAACACCTTTGTCACCGCCGCGGTGGTGCACACCACCGCCAGCCAGCTCAGCGGAAGCCCCGTAACCCAGGCATAGCGCAGCTTGCCCATCTTGATGATGATGCCGGTCGCCACCGTCAGTGCGATGCCGGCCAGCAGCTGGTTGGAAATCCCGAACAGCGGCCAGAGGAAACGGATCCCACCCTTGGGATCGGTCACGCCCTGCCACAGGAAGTAGCCCCAGGCCGCGACGAAGATCAGGCTCGCCAGCACCGTCATCGGATAGGAAGAGACGTTGCCGAACGCCGGCCAGAAGTGCTTGCCCAGATCCTGCAGCATGAAGCGGCCGACGCGGGTGCCGGCATCGAGCGTGGTGAGGATGAACAGCACTTCGAACATGATGGCGAAGTGGTACCAGAACTTCATCAGCCCGCCTCCGAAGGTGGCGCTGAAGATGCTCGCCATGCCGACCGCCAGCGAGGGAGCGCCGCCGGTGCGCGCGAACAGGGAAGGCAGCCCCATCTCGGCTGCGAGCGTCTTCATCTGATCCACGGTCACTTGGTACTGCGGCCCCCAGGAAGAGATCAGCGCGACGGTCTCCTCCGCGGTCTTGCCGAAATCGGCGTTGATGGCGAAATAGACGCCCGGATCGAGTACCGTCGCGGCGACCACGGCCATGATCGCGACGAACGACTCCATCGCCATCGAGCCGTAGCCGATCATGCGGATTTCTTTCTCGTTGGCCAGGAGCTTGGGCGTGGTGCCCGAGGAGACCAGCGCGTGGAAGCCGGAAATGGCGCCGCAGGCGATGGTGATGAACACGAAGGGGAACAGGTCGCCCTTGAAGATCGGACCCATGCCGGTGCTGGCGAATTCGGTCATGGCGGGCATCTTCACGTCCGGGGCAAGCGCAACGATGGCCACGGCTAGCATCACCACCACGCCGACCTTGAGGAAGGTGGAGAGGTAGTCGCGTGGGGCGAGCAGCAGCCAGACCGGCAGGACGGCGGCTGCGAAGCCGTAGATCATCACGAACCAAGCGCATGCCTTCGCATCCCAGTCGAACCAGCTGCGCACCGCCGACGTCTGGTCCACCCAGAAGCCGCCGACGACGCATACGATCAACAAGGCGATGCCAATCAGCGTGCCTTCCAGCACACGTCCGGGGCGGATGTTGCGCATGTACAGGCCGATGAGCACCGCCACCGGGATGGTCGCCACCACCGTCGAGGTCGCCCACGGGTCGTGCTGCATGGCCTTGACGATGACCAGGCCCAGCACGGCAATCAGGATGACGATGATCATCATCGTGCCGACCAGCGCCGCCCAGCCGCCGACGGGGCCGAGCTCGTCGCGCGCCATCTGTCCCAGGCTGCGCCCGTTGCGGCGGGTGGAGCAGAACATCATCACCATGTCCTGGACGCATCCGCCCAGCACCGAGCCAACCAGGATCCAGATCGTGCCGGGTAGGTAGCCGAACTGCATCGCCAGGGTCGGTCCGATGAGCGGGCCCGGGCCGGCGATGGCGGCGAAGTGGTGGCCGAAGGTCACCCACTTGTTGGTCGGGATGAAGTCGCGGCCATTGTTGAAGCGTTCGGCAGGCGTGGCGCGGGTCTCGTCGAGCACCAGCACCTTGGCGCAGATCCAGGCGCTGTAGAAGCGGTAGGCGACCAGGTAGACACAGATCGCCGCCATCACGAACCAGATGGCGTTGATCGATTCGCCGCGGTGGGTGGCGATGCTGCCGAAGGCCCAGGCGCCGATCAGGGCGATGACCACCCACATCAGCTTGCCCATTGCGCTGCTCTTCATGAACTCCTCCCCGTTATCATCGATATCGCGCCACGCAGGGGCGCGTTGCTGCAGCCGGCAATCATAGCAGGGGCCTCGGGGACGCATCCGCGCCTTGGACGAGGGGCCCGGGGGGGCGATGGTACAATCGCCGCTTTCCAGCGAATCCCTTCATGTTTCAGAAGAATCAAACGATTGCGAGCTTCGATCCGGAGCTTTGGCGGGCTGTCTCGGGAGAGATCCAGCGGCAGGAAGACCACATCGAGCTGATTGCCTCGGAGAACTACGCGAGTTCGCGTGTGCTGGAAGCGCAGGGCTCAGTGCTGACTAACAAGTACGCCGAAGGCTATCCGGGCAAGCGCTACTACGGCGGCTGCGAGTTCGTGGACATCGCCGAGCAACTCGCGATCGATCGGGCGCGTGCCCTGTTCGGGTGCGACTTCGCCAACGTGCAGCCGCACTCCGGCTCGCAGGCCAATGCCGCGGTGTACATGGCCAACCTGCAGCCGGGAGATACCGTGCTCGGGATGTCGTTGGCGCACGGCGGACACCTCACGCACGGCTCGCCCGTCAACTTCAGCGGCAAGCTGTACAAGATCGTGTCGTATGGGCTGGATGCTGAAGAAGTCATCGACTATGCCCAAGTCGAGCGGCTCGCCCACGAGCACAAGCCGAAGATGATCGTGGCGGGTGCATCGTCCTACTCGCTGGTGATCGACTGGAAGCGCTTCCGGCAGATCGCCGATGCGGTGGGCGCGACGCTGATGGTGGACATGGCCCATTACGCCGGCCTGGTCGCGGCCGCGGTCTATCCGAGCCCGATCGGCCACGCCCACTTCGTCACCAGCACCACGCACAAGACGCTGCGCGGACCGCGCGGAGGCCTGATCCTGGGCCACGGCGAAAACGAGAAGGCGCTCAATTCCGCTATCTTCCCAGGGAACCAGGGCGGTCCTCTGATGCATGTGATCGCGGCGAAGGCCGTCGCGTTCAAGGAAGCAATGACGCCGGAGTTCCGCCACTACCAGCAGCGGGTGCTCGACAACGCGCGCCTGATGGCGAAGGTGCTGCAGGAGCGGGGCCTGCGCATCGTCTCCGGCGGCACGCAGTCACATATGTTCCTGGTGGACCTGCGCGCAAAGCGTATCACCGGCAAGGACGCGGAAGCGGCGCTGGGGCGGGCCTACATCACGGTCAACAAGAATGCCATCCCGAACGATCCGGAAAAGCCGTTCGTGACCAGCGGCGTGCGGCTCGGATCTCCGGCCGTGACCACGCGCGGTTTCGCCGCGCCCGAGATCGAGCAACTGGCGCATCTCATTGCAGATGTGCTCGACGCGCCCACCGACGACAAGGTGATCGGCGGCGTGCGCGGCAAAGTGCTCGAGTTGTGCCGGCGACTGCCGGTGTACGGTTAGGCGCCGCGGCGAGAGCGTGACGCGATGAAATGTCCCTTCTGTGGCGCCGAGGACACCCAGGTGGTCGATTCGCGGGTGAGCGAGGAAGGCGACAGCGTGCGCCGGCGGCGGCGCTGCGGTGCTTGCGACAAGCGCTTTACGACCTACGAGACAGTCGAACTGCGCATGCCAAGCATCGTCAAGGCCAATGGCATCCGCGAGGAGTTCGACCGCGACAAGCTGCGCACCGGCTTCGTGCGCGCGCTGCACAAGCGCCCGGTGCCGACCGAGTACGTCGACGGCGCCATCGAGCGCATCACGCAGAAGCTGCTTGCGCTGGGCGAACGCGAGATCGCGTCGCGTCGCATCGGCGAGATGGTGATGCGCGAGTTGTACCGGCTCGACAAGGTCGCCTACATCCGCTTCGCCTCGGTCTACAAGGACTTCCAGGACGTCGAAGACTTCCGCGACGCGCTCAAGGAGGTCGAGAAGCCGGCCGCCAGCACGCCGCGCCGACGTGTGCGCCGGCCGGCCGCGTCCTGAGCGGGCCGCGCGCCCCATCGGTTCTGTCTGAGCGCCGTGTTCTCCGCCGACGATCACCGCCACATGGCGCGCGCGCTGGAACTGGCCGAGCGTGGCTTGTTCACGGCGACGCCCAATCCGCGCGTGGGCTGCGTGCTAGTGCGCGAGGGCGCAACGGTGGGCGAGGGCTGGCACGAGCGTGCCGGCGAGCCGCACGCCGAAGTGCACGCGCTGCGCCAGGCGCAGGATCGCGCGCGCGGTGCGACCGCCTATGTTTCGCTCGAGCCATGCTCGCACCATGGGCGGACGCCTCCCTGCGCGGACGCGCTGGTGGAGGCGGGCGTGAGGCGGGTGGTCGTGGCGATGGAAGACCCGAATCCGCTGGTTGCGGGTGCGGGGCTGGCGCGTCTGCGCGCGGCCGGCGTCGAGGCCCGATCCGGCCTGCTGGCCGATGCAGCGCACGAACTCAACATCGGCTTCGCCTCGCGGATGCAGCGAGCCCGGCCGTGGGTGCGAGTCAAGACCGCGGCCAGCTTGGATGGGCGCACCGCACTGGCCAACGGCACCAGCCAGTGGATCACCGGGGCGCCTGCAAGGCGGGACGGTCACCGCTGGCGCGCCCGCTCCTGCGCGGTGATGACCGGGATCGGCACCCTGCTGCACGACGATTCGCGGCTGAACGTGCGCGAGGTCGAGACCTCGCGCCAACCGCTGCGAATCGTCGTGGACCGTCACCTGGAACTTCCTCTGAATGCACGCATCCTCCAAGGTGGCGGCGTGATCGTCTTCACGGCGACGCCACAGCCGGAGAAGGCGCGTGCGCTGGCTGCGTGCGGCGCCGAGGTGGTGACGATGGGAGACGCCCACGGCAAGGTCGATCTGGCGGCAGCGATGCGCGAACTGGCACGGCGGGAGATGAACGAGATCCTGGTCGAGTCGGGCAACCGCCTCAACGGCGCGCTGCTGCGCGCCGGGGTGGTGGACGAGCTGATTCTCTACTTCGCCCCGCAGCTGTTGGGCGACCGCGCGCGCGGCATGTTCGACCTCGGTGAGCTGACCGCGCTCGAGCAGCGCATCGATCTCGATGTGCGCGAGGTGCGCAGCGTCGGTGCGGACCTGCACCTGCGCGCACGTCTGCGTTGACACCGCCGACTTCCCCGCCTGAGCGTCATCCTTCCACCCATTCCGAACGTACCGCACACATGTTCACCGGCATCGTCGAAACCACCGGCACCATCGCGCGCCTGGACCCAGTGGAGAAGGGCGCGCGCGTCCTGGTCCGCGCGCCCGCTCTGGACCTTTCCGACGTGAAGATCGGCGACAGCATTTGCGTCGACGGTGTGTGCCTCACAGCCGTTGCGCTGGAGGACGACGGCTTTGCGGTGGACGTGTCGCAGGAGACGATCGATCGTACGGCCGGGTTCCGCGTCGGGGCCCGGGTGAACCTGGAAAAGGCGCTGCGTCTGTCCGATCGCTTGGGCGGGCACCTCGTCAGCGGTCACGTCGATGGTTGTGGCGAGGTGCGGCGCTTCGAGCCCGTGGGCGAGAGCTGGCTACTCGAAGTACGCTGCGATGCTGGCCTTGAAAAGTACATCGCGCGCAAAGGGTCGGTGACGATCAATGGCGTGAGTCTCACCGTCAACCAGGTACGGGGATGCGATTTCTCCATCAACTTGATTCCGCACACCTTGCAGGTGACCAACCTCAGCGCGCTCGGCGTCGGTGCCCGCGTGAATGTGGAAGTGGATCTGCTCGCGCGCTATCTCGAGCGACTGCTGCAGGCGTCCGATGGCCGCGGGTGAGTGCAGCGATTGCGCATCTCCCGCGTGCGGAAGCCCGGAGGAAGGCGGCTGGGCGCCCGGCTACTACTCCGTGCTGTTCGAGGACCCAATCGGCACGCGCCTGGAAGTCAACCACGTTCCGGGCAAGGGCGTGCTCGCGGACACCGCGAGCTTCGATCCGGGATCGGACTATCGTTGAGGCACAACGACGGGCGCACCGGTCCGGGTCATGACCCAGGGAGGGGACGCCTTGATCCGGTGGCGGCCATCGCGGATGAGATCCCTGGAGATTCCCGACGCCGGATCGCGCTAGCAAGCTGCCATGGCAGACATCTACTACTTCGGGTACATGACCTGGGAATCCAATGGCGACGGTGCGTCTGGCGATCTTCGTGGATGCCTGAGGCGGTTCATGCGCCCCGCAGGCCATGCGCAGCCCGGCTACCTGCGCGCCGAAGACTCTACGCCGCCGCCCCGTGGCGCCTAGGATGGCAAGGGTTCGCAGCGTCAGTGACAGTTGATCTCGATCAATCCGGTGCGGTGGCAGTCACCTAGGATCGAGGCAGTTTGGATGGTCAACGGGCCCGATCGCGGAGCACGCATCGTCGCGGCCCACGCTGCATCCCAGGCATACCCGACGATCGAGCCCCACGCGATGTCCCCCGAAGCCACGATGCCTCCCTCGCTCCTGATGTCCTTCCCTGCGACGGATGCGCGCGAGGTGCGCTGCGCCGGCGCGTGGACGGTGCGCACGATCGCCGAGGTCGAGCCGCATCTGGCCCGGATACCGTGGCCGGCCACGGGCGAAGTCGCGATCGACGCCTCGGCTGTATCGCTGCTCGACACGACTGGCGCGTGGCTGCTGCATCGGACCGTGCGCGAGCTCGCCGCCCGCGGCTGCACCGCGCGCATCGTGGGCTTGCGCCCGGAGTTCGCGTCTCTGCTCGAACTGATCGCATCGCGCGAAATCCCGCTCGCATCTCCGGCGCAGCCATTGCCGGGCCGTCTCGAACGCCTCGGGCGGCACGCGTGGGCGGGCATGATGGGAGGCGCCGGTTACTTGGCGTTCGTCGGCGAGAGTGCCGTCGCGCTGCTGCGCGCGCTGCGCCATCCGCGGCAGCTACGGTGGCGGCCGATCCTGCACAACGTGCAGACGGCGGGCCTGGAGGCGCTACCGATCACCGGGCTCCTGTCTTTTTTAATGGGCATCGTGATCGCCTACCAAGGTGCCGACCAGCTGCAGCGCTTCGGCGCCAACATCTTCGTCGTCGACCTCGTCGCGCTCGCGATGTTGCGCGAGCTCTCCCCGCTGCTGACCGCGATCATCATTGCCGGCCGCTCCGGTTCAGCCTACACGGCGCAGATCGGCACGATGAAGGTCACCGAGGAGATCGACGCGCTGCGCACGATCGGTGTCGGCGCGCAGGAATTGCTCGTGCTGCCGAAGGTGATCGCATTGATCATCGTAATGCCGCTCCTCACCGTCTACACCGACGTGACCGGCCTATTGGGCGGCATGGTGATGGCGCGTTCGAAGCTCGATGTCGGGTTCGACGTTTTCGTCGACCGCCTCGACGAGGCGATCCAGCTGTCCTCCTACTGGACGGGACTCGCCAAGGCACCGGTGTTCGCGATGATCATCGCGCTGGTCGGCTGCTATCGCGGTTTCCAAGTGACCGGCAGCGCGGAGAGCGTGGGCGCACAGACGACAATGAGCGTCGTCCAGTCGATCTTCCTCGTAATCGTGACCGACGCGATCTTCTCGATCGTCTTCTTGTGGCTCGATCTGTAATGGACGCGCGCCCGCATCCGCCGCCCGAAGCCGTGATCGACGTTCGCGGCGTCAGCACGCGCTTCGGCGACGCGGTCGTCCACGAGGACGTGAGCCTCGCGGTGAGATCCGGCGAGATCTTCGCGCTGGTGGGTGGCAGCGGCTCGGGCAAGTCTACGCTGCTACGCGAGATCATCCTGCTGCAGCAGCCCGCATCCGGCTCGATTCGCGTCTTTGGGCAAGAGGTCGTCGGGCTCTCCGATGCCGCCGCGCTGCCGCTGCGCCGGCGCTGGGGCGTGATGTTCGAGCGCGGTGCGCTCTTTAGCGCTCTCACGGTCGCCGAGAACGTCAGCATGGTGCTGCACGAGCACACCGACCTCCCAGAGCGGCTGGTCCGCGAGATCGCCGCGGTGAAGGTCGCGCTGACCGGACTGCCACCCGATGCCGGACCCAAGTACCCGAGCGAGCTCTCGGGCGGCATGCGCAAGCGCGCGTCACTCGCGCGCGCGCTCGCGCTGGATCCGGAGCTCCTGTTCCTCGACGAACCGACTGCGGGCCTCGATCCACTGTCGGCGAGCGGGATCGACGAGCTGGTGCGCAGTCTGCGCGACGGGCTTGGCCTCACGATCATGATGGTCACGCACGACCTCGATCTCATGTGGCGCGCGGCGGACCGCGTCGCCGTGCTCGGCAAAGGGCGTATCGTCGGTGTCGGCTCGATGACCGAGCTGTCGCAATCGGAACACCCACTCGTTCGCCAGTACTTCCACGGCCCGCGCGGGCGCGCCGCACTGGAGCAGGCATGGAAGAAAAAGTAAACTTCGCGGCCGTGGGTGCGTTCGTCATCGTCCTGACCGTCACGATGATCATGGGCGTGCTGTGGCTGGCCAGCGGTAAGTACTACCGAAAGAACTACGACACGTACGAGACCTACATGACCGAGTCGGTCGCGGGGCTCACCGTCAACGCGCAGGTCCGCTACCGGGGGGTGGACGTCGGCCGCGTGCGCAAGATCGCGCTGGCACCCAGCAACGTCGAGCAGGTGCAGGTGACGCTCGACATCGAACGCGGCACGCCGGTCAAGGAGGACACGATCGCGACGCTGCAGACGCAGGGGCTAACCGGCATCGCCTATGTCGACCTCACCGCGGGGCGCCGCGAATCGGCCGACCTGCGTGCGAAGCCCGGCGAACCGTACCCGGTGATCGCGTCTGCACCCTCACTGATGAATCGTCTCGAGACGTCGCTCCCGGTGCTGCTCGCGAGCCTGAATCGCGTGAGCGACAGCCTCGATGCGCTGCTCGATGATGAGAACCGGCGTGCGGTGAAGGCGACTCTCGAGGATCTCGCGCAACTATCGCACACGCTCGCCGCGCGCTCGCCGACGATCGACGCGACGCTCGCGAGCACCGCACGGGCGATGGAGGCCGCCGCGCGCACGACCGACAAGGCGGCGGCGATCGCCGACCAGTTGCCGGCGCTGGTGCAACGCATCGAGCGCACGGCCGCCGCATTCGAACACATGGCGACCGAGGTTGCTGAGGCCGGCACCAGCGCCCGCGGAATGCTCGAGGGCTCGCGCGCTGACCTCGCGCAGTTCACCGGTTCGACACTGCCCGAAGTGCGCGCGCTCGTCGAGGAGTTGCGCGACCTGACCGCGACACTGCAACGCGTCAGCGATGTGGTCGATCGCGATCCGTCGGTCCTCCTGCACGGACGGCCATCGGCGAAAAAGGGGCCCGGCGAATGAGGACCGCGAACTCGCTTGCATCGGACCGCGCGAGGCGCGCAGGCATATGCTCGGCCACGGAGTCTGCCGATTCCCGTCTGGGCCGATGCGTGCTGCGCATCGTAGTGCTCGTTATGCCCGCGCTCGTGGCCGGCTGCAGCGCGCTGCCCTCGCCCAAGATCGAGGAGCCCGTTCTGCACGTGCTCGATGCGCGGCCGGCGATCCCGCGCGCGCCGGTGACGCGCGACGTCGTGCTGGAGGTGGGCGTTCCGCGCGCCGCACCTGGATTCGACACCACGGCCCTGCTCTACGTGCAGAAGCCGTTTGTGCTCGATGCGTTCGCCACCCATCGCTGGGCGGATGCGCCGGCGCACATGATCGGACCGCCGCTTATGCGCGCGCTCGAGCAGACCGGCTACTTCCGCGCGCTGATGCCGGCGCCGGCGGGCGTCCCCGCCGATCTGCGGCTCGATACCGAGCTGATCCGCTTGCAACAGAACTTCACGACGCGGCCGAGCCGCGTCGAATTGTCGTTGCGCTTTCGGCTACTCGACCTTC
>Ga0316622_100004334_pt1 | contig 10399 bp, 8 predicted proteins | sample OWC_Aug_OW2_C1_D_FD_207646 | JGI IMG/M metagenome (GOLD analysis project Ga0316622, IMG submission 207646) | Wetland soil microbial communities from Old Woman Creek delta, Ohio, United States - OWC_Aug_OW2_C1_D5_C | ecosystem: Environmental > Terrestrial > Soil > Wetlands | place: USA: Ohio... | reverse complement strand
GGCTCGCCCACCTCTTCGGAGCCGGGGTCCAGGCCTGCTACCGCGGGCCCCGCCTCTACGACACCGAGGCGACGCGGGCGGTCGTCCGGAGGTGGGTCGGCTTCTACAAGGCCCACCGGGCGATCCTGGACAGCGACGTCGTCCACCTGCGACGACCGGACGGGCGCGACTGGGACGGGCTGCTCCACGTCAACCCGCGCCTCCCCACGCGCGGCCTGGCCATGATCCACAACCCTCTCGACGCGGACATCGAGCGCGACATCCGGCTGCCTCTCTACTACACCGGCCTCACCGAGACTGCGATCGTGCGCCTCGAGGACGGCGCCGTCCGCCGGGTCGCCCTCGGCCGAGACCACACCGCCACCACCCGAGTGAAGGTGCCCGCGCGCGGCCGCACCTTCCTGACCGTCGAGGCGCCATGAGCCTTCTTCTCCTCCTCGCGACGCTCCCCGCGCTCTACTGGACGCAGCCTATCGAGACGGCGCCGGCCCTGAGGCAGGCCGGCATCGAGCGGCTGTGCGTCCCCGCGGAAGCAGCCGCGGCCTGGCGCGCCGCCGGGTTCACGGTCGTGCCCCTCAGCGAGAAGGAGCGGTCGGAGAGGACGAGGCTGCAGGCCCCGGGCCTGCGATCCCGGGCCGAGGTGGCCTCCGCCACCGTGCGGCCCTGGGTCAACGCGAACGGCTGGCGCTACCTGCGGGCTCCGGAGGGCCGGTACTGGGGCGACGTGCCGGCCGGCAAGGCGGCGCTCGCCGCCGCCGAGGCCTTCGCCTACGGCGCCGACACGGTCCTGGCGATCGACCCCGCCGACCTCGAGAGCGCCGGCCGGATGCTGGCCTTCCTGTCGGCCGTCCCCGACTCGAACCTGCCGCCGGCCGCCGACATCGCGGTCGTGGACGACGGCTCGCCGCCGGTCGGCGAGATCCTGAACCTGATGGCCCGACGCAACCTGCTGTTCGAGGCGGTGCCGAAGGAAGCCCCGCACGTCGCCCTCAACGTGCGGATCGGCTCGAAGGCGTTCCCCCGGAAGGAGGCTCAGAACCCCGAGACGTTTGCCCTCTCGGTGCGCCGCCTGTTGACGGACGAGAAACGCTCGCTGCGGCTCTACGGCAGCGAGGTGGTCCTCGCGCGCCTGACCCGCGACGCCGGCCTTGCCCGGCTGCAGCTCCTCAACTACGGCGGCCGTCCGATCGAGGGCCTGCGCGTGCGCCTCCTCGGGAGCTGGGTACCGGGAGAGGCTCGCGCCTTCGGGGAGACGCGGCTGGCGGTCGAGGACCTGGTCGCGGCCGACGGCGCGACGGAGTTCTCCCTGGGCACGATCGGCCCCTACGCGATCGTCGACCTCACCACCGCGAGGTAGCCGCGGACTCCCGGGAGGAAAGGGGCGGGAGCGGCGTCCCCGCCGCGACCGCTACCGCGAGCGGGAGCTGACGTTCAGGCGCACCGCGATCCCGAGCCCGCAGGCCGCGCAGGCCCCGCTCTCGATCCCGATCGTCTGCTTTCGGCTGCAGCGCGGGCAGACGAGGGTGACGTGCCTGACGTCCGCCACGGAGAACTCCGGAAGCGGCGCCCGTCCATTGGTTCGGGCGAGCACCAGCAGGGCGAGGGTCCCGCAGCCGGCCACGATCGCTGCCGCGCCGGCGAGGCGCCCGAGCCTCTCCTGCTGCCACGGGCGCGTGATGCTCCCCACGTCGACGAATCCGGCCGTGGCGAACGCGGCGCCGAGCGTCGCCCAGAGCAGCCACCGCTGACTCGACGTGAGCGGGACGCGTACCATCGCGTTGGCGTGTGCCACGACGACCGCGACGCTGACGATGCACACGAACAGCGACGAGGTCTGGCGGATGTCGAGCAGGATCGCGTAGGTCGCCATCGAGAACGCCGCCGCGGCGGCGGCGACACCGGCCCAGCGCCAGTGACGCCGGTCCAATCCCGCCCCGATCAGGGACAAGACCGCCAGGACGGCGAAGGGCGCGAGCCACCCGCTCACCTCGAACCAGTGGTTGTGCTCGAAGTCCCGCGTCCCCCAGCCCCGGCCCCAGGTCCCGATCATCAGCAGCAGGAAGCTCACCGCGCAGGCGGCGAGGCCGACGCGCGCCGCGACGAGCGTCGCCGCTCGCCTCGAGATCCCGACGAACACGAGCGCCGGGAGCCCGGTGAGCGCCAGGAAGATCAGCGTGAGCCCCGCCTGGTCTTGCGCCGGCCCGAAGACCTCCCAGATCAGGCCGAGCATCAGCAGGTACTCTCCGACGAACAGCGCGAGGGACAGCGCTCCGGGTGGCCAGGTCTCCTCCCGCTCCAGGAGGCTCGAGGACCCGAGCACGAGGAGCGCTCCGACCGCAGTGGCCGCGCACGTCCCGACGATGCGCCAGAGCGTGTCGTGTCCGGCGAAGATCACGCCGGCGGCGCCGAATCCCGCGGCGAGCCCGAGCGAAGCGAAGACGATGCGCAGCAGGACCTTTCGAGCGGTCATGGCTTCCTCCTACGCTGAGCGAGGGGGGCGAGAGGCGCCGGCCTCCGTGGCGCCGGCTCTTCACGCAGGGCGGTGCGGACGGTTTCCAGCGAGCGGCAGAGCGCCGCCAGCCTCGCGGGAGTGAGATCGGCCACGACCTCCCGCGTTCGAGCGGCATAGGCCTGCTCGGCTCTTTCGAGGATCCTCGCGCCGGCGGGTGTCATCCGCACCCGCTTCACGCGCCGGTCCGCGGGGTCGCCCGCGCGCGTCACGAGCCCGTCGCGCTCCATCCGGTCGACGAGCCCGGTCACGTTCGACCGGTTGACGACGAGCATCTTTCCGAGCGTGGTCTGGTTCGCGCTGCCGTCCGCGGTCTGGTACCGGAGCAGCATCAGGATGTCGAAGTGCGCTTGCGTGAGGCCGAACGGTTGTAGGACGCGATCCGCCTCCTTGCCCAGGAGGCTCGCGGTCACGAAGATGCTCAGCACCGCTTCGTGCACCGGCGTGTCGATCGGCCGCAGGAACCCGAGCTCATCGCTCAGCGCCATCGCCCACTCCGTTTATAAGTAGAATGTACATCTATAAACAATAGTTGTCAAGGGCCCTCGGCTCCATGGGTCCGGCTCTCGACCCCGCCTACCCCCCGAAGGTATGGGCCACGGCGGCGGCGCGACCGCGCCGCTCGCGCACGAGCAACGTGAGCAGCATTGCGGCCAGGAAGAAGAGCGAGCAGAGGAGGATGGCTGACCGCAGGCCAAGGCGCAGCTGCAGCACGCCCAGCGACAGGAGGCCGAAGATCGAGGCGAGCTTGCCGAACAAGCCCCAGAAGCCGAAGAACTCGGCCGACTTCGACTCGGGGCTGAAGACCGCCACGATGGTCCGGCTGGCCGACTGCGTCGCGCCCAGACAGAGCCCGGCGATCCCGCCGACGAACAGGAACACCGACTCGGGGCTCCAGTTGGTGCCCAGCCAGCCGTTCAACCAGGCCGTCAAGCCTGGCGTGCCCCAGATCCCGACGATGGCGACCACCCAGATGGCGAGGGTGAGGTTGAAGGTGCGCAGGTTGCCCCAGCGCCTCTGCAGGAAGCCGAACCCGACCGCGCCGACGCAAGCGGTCAAATTGGTGACGACGAACATCAGGTTCCTACCCTTCGCGCTCCAGCCGATCACCTGGTCGCCGTAGATGAACGCGAAGGCGATCACGATGGACAGGCCCGCCATGGCGAAGAAGAACGCGACGAAGAACACCTGGAGGTCGCGGAACGCCCTCAGCGCGCGGGCGGTGTCGACGAGCCGTCGCGACCCCGCGCCCAGCAGAGATTCCCCTGGCGGCAGCGTCTTCGGCGTGCCGCGCTCCTTCAGGAACACGAACGTCGGTATCGCCGCCACGAGGAAGAAGAGCGCGGTGATCGGCCCGACCAGCCGGAGGCGGTCGAAGTTCTCGAGGATCGGTTCGCCAGTGACGCCGAGGACGAGCCCCGTGCACGCAATGCCGCCGACGTACCCCAGCCCCCACGCGTACCCGGAGATCTTCCCGAGCTCCTCGGTCGGCCCCAGGTCCGGCAGGAAGCTCGACGTGAACGACTCACCGACGGAGAACCCGTAGTTCGACACGATCACGAGGACGATGCCGAGCGCCAGCTGGCCTGGGCCCACGAAATACAGCAGCGCGGTGGCAGCCACGGTCAGGGCGTAGCTGCCGAACAGGAACCGCTTCTTCGCCGCGCGAAAGTCGATGATCGCGCCGAGCAGCGGGGCGGTCAGCACGACGAGCCCGTAGCTCGCCGAGAGCGCCACGCTCCAGAGCAGGTTGCCCAGCCGGTAGTGCGGAGCGTCGCCGACGACGAGGCGCGGAAAGATCTCGGCGAAGACGACGGTGACGATCACGGTGGTGTAGCTGGAGTTCGCAAAGTCGAACATCGCCCAGCCGAAGATCTCTCGCGCGGGCGCGCGGGGCCTCGTCGTCAAAGCCGTCCTCCCGCGAGGGCTGCCGGCCCCCACCCACGGGCGCCGGCAAGGCGGAAGCGTAGCATTCGTACCGCCCGCAGTCGCCAGAAATCGCCGCAAAGGAAACGGGACGGCGCTACCGGCCGAAGAACTCCTCCACCGCATTCCACAGGCGGGCCGAGGTGATCCCGCCGGACGAGAAGATGACGACGCCCTCGACGTCCTGGGCACGCACGCGCTCGAGCACCTTCGTGAGCCTCTCCGGCGGGTAGTAGCCCTCGGGGACGTTCGCGAGGAAGGCGTCGAGCTTCGCGGTCGGGTCTTCGGGAGCCTTCGGGTCCTTCAGGTACGCCTGGAGCGCGCCGTGGAGGTCGGGTGCGTAGGTCCTGAGGCGCGGCGCGACCCTGTCGAAGGCGGCCTGCATCTCCGGTACGTCCTTTCCCCCGTCGCGAAGCAGCCGGCGGAGCCGGGTGAGCGGCGCCCGCTCCTCTTCGTAGAGCTGGGTGGCCGCGACCCCGGGCCAGAGGTGCGGGAAGTCGCGCGCCCACGCCTTCTGCTGCTGGATGCTCTCGGCCAGCAGGTCGAGGTGGGTCTCGAAGTCCCCGGCGTAGTGGCTGCGGTAGTCCATGGGCATGAGGTACTGGACCCACGGCGAGAAGCGCCGCCAGTCCTGCCCGAGGAACCGGCCGCTCTGGACCGGGTTCTTGAAGACGGCGGCCGAGAACTCCATCCGCGGCTTCACCTTGCGCACCTCCTCGAACACCTGGCGCGTGAACTCGGCCACGTGGTGCACCCGGTACTCGTAGAAGAAGGTGTCGAGGTCGCGATTCCCTCCCGGGAAGAAGCTCCCCTCGAGCAGGAACCGGCTCTTCATCTGGCGGGAGTAGTCCTTCCAGTTCGGGGGCAGGACCCTGGGGCTTCTCTCCCAGTGCGCCTCGAGGTGCGGGCGGTCCATGGGGGCGAGGAGCGGGTGGTCGGGGTGGCTCGTCGAGTAGTAGGAGGCGTACTTCGGGATCTCCTCCAGGCAGTAGTCGCAGAAGCAGTACGTGTCGGGGGCGAGGTCGCCGGGGTAGCGAACGTAGTCGTGGTGGATCGCGTCGACGTCGTACCGCTCCGCGAACTCCCTGATCACGGGAATGAGCCACTGGTCCGTGTAGCCGGGTCGTCGCGCCGGGCACATCCACGCCATCCGATAGGGCTGGCCGCGCAGGATCTCGGCGCTCGTCGGCCTGCCTTCGGGGCTGAGGGCGAGCCACTCCGGGTGCTGCTGCGCCACGTGCGAGCTCGCCCCTTCCGCGAAGTCGAAGAACCACACGTGGAAGGCGATCTTCCGCTCGTGGCACTCGCGGACGAGGACGGCTGGCAGGTCGAAGTCGCGGTACTCCGGCACGACGGCGGGCGCGAACCGCTCGCTCGGCCAGAAGAGGCCGGCCGAGGTCTTCAGCTCCATGATGAGCGTGTTGACGTGGGCCCTCGCGAGCTGCTCCACGAAGGCCTCGACCGACGCCTCGGTCGTCCCGGCCTCGCGCGGGCTCGCCCACACGGCCCGGCCCTTCAGCGTGGGGGCCGCGGGGAGGACCGGCACGGCTCCGACGAGGGCAGCAAGGAGGAAGGACGTCCGGATCAAGCGATGCATCGGAGTTTCCTTTCGGCTCAGGTCCAGGGCCCGCATAGTATCCGCCCGGACGGGCCCTCCGGTTTGCGCGAGGAGCAGGGCCGGGGGCGTGGGCATAGAATCGACGTCGTCGATCGGAGGTTCCCTCGATGCGACGTGCGGGCCTGCTCCTGGTTCTCCTCGCCCTGCCCGGGCCCGGCTGCGGGCCACGCCCGGAGCTGCGCCTCACGGGCCGCACCATGGGGACGACCTGGCACGTGACGCTGGTCGGCCGCGGCTCCGCGACCCATCTGCAGGAGAGGATCGAGCGGCGTCTCGAGGAGGTCAACCAGAGCCTGTCCACGTACCGGGAGGACAGCGAGATCCGCCGCTTCAACCGCTTCCGGCGCACCGGCGAGGAGTTCCCGGTGTCCGGGGACTTCCTGCGGGTGATGAAGGTCGCGGCACGGGTCTTCGAGCTGTCCGGGGGCGCATGGGACGGGACCGTGATGCCCCTGGTCGATCTCTGGGGCTTCGGCCCGGCCGGCCCCGTGGACGAGCCGCCCGCGGAGGACGAGGTCGCCTCGCTCCTGGCCGAGGTCGGCTTCGCGAAGATCGAGATCCGGGACTCGGGCGCGCTCGTCAAGCGCCAGGCGTCGGTGACCCTCGACCTCTCCTCCATCGCGAAGGGATACGGGGTCGACCAGGTAGCCGAGCTCGTCCGCGGGGAGGGCTTCGAGGACTTCATCGTCGAGATCGGCGGCGAGGTGCGCGCCGGCGGGGTACGCAGGGACGGGCGTCCCTGGAGGGTGGGCATCAACCGGCCGCGACCCGACGCGGCCCCCGACGAGCTCTACCGGGTCGCGTTCCTGCGCGACGAGGCGTTCGCCACCAGCGGCGACTACCGCAACTACTTCGCCCGGGACGGGGTCCGCTACTCGCACGTCCTCGACCCGAGGACCGGACGCCCCGTGACGAACCGGGTGGTCAGCGTGTCGATCCGCGCTCCCGACTGCACTCTCGCGGACGGGCTGGCCACGGCGGTGATGGTGATGGGGGCGGAGGCGGGTCTCGCCCTCGTCGAGCGCCTCGACGACGTGGAGGGCCTCGTCGTGGTGGAGACGCCGGCGGGCGGGCTGGAGGACCACCCGTCGACGGGCTTCCACTCCGAGCCCGCGCCCCGGTGACCTCCCCGGGTCGGGCCCCGGCGAGCGGGCCGGGCGCGCCTAGACGATCCAGCGTCGCGAGCGATCCCGCGACTCGCCCAGGGCCCCGAGCGCGATGTTCACGTCCTCGACGATCTGGAAGTCGTACATCCCGACGCAGATGAAGTCGGCGCCGTTCCGGAACGCGTACTTGAACCCGTCGCTCGGAGGGATGGCGCCCGCGGCGAGGACCTTGTAGGCGATCCAGGGCTGGGGCAGCGCGCTCATGTAGGCGGCGGTCTCCTCGGGGTTCACGCACCAGATGTTGTCGTTCTGGACGTCCTTGCGCGCCGACCAGTAGTCGCAGTGGTGGAGGGTCTTCACCCAGAAGTCCGGCGCGAGGCCGGCGGCGACGCAGGCCTGCACCGTCTCGAGCTGGTGGGCGCCGATCCCGGCGGGCACGCCGTTTCTCCGGATGAGGTCGAGCGCCCGGCCGATGACGTCGACCTTGCCCTCCTTCGCGAGACCGTCGGCGATCCCCCCGTGGACGTAGCAGGCGCTGGCGCCCGCGTCGACCGACAGCGGGATGCCCGCCATCACGTCGTTCTTGTAGCCGCAGTCGGATATGAACTGGATCCGGCCCCCCTCGCGGCGCCAGTAGGCGTTGATGACGCGGGCGAGCTGCGGGTTCGTGAGGAACGTGTTGATGCCGCACTGCTCGGCGAGGCGCAGCGTGTCGAAGACCTTGCGGTCGGTGTGGTAGGTCTTGACGAGCTGGGAGACGTAGAGGAGGTCGCGCGCGTGGGCCCAGCCACCGATCAGGTTCCCGCCCATGATCACGCGGCTCACGTCGAGCTTCCCGATCCGCGCGTGAGGGACCTGGCCCTTCAGCTCCTTGAGGCTCGCGTAGCGGAAGGTCTTGAGCGTCGCGCTGCTCACGGCGTCCACGTCCCCCGTCGCCCGGAGGAGCTTCTCCTCGTAGCTGTCGAAACGCCGCTTCCCGAGGACGGCGAGCACGAACCCCCCGAGCACGGGCAGGCTGGCGGCGGCCCGGATCAGCTCGCGACGCGAGCTCGCGGGCGGGGGCACGCCGACCGGCAGCGTGGACGCAGTCGGGGGCCGGCGGGCGCGCGACCAGAGCCCGGCGAGGGATCGCTCGAGGCCGAAGAAGCCGCCCACCGGGAAGGCGGCCACGACGCACAGGGCGAGGATCTCGACGAGGTTCTTGTTGACGATCAGGTAGCTGCCCTCGGCCGCCCCGTTCGACGCGAGCCCGACGAGCGGGGGGCTCGCGACGTAGTAGAGCGTGAGCAGGGCGATTCCGGCGATCGCGGCGAGCCGGGAGAACGCGCCGAGCAGGAGCGCGAGGCCGATCAGCAGGAGGCCCCAGACGTTCAGCAGGTCCACGACCCGCAGGACCAGCGGGTGGGCCACGATCCAGTGGAAGAAGCCCGACAGGAGCCAGCGGGACTCGGCCAGGAACGCCGCCGACGTCCAGCCGGGGCTCAGGAGCTTGACCAGGCCCTCGTAGAGAAAGTGCCAGCCGATGCCCATCCGGAGGAGGACGAGAACGATCTCCTGCCAGCGAGTGGGCTCTGACGGTGTCTGGCCGCTGCTCATGCCGAACCTCCTCGTGACCGCGGGCCAAGCGTCCTCCCGGACCAGCGGCCGCGTCAAGGGGCCGTTCGGCCCCCCAGGCGCAGGAGCGCCCACTTGTTTCCCCGCGAGGGGTCCGCCGGGGGATCGGCAGATTCCTCGACCGGCGCTCCAGGGGGCCTTCCCACGAAACCGAGCGACGGCAGGGCATTGCCCGGGGCGACCCGCGTTTCACGCGGGTCGGGACTGGGGATGAAGAAGAGGGCCTCGGTCTCCGGGAGCCTCGCGAGCGCCGTGCGCGCCGTCTCGGCGCCCTGGACGAAGAGCGCGTTGTCGAGGGCGTCGCCGTCGGTGGCGGTGGCGGTCAGGACCGCGACGCTCAGGACGTCCCGGACCGGCCGGCCCGTCCGGGGATCCATGACGTGCGCGTACCGGACGCCGTCTTTCTCGAAGAAGCGGGCGTAGCCGCCGGAGACGGAGAGCGCCCGGTCGCGCAACGGCACGGTGAGGGCCGTGCGCGCCGGGTCGGTCGGGTCCTGGATCCCGATCTCCCAGGCCTCTCTCCCCGGCGGTGCGCCGAGGCCGTAGACGCTGCTGCCGCCGAGGTTGACGAGAGCCGAGGCGACGCCCCGCTGGCGCAGGAGCGACACGACGCGATCCACCGCGTAGCCCTTGCCGATGCCGCCCAGGTCGAGCTCGACTCCGGGGCGGTCGAAGCGGACCGTCCCGGCGGCGGGGTCCAGCTCGACGCGCTGGTAGCCAACCACGGCGAGTGCCCGGGCCAGCTCGTCCTCGCCGGGCACGCGGCCCTCGTCGCGAAAGAAGCCCCAGGCCTTCATGAGAGGCCCGACGGTGACGTCGAAAGCCCCGTCCGACTCGCGGCTCCAGCGCAGGCACTCGGCCAGGAAGGCGAGCAGCTCCGGCTCCACCGCCACCGGGCCCTTCGCGGCCTCCCGGTTGAGGCGCGAGAGAGGGCTGTCGCGGCGGTAGTGGCTCATCAGCCGGTCGACGCGGTCGATCTCGTCCAGCGCCTCGCCGACGACGGCCGGCAGCGACTCGGCGTCGGGGCCGCAGGCCCGGATCGTGGCGGTGCAGCCCATGACGACCCGGCTCTCCTCGTGGCAGGCCAGGGGAGGAGGGGCTCCGGAGGCCACGCTCACGGCCATGAGGAGCGGGAGAGCGAGAGCGAAGGCGTGGGTAGAGATCAACCGGCGGATTCCTCGTCGCCCGGCACGATCGGAGCTCGGCGGAATGACAGCCTATTCGATGCCGAGGCTTCGCCGCCACTCGGCGAGGCGGGCCTCGAGGTCGGCGCGGATGGTCCGGGCCGTGTCGCTCCGGTAGAGGTTGCGTGTCTCTCCCGGGTCCGCCGAGAGGTCGTAGAGCTCGTCCTGGAAGCTCGCCCCGAGGTAACGGACGAGCTTGTGGCGGGCGGTCCGGATCATGCGCATGCGGGCGATCGTGTAGTGGTGCATGTCGAACTCGCCGAACACGGTGTCGCGCCACGGCACCGCCTCGCCGCGCAGGAGCGGGGAGAAGTCGCTCCCGTGCTGGACGAGCCCGGCCGGCACGGGCACTCCGAGCAGGCCCAGGACGGTGGGCAGCGTGTCGAGCTGCGTCACCATCTCCGCGACCTCGCGCCCCGCGGGGACGCCCGGCCCCCGCATG
>Ga0316622_100004332_pt1 | contig 10404 bp, 9 predicted proteins | sample OWC_Aug_OW2_C1_D_FD_207646 | JGI IMG/M metagenome (GOLD analysis project Ga0316622, IMG submission 207646) | Wetland soil microbial communities from Old Woman Creek delta, Ohio, United States - OWC_Aug_OW2_C1_D5_C | ecosystem: Environmental > Terrestrial > Soil > Wetlands | place: USA: Ohio... | reverse complement strand
GCCTCGCCTGGAACCCGGACGAGGCACACTCGGCGATCTACGACGCGGAGCGCACGGCGGCGCTGTTCTGCAGGATCTGCAACCGGTTCCGCGACATGTACGAGGAAGCGCTCGAACGCGCGCCGGACCTCGCCGCGGACGGACCCGGCCCGGCAGAACCGGACCCGGACGAATAACGGTCAGGCGTTCGAGACCGCCCCGGCTTCCTGCAGCAACTGCTGCAACTCGCCCTTCTGGTACATCTCCGTGAGGATGTCCGAACCGCCCACCAGCTCGCCGCGAACGTAGAGCTGCGGGTACGTGGGCCAGTTAGAGAAGCGCTTCAGGGCGTCCCGCAGCTCCGGGTCCTCGAAGATGTTCACGTAGGCGAAGGCCGCGCCGCAGGCCTCGAGCGTACGGACGGCCGAGGCCGAAAAGCCGCACTGCGGGAAATCCGGCGTGCCCTTCATGTAGAGGACCACCGGATTCGACTTGAGCTGTTCCTGAATTCTCTGGTTTACGTCCACGATCCTCACCTCGTCAGCACGACACCCGGGCGCCCGCCTCGTCGGCACGCACCCGCTCCAGCCGTGCCATCACGGCCCATTGCTCCGCGGCGCTCATGCGGCTCCAGCGCGTGATCTCGTCCAGGGTCCGCCGGCATCCCATGCAGTGGCGCTGCGCGTCGAGCACGCAGACGTTGATGCAAGGGGACGAGGGACCGGACTGGACCATTTGCTGCAGCCACTGCACCGCAAGGGGCGTTGAATTATGGGGAACCGTCGCCTATTCTTCAAACACCTGGCAACGGCCCGGCACCCATCACAATCCCGCCGGCACCGCAGAATTTCACGCTTGGAGGAGTAAGTTCGATGAACCCATTGAATACGGTTCGCGGCGCAATCACGACTGGATTCGTCGTGGCCATCGCGATCACGCTGCTGATCGCCCCGACCGGCTTCCTCGAGCTTGGCCTGGCCCGCTGGCTGCACATCCTGTCGGGCGTCATGTGGATCGGCCTGCTCTGGTACTTCAACGTGGTGCAGATCCCGGCGCTCGCAGCGGCTGCGGCCGACAAGGGCGGTCCCGGCGGCGCGGGCATCAGCAAGTACGTCGCGCCGCGCGCGCTGCTCTGGTTCCGCTGGGCCGCGCTCGCAACCTGGCTCACCGGCGCCTGGTACCTCGCCCGCTCCCAGAATTTCGGCGGCGCCTTCATGCTTGGACTCGGCAGCGATCCGGTCAATGCCTACCAGCTCGTCATCGGCATCGGTGCCTGGCTGGGCACGATCATGCTGTTCAACGTCTGGGTGCTCATCTGGCCGAACCAGAAGAAAGTGCTTGGCATCGTCGCGGCCACCGACGACGAGAAGGCGAAGGCACGCAAGGTCGCCATGCTGGCGTCCCGGACGAACTTCGTGCTGTCCATCCCGATGCTGCTGTGCATGGGATCGGCCACGCACGGCCTGCCATTCTGATGGCCTGATGCTGCAGACGCCGGCGGACCTCGTCGAGCAGGTTGGTCGTGCCCTCGCGGAGGACGTCGGCCGCGGCGACCTGACGGCGGCGCTGGTGCCCGAGGGCCGGTCTGGACGAGCCCGCGTCATCACCAGGGAGGCCGCCGTGCTGTGCGGACGCCCGTGGTTCGACGAGGTGTTCCGTCAGGTCGACCCGTCGGTGCGGGTCGAGTGGGAGGCTGCAGAAGGCGCGGCCGTCAAGCCGGGGCAGGTGCTGTGCCGCCTCTACGGCCCCGCCCGGTCGCTGCTCACCGGCGAGCGCACGGCGCTCAACTTCCTGCAGACGCTGTCCGGTACGGCCACGACGACGCGGCGCTATGTGGAACTCGTTGCCGGCCTCCCCTGTCGCATCCTCGACACCCGCAAGACGATCCCGGGACTGCGGCGCGCGCAGAAGTACGCCGTGCGTTGCGCCGGCGGCAGCAACCACCGCATGGGGCTTTTCGACGGGATTCTCGTCAAGGAAAACCACATCATGGCCGCGGGTTCCATTGCGGCTGCAGTCTCCGCCGCACGCGTGGCCGATGCCGGGGTGCCCGTCGAAGTCGAGGTCGAGACACTTGACGAGTTGCGACAGGCGCTCGACGCCGGTGCCGACATGGCCCTGCTCGACGAATTCAGCCTCGACGACCTGCGCGCAGCCGTCGCACTGAACCGGGCTCACGCGAACGGCCCGATGAAGCTCGAAGCGTCGGGCAACGTCACCTTCGAGACGTTGCGGCCGATTGCCGAGACCGGGGTCGATTTCGTCTCCGTCGGTTCGCTGACGAAGCATCTGCGGGCGGTGGATCTCTCGATGCGGTTCGAGTTCGACGCGCCGGCGTAAGTTCGCTGTGGTGCCGGGCGTGTGGCAGGCAGGGATTCCGGGTTCGTCCGGGCTCGCGAAGAAGACATGCTCGCCCGGACGAACCCGGAATCCCTGCCCCACGCCAGGCGCCTGAGCGAATTTTCGCCAGGGCGCGAAAATTCGCACGGCGCATGAAGCGACCACCGCCGCAAGAATGTGCCGTGCGAGGTCCCCGGAACGGAGGCGCAGTTCAGGCGCGAACGCTACGCGTTCACGGCGATCTTCATGATCCGCTGCGGCGTCCCGATCCCGTAGCCCTGTGCGTAATCCACGCCCAGGTTGCGCAGCATGTTGATGATCTCGGCGTTCTCGGCGAACTCCGCGATCGTCAGCTTGCCCGTCAGGTGGCCGATCTCGTTGATCGAGCGCACCATCTCGCGGTCGATGGGGTCGTGCAGGATCTCCTTGACGAAGCTGCCGTCGATCTTGAGGAAATCCACCGGGAAATGCTTCAGGTAACCGAACGACGACAGGCCGGTGCCGAAGTCGTCGAGCGCGAACTTGCAGCCGAGGTCCTTCAACGCCTGGATGAAGCGGTTGGCCTGCGAGAAGCTCGCGATGGCGGCCGTCTCGGTGATCTCGAAGCAGATCTTGCTGGCGTCGATGCCGCTGCGGTGGAACTGGTCGATGACGAACGGCAGGAACTTGTCGTCGCCGAGGCTCTGCCCCGAGAGGTTGATCGAGCACAGCGAGAGGCGCTCCCGCTCATCGGCCTCGGATACGAGCCAGCGCAGCGCGTTCTCGATCACCCACCTGTCGATCGCCGGGGTGAGTCCGTAGCGCTCCGCCGCGGCGATGAAGTTGTCCGGCGAGACGATCTTGCCGGTCTCGTCCTTCATGCGCAGCAACAGCTCGTAATGCGCGCCGGTGTCCGGCTTCTGCAGCGGCTGGATGGTCATGCGGTACAGCTCGAACCGCGACTCCTCGAGCGCGTTGTTGATACGCGCCGCCCACTGCATCTCGCGGCGGCGGCGCATCAGGTCGATGTCGTTTTCCTGGAAGCTGTAGACGCGGTTGCGGCCCGCCTCCTTCGCTGCGGCGCAGGCGCTGTCCGCGGCCGAGAGCAGCGCCGCGACGTCTTCGCTGTCGCCGGTGATCGGCACGACGCCCAGGCTGCACCCGAGGCGAAACGTGCGCTCTTCCCAGACGAACTTGTAGTTGCGGATCGTCTCGCGCAGCAGGTCGGCCATGCGCAGCGCCTCGTCGAGCGAGCAGCTCTCGAGCAGCACGCCGAATTCGTCGCCGCCGAGACGGGCGAGCGTGTCGCGCCAGCGGATCTTGGTCTTGAGCAGCGCGCCCACCTGCCCGAGCAGCGCGTCGCCAGCGCTGTGCCCGCAGGTGTCGTTGATGATCTTGAACTGGTCCACGTCGAGGTGGCACAGCGCGTAGGACGTCTCGCGCGCCCGCGCGCTGCGCAGTGCGCGCTCGAGGCGCGCCTCGAACTCCCGGCGATTCACCAGGCCCGTGAGGATGTCGTGGCTCGCGTGATAGGAAAGCTTGCGATTCAGTTCGCGGCTCTCGCTGACGTCGTGGAACACGAGGACGCCGCCGGAGACGGCGCCCGATCCGTCGCGGATCGGCGATGCAGTGCTCTCGATGTACATCTCGTTGCCGTCGCGCTTGATGAGCAGCGTCGGCCGCACCGACTTGATCGCCCGGCTGCGGCGAATCGCCACTGACAACGGGTTCTCGAGCGGCTCGCAGGTCTCCTCGTGGAAACCGCGGAAGATGTCGTCGATGTTCTTGCCCTGGGCTTCCTCGAAGCGCCAGCCCGTGAGGTCCTCTGCGACCGGGTTCAGGTACTCGATGACGAGATGCGCGTCGGTCGTGATCACGCCGTCGCCGATCGACTGCAGCGTGATCTGCGCGCTCTCCTTTTCCTTGAAGAGGGCATCCTCGTAGAGCTTGCGCTCGGTGATGTCGAGTTCGACGCCCACCAGTCGTCGCAGCCGGCCGGTCGGATCGACGCGCGCCTTGGCCCGGCTCACCACCCAGCGCCATTCGCCGTTGCAGTGGCGCATGCGGTGCACGCTCTCGAACAGCGGAATCTTGCCGGCGATGTGGTCGCGCATCATCGCCTGCACGCGCGCCATGTCGTCCGGGTGCACCAGCCGCCGCCAGTTGGGCGACACGTCCGGATCGTGCTCGTCGTAGCCGAGCATCTTCTTCCAGCGCGGCGAGAAATATTCCTGGTTGTTCTCGACGTCGAAGTCCCACAGCCCGTCGTTCGCCGAGGGCAGGGACAGCGCATTGCGCTCCTCGAGCTTGCCGAGGTAGCGCTGCACGCGCAGGCGCTCGAGTCCCGTGGCGAAACTCGCGCCGACCAGCTTCAGGAGCAGGTGGAGGTTCGCGTCCCAGCCGTCGCGCGGCTGCGTGGAGCAGAGCGCCATGAAGCCGCAGACGCGGCCATTCAGCGAGAACCCGCAGATGAGCATCGATCGGATGTTCAATTCGGCGAATCGCACCATGTCGACGGCCAGGTCGCGCCTCGGGGACAAGGTGTCGCGAATCTCGAGGATGCGCAGGTGGTCGAGACCGCCCGCCAGGAAGGGGAAGCGGTCGAGCGAGTCGCCCTTCAGCACCTGCGGGTCGAACGGAGTGAACAGGCCGGTAGCGCTTGCAACGCGCTCCACCACCTTCTTCTCGGGATCGAACAGCGCGATGCAGATGGCGTCGACGCCCGTTGCTTCCCGGAGCGCATCGAGATTGCGCTTTACGCAGTTGTCGCCGGATTCGCTGGTGAGTGCCTGGAAGTCCAATGCCACCTTGGTGGCGAGGACGTCGAGTCCTACGGTGGGCCGATTACCATTCCCGAAGACGGTCTGGGTGGCGAGGAAGTCGGTGCCATCCTGCTCGTCGCTGCCCGCGGGTGGGGAGATGGCCATCGAGTAACTTCGGACCCCCTGTCGACTTTGCTCAGTCTGTCAGTCCGTCGCCTCTTGCGGCGGAACTGCTCCACAGTTCCCTTTACTTATCGCGCAATCACTTGCGGCGCATTCTGACATACACGATTAGGAACGCAAGCTAACCCTCTGTATTTAAAGAGGCATTTGGCGGCGTGTAGAGCCGAGCGCGGGACCGGTCGCCGCTCGCAACGCAGGAAGCATCGGGCGCTCCGGAAACCAGGAACCACTGCTGCCCATTCGCCCGCCCCAGACCCACTGCCGCCGCCGCGCCGAAGCATGCCTCGCGAACCCAGCTGTCCACAAGCAGCGCACGCGTCGGGCTCTCTGCAAGCCAGGCCGCCGCGTCGGCGGCCTCCCGCTGCCTCTCGCGCCAGCGTGCATGGCCGAAGTTCACCGTCGCGCGTCGCGATTCGAGCAGGTACTGCTCCTTCGCGCCGACGAGGCCCAGTTCGGCGACGCCCATGCTCGCCTGCTCGACGCGTTCCATGAACGCCCGCCCGGAGCGCGCCGCATCGATCCGCGGGTACACGACGAGGCCGACCGTCACCAGCAACGCCGCAAGCACGCCCGCATAGGACAGCCAGCCGTCCCGCATGCGAAATGCACCGAGAGCGACCGCACCGCCCGCAGCGGCACACGCGAGCGGCAGCACGGGATGACTGCCGTAGCTGCGCACGATCCGCCCGGCTCCCTCGGAGTCGATCGCGAAATACCCGGCCCCCGCGGCTGCCAGCAGCGTGAGCGCGATCCCGAGCAGGAAAGCCGCCCGACGGGTGCCGGCCGTGCGCAGCAGCTCCGGCAACCAGGGCCCCGCCGCCATCGCCAGCGCTGGCACCGCGGGCAGCACGTACACACCGCGCTTGCCGGAGCTCGCGCTGAAGAACACCAGCACGATGACGACCCATGCGAGCAGGACTGCAAGCAACGTGTCGCGGTTGCGCAGCGCCTCGCGCCAGCGCGGCCAGAGCCACGGCACGAGCGCGACCAAGGGCAGCCAGAGGAAGGGCAGGACCTCCACGAAGTAGAACCAGAACGGTTCATGGTGGTGCCAGGCGTCGGCGTAGCGCGTCACCGTCTGCTGGAACAGGATTTCGTTACGGTAGGCCAGCAGCTCGCCTCCGGCCGACGTCGCGACCACCATGGGCACGAACCACAGTCCGATCGCGACCAGCATTGCGCCAAGGCCCGCAAGCGCAAGGATGCCGAGTCGAGGCGCTCTCGACGGCCACCCGCGCCGCACGAGCACGGCGAACGGCAGCAGCACGAGCAGAGGCAGGAATCCGACCCCCTTGGTGATGACGCCAAGCCCGGCTGCGGCCCAGCCGAGCAGGAACCAGCCCCGTGACGGCCCCAGCAGCAAGTGCCGCAGGAGGCCATAGAGGCTGAGCGTCATGAAGAAACACAGCGTGGCGTCGATCTGCGCCTGCCGCGCCTGCCACACGAACTGGAACGTGATGAGCAGCAGGAACGCGCCGGCGAATGCGGCCTCGCGCCCGCGTGCACGGCGCAGCAGGTCGTAGACGAGCGCGACCGTGCCGAGTCCGGCGAGCAGCGACGGCAGCAGGAAGCCGACCCGCAGCGATCCCGTCACGGCCATCGAGGCCGCCAGCAGCCAGAAGAACACCGGCGGCTTGTCGGCATAGAGGTCGCCGCCGATGCGCGGAAAGAGCCAGTCACCCGAGCGCAGCATGTCCTGCGCCACGAGCGCGAAACGCGGCTCGTCCGCGGGCCACGGGTCGCGCAGGCCGAGGCCCGCGCCCATGAGCAACAGGCCGAGCCCGGCGAGCCACAGCAGGTCGATGACGACGTCCCGGCGCGTCGTGCGTCCGGGACGCAACAGGCGCTCGAGCAGGCCCGGTACGGCGGCGCCCGCGACCGGCACTCAGGTGTCCTCGTCGATCCGGATGCGGGGCGAGGCGCGGCTGATGAGCCACATGACGCCGAACAGGTCGACGATGCCGACCCACAACCGGTTGTGCAGGCCGTACTTCGACGTGCCTCGCGTACGCTCGCGGTGATTCACCGGCACCGACACCACCTCGTATCCCTCGCGCTGGAACAGCGCCGGCATGAAACGGTGCATGTGGTTGAAGCGCGGCATGTCCATGAACACCGCGCGATCGAAGACCTTGATGCCGCACCCGGTGTCCGGGGTGCCGTCCTTCAGCAGGCCGCCGCGCACGCCGTTCGCCACGCGGGACGAAAGGCGGCGCAACCAGGTGTCCCGCCGGGTCGTGCGGTTGCCCATCACCAGGCGCAGCCGGGGCGAACTCGACTTCAGCGCGGCATCGAGCAGCTTCGGGATGTCGGCGGGATCGTTCTGCCCGTCGCCGTCGAGCGTGGCGATCCAGGGCGCGCGGGCCTCTCGAACACCGGTCGCCACTGCCGCGCTCTGGCCGGAACGCACCGAGTGCCGGATCAGGCGGATCTCCTTCAGGCCGGCGGCGCGCGCGTCGAGCACCGCCCGCGCCGTTCCGTCCGTGCTGCCGTCGTCCACGAAGATTGTCTCGAAGGAGTAACGGCCGGCGAGCGCTGCACCGATCTCCCGTGCCAGGGGCAGGACGTTGTCCTGCTCGTTGCAGACCGGGATCACGACGGACACGTCCGGGCGGGAAGCCGGGCTGATGACTTGCGGGGATGCCAAGGTGGGGACTCTGGTGCCGGGGACGGTAGTATAGACGGTGGCCCACCGCGCGCCGAACCCCCCGAGCTTCCAGATGAGCGACGAACAGCAAGAGCCCGAGCGCGACGAACTGCGCAACACTCTGTACCGCCAGGTCACCAGGACACAGCGCCGGCTCACGAAGAGCCGCATGCTGCTCTACCGCGTCGGGGTAGTCGTGGGGTGGGGGCTGGTCCGCTTCTTCTGGAGCACCTGTCGCGTGCACCGGGTCATCGGCCTCGAAGCGGCGCGAAATGCCGTGCGCAGCTCGCGCTCCGTCATTCCGGTGTACTGGCACCAGCACATACTTTTCGGGGTCCGGGCCCTGCTCGAACTGCGGCCGGACGGATTCAAGGCAGGGTTCCTGGTCAGCCCATCCGTGGACGGCACCGCGCCGTCGATGCTCGTGAAGAAAGTCGGCGGCCACGTAATTCGCGGCTCCTCTTCGCACACCGGCGCGCGGGCGCTGCGGGACTTCTACGAGACGATCGTGAAGCAGGAAATATCACCGGCCATCACGCCGGACGGCCCGCGCGGGCCGGTGCATGAGTTCAAGCCCGGCGCGATCATGCTGGCGCAGCTGACCGGCAAGCCGATCCTGCCGGTCAGCATCGCCGCTTCACGCACCTGGACGTTCCGCACCTGGGACCGATTCGAACTGCCGCTCCCGTTCAGCCGCATCGTCATCGCGTACGGGGAGCCCGTGCGGGTGCCGCGCGTCCTCGATGCGGAGGCACTGAGTCGCATGCAGGTTGAAATGGCGGGCAGGCTCCAGGCACTGAAGACCGAGGCGCGGGCCGCTCTCGAATCACCTTGACCAGTCAGTCGACGAGCACGGACTCGACGGGCGCTGCCGTCGCAAGGCAAGCCACGACGTCCGGGCCGAGGCTCAGCGGCCGCAGGAAATACTTCGCACCCTGACACGTCGCTGTCGCGTGGTCCGCATCGAAGTCGACGCGCCTGGCATCGCGCAACCCGAGCCCGGCTGCCTTGAGCGTCGCTTCGGTCGCCGTCCATCGCTCGAGCCTTGCGAGCGATGCACGAGCCGGTCCTGGGTCGACCGGAACGTCCTCGAGATCGATGCCCAGCTCGCCATCCGCGCAAAGGGCCACCGCGACGCGGCGCGCCGTGTGCGAGATGCTGAAGAACGGACCACCAGGGCAGCACGGCTTGCCGCCTTGCGGAAAACTCAACTCGCCGACACCGACCTCGCGACCGAGCACCCGGGACACACCGAGCAGCACGAGGTCGACGGCAAGCAGGCTCGCACGACGCGACTGCGGGTCGCGACGCTCGAGTTCGAGGCGCCTGCCGTACGGCAGGCGCTCGAGCAGCGCCCGCTCCGCACCGGGATCCGGATCCCTGGAGATCAGCGCCTGTAGTACGATCACGCGCCCCATGCGACGTGATTTTGTGCCCCAGCGCCGCTACCCGCCAGCAGAACCGCCCGGACCACCGGGCTCCCACGAACTCGGCACCACCGACCAGTGCATCGAGTTGATGACGCACTGGTCGCGCGAATACGGCGACACGTACCGGATATTTGCTGCCGGCCGCCGAGCGTGGACATGGGTCATCCAGCACCCCGACGACGTGAAGCGCGTGCTGGTCACGAATCACCGCAACTACACCAAGGGCGTCGGCATCGACCGGGTCCGGCTGCTGCTCGGCAACGGCATCATGACCAGCGAGGGCGAGACCTGGCGCCGCCAGCGCCGCATGATGCAGCCGGCGTTTCATCGCCGCGTCATCGAGCAGTTCGCAGGCACGGTGCGCGCGCTCAGTGATGCGACCATCGACGACTGGGTCGCCGCGGCCGGCCGCGGGGAGACCATCAACGTCACGGAGTCCATGAGTGAACTGGCGCTCAACGTCGTGCTGCACGCGATCTTCAGCAACGACCTCGGGCGGCTGGTACGTGACTTGAAGGACAACCCCTTCACGATGGTGACCAGGGAGCCCCGCCGCGATCCCAAGTTCGCCTACGAGTTCCGCCAGCTCGGCAGGCACGTGCTCAAGCTCGTGCGGCACCGCCGCTCCCGCGGCACGCGCCACTTCGATTTCACCCAGATGCTGATGGAGTCGATCGACCCGGGCACCGGACAGGGCATGAGCGAGCGCGAGATCACCGATGAGATCCTGACACTGGTGGTTGCGGGTCACGAGACGACCGCGAGCGCACTCAACTGGACGTGGTGGCTGCTGTCCCGGCACCCGGACGCCGAGCGTCGCCTGCACGAGGAGCACGACCGGGCCGGCGACCTCGGCCTCGCCAGCTACGCGGACCTGGACCAGTTGCCTTTTTCACGGCAGGTCCTGCAGGAGTCCCTGCGGCTCTACCCGCCCGGCTGGCTGCTGACCAGGCGCACGATCGGCCCCGACAGGCTCGGCGGCTACTCCGTTCCGCCGGGCACGGACGTCTTCGTGAGCCCCTACTTCGTGCACCGGCACCCCCAATTCTGGGACAATGCGCAAAGCTTCGACCCGGACCGCTTC
>Ga0316622_100004331_pt1 | contig 10405 bp, 9 predicted proteins | sample OWC_Aug_OW2_C1_D_FD_207646 | JGI IMG/M metagenome (GOLD analysis project Ga0316622, IMG submission 207646) | Wetland soil microbial communities from Old Woman Creek delta, Ohio, United States - OWC_Aug_OW2_C1_D5_C | ecosystem: Environmental > Terrestrial > Soil > Wetlands | place: USA: Ohio... | reverse complement strand
ACGCTGCGTGCCCTCGTCGCCTCGGCGCCGCACACGCGCATCGTCGTCTGCAGGGGCGGCACGGACAACGTGCTCGGCATCGTCGAGGTCACCGATCTGCTCGCGGATGTGCTCGCCGGCCGTCCGCTCGACGTGGCGGGTCGGGTGCGCGAGCCGCTGCGCGTGCCCGAGACGGCGACGACGACGTCGCTGATCGACACATTTCGCGCCCAGGGTCGGCAGATTGCCCTGGTGACGGACGAGTACGGCGAGGTGCAGGGCCTGGTCACCGACTCGGACTTCCTCGGTGCCATCGTGGGCGAGATCGGCGCGGCCGGGACGCCCGCCGCCCCGGCCATCCAGCGGCGCGACGACGGCTCATGGCTGGTCGAGGGCGGGCTGCCGATCGAGGAACTGCAGGACGCACTCGAACTCGGCATGCTTCCGGGCCAGGACGAGCACCAGTACACGACCGTCGCAGGCTTCGTGCTGCACCAGCTCGGACGCATCCCCGAGGCGGCCGATCATTTCAGCTGGGACGGCTGGCGCTTCGAAGTCGTGGACATGGACGGCCGGCGCGTGGACAAGGTGCTGGTGAGCCAGCTGGCACGCTGAGGCGCTCGGCCCCGAGGTGGGCACGACTCAGTACCGGTACGCGACGCTCAGCGAACCGAAGTGGGTGAGCTGCTCGGCGCCCTCGTAGTCATCTGTTTCGAGCACTGCGGACAGCAGCACTGCCCACCGGTCGAGATTGAATACCGCACCTGCTGCGAGCTGCGCCTGCCAGTGCTCCAGCGGTACCGAGTGACTGTCGGTGAACGTATTGCCGTCGATGGTGATGTCGTTGGCGACGAACTCCCCGAGCACGCTGAAGAACAGATGCCAGCCGTCGGGCGAGTGACCCACGACCGGGCTGACGTCCCGGCCGGGTGGCAACGTCTCGCTGGCAAAGCTGTACGCCAGGTTGTGCCCATAACGCAGCGTGATGCCGGTCGCGAGGTTGCTCCGCAGCGTGCCGACACCGACCTGGCCGAAGCCGATCAGGTCCACGTCTTCGCCGGCCGCGACGCGCCAGAGACGATCGGCGCTGAGCCGGAACACGGGCTCGTTCTCGAGCTGGTGGTCCCAGCCCCTCGGCTCGTCCGAACCAGTGACGTTGTGAACGACTTGCTGCGCGGCCTCGGCGCCTGACGCCGGCCCGACCAGCCCTAGGGTCAGCGTCAGCTTGTCGACGACCTGGTCGTCGAAGGCGTGCAGGTGACCGGACCAGGAAAGCAGGCCGGCGTATGGCGGCTCATCCTCGATCAGCGTCGCGACCTTGATGTCGCTCGGTGTATGGATGGCCTGCGCGAACGTATAACTGACCGCGCGGTCCTTGCCCGGCTGGGTGCTGATGTACAGGTTCCGGCTCAGCGCGTGCATCCAGCCGGGCAGGTTGTCCGTCGAGAAATCGCGCAGGCCCCACGTGCCCCAGGTGACGCCGAGGCCATTGGTGTAGCCGCCGTCCTTGCCGGTAAAGATGTCGTTCTCGAGCGTCGCCGAGAAGAACCCGCCGCCGAGCGAATCATCCGCCTGTGACGCAGTGGCAACGAGCAGCAGCGTCACCGTTGAGAACAGAAAGCCCTTGGGATCTGGTCGCATGCGAACCTCCCCCGGAGCCGTGGTAGCGAATTTTCGCGGAGGATAACGGAGCGGCGCGGCCTGCAAAAGCCCGGCGTCGGCTGCGGCCGGCGGACTGAGCAAGAAATCGGGAGAAACTCAGGAGGAGTGGTCGGGATGAGAGGATTTGAACCTCCGACTCCTACGTCCCGAACGTAGTGCTCTACCAGGCTGAGCTACATCCCGTCGCCATGTGCCGACCGGGCGGGCCGCGGGTCAGTGCGAACGGCTGACCGCGAAGTCCGCGAGCGCCCGAAGCGCCTGTGTGTATGCCGAATCGGGAAGATCGGCCAGGGCTTCGATCGCGAGATCTCTCTCGCGCTGCGCGAGCCGGGCAGTGTACTCAAGGCCCCCCGACGATTCAATCGTTTGCGTGACGGACTCGATCTCGTCGAGGCCGCCTTCCTCGATCGCGACGCGCAGGCGGGCGGTGTCCTCGAGCGAAGCATGTGCCATCGCGTAGATCAGCGGCAGGGTAGGCTTGCCCTCGGCGAGGTCGTCGCCGAGGTTCTTGCCGAGTTCCTCGCGGTCGGCCCGGTAGTCGAGGGCGTCGTCCACCAGCTGGAACGCCGTGCCGAGGTGCCGCCCGTAGGCAATCATGGCCTGCTCCACGGCCGGCGGGGCGTCGGCCAGGATGGCCGCCATCTGTGCCCCGGCCTCGAACAGCTTCGCCGTCTTGCGGTAGATGACCTCGAAGTAGCGCTCCTCGGTCGTGTCCGGGTCGTGGGCGTTCATCAGCTGCAGCACCTCGCCCATGGCGATGGTGTTGGTCGCGTCGGCCATCACGCCCTGGATGCGCAGGTCGTCGAGCGACACCATCATCTGGAACGAGCGGGAATACAGGTAATCACCCACCAGGACGCTCGCCTGGTTGCCGAACACGTGGTTGGCCGTGTCGCGGCCGCGCCGCAATTCCGAGCCGTCCACCACGTCGTCGTGGAGCAGGGTGGCGGTGTGGATGAACTCGATGATCGCCGCGGCCTCGACGTGCTGGTCGCCCGCATAGCCGCAGGCCCGTGCTGCCAGCAGCACGCTGAGCGGACGCAGGCGCTTGCCGCCGGCAGCGACGATGTACTGGGAAACCTGGTTGACCAGGACGACGTCGCTCGCGAGGCGCTCGACGATCAGCTGGTCCAAGCGCCGCAGGTCATCCGCGACCAGCGTCCTGATATTCTCGAGTTGCATTCCCGCGCCGGGCCCCTGCTGAAAAGTCGGCGCATGGTACCCGGCGGGCGGGGACGAGGGAATGCCGGAAAGCTCCTAAACTCTTGATTCGAGCGGCCCGGACCCGTAAACTTCCGCGTCTTTCTGCCGGGGGTACACCCCGGCCCCTGTGGAGTGCTCAAGGATATGTACGCGGTCATTGCGACGGGCGGGAAGCAGTATCGCGTTGCCGAAGGCGACGTGGTGCGATTGGAAAAGCTCCTGGCCGAGCCGGGCGCCGACGTGGAATTCGACAAGGTGCTGGTCGTTGGCCAGGGTGCGGACCTCAAGGTCGGCAAGCCCTACGTCGCGGGCAGCAAGGTGACTGGCACCGTGCAGAAGCACGGCAAGACCAGGAAGGTGCCGATCGTCAAGTTCCGACGCCGCAAGCACTACCTGCGGCAGGGCACCCATCGCCAGCAGTACACCGAAGTGAAGATCACGGGCATCTCGGGCTGATGCCCGGCGCCCTGAAGGAGACGAGCCATGGCACATAAAAAGGCAGGCGGCAGTACCAAGAACGGTCGCGAGTCCGAGAGCAAGCGACTGGGCCTGAAGAAGTTCGGCGGCCAGCGCGTGGTCGCGGGCAACATCCTCGTCCGCCAGCGTGGCACGCAGTACCGCGCCGGTGACAACGTCGGCATCGGCACCGACCACACGCTGTTCGCGCTCACCGACGGCACCGTGAGCTTCCGCCGCAAGGGCCCGGAGCAGCGCGTGCACGTGTTCGTGGAGCCCGCCGCGAACTGATCGGGCGCACGTTTCGCGCCGCGCAAGGCCCCGGCACCCCCGGGGCCTTTGCTTTTTGGCGCGCAGCGCTCTTCACTATCCCCCCATCCCCCATCCCCCATCCCCCATCCCCTTCCGCCATGAAGTTCGTCGACGAAGCCACGATCAAAGTCCAGGCCGGCAATGGCGGGCGCGGCATGGTGAGCTTCCGCCGCGAGAAGTTCATCCCGTTCGGTGGCCCGGACGGCGGTGACGGTGGCGGCGGCGGCAGCATCTACGTCGTCGCCCGGCAGGGACTCAATACGCTGGCCGATTTCCGGTTCCAGCGCACGTTCAAGGCGCAGAACGGCGAGCCTGGCGGCAGCGCGGACTGCAGCGGCAAGGGTGGCGAGGATCTCGAGGTGGTCGTGCCGGTGGGCACCGTGATCTACGACACCGAGACCGACGAGACGCTGGGTGACCTGACTCACGACGGCGAGCGCATCCTGGTGGCGCGCGGCGGCAAGGGCGGGCTCGGCAACCAGCATTTCAAGAGCAGCACCAACCGCACCCCCCGCAAGGCCACCCCGGGCTTCCCCGGCGAGCGGCGCGAGCTGCGCCTCGAGCTGAAGCTCATCGCCGACGTCGGCCTGCTCGGCCTGCCGAATGCCGGCAAGTCCACGCTGATCACCGCGGTGTCGGCGGCCCGGCCGCGGATCGCGGACTATCCGTTCACCACGCTGCACCCGAACCTCGGCGTCGTGTACGTGGGCGAGCAGCAGAGCTTCGTGATGGCAGACATCCCGGGCGTGATCGAGGGCGCGGCGGAGGGCGCCGGGCTCGGCATCCGCTTCCTGAAGCACCTGCAGCGCACGCGGCTGCTGCTGCACCTGGTGGACATCGCGCCGCCCGATCCGGAGGCCGATCCCGTCAAGGATGCGCGCGCCATCGCGGCGGAGCTCAAGAAGTTCAGCCCGGAACTCGCCACGCGTGAGCGCTGGCTGGTGCTGAACAAGATCGACCTGATGACGCCCGACGCGGTCGACAAGCGCTGCCGCGAGATCGTGCGCCGACTGCGCTGGAAGGGCCCTGTGTTCCGCATCTCGGGTGCCACGCGCACCGGCACGCGCGAGTTGTGCCAGGCCGTGATGCGGCGGATCGACGAAATCGCGGCCGAGGGGCCCCGACCCGAGGTCGAGGAGTAGCGCGGTGCTGCGGTCGGCACCGCCGTGCACCGGTGTCGTGATGCTTCTGCTGTCCGGCCTGGTCGCGCAGGCTGCCGTGCGCGACGTGGAGACGTCGCCTGATCTTGCCCGCTGGGGCGCCCGCCTTGCCGCCAGTCCGGAGTCCCGGCGCCTGCACGAGGAGCGACTGCTCGCACTCCTGCAGCAGGGTGACGATGCGCTCGCGCTGGCGCAGGTGAGTTCGCTGGCGTTGAAAGAGCCGGCCCTGGCGGCGGAGCTGCATGAGACGCTGGCCGGCGTTTATTTCCGGGAGCGCCGGCTGTTTCGCGCCGCTCAGCACCTCGACGCCATTCCGGCTGCGCGACGCACCGATCAATCCCTGTACTTGGCGGCCCACGTCGCGGCGCGGCAGCAGCGTCTCGAGGCCTCCATGAGCTTGCTGGAGCCGCTGGCTCGAAGGCTCCCGCAGGACGCGCTGGTGGCTCGTGACGAAGCGCAGGTCGCAGCGCTGCTCGGGCGGCATTCACAGGCCGCGGCGGCATGTGAGCGCGTGCTGCGGCAGCGGCCTGCCGAGGCGGAGGCAACGCTGCTGCTGGCGCGAATGCGGACGCTGCAGGGACGCCTGACGGAGTCCGAACGGCTGCTGGCGGCGCTTCTCGCGCGGGAACCGCGCAACGGGCGGGCGGCCCTGCAGCTTGGCCTCGTGCAGGTCGCCCTCGGCCAGCCGCAGTCAGCACGCGAATCGTTCGTTCGTGCCCGCGCGATCGAGTCCGGCAATGCAACGCCGTATGTGGCCGAGGCGGCAGTGGCGTTGCTGCTTGGACAGCGGGCCGCGGCTCGCACCGTGGTGGCGGGCGCTTTGAAGCAGGACCCCGCCGATCGGCTGGCCGGGCTGCTCGACGTGCTGTCGCGCGAGGGCGTCTGGCCGCCGCCGGTGCCGGGCAGCGCGCGGTTCATCGCGGCCGGCGTGTATCCCGACCTCGAGACCGAGCCGCTGCCGACCTCGATCGTCGCAGAGCTCGACACGGCAGCGGTGGCAGGTCGCATCGCGGTGGCCAACGTGTTGCTCGACCTCGTGTCACCGCTGGTTGCCCTCGACTGGCTGGCGAGCGAGCCGGGACCGGCGATCGGTCCGCTGGTCGAGTTGACGGCGGTCCGCGCGCAGCTCGGCGCGGGGCAGTTGCAGTCCGCCGGCACGCGGTTGGCGGCCCTCGAGCACAGCGCATCTGCGCGCGGGCTGGTGGGGCCCGCGGTGCAGGCTGCCGTGCTCGCTGCGCGCCAGAACGATCCGGCGGCAGCACGCGCCGCGATGGAACGGGCGATCCGGTGGGCACCTCGCTCGCCGCGGGTGCGCATGCTCGCGGGCGACCTGCACCTCGTCCTTGGTGATCCCGCACGGGCCGTGCCCGAGTATCGTGCGGCGCTCGCGCACTGGCCACGCGATCCGCGCTTGTTGAACCAGCTGGCCCATGCGCTGGCCCTGGTCGGCACGCCGCGCGAGCGCGAGGAGGCCCTGACCCATGCCGAGATGGCGCTCCGGCAACAGCCGCATTACCTGTTGCGCGCCGCCCTGCTCGATACGCGCGCAGACCTGCTGTTCCGCCTCGGCCGCTCCCGTGAGGCGCTGGCGGCCTATCGCGAGCTTTCGACCACCGTCGCCGGGATGACCGCGCCGGAGCAATGGCACCGGCTCGGGGACCTGGCGCACGCGGCAGGGCAGGCGAAGATGGCGCGCACGGCGTACGAGGAGGCGCTGGATTATGGGCGGGAGTACCCGGGCCGGGCCATTGCCATCGAGCGGCTGGACGCGCCCGCCGCGCGCCGGGCGCAGCAATGAAAAAGCCGGCGCGAGGCCGGCTCGTTCGTCAGGCGCGGGCGGGACTTACTTGGCAGCCAGCGCCTTGACCTTCGCATTCAGCTCGCGCTTGTGACGCGCGGCCTTGTTGCGATGGATGATGCCCTTCGTGACCATCGTGTCGATGACCGGCTGGGCGGACTTGAGGGCCTCGACGGCCTCGGTCTTCTTGCCGGCGTCCACGGCATTGAGCACCTTCTTGATCGAGGTGCGCAGGCGCGAGCGGGCGGCCATGTTGTGGGCACGACGCCGGACGGCCTGCTTGGCGCGCTTTTCTGCGGACTTGATGTTCGCCACGAATCGGTCTCCAAAATGAGCCGCGCATTGTGGCGGAGGATGCGCAGCCGGTCAACCCTCGCTATAGTGCCGCCGGCATGCCGTCCAGCGCGGCCGCCCCTGCCCTGACAGCCAGCGAGGACCCCGCTTGAGCGGCGGCTTTTTCAAGAGCACCAGCATCGTCGGCGCCTTCACCCTGCTGTCGCGGGTGACCGGACTGCTGCGTGACATGGTCTATTCCCGGATGTTCGGCGCCGGCGTGCTGATGGACGCCTTCCTGGTGGCGTTCAAGATCCCGAACTTCATGCGGCGGCTGTTCGCCGAAGGGGCGTTCTCCCAGGCCTTCGTGCCGGTGGTCTCCGACTACAAGGTGCGGCGCTCGCCAGACGAGGTACGGGCGCTGGTCGACGGCGCCGCCGGCACCCTGGCGTGGTTCTTGACCGTGGTGACCATCATCGGCGTCGTCGCGGCGCCGCTGCTGGTGCTGTTGTTCGCCCCCGGCTTTCGCGCGGACGAGGCCAAGTTCGACCTGACGGTCGAGATGCTGCGCTGGACCTTCCCGTACCTGCTGTTCATCTCGCTCGCGGCACTCGCCGCCGGCGTGCTGAACAGTTACGGCAAGTTCGCCGTGCCGGCCATGACCTCGACGCTGATGAACCTGGTCATGATCGTGTTCGCGGCCTGGATCGCACCCTCGTTCGACCGGCCCGGCATCGTGCTCGCGATCGGCGTGTTCGTGGCCGGGGTGGTGCAGCTCGGCTTCCAGTTGCCGTTCGTGGTCAGGATGGGGCTGCTGCGCCGGCCGCGCTGGCGCTGGAGCGACGAGGGCGTGCGCAAGATCGGACGGCTGATGTTGCCGGCGATCTTCGGCTCGTCGGTGTCGCAGGTGGCGCTTCTGCTGGACGTGCTGATCGCGTCGTTCCTCGCCACGGGCAGCATCGCCTGGCTGTACTACGCCGACCGGCTGATGGAGTTTCCGCTCGGCGTGTTCAGCATCGCACTGGCGACGGTGATCCTGCCGGGACTCGCGGCACATCACTCGGCGCAGGCGCCCGAGCGTTTCACGGCCACGCTCGACTGGGCGCTCAGGCTCGTGGTCGTGGTGGTGCTGCCGGCCACGGCGGCCCTGATCGTGCTGGCCGGTCCGCTCACGGTGACGATCTTCCACTATGGCAGGTTCGACGAGCACGACGTGCGCATGGCATCGCTCGCGCTCACGGCGTATGCGACCGGGTTGCTCGCCTTCAGCATGGTGAAGGTGCTGGCGCCAGGGTACTTCGCGAGGCAGGACACGCGTACGCCGGTGCGCATCGGCATCCAGTCGCTCAGCGTGAACATGGGGCTCAACCTGGTCGTGGTGCTGCCGCTGGCGCTCACCTACCCGGAACGCCCCGGCCTGCACGTGCTGCTCGCGCTCAACAACGCCATCGGTGCCTGGTACAACTCGACGATGCTGTATCGCGGACTGCGCAGGCAGGGCGTGCTGCACCACGCCCCGGGCTGGCGGCGGATGCTGTGGCAGGTGCTTGCCGGCAACGTGGTGATGGTCGCATTCCTGTGGTGGATCGCGGGCGATACGCAGCGCTGGATCGAGATGGACGCGTGGTCGCGCGCGCAGTGGATGACGCTGCTGGTCGTCGGCGGAGGCGGGCTCTATTTCGGCACGCTGTACCTGCTCGGCATGCGCGTGCACCAATTGCGGGTGCGTCCGGCCGGGCCGCCCGCGTCGTCCGGCCCGTCCTCATGACTGCAACCGCCTGAAGCCGCACCTGCGATGGAACTGATCCGGGGCATGCACAACCTGCGCGAGTGGCACCGTGGCTGCGTTGCCACGATCGGCAACTACGACGGCGTGCACCGCGGCCACCAGCACATGATCGCGGCGCTGCGCGCCAAGGCGTCCGAGCTCGGCGTGCCGGCGGTGCTGGTCACGTTCGAGCCCACGCCGCGGGAATTCTTCGAGGGATCCGCCGCCCCGTCGCGGCTGACGCGGCTGCGCGAGAAGCTGCAGGCGCTCGCGCTGTACGGCGTGGACCGGGTGGTGGTGTTGCGCTTCGATCGCCGCATGCAGGGCCTGGGCGCGACCGAGTTCGTCGAACGCCTGCTCGTGCAGGGGCTCGGCGTGCGCCACGTCGTGGTGGGGCACGATTTCCATTTTGCGCGACGGCGTGAGGGGACGATCGAGACGCTGCGTTCCGCCGGCGCCGTGCACGACTTCACGGTGGAGGAGGTTGGCCAGTTCCTGCTCGCCGGCGAGCGTGTCAGCAGCTCTCTGGTGCGCGAGGCGCTCAACCAGGGCAACCTCGAGCGCGCCACCCAACTGCTCGGCCGCCCCTATCGCATGGCGGGTCGCGTCCGGCTCGGCAAGAAGCTCGGCCGCCAGCTCGGGTTTCCCACGGCCAACCTGGCCCTGCACCGCAAGGTCGTTCCGTTGTGGGGGATTTATGCCGTGCGAGCGAGCGGCGCCGGGCTGGTGAACCATCCCGCCGTCGTCAGCCTCGGCACCCGGCCGACGGTGAACGGCACCGATCCGCTGCTCGAGGTCCACCTGTTCGATTTCGACGGCGACCTCTACGGCCGGTATCTCGACGTGGACTTCGTCGCGCGCCTGCGCGACGAGCAGAAGTTCGAGTCCCTGGACGCACTGGTGGTCCAGATGCACCGCGACGCCGCCGCCGCCCGCGCGGTGCTGGGCATCTAACTGCTGGAAATTACAGGGCTTTTCATTCAGTATGCCGCGCTCACGGTCTCCGATCCCCTATCCCCCATCTCCTCCGAATGGCTGATTACAAGCACACCGTCAACCTCCCCGAGACTGCCTTCCCGATGAAGGCGGACCTCGCACGCCGCGAGCCCGAGATGCTTGCGTGGTGGGAGGAGCACGGCACGTACCGCAAGCTGCGCGAGGTCGCGAAGGGTCGGCCGCCGTTCGTGCTGCACGACGGCCCGCCGTACGCCAACGGCGCGATCCACATCGGCCACGCGGTGAACAAGGTCCTGAAGGACATCATCGTCAAGTCGCGCGCGCTCGACGGCCACGACGCGCCGTACGTGCCGGGCTGGGACTGCCACGGCCTGCCGATCGAGCACGCCGTGGAGAAGGCGGGCGGCAAGGAAGCGAAGCTGCTCGACGCCCGGGCCTTTCGCGCAAAGTGCCGCGAGTTCGCGCTCGAGCAGGTGGACGTGCAGCGGCGCGACTTCATCCGCCTCGGCGTGATGGGTGACTGGAGCGAGCCGTACCTGACGCTGCAGCCACGCTACGAGGCGGAGCAGTTGCGCGCGTTCGCGCAGATCATCCGCAACGGACACCTCTACAAGGGCTACAAGCCCGTGCACTGGTGCCTCGACTGCCGGTCGGCGCTGGCCGAAGCCGAGGTCGAGTACGAGGAGCGCACCTCGCCGTCGATCGACGTTCGCTTCGAGGTCGTGGACCGTGACGATCTGGTGCACCGCTGCGGCGCTCGCGCGCTGCCCGACCAGCGTGCGAGCGTGGTGATCTGGACCACCACGCCGTGGACGCTGCCCGCGAACCAGGCCGTCG
>Ga0316622_100004330_pt1 | contig 10408 bp, 6 predicted proteins | sample OWC_Aug_OW2_C1_D_FD_207646 | JGI IMG/M metagenome (GOLD analysis project Ga0316622, IMG submission 207646) | Wetland soil microbial communities from Old Woman Creek delta, Ohio, United States - OWC_Aug_OW2_C1_D5_C | ecosystem: Environmental > Terrestrial > Soil > Wetlands | place: USA: Ohio... | reverse complement strand
TGAACCCGAACGACTCGGTGACGCTCGGCAACCTCGCCGACGCGCAGCGCTGGTCGGGCCAGGCCGCGGCGGCGCGGCAGACCTACCAGCGGGCCATCGCGCTCGCGTTCAAGGAACTGCAGGTGAACCCGCGCGACGCCGCGACGATCGCGACCGTGGCGCTCTACTACGCCAAGAGCGCGGAGGTGACGCGAGCCGACGAGTTCATCGCGCGCGCGCGGACGATCGACGGGACCGACGTGACGCTGATCTACCAGCACGCCGTCGTCGACACCCTCGCCGGCCGCACCAGTGACGCGCTCGCGCACCTCGAGCAGGCGCTCGCCGGCGGCTACTCGGCGCGCGAGGCGCAGAACGACCCCGAACTGGGCGCGCTCGCCAAGGACCCGCGGTTCGCGCAGGTCATCGCGAAGCACGGGACGTGAGGCCAGAGCCCAGCCCCGAAGGGCTGGGCCACGCCGATCGACCGTTTCCCTTGTGGCACAGCGCTTCGGCGCTGTGCGGCACGTCTTCAGTGCTGTGCGGCTCCACGCCGCCGGCGCAGGCCAACGAACGCGGCCGCGACCGCGAGCAGCCCCAGCACGCCGGGCTCGGGGGCCGCGAACGTCGCGGTGATCCCGGTGCCGCTCGGGAAGCCGACCAGTTCGATGGTGAACTCGCCGCCGACGCAGGAGTCACCGTCGCAGATCGCCGAGGGAATCCCGCGCCCGCCGGCAAAGAGGGCGCCAGCGGGCGAAATCGAGGCCCGGCCGAAGAGGCCATCCGGGTCCTCGATGAAGAAGGCGAGCGGGCCCGGGTCGGGCGGGATGGCGAAGAACAGGTCGATGAGGGCGATCGTTCTGCCCGTCAGGTTCTGGAACGAGCAGGCCACGAGCGGCAGTTCGGTGGCGCTGTCGGTGCCCGTGAAGCAGTCGACGCCGGAGCCGTCGGGGTCACCGGGGAAGGCGCCGAAGTCGTAGGTGAACGGCAGGCCGGCAATCGGGATCGACTCGCCACCCTCGCGGACGCGGACGATCGGGTCGATGATGGGTTCGGCCAGGGCGTCGGCAGCGAACACCGAGCAGAGCAGCAGCGCACCGAGGGCCGCGCGCAGCGCGGCGATGGGCATCCTCACGGTGACCTCCAAGCTTCAGCCGAACACGGGGCCGGCGCCAAGGGCTGAAAGAGCGACTGGGCGCGGCTGCAAGTCTGGCGCCAGACAGACAATCCGGTGTCCGTGGCGCCGCCCATCGCATCCCGTTCGGAAGGTCATCGTTCGGCAGACGAAGGTCTCGATCGTTGCCCAGTGTCACGGGTCGACGCCTCAGGACCGGAGTCGGGGGTACGGGCAGGTTACCGCGGTGCGGCAGAGAGCACCGCGCCGACGAGCGCGAGGTCGCCGGCGTCTGGCGGGAGGTTGGGCACCGGGCCGCCTAGGTGCCGGAACACCTGCTCGCCCCACGCCGCGACGTCCGGGCGCGCTGCGGCCGCGCGCCACGCGAGAAACGCGCGCTCCGCCTCGGCGGTGCGGCCCGCCTCGCGCAGCGCGAGTGCCGCGGCGAGCCCGGCGTCGGAGCTGCGCACGCCGGCCCGCGATTCGGGCCGGTCGGACGGCACGAGCCGCGCGATCCTCGCGTCGGCCTCGGTGGTGCGGCCGAGGCGCGTGAGCGCGCGCCAGTCCACCCAGTCCTCGATTCGCTCGTCCACGTCGTCGGGGTAGGGCTTGCCCGCGCCCAGGTTGGCGGGCCACTCCCGGGCCGAGGCCACGTGGCCGCGCGCCGCCTCGGCATCGCCGCGGCGCAAGGCGTCGAGGGCGAGGGTGATCTGCGCCTCACGGTGCAGGCGCCGCCCATCGGTGGCGCCTTCGTAGGGCAGCACGGCGGTGCGCGCGAGAACGGCTGCAGTCTCCGAGGCGCGCCCGCTGCGCAGCAGCAGCTTCGCGTGCAACAGCGCGAGGATGTAGTTGTCCGGGAAGGCGCGGGCGGAGCGCTCGACCACGGCCAGAGCCGCGGGCACATCGCCCTGCGCGAAGTGGTGCTCGGCGAGCAGCCGGGCGTATCGCCACTGCTGTGGGTCGAGGGCGATCGCGCGATCGAGATCGGCTCGCGCGGCCGCGGGCGTTGCGGCGCGCAGCGCGGCGCGTGTGGCATAGAAGGGCGCGTAGCCCGGGCGGTCACCGCACGAGGCCATCAGCCGCCGCGCCTCTTCGTCGTTGCCGAGGCCGGCGTGCACGAGCGCGAGGTAGTACGCCGGCTGCCAGGCGTCTGCCGCCGACTGCGCCCACGAGAACACCGCCGCGCTCTCGGCGCGAAACGGGAACACGAAGTCCGGCGAGGCGGCGTTGGCCTGCTCGAGCAGCGCGCGGCTGGCCGGCGCGTCGGCGCGCTCGTGCGCGAGGAAGGCGCGCCAATACAGGGCCTCCGCCCCGGGCGGCGCGTGGCGGAGCAGCGCCTCGGCGTCGGCGCCGCGGCCGGCCGCGTGGTACCAGGCCGCCAGCTCCAGCACCGTCTCCTGCGGCAGCTCGTTGCGCAGCGCGGCGACGAACGCGCGCGCGTCGGCGTCGCTGCCGCTCGCGAGGTACCGCTCCGCGCGCGCCCCGTGTGCGAGCGGGTCGGTGGCGAGCCAGCGGTCGAGCGTCGAGCGCCAGGCGTCGTGCAGGCCGAGCGCGCGCTGCGCCACGGCGAGCGTGTGCAGCGCCGCCAGGTCGAGCACGTTCACCTCGAGGGCGCGCTGGGCGTGGCGCGCCGCCCGAGCCGGGTCGCCCTGGCGCAGGGCGATCCGTGCGAGCTGGTGGTGTGCCGCGCCGCGGTACTCGACCGACTGTGTGGCGATCTCGAACCCGTCGCGTGCGTCGGCCGTGCGGCCGAGCGCCGCGGCCGCGAGCCCGTAGACGTAGTTCGCGGCCGGGTCGTAGGTGTCGATCGCAAGGGCGCGGCGCGCGAGCGCAAACGCCGTCTCGTGGTCGAGCGCACGGTGGTGGAGCATCGCCAGCGCCGTGAGTGCCGGGAGGAACTGCGGGTCGCGCGCGAGGCTCGCCTCGATCGCCGCCCGCGCGGCCCCGTACTCGCGCTGCCGCGCGAGCTGCGTGCCGTGCAGGTACTGCGCGTGGGCGGTGCTCCAGTCGAAATCGGCCGGCCCGGCGAGCGGGCGGGCAAGCCGTCCGTGTCCGGGGGCCGCCACGTACTCGAGCCGCGGCCCGCCGACGGTGACCCGGAGGCGCGCGTCGGGCACGTCGCGGCCGACCGTGCGTGTCCACGTCTCCCGCGGCGCGAGCGACACGCGCGCGGCGAACACGCGCTCGTCGCCGTCGAACACGGCGATCTCCTCCTCGACGCGCCGCGCCGGCGAGAACGCGATCGTGAGCCCCGCAGCGTCGCGCGTGACGTTGAGGCCGCCGAGATCGCTCGCCGCGACGAGGCCTCGCGTTCCTGACACAGGGAACCAGTACTCGGTCCAGGTGTCGGTGACGCCCGGCGTGAAGCCCCGCTGCTTGAAGGGCGTGAGGCGGCTCCCCGCAGCGGCTTGGTTGAAGAGCCGCCCCGACTGGACCTCCACGTACTGCCCGTCGGCGTCGGTGAGCAGCCGCTCCCAGATCATGCCCTGCTCCGAGAGCCCCCAGATCCAGATCTTCTTGCCGGGCTTCTCGTCGCGCGGCGCGTAGCGCACCATGCCGGCGTCCTCGTCGTGGAAGTAGGCGCCGAAGAAGTCGGTGGCGCGGCCCACGACGTGGTACGACTTGTACCCGCCGAAGTCGTTGCGTGCGTAGACCGAGAGGTCGCGGCCGTCTTCCGCCCGGCGCGGCCAGCGGGGCAACACCATTTCGCCCTCGTGCCCGATGGCCTGGGTGCCGGGATAGACGAACTGCAGGCCGCCGCCGGCCTTCAGTGCGGCGTTCATCCAGGTGTAGTAAGGCTGCTCGAACGGCGTGCCGTTCTGCCAGACCGACCGGGTGGTGAAGTACGCCGCGTCGGGCGGCAGCGCGATCTCGAGCCGCCATGCGGTCCGGGTCAGCAGGTCGAGCGTTCCGATGACGACCGCCGCCGTGCCGTCGGGGTCCACGCGCGTGGCGTAGTCCACCGGCGTGGCGCAGTTCGGCGTGTGGCCGATGATGCCGTAGTTGGCCTCGATGCCGCCGCTCGTCCACGGCCCGCGCAGCGCGATGTCGCGGAACTTCACGACGCCGTTGTCGTAGAGGAACGGCCGCCCCGTGGCCTTGTCGATCGCCGTCCAGATCTTGCCGCCGATCTCCGGCAGGACGCGCACGCGCAGGTGCGCGTTCTCGAGCTCCACCACCGTCCACTCGCGCCGCTCCGCCCGGTCCGTGTACCCGTCGAACCGGAAATAGGGATAGAGGCGGCCCGGCCGCGCGATCGGATCGGGATCGGAGAACGGATACGTGGTGAACGCCTCGCGGAACTCGCGCACGGTGGCCCGCGCCGCCTGCGCGCTCGCCATCGCCGGCAACAGCAACACCAGCAGCACGGCGCCCAGCATCGCAGGGGCGAGCCCCCGTGCTCGCCCGAACCTGCGGCCCGAGGCCCGCCGAAGCACGAGGCCCGAGGCCCGCCGAAGCACGAAGCCCGAGGCCCGCCGAAGCACGAAGCACCAGGCACGAGGCACCACTGCGTCACTCCTGTCCAATGACGACGATCCACCCCCTGCCGGGCGCCACCGGGATCGGCTCGCCTGGCGTGAACACGCGCGCCGGCTGGAACCCGGCGATCTCCGGCGCCCGCAGGCGCGCGCGCGCCGGATCGATGCCGAGCGCCGCCCAGTCGATCGCCAGCGTCACGTTCGCCTCGGCCGTGGCCCAGCTCGCCAGCGCCACCATCGCGCGCCCCGGCTTCCGGTACACGGTTGCGAGGACATCGTCGCGGCGCGTCTTCACGGGCGAGGACGCCACCCAGTAGCCGACCATCTCGGTGCCGTCCATCCCGAACTCGTCCCACGCGCGCCACAGCGGCCGCGGGTCGGCGTTGTCGGTCCACGGCATCCGGTTCGTCATGCCGTACACCATCCCGCGCCACGGGTTCCCACCCTTCTCGAGCATCTCGCCCATCAGCCCGAAGGGAATCCCGCTCACCTCCGTCAGGTAGAAGTCGGGCGAGGCGGCCTCGTAGTCGAAGTACTCGCCGAACCACAGCCGGTCGAGATACGGGAAGTGCTCGAGGTAGAGCAGGGCGCTGTTGATGTAGCCGTCGCGCTCGTTGAACTGGTTGGCTGAGTGCAGGTCCACGATCCCCGGCCGCCCCCCGCCCCTCAACACCCGCTTCACCCGCTTCATCGTCACGCGGTCGAACGCCACATCGTCTATGTACAAACCGTCGATGCCGACGGTGGCCACGAGCCAGGCGAGCCCTTCGACGTAGTAGTTGTGCCACCGGCTCATGCCGCTGTTGACGAGGGCGGCGTCCTGGAGCTCGGGGACGAACCAGGCGGCGATGTAGTCGGAGCCGAGGTGCTCCTGGAGCCAGGCGAAGCCGCCGCCGGGACCCGGCGTGAAGATCTCGTGGCCGAGGCTGCGCAACGGGAACAACTCGTGGGCGCGGTTCGAGAGCTCGCGGACGGTGTTGTAGATCTTCACCTGGAGGCCCCGGGCGTGGGCCTCGTCCACGTAGGCCTTCATCTCGCGCCAACTGATGAAGGGGTAGTTGATCCAGGGGTTGACCGGCGTGGCGTGGTGCACGTTGACGAGCGTGGCGCCGCTGGCCGCGATGTCGGCCACCGGTGCGTAGCGGTGGTAGAAGCGCGTGCGCCACTGCGCGTCGGTGTCGAGCGGGTGGAAGGGCGTGACGATGAACGTGAGGTCGAAGCGCTGGGTCTCGCCGGGCGCCATCGTGCGCGCGCCGCAGAAGGCGCGCACGGTCACGACGCCCGCCGACTCGGCGACCGTGATGCCGCCGCGGCCGCCGTTGCCCCACGAGGCCGGCAGCACGAGCGGCTTCTGGAGGTAGAAGTTCGTGTTGAGCGGGCGCACGTACGTGTCGTCGCGCAGCGAGAAGGCGAGGCCCGCGTTGACCCCGCCGATCCAGGCGCCGTCCTGGTTCTTGCGCGCAACGTCCCAGGTCCAGTCGAGGCGCGCCGGCCGGCGGCCGCCCTTGTGGCCGAGACCGAGCACGTGGGTGGCGGCCCGCGTTGCGTAGGGGATCTCCAGCCGCACGTCGTGCAGCGAGACGGCCCGCGACGCGGTGAGCGCGATCCTGTAGGCGATGAAACCGTCGAACTCGAGTTGCCCGTGCACCTCGAGGGAGAGCCCGGCCGCCTCGGCGCGCGCGGTGGCCGTCCACGACACCGTGCCCGACGACGGCTGGGTGACCCGCGGCGCGGTGAGCTCGAACGACACGCGCTCCCCGGCCTCGCGCTCCACGACCAGTTCCATGGGGCCGGCGAGCACCGGCGTGGGGGTCGCCGAGAGCCCGGTCATCGCCTCGGTGAAGAACGTCTCGATCCCGGCCGGCAGCCCGTTCTGCCCGAGCGTCACGCGCCGGCCGAGCAGGTCGATGCGCCGGCCGCTCACCGCGAGCGGCGTGTACGGCGCGATCACGTCGTTGGCCTGTCCGAGCGTCGAGTTGAGCCACTTCAAGCGTGTCTGCTTCCACGGCTCGCTCGCCCCGCCGTCGGCCACGACGCGATCCTCGACGGTGATGGCCAGTGTGACGGGCGTGGCGGGCGCGCCGGCAACCTCGACGGTGGCCGTGCCCCGGTAGCCGCCGGGTGTCGCGTCCGGCGGAACGTCGAGCCCGCACCAGATCGACTGCACCGCGCCGGCCGGCACGTCGAGCGTGCGATGGAAGGCCGAGCCGTCCCAGTCGACGCCGTCGGTGTTGAGGCAGGAGATGGCCGCAGCCGGCAGCCGCCGGCCACCGGGGCCGGTGAGGTCGTCGAAGCGCACGCGGACACCCTCGACCGCCTCGACCGCGTAGACAGCCAGCTGAAACGCGAAGTACTCGCCGCGCGCCGCCTCGCCCGCGAGCGTGTCCCGCACGCCTGATTGCGCCCAGTGCATCGGCAGGTCCGTGCGCATCCGGACCGGCAGCATCCGGTCCTCCGGGAACACGAGGTACCGTGCGCCCGCGTGGCTCGCCAGCAGCGCAGCCGTCTCCGCGCGCGTCGCGATCACCTCCATGGGGTCGAAGCGGTTGAACGCGTCGATCGCCTCGATCGCCTCCACGCTCGTCTCGACGGTGCGGCCCGCGGCGTCGGCGGCGCCCGCCGCCAGGGCGGCGTCGAGCGTGCGCGACCAACCCGCGTTGGCCGTGTCCTCCACGGGCAGGTAGCTCACCGTCGGGTAGTTCTTCCGGCCCGTCGGCGTGAACGGCAGGTAGTAGGCGTAGTAGGTGCCGGGTCCCGCCACCGGCTCGAACCAGAGCTCGCCCGCCTCGCGGTCGATCCGCCCGCGCCGCACGTTGCGCACACGCGTGCCGTCCGACGCAGTGACGATGACGAGGCGGTCCTGCGGGGCCGGATCGCGCCGCCGCCAGGGAATCACGACGTGCGCGGCGGGCGCGGGCTGGGCGACCTGGATCACTGCGCGGTGGTTGCCGAGCGTTTCGCTGTCCCAGCGTGTGGCGGCTACCCGGAACGGCGCGTCGGGTCGCGGGGTGGCTACGCCCTGCGCCAGTGCACTCGCGGAGGCGAGCCCGGCGGCGAACAGCGGGACCAGGAACGGAACTGGACGGGTGAGATGAGGAGAACGGCGGACGGGCGTCGGCATCTGCGGGCCTCGGCAGCCAGGTGGCAGGACCGTCACGATGTCCCGCGCCACGCGGCTGGCCGATGGTACCACCGGCCTTCCGTCCGTGCCCGCAGCCGGGGCACATCCGGGTGCAGGGCGCACGACGCTAGGCGCCGGGCGGGCCGTCGTGTTAGAAGGAACCGATCGGCCCCCGGCAAGGCGGCGGCGTGGTCAGCCTCGTTGTCGTCCTCGGTATCGCACTCTTGGTGGTCGTGGGCCTGCTCGCCTACAACGGCCTCGTTCGGGCTCGCAACCGCGTGTCGGAGGCGTGGTCCGGTGTGGACGTGCAGCTGCGCCGTCGCGCGAGCCTCGTGCCCAACCTCGTTGAGACCGTGGCCGGGTACGCGCAGCACGAGCGGGGCACGCTCGAAGAGGTGACCCGCGCGCGCGGCGCGGCCCAGGCGGGTGCGCCAGGAGCCGACGTGGCGGCCTCACAGGACCAGCTCACGCGCGCCCTGGGGCGGCTGCTGGCCGTGTCGGAGCAGTATCCTCAGCTCCGCGCGTCGGAGAACTTCCAGCGGCTGCAGTCGGAGCTCTCCGACATCGAGGACAGGATCGCCTACGCACGGCAGTTCTACAACCGCACCGTCCTCGCCTACAACAACCGCGTCGCGACGTTTCCCTCGGCCGTTCTCGCCACCGCGTTCGGCTTCCGGCCGCGCGAGTACTTCGAGGCCGACGAGGCCGCGCGGCAGGAGATGCTCATCCACATGCGCCCCGCGACGCCAGAGCGCGCGAACACGGTCTGAGGAGCGGCGACGATGAGGGAGCTGGCCGAGCGCGTGCTGGCCCACGACCGGGTTGCCGCCAACCGGCGCAACACGCGCCTCCTGGTCCTGCTGCTGTTCGTCCTCCTGCTGCCCGCGTTGTCGGGTCTCGCCGTCTGGCTGATGCCCCTGATGGAGTTCCCGCTCGTCCTGTACCTCGAGCACGCCGGCTGGGACAGCCTGGAACACGTCCCGCTCGTCACGCTGCTCGCCGTGATGTCGGCGGTGACCGCGGTGCTCGTCGGCCTCGCCGGCGTCGTCCTCACGCTCGTCACCCTCTGGCGGTACGGAGCGCGCATCGTGCTGCATGCGGCCAAGGCGCGGGCGGTGCCGCGCGAGGCCGCCGGCGAGTTGGGGCGGTTGCTCGAGGGGCTCAGTATCGCGGCGGGCGTCGCGACCCCGGCGCTCGCGCTCGTGGACTCCCCCTCGCCCAACGCGTTCAGCGTCGGCCGGGACCCGGCCCACGTCACCGTCGGCGTCACTCACGGCCTGCTCGGGCTGCTCGACCGCCGCGAGCTCGAAGGGGTCCTGGCCCACGAACTCGCGCACGTGGCCAACGAGGACACGCGCATCGAGACGCTGCTCGCCGCCGTCGTGGCCACCGTGACGCTGCCCGTCAGAGTGCCGTGGCGGCTGGTCACCTCCCCGCGCTGGCCGGCGCGGGTCGTGGGCGCGCTCTGGGGGATCGGTGGGCTCCAGGTCCTGCTGGGCACCCTCGTCATGTTCGGGTCGCTCGTCGCCGGGGACCCCGGGCCCTACTGGTTCTCCGAGAGCGACGGGCTGGCGCCGAGCGAGGCGGGCGCGCTGTACTGGCTCGCGATCGTCGGCAGCGCGGCGCCGTTCTACCTGGTCTGCATCACTCCGGCGATTGCCCTGGGCCTCCGCGGTGCCGTGTCACGCGAGCGCGAGCTGCTCGCGGACGCCGAGGCCACGCTGATGACGCGGGATCCCGAGGGCCTCGCCCTGGCACTGGCGAAGATCGGCGCGGCCTCCGGCGCTCTTGGTTCCATCGAGAGCCTCGCCCACCTCTTCGTGGTGGACCCGCGGCCCGGCAGCCTGTGGCACGGGCTCTTTCCGACGCATCCGAGCCTCGAGCGTCGCATCGCGCTGCTCGGCCAGATGGGCAGTGGTCTGAACCCCAACACCGTGGCGACGGCTATGGAGGCCGGGGCGGCGTTCCGCGTGCAGGCGGCAGCAGACGCCGCGGCGGCGATGAGGCGGCGAACCCGGTCGGGCAGAGCCGCCGATGGTGTGGAGGGCACTCCGCCGCCGGCGGGGTCGGCCGTCGAGTCGCAGCCACCGGACCGGACCGGGCAGACGCCGATCTACGAGCATCCCGACGGCTGGTCGCGGGTCGTGGCGTGGCTGCCCCGCGACGCGCCGGTGACATCGCTCCGCGAGGTCAACGGCAACTTCGTCCGGGTGGAGACGCCCGAGGGCCCGGCCGGCTGGGTGGCGCGCAGCGCACCGCTCAGGATCAGCGAGGCGGCACTGACGAGTAGAGACGCCCGTCGGAAGGAGCGTGACGCGTGAAACGGACGATCCTGATGGGTGGCGTCCTGATGGTGATCCTGGGCGCGGTGCTCGCCATCCTGGCCGTGCTCGACGTGATAGACGTGGGAGTGGCGCGGACAGCGGCCAGCCGCTCGCTCGCCGTGGTGGCGATTGCGGTGGCTGCCGTGGCCGCAATCGCCGCGCTGGTGCGCACCGCGGGGAGGCGGTGACGCCCTACGCCCCACGCCTCAGGCCTCACGCCCTTGTCTGCCCCTACGTCTTCGGGCGGCGGGCGCAAGGCAGACAGTGGCGTAAGGCGTAAGGCACAAGGCGTAAGGCGGCTACTGCACCGTCAACTTCTGGCTCCTCGACCTCCCGTTTGCCGTCGCCCTGATCGTGGCGAGCCTCACCACCAGGACGTCCGCCGTGGCGA
>Ga0316622_100004329_pt1 | contig 10408 bp, 8 predicted proteins | sample OWC_Aug_OW2_C1_D_FD_207646 | JGI IMG/M metagenome (GOLD analysis project Ga0316622, IMG submission 207646) | Wetland soil microbial communities from Old Woman Creek delta, Ohio, United States - OWC_Aug_OW2_C1_D5_C | ecosystem: Environmental > Terrestrial > Soil > Wetlands | place: USA: Ohio... | reverse complement strand
AGATGCGCCTGCTGGGCCCGAACTGTATCGGCGTCCTGGATACACACCTGCCTATCGATGCCACGTTTCTACCACCCCCCGGCCCGCTTCCGGGCGATGTAGCTTTCATCTCTCACTCAGGGGCGATCTGCGCCGCGGTGATCGATTGGGCGCGCGGCCAGAGCTTCGGGCTCTCTCGGCTGGTAAGCCTGGGAAATCAGGCAGATGTGAACGAGACCGACGTGCTCCAACCGGTTGCGGCAGATCCATTCACGCGTGTGCTCACCCTGTACCTGGAGGGGGTAAGCGACGGGCGCCGCTTCGTTGAAGAGGCGGGGCGCGTTGCCCGCCAGAAACCCATCATCGCCCTCAAGGTCGGTCGCTATGCCAGCGGGCAACGAGCAGTGGCGTCTCACACCGGGGCGCTGGCTGGCCAGGAGAGCGCCTTCAACGCTGCGTTTCTCCGCGCCGGGGTGATCCGGGCTGATACCAGCGAGGAGATGTTCGATTGGGCGCGGGCCCTTGCCTGGTGCCCTCTCCCGGCTGGTCGCTCGGTGGCTGTACTGACCAACGCTGGCGGGCCCGGCGTGACTGCCGCAGATGCCCTGGAGTCTAATGGCATGCGCCTTGCCGACCTGGCCGCCGATACACAAGCAAGCTTGAGGGCGCTGCTGCCCCCTGCCGCCAGCCTGCAAAATCCGGTGGATATGTTGGCGTCTGCTACACCCGAGCAGTACGCTGAGTGCCTGCGTCTGCTGCTTTCTGACCCTGGCGTAGAGGGTGTGCTGGTCATCCTGCCTCCTCCACCGATGCATACCGCCGGAGCGGTTGCCAAGGCGCTGATCCCGGTGATCCACGGCGCCAGCAAGCCGGTTGTAATCGCTTTGATGGGCGAGCGACTGATCCAGGAAGCCGTGGAACATTTTCGCGCGGCTCGAGTACCTGAATATCGCTTTCCAGAACGCGCCGCTTCTGCCCTGGCAGTCCTGGCCACTCGGGCGGAGTACCTCCAACGCCAGCAGGTAGAGAACCAGCCCTACCAAAATGTAGATCCGGTAGCTGTACGCGCCGCGCTGGAGCCATACTTTGAGGCGCGTCCACAAGATGCGCCAGTCAACCTGCCACAATCGACGGTGAGCCGCATCCTCCACGCTTATGGGATTCCCCTACTACCAGTGGGGTTGGCGACTTCCGCCCAGGAAGCCGCAGAGCTGGCGCAGCGCATCGGTTTCCCGGTGGCGTTAAAGATAGCCTCTCCGGATATCGTGCATAAATCTGATGTTGGGGGTGTCGTCTTGAATCTCAAGGATACTCACCAGGTTTCAGAGGAGTACACCGCCATCGTCCGTCGCGCGGAGGCAGTAAAGCCAGGGGTTAAGATCGTTGGCGTTCACGTGCAGCGCATGTTGCCAGGTGGTCAGGAGGTGATCTTGGGCGTAGTGCAGGACGAGCAATTTGGCCCGTTGGTCATCTTTGGTTCAGGAGGGGTGGAAGTGGAAGGTCTGAAAGACGTGGCCTTCGCGTTGGCTCCCCTCTCCCGCTCCGAAGCGGAATCGATGCTGGAGAGCACCTGGGCAGGTCGAAAACTCAAAGGGTATCGCAATTTACCACCAGCAGATCGAGTCGCTGTGCTGGATGTGCTGCTGCGCTTGGCGCAGCTTGCAGCAGATTTCCCTCAACTTGGAATGTTGGAGATCAACCCGCTGCGCGTCCTTCCCCAGGGGGAAGGTGTGTTTGCTGTGGATGTGCGCGCCGCTTTCCGGTTGGATGGGTTTCCGAAGAGGGTTACTCTATGAGCGAAAAATCTCGTCGAACTCTTGGCGCTGTCTTCGGCGCAGCCATGGGATTGGTCTATGCCCTGGTTGCTCAGTATATTAACACCCTTCTATTGCCAGGGATCCCCGTCTACCAGCCCCCGCCCGGTAGATACACGATCATGTTGCTGACCGTTGTTCTCGGTGGGTTATTGGGCTTGATCGCTGCCTGGCCAGAGGATGCTATCCCTGGTGTGCTTTACAGTTCCCTGGCCGGGATTGGGGTCACTTCAATCTATAGTATGCTTCTCTCCGAGGGTGGAAGTGACCAGGTTTTTGGGATGTTGCTTGTCTTTATTTTTACATTTTTACCCAGGGCGCTCCTGTTTGTCCCGATGTCCGCCATGATACGTTGGGCAGTGGGTGTCTGGCAGGTTGAGCTGCAGACGGTGACTTTTTCGATCAGGAAGCTGGCGCTTAGCCTGGGGCTGGTCCTGCTTCTGTCAGGCATGGTTGGATTGTTTTCCCTGTATCCACGCCAGGGACGGGATGCCCTGCGCACCACAAACGCCCTGATCCAACAGGCGCAGGAATCCACCTCGGCGGATATATTGCCAGAGGAAATAAAGGGGGTATATGGCTTCTCCCAGGCGGGGGTTGGCTCATACACGCTGCGTTTGAGCGATGACCCCGACCGCCTGCCGATAACCAGACCTATTACGGATTACAATGAGGCAGTGTATGCTGTTCTGGTGAGATTCGAGAATGGCTATCGCTTTGCCTGTGTGTACGTTAGATCTGACATCCCCCCCACTTGCAGGGTATATTAGTCTGCCCTGGCCAGCCGCTATTCGGTGTAATATCTCTGGATGAATTCGACCAGTTGAGACATGCCCCTTTCCAGCGGGCGGGTTTCGATGTATTCGTTTGTTGTGTGCGCGCCAGCGCCGCTGGTCAGGCCCAGGCAGATTGCGGGGAGACCGCGGCTGAGGGGCAGGTTGGCGTCCGTAGAACCGATATTGGGATGGGGCTGAATGCCATTAACCTCAAGGCAGTTGATTGCCAGGCGCACCATCGGGTGGGATAGGGGCAACATACCTGCTGGCCGGTGACCGACGATCTCTCCCACCAGCCGAACCGTTGGGCGGTTGGCATCCCGGATCATTGCCTCCACCAGGGAGGAAAGCTCTTGCAGAGCGTCTGCCTGCTCGGAACGCAGGTCCAGCAAGCAGCAGGCCTGTGCGGCGATGGTGTTGACGCTGGTACCGCCTGAGACCACCCCTATGTTCAGAGTCGTGCGCGGTTGCTTGGCTAAGGGGATGGCAATCAGGCGGTTGATCAGCGCGACCAGCTCATGCACCGCGGAAGGCTTACCGTAGTCCACCCAGGAGTGACCGCCAGCGGTTTCGGCAGTGATCTTGTAGCGCTGCACCCCCAGGCCGCGGTGATAGATCTGTCCCAGCGCCATGCCTTCCAGGATCAGATACCCTTTCACCTGCTCTGCAAAGTGCTCCACTACCGCGCGCATTCCAGCCAGGTTACCCAGCCCTTCCTCGCACACATTGGCCACCAGCCACAGGTCGCCAGGTAGGGCTGAAGCAGTGGCCTTTTGCTTGCGTAGCGCCCATACAAGCCCAAGCAGTGCGGCGACTCCCAGAGAGTTATCGCCGATGCCGGGAGCGGCAATCTTTCCCGGGCTGCGGGTTATCGTAAGATCGGTTGCCTCAGGGAAGACGGTATCCAGATGAGCGCAGACAACCAGTGGTGGCGACTTGCCCTTGCCGGGCAAACATCCGTAGACGTTGCCGAGCGAGTCTTGCGTGACGTCCTTTAAATGCTCTGCTTGAAATCGCTTGTAAATGTATGCAGCGCGACGCCCTTCGCCGAAAGTGGGCGCAGGAATCTGTTGGATGGAAATAGCCAGGTCAAGCAGCTCTTCGATCTGTGAGGCATCCAGAGTGTGAGGGATTGACCAATTCATTGCATGTTCACACTTTGCGCACCGATTGTCTTAATGCTTCCAGGCGGGCTTCTGCCAGGCCGGGGAGCGAATCCAGGGCAAAGAAGGGACCGTTACCTTCAACGACCAGCGACGCCGATATATTGCCATGCAGGGCAGCCTGCAGTGGCTCGTAGGTGCGGCGATACCCTGCCAGGAAACCGCCGCAGAAGGCATCGCCTGCGCCATTGGGATCAACCAGGCGGGCAGGATAGGCGGGAATTTCCCAACGCCTGCGCGCGGCTGCCTCATACAGCCACTGCCCGCCTTCACCGCGCTTGATGACAATGACCTCGCACCCGTAAGCTGCCAGGGCTTCTGCCATCTCCCATAGATCATTGCTGCGCCCCTGAAACAGAGAGCGTATTTCTTCTTCGGATGGGTGGAAAGCGGTGAGACCGGTGACCATGGCCGGGAGATCGTCCCAGTAGGTGGGGTTCATGTAGCCGGGAGAAGGATCCAATGTAACCGTGGTGAACTCAGCCTGGCGCAAGACCGCCGGCAGAAGGGTATGAGTCAGGTAATCCAACGGGCAAAGATGTGCCAGGTTGGCCTCGTAGAAGGCTTGTGGGATGTCGGCTTGGCGGATCGAGGTGGGAGAAAGGTTGATGCGGCTGTCCAGAAGGTTTGCCGGGCTGCGGTAGCCAAGTAGCTCCTTTGGGAAGGGCAGTCCAAGCCGGGCGAAGTGGGAAACCGGATCCTCACTGGTATAGGTTGTGCGGCTGGTATAAGCCGTGAAGGAGCGTAGATCGACCGGTTGAGGTAGGATGCGGATGCCGCGTGTATCCAGGCCGCGCTGGGTAAACACTTCCAGCCATTCTGGTGGGTAGTCTTCACCGACGCGCGCTACCACTGCTGGAGGGGGATCTGGCTCCCAGATTGCCACCCCCACTGCGGCATACAGCAGGTTGCCTCCTGGGACGTCCAACAGCACCTGGTCGGCAGGAAGGATGAGATACTCGCGTCGCAACTGGCCAGCGATCAGGAAGCGTGGGGTCTGGGACTCCATGCTTTCATTATACGTCAGGTTAGGGAGTGGTGCTATTTAATGCCGGGATTGGCGAGGTTTGAAAAAATCAGCTTGATTGGCCGGCCTGGGGCATTCACGCAGAAGCCGTTACCGGAGAGGCCAGTGCCAGGAATACGTCTTCCAACGAGGGTTGTACCCTCTCCAGGCGGGCATCCTGGATACCAACCTCCTGCAGGCGAGCCAACAGCGTCTCTGCCGTCACGTCGAAGGGGGTGATGGCGCGCAGGTGGTCGGCAGACAGCCCGGCTCGCAACACACAAGGGCAGTCCTCCAGGGCGTTCAAAGCGGGGAGCAAGGACGGGGCTTCCCCCGCGCCGACGAATACATCCCAGGCCAGGCCGGGCAGGGCGCGCTCCTTCAATGCCGAAGGCGTGTCCAACGCCAGCAACTGGCCGTTGCGCATGATGCCGATCTGGCCACAGTATTCTGCCTCGTCCATATAATGAGTGGTGACCAGCGCGGTGATGCCCTGCGCTACCAGGGTGTAGATCAGATCCCAGAATGTGCGCCGGGCAGTGGGGTCGACTCCGCTGGTGGGCTCGTCCAGGAATAGCAGGCGCGGCTTGTGGACGATCGCCGTCGCCAACGCCAGGCGCTGCCTCCAGCCGGTAGATAGTCCGCTCACCCGCTCCCTTTCAAGCTCCCCCAAACCCACCTGCTCCAGTATCTCTTGCAGATGCGCCCTCTGGCGGACGCCATAAACACCAGCATAGAATGCCAGGTTCTCACCGACGGTCAGGTCGTTGTACAGGCCGAACTTCTGGCACATGTAACCCACTTGCGCCCGGATCTCTTCTGGATTGCGCACGATGTCATAACCGAGCACCTCGGCACTGCCTTCCGACGGGAGCAGCAAGCCAAGCAGCATGCGGATGGTTGTCGTCTTGCCTGACCCATTAGGCCCTAAATACCCTACTACCTCGCCGGCATGGATGGAAAAGGAGACGTGATCCACGGCGGTGAATGTCCCAAAGCGGCGGGTCAGTTGATGGGCGAGGACCACTTCTTCATCCATTGCTGCCCTCCAGCAGGGAGATAAAAACATCTTCCAGCCCCGGAGGGATGGAATGGATTTGCTCCACCTCGCCGCCTGCAGAGGGGATGCGCTGTTCCAGGTTAGCGATCACTTCCTGGCTCATACCCTGGCGGACGCGCAGGTGCAGGCGATCTCCAAACATCTGCACACCTTCCACGCCCGCCTCCGTCTCGCAGATGTAGCGCAAGATATGCCGGGGTTTGCCATGCAATTCCAGGATGCGCCCCTCCAGACGGGAGCGCAACTCATGAGGTGTGCCTTCCAGCATCATCTTCCCTGCGCGCATGAAACCTACCCGATGGCAGCGGGCTGCTTCGTCCATGTAGGGGGTGCTGACCAGAACAGCGACGCCACGTTCGCCATCGCTGGCGACCAGCCGGATGATGAGCTGCCAGAAATCCTGGCGGGTGACCGGGTCGACTCCGGTGGTGGGCTCGTCCAGCAGGAGTATCCTGGGGCGGTGCACCAGTGCGGCAGCCAGGCCCAGCTTTTGCCGCATGCCTCCTGACAGGTGACCAGCCCTGCGATCGGTGAACTCATCCAGACCCACAAAATGCAAGATCTCCATGCAGCGCGGCATCCAGTCAGATTCAGCCAGACCGCGCACCTCAGCAAAAAAGCGGATATTTTCCAGCACCGTAAGCTCTTCGTAGAGCGAGAAGCGCTGTGGCAGGTATCCGATCTGGGCGCGGGCCTGCTCTGTCTGGTGAAGCACATCGAATTCGCCAATGCGGATGGTCGTTGAGCCGGGGTCAGGCGTGAATGCGCCACACAGCAGGCGGATGGTGGTCGTCTTTCCCGCTCCATCCGGTCCCACCAGGCCGTAGATCTCCCCAGCCGATACAGTAAGCTGGAGGTCGTCTACGGCGAGCTTGCTCCGAAAAGATTTTCTCAGGTGTTGAGCTTCGATGAGCGTAACCATTTGGCTTTTAAGGGAGTACTATCCACCTGGCAGCTGTCCACACGCAGTATGATCCGGGCAGCTACTCATTGAACGTCACGTCTGCGGGCATCCCCGGTTTCAGCTTGCCTTCCGGGTTTTTTACAGCCAGTTCTACGGCGAAGACTGTGGTGCGGCGGCCCTCCTCCGTTTGGACGTTGCGCGGGGTGAACTCAGCTTCACTTGCAATGCGCATCACCGTCGCGAGGAAGGTCTCCCCGGGGAATGAATCCACTTCAACCTGGGCTTCCTGGCCTAAACGTATGGCGCCATAGCGATCCTCTGGCACGAAAACCGTTATCGACAGGTCGTCCAGTCTGGCCAGCGCCAGCAAGGGTGCCCCAGGGGCAACAAACTCCCCCGGCTCCACAGAACGGGTGAGCACGATACCATCCATGGGAGCCCGGAGGGTCATTTTTTCGATTTGGGTCTGGATGGTGCTCACGGCTGTCTGAGCGGCATCGATCTGGGTTTGTGCCAGCGCAAGCTGCTCCGGGCTTGGATCAGCCTCCGCCAGGGCCAGCCTGGTCTTTGCGGCTTCCAAACGTGCTTCGGCCAATTGCACGGCATCTGGGTCCGGCGCAGCCATCACCTCCTCATATCGTCGGCGGGCGTCTTCTACTTGAGCGTTGAACAGTTCAGTATTGGCTTCCGCCAGAGCCAGCTCATACTGGTTCGAGGTGCCCACCAGGTTATTGTAGCGGGTGACCAGGGCATCATATTGTTTCTGAGCTTCAGCGACGCGAGACTGGAAGAGCGCTCGATCTACATCGTCCTCTGATTTCTTCTCATAGGGTTTAAAGTCTTTCCTGGCCTCATCCAGGCGGTCTTTAGCCAGCACTACCGCTGCCCAGGCGGCGTCGACGTCCGCCTGATCGGCGTCGGCGTTCATATTGTCCAGGGTCTGAGTGGCGCGGTCCCGCGCTTTATCAGCATTGGCGATTTCGAATAAAGTTTGCGCTGCCACAAGGGCCTGCGTATCGTACAGAGCGTCCAGCGCCTGTTCCGCCGTGACCAGCTCTAGCCGGGCTGCACTGATCGCCGATTGGCGCTGCTCGGGGGTTGGGCCAGCGGCAACCAGGTCATAATTGGCTTTGGCCTGTCCGAGGGTGGCTTCAGCTTGCGCTAATTGGGCTTGAAGCAATGTCTCGTCGAGCTGCACCAGGGCGTCACCGGCCTGCACGGCATCTCCGGCGCGCGCCAGCACCTGCCTAACCTTGCCAGCCAGCTCAGGGGAGATCGTCACCTGCGTGGCTTCGATTGAGCCGGAGGCGCTGAGCTTGCCATTGACTGCATTTGAGCGCTCGGTGCTGAAGAACCAGATTGCGGCTACGCTGATGGCGATAATCAGGAGAATAGGTAGGATTCTGCGTGGATTTGGGTGCATGATTGTCCTCCTTATGAGGGATAAAGCCAGATATCTCCTGGGGCGGGATTCAATCCAACCGTTTGCGGAAGCGCAACGCCGCGATGGTCATAATCATCACGCCAAACACAATCAGCGCCATGATCTCGGTGCGCAGCGCTCCCAGCCCGACCCCTTTCAAAAACAATGAACGGATAATAATCAGATAGTAGCGCAATGGCATTAGGTAGGAAATCCACTGCAACACCTTGGGCATGGCTTCGATGGGGAAGAAAAACCCGGAAAGGAAAAGGCTGGGCAAGAGCAGAAACCAGACGCTGAGCATAGCTTCCTGTTGGGTGTTGGCGATGGTGGAGGCCAGCAGGCCGATGCCCAGGCTGGAGAAGACGAAGATCCCAGAGGTTACCAGAATCAGCGTAAGGTTGCTGCGGATGGGTACCTGGAACCACCAGTGACCGATGATGACCACTTCCAGGGTATTGAAGAATGCTAGGATGACGTAGGGTAGGAGTTTGCCGACCATGAACTCCCAGGAGCGGATTGGGGTGACGATCAACTGCTCGATGGTGCCGCGTTCTCGCTCGCGCACGATGGCTGTGGCGGTCAGGATCGAGGTCAGGGCGAAGAGGATCATGCCAATCAGGCTGGGGACCATGAAGTAAGCGCTGACCAGGTCGGGGTTATACCAGACTTGGGAGCGAATCTCGACCGGCAGCCGCAATTCCGAAGCTTGCCCAAGTCGCTCCTGGCGCTGCTCGATCACCCGGATGCCGTGCTGCTGGCCGATCAGCTGGGCGGCAGAGAGTGCGGTTGAAGCCACGGTCGGGTCGCTGCCGTCCAGCACGAATGCCACCTGGGCGGAGCCGTTGCTCTGTAGCTTTTCACTGTAATCGGGCGGGATGATCAACCCGGCCCTGGCATTGCCGTTGTCGATCAGCGTGCGCAGCTCGTCTTCCGAGTCGACATCGTAGGCGATGCGGAAGTAGTCTGCAGCGCGATAGGCATCCAACAACTTGCGCGTCGCCGGGCCGCGGTCCTGGTCGAAGATCGCCAGGGGCACATTGCGCACATCGTTAGTGGCGGCGTAACCCAGCAGGAAGAGCTGCATCACCGGGATGACCAGCACCAGCACCAGGGTGCGTGGATCGCGCCAGATCTGGATGAACTCCTTGCGGATCAGGGACGTCAGGCGTGTGTTAAACATAGTCACTCCGCTGGGGGTGGGTTTTCTACCAGGATACCGTGCAAGAAGATATCGACGAAATGGTCCAGGGCGTCCTGTTCCATCTCAGGGGGGAGCTGCTTGGATAAGAGAAGCTCCGTCAGGATGTACGAAAAGAACAGGCCGATATAGGCGCGCACCAACACCGGCAATGGGATCGGGCGCAGCTCGCCATCGCTCTGGATAATACGCTGGGCGAACTCCATGATGCGGGGGAAGAAAATGTTAAAGATCTGCGCCAGGTGCTCACCTTTGAACTCCACCAGCTCGATGAAGATCAGGTTGATAAACTCAAGCCGCTCGCCGACGCCCTCGACCATCTGCTTTGCTGCTTCGCGGACGAACTCCTCGATGGTGCTGCCCTGCGCAGTCGACATCAGGGGCAGTACATAATGTAAAGGGTGCATCTCTGTCAGCACCGTGAGGAATATCTGCTCTTTGCTGTCGAAATGGTTGTAGATTCCGCCCAGGGCAATATCGGCTCTCTGGGCGATCTGGCGCATCGAGGTGCCATGGTAGCCGTGCTGCACAAATAGCTGCTGGGCAGCGGTCATGATCTCTGACCGGGTTCGTTCGCCCCGGGTGAGTGTTGCGTTCTCATCCATACATCCCTTCTTTTATGAACGAACGTTCGTTCATATTATAGGGTGGAATCCGGTGCCTGTCAAGTTAATTGCGGTCATAGGTTATTTGTTTTGTCCAGACAGCCGCTTGAGGCCGCCTGCTATAAACACCACCTTTTCAGCCAGAAATCAAAAACCCGGCGGGGATGGTTCCTGCCGGGTTGGGATCTCGACTGCACAGGCTAGCTATAGCTCGTCTGTTTTCGCCGCCATGATGAAATCGTTGGTGTGCAGGCCTTTGATCTTGTGCGTCCACCAGGTCACTGTTACCTTGCCCCACTCGGTGACCAGCATGGGGTGGTGATCCTGCTCCTCTGCCAGCGCGCCCACCTGGTTGGTAAAAGCCAGGGCTTCGGCGAAGTTCTTCACCTTGAAGACGCGCCGTAAGCGTTTGATGCCGCCTTCTTCAACTACCTCCCAATCGGGCACTTGCTGTTGCAGCGGCGCGATCTGCGAGTC
>Ga0316622_100004328_pt1 | contig 10408 bp, 10 predicted proteins | sample OWC_Aug_OW2_C1_D_FD_207646 | JGI IMG/M metagenome (GOLD analysis project Ga0316622, IMG submission 207646) | Wetland soil microbial communities from Old Woman Creek delta, Ohio, United States - OWC_Aug_OW2_C1_D5_C | ecosystem: Environmental > Terrestrial > Soil > Wetlands | place: USA: Ohio... | reverse complement strand
TTCTCGTCCTGGCAGGAGACGACGAGGCCCGAGGGTTTGTGGCTGACCCGGATGGCCGTGTAGTTGCGGTTGACGTTCTGGCCGCCCGGGCCGGACGAGCCGAAGGCCTCGATCTTGAGGTCCTTGGGGTCGAGCTTGAGGTCGATCTCCTCGGCCTCGGGCAGGACGGCCACCGTCGCCGTCGAGGTGTGGATGCGGCCGGAGGCCTCGGTCTTGGGCACGCGCTGGACGCGGTGGACGCCGCTCTCGAACTTGAGCAGGGAGTAGGCGCCCTGGCCGCGGATGTTGCCGATGGCCTCCTTGAGCCCGCCGATCGGCGACACGCTCGTGTCGACGACCTCGAACTTCCAGCCCTTCTTCTCGGCGAACCGGGCGTACATCCGGAAGAGGTCCTGGGCGAACAGGGAGGCCTCGTCCCCGCCCGCCCCGGCCCGGATCTCGAGGATGACGTTCCGTTCGTCGTTGGGGTCCTTGGGCAGGAGCAGGGTCCGGAGCTCGCCGGCCAGGGTCCTCTCGCGCCGGTCGAGCTCCTCGGCCTCGCCCTCGGCCAAGCGCCGGAGCTCGGGCTCGGTCTTGGGGTCGGCCAGGAGGTGGCGGGCCTCGTCGCGGTCCTTGCGGACGCGCTTGAGCTCCTCGTGCTTGCGGACGACGGGCTCGAGCTCGGCCCGTTCCTTGGACAGCTCGCGGATCCTGGCCGGGTTCGAGGCGATCGCGGGATCGGACAGGGAGTTCGTCAGCTGGCGATAGCGGTCCTCGATCGCCCGCAGGTCCTGGTTCATCGAGACGATTTTTTGGTCTTGGCGAGGCTCTTGACGTCCCGGGCGGTCTTGGCGGCCTTGATGTCCTTGGCGTCGCCGTATTTCTTCTTGAACTTCTCGACGCGGCCGGCGCTGTCGATGAACTTCTGCTTGCCGGTGAAGAAGGGATGGCACTGGGAGCAGATCTCGACCCGGATCTCTTTCTTGGTGGAGCGGGTCTTGAACGTGCTGCCGCAGGCGCAGGTCACGACGCATTCCTGGTAGACGGGGTGGACGTCTTTCTTCATCGAACGATCTCCTTGAGCGCGGTATTATAACAGAATCTAGGCGCCGCCGCAAAAGGCCGGGATGTCCCGGGACCGCCGCTCGAACTCGGCCCAATCGACCGAGAAGCCGGCGGGCTTCCGCCCGGCCCGGGCGATGTCCTTGTACGGCCGGGAGTCGAAAAAGTCCTTGAGGGGGCGGGTCAGGGGGTTGAGCTGCTCCTCGGCCGTCCACTCGTAGACCGAGCCGTCCTCCCGCCGGAGGCAGTTGAGATGGACGACCCAGGCCAGCTGCTTGAAGGGCATGTGGCTGAAGGTCCGGCGGATGGCCAGCACCTCGGCCTCCTTGCGCGGGTTCCAGAAATGGAAATAGCGGGAGAACAGCATGGCATTGTGGAAATAGGCCGGGAAGGCCAGCAGGCAGTCCTTGCGGGTCAGCCGCCCCAGGTAGAGGAACAGGTCCATGATCCTGGCCCTCATGCTCAGGCCCGGCCGGGTCTGTCCGGGCAGGGGCGTGAACTGCTCGCCGAACTTCATGAGCGGGTTCTGCAGGGTCAGCCATTCGAAGGCCAGGGCCTTCTGCGGCGGCAGGGCGGGCGGGGCGAGGCCGGGCACGGCCTTGGGGACGAACTCGCACTCCCTGACCTTGACGTCGACGATCAGGCTGTCCGGCCCCGGCTCGCGCAGGAAGATCCGGAGCCGTTGGATGGGATGTTCGGAGGCGTCCATCTCGTAGGCCAGCGGCCAGAGAAAGCGCTTACGGGCCTCCTTGAGGAAGCCCTTCTTGTTGAGGACGGCCAGGACCTCGTTGAGCGAGTAACGGCCGAGGAAGAGCGAACTACCCTTCTTGTCGGCCAGTTCGGTGAAGATCTCGCGCTCGTCGACGAGGGGCGTTTCGGTCCAGAAGGGGGACGCCTTGCCCGCGGTCTTTTTCATGTCCGGCCCGTCTTGTCCTTTCTTCGCGCCGGGCCCATTTTAAGGGAAGGCGGGACGCGGGGCAAGTCCGCTCCGGACGGCACCGGTTCGGCATCGGCCGCGCCGCCGGGCGAGGCGAAGAGCGACAGGACGTCGTCGCCGAGGTCGACCCGGCGCTCGAGCGGGAAGTCGGCGAGGCTCGGCTTGACCTTGTAATAGTGGCGCAGGACGATCAGCCCGCCCGGCTTGAGCACGCCCCTCTTGCGGACGACCTTGAGCGGGTTGCGCTCCTCGAGGAGCCGGTAGGGCGGGTCGAGGAAGATGAGGTCGAAGCGGACGCCCTGCTTGGCCAGGTCGATGACGGCCCGGTTGAACTCGCGGTGCAGGACGACCGACTTGTCCTCGGCGCCGCACTTGTCGACGTTGGCCCGGATGACCTTGACCGCGGGATAGAACTCGTCGACGAAGACGCAGCGATCGGCGCCCCGGCTGAGGGCCTCGAGCCCGATCGAGCCCGTGCCGGAGAACCCGTCCAGGCAGACGCTCCCCTTGAGCCGGTCGCGGATGACGCTGAACAGGGCGCCCTTGACCTTGTCCTGCATGGGGCGCACGGACGGGCTGGGCACGAGCTTCAGCCGGCGGCCCTTGTAGATGCCGCTGATGACCCGGATCATGTCCCCTCTCCCCTTCCCCGTCCCGGCCTAGTAGTGGACGACGACCTGCCCGGGCCGGGTCGACAGCCGGACGACGCCGGCCGGCAGCTCGTACCAATCCTCGAGGCTCGTCGGCTCGACGCCCTGCAGGCGCGAGACGACGCCGATGATCATGTCGACGAAAGCCGGCGCCAGCGGTTGGGCGCCGAGGAAGAGCTTGTCCATGCGGATCCGGATCATGCCGTCGCGCGACTCGAACCGGGCCGCGAGCAGCAGGTCCTGGCGCTGGGGCAGGAGCCCGGCCGCCTGCTTGCTGCCGAGGTCGATGGCGATCCGGCCCTCGACGCGGTCGTCGGCCAGCAGCTTGAACTCGGCGGCCTTGACATAGGGCTCCCGCTCGTCCTCCAGCCGGCAGGCGACGTAGGCGTTGAACTCGGCCTCGCTGAAGGTCCGGCTCCGCGAGCCCGGCTCGGGCGGCGGCTCGGAGCCGCGGGCGGGCGCGGGCCGGCCACGCTCCGCCTTGATGCCCGCCAACGCCTCGAAGATCCCGGCCGCCTTGGCCCGGACCTCGGGGCCGACCTGCCCGCCGTCGCCCGGCGGGGCGGGCGCCGCGGCGGCCAGCCCGGCCAATAACGCGAGCAGGGCCGCCGTCCGCATCTTTCTCATCAAGACGATTCCTTCCTCGCCTCCATGTTAGCAGAAGACGCCCCTTAGAGGAACAGGCGTGGAGGGAGGACGCCGGACGGGCGCCCCGGTCAGAAGTGCGACAGAGTCCCGTCCCGCTTGGCTCTGCGCAGGGCCAGGCGGAAAACCAGCAGGCTGGACGGAAGGAGGACGGCGGCGAAGACGGTCAGGGCCGCGACGTCGGGCAGGACCTCGGGCCAGGCGGCCGAGGCCAGCAGGCTCTTCCTCATGCCGTTCAGGGCGTAGGTCACCGGCAGGATATGGGAGATCCAGCGCAGCCAGGCCGGCAGGAGGGAGACCGGGAAGACCACCCCTCCGAACAGCCCCGAGACCGTCCCGAAGATCCAGGCGAAGGGGTTGCCGGTCTTGTAGACCAGGATAAAACTGGCCGACAGGATGCCGACGCTGAGGAAGCACAGGACCGTCAGCGCGCCCACGGCCAGGAGCCCGGGCACGTTGATCCGGCCCAGGCTCAAGCCGAAGAACAGGAGGGCGACGGCCAAGTGGAGGACCGTCCGCAGGGACTGGAAGAGGAGCGAGTAGAGCGACGAGCCGAACAGGACCGTCGGCATGGAGGCCGGCGTGACCAGGAGCGCCTCGAGCGTCCCCGAGACCTGGGCGCCGCGGACGACCGACGGAAGGCCCCCCTGGAACATCCCCAGGAGGCTGGAGAAGGCGATACCCACGACGGCGAAGGAGAAATAATCGCCGCCGAAGGCCTCGAGCGCCGGCGCGCCCCGAGGCACCAGCTTGGCCACGAAGTAGAGAGTGGCCGACGACAGGAAGATGCCGGCCAGCGACGAGACGAACGAGAACTTGTAGGTCAGCGCCTCGCGGAGGTCGCGGCGGACGAAGGCGGCCAGCTGGCCCGCGGCCCGGCCCGCCGCCTTCATGGCGTCGTCTCCGTCCCATCGACCGCCCGATCATAGGCCAGACGCAGGGCGGCCGGCCCGTCGCCGGCCAGGGAGGACGCGGCGGTCCGGCAGCGGACCCGGCCCCGGGTGATGATGGCCACTTCGTGGGCGTAGGACGCGGCCTCGGACAGGTCGTGCGTGGCCCAGAAGACCGTCTTCCCGCCGGCCTCGACGAGGTCGCGGCGCAGGAAGTTGCGGACGCGGTCCGCGGCCCGGGGGTCGAGGGACCGGGTCGGTTCGTCGACGAGCAGGACGCCCGCGTCGGCGAGCAGGGCCCGGGCGAAGGCCAGCATCTGGCGCATGCCGGTCGAATAGGCGTTGAAGCGCGTGTCGGCGGCGGCCTCGAGCCCGGTCAGCCGCAGGACCTCGTCGACGCGCCCCGCGCCGGCCGCGCCCCTGAGGCCGTGCAAGGCGCCGAAGAACTCGAGGTTCTGGCGTCCGGTCAGCCTCCAGTAGAAGCCGCGCTCATCGGCGAGGGCGTAGCCGATGGCCCGCTTGACCAGGACCGGCTCGCGTTCGACGTCGTGGCCATCGACGGCCGCCCGGCCGCCGTCGGGCAGGACGAGCGTGGAGAGGACCTTGATCAAGGTCGTCTTCCCGGCCCCGTTCGGCCCGAGCAGGCAGAAGACCCGGCCGGGCTCGACGACGAGGTCGAGGCCGTCCAAGGCCGTCGTCGTCCGCCTGTCGAACGGCCTCAGGACGAGGTCCTTGAAGCCGCGGAAGACGGGATACCTCTTGACCAGGTTCTCGGCGAGGATGGCTGGGATCGCGTTCATGGCCGTTCGATCAGCCGCCGGACCGCCGTGACGGCCGGCCGCAGGAGCCTTTCGGCGTAGCGCCCCAACAGGCGCGGGGAGCCGGCCGGAACGCCGCTCGACGCGGCCAGCCAGGTCCGGGGCGGGAAGAAGATCGTCTTCAGGGTCCGGGCGGCCAGCGAGGGACTGCGCCGTTCCCAGAGCGAAAAGAGCGAGGGCATGTAGTAGGGCCAAGCCGGGGAGCCGTAACGGGCGGCCGCGGCCCCCCCGGACCACAGCAGGCGGAGACAGGCCCGCTCGAACGGCCCCGGGCGGAGCGCCGCCAGGGCCTCGGCCGGCACCGCGCCGGGCCAGAGGCTGTCGGCGAGATAGAGACCGTGATGCACCGGCCCAAGGATCCTCTCCGTCCGGCAGAGGCGAACGACACCGCCCCAATCGAGGCCCGGACGGGCGGCGAACTCGGCCAGGTCGGCCAGCCAGATGAGCCGCGAGTAGGAATGCTGCTGGGCGTGGACGGCGAGATAGCACAGCTCATGCTCGGCCGGCAGGACCATGGCCTCGGTCCCGCGGACTCGGAGGCGGCAGGTCGCTGGCCAGGGGTCGGTCCCGGGATCGCCGCCGAAGTGCAGTCCGAGCGGACCGAAGTGGAATTCGAGATAGAGGGAGCCGCGCCGGAAATAGGGCGAGTAGGTCCAGTCGAGGGCCGCGGCCGACGGGCCCCGTTCCGTCCCGCCCGCCGCCTCGACGAACCCGAGGCCGGCCAGGATCTCCTTCACGGCCGGCCAGTCGGCGGGGTGGACGATGAAATCGACGTCCCAGAACGGGCGAAGGGCGAGGTCGGGGTAGATGTCGAGGGCCAGCCGGCCGCCCTTGGTCAAGGCGGCCCGGAGCCCGGCCCTCCTGACCCGGTCGAGGAAGAGCTCGAGGTCCCTGTAGACCTGGGTGTTGCGGGCCAGGTTCCTCAGGAAGGCGAAGCGGAGGGACTCGAGGACGCCGGCCGGGACGGCCCCGGGGTCGTCCCTGAGGTTCCAGTAAAGGAGAGGCAGGATGCCTTCGCGGTCGGCCCGGCCGAGCGCCCCGGGCCAGTCCCGGACCGAGGCGGCCAGGCGCAGCGCCTCGGACTTCTCGCCGGGGCCCTGCCCCGGGCGGGAGCAGAGCACGAATAGCCGGGAGAGCCTGTGTTCGTTCAAGGAGGTCCTCGCCGAGGGGACGCCCTCGGCGGACAGGGTCCGGGTCCGGAACGCCGAGTTAGCGGATGACCCGGTATTCCGAGATGTTCTCTTCGTAGAAAGCGGACAGAGGGACGGCCCCGGCGACGATGGCCGCGATGCCGAGCGGCGCCAGGAAGAAGGGCGGCACGCCCCGCTTGCAGACGATGTAGACGAAGTCGCCGGCCTCGCAGGGCTTGTTCGCCCTGAACAAGGCCGTCTGGCCCGAGAGGACGCGCTTGGCCTTGGCCCCGTAGGCCTTCAGGTCGCGCATATCCTGGTAGAAGTCCGTGACCTGGCCTTTGACATGGATGCGGTCATCGGTCAGGATGAGCCCGATCTCCACCAGGACCTCGACCTCCCTGGACTGGGGCGCGTACTTGACCACCTTGCCGATGTAGGCCTCGCCCTTGTCACGCTGTTCCTTGATGACGGCGGCCGCGGCCGAAGCGGCGGCGGCGTCGAAGCTGTCGAGCGAGACGGTGATCTTGGAAGTCTTCCCGGCCGTCACCCCGAAGAAGTCCTGCGAGTTGTAGCTGCCGCTCCCGGACTTCACCCCCAAGGCGTAGATCCCGGCCCCGAGGTCCCGGACCTTGAAGACGCCCAGGGCGTCGGACTTCGGGCTCTCCGTGATCAGGCCGGAGGTCAGGTTCTTGACCACGACGACCGCTCCCGCGACGGGAGTCGCGCCGTCCTGCCCGTAGATGAAACCGACCAGGTTCCCCAGGCCGGCCTCCTGGGCCGTCAAGACCGAGGGGAACAGGGCGGAGATCAGCACAAGGGCCGATCCCCATGAAAGAAAGACCTTGGCACCTCGCCTCATGGGCTTCCTCCTTGGCACCTCATATGATAGGCGTCTTGTTCAGGACTTGTCAAGCGCCATAAACGTTTCATTCCGTTCTAGATGCGGCCGCCTCCTGGGACAAGCCGGTCAGAACGACAGGGCCGCCGACCGCCGCGACCTCGAGCCCGTTCTCACCCGTCCGGGGCGAGACCGAGAACGCGGCCGTCCCGGCGTCGGAAGGGCCCTCCCAAACCACGCGCCCGTTGAAGTGAACGGCGACAAGGGCGGGCCCCACGCCCGCCCCGGGAGCGAGCGCGACACGGACGGTCCGCGGGCTTCCATCCGTGACCAGGGCGTATCGGAAGGTCTCCCCTTTGGCCACCAGGCGGCCGCCGAGGTCGACCGCGGCGGGCGTCACCAGCCCCGCGACCGCCCGGCGGGCCTCGGCCGCGCCGGCCTCGTCGTTCAGCCGGCTCAGGCATTTCTCGATGCCCAGGAGGATGTCCAGGTCGCCGGGCCCGACGTCCCGGGCCAGGCGGAAAAACCGCTCGGCTTCGTAGACGTAGTCGAGCTTGAGGTTGGCCTCGGCGATGAGGCCGAGGACGCGGACATAGCTCGGCCGGCCGGCGGCCGAGATGACGAGAGAGCTCGAAGCGAGGACGTCGCCGACCCTGGCGAGATCACGATAGCGGTTCAAGCGGAAGTCGAGGGTCATCCGGAAGGCCAGAGTTTGGAGGTCGTTCACCGGGGTGGCCGCCGTCGGGCCCTCTCCGAGGAGCCCGCGCTCTTTGAGGAAGCCTTCGAACTCCCCGATGGCGGTGAATTCATCCTCGACGGCCAGATAGGCGGCGATGGCGCCGTCCGGGTCGGCCAGCGAACGCGTCGCCTCGATGCGGTTCATGGCCAGCAGGCGCCGGACCTCTTTAAGGACGTCGAGGTAGTCGGCCGGGTCGATCAGCTGCCGTCCGGCCAGGCTTTGGTAGAACCGGATCGTCTCGAGCGACTTGAGGGAGGCGGACAGATGGGCCTCGGCCTCGGCGGACCGGAAATAATCCGTGTCCTTGCGGGCCTGGTCGAGCTCCTGCTTGGCCAGCCTGAAGTCGAGCTCCTCGGCCCTGGCCAGGGCCGCCTGCCTGGTCTCGAGGGCCAACGATTTCTCGCCCAGGAAACGGGCGTAGGCGCGGAACAGGCCGGGGTCTTCGGGCAGGATCCGGTCGATGAGGCCGTAGTCCCGGCTGTGGAGGTTCCAGGTCTCGAGGATGGCCGTCAGCCTGGCTTCGTCCTTGCCGGCCAGGGAGCGCCGCAGGATGTCGAGGGCGAAGTCCGTCTCTCCCGCCTCGAGCGACTCCCAGCGCGACAGGAGGACCCGGCCGACCTCGAAGTAGAGCTGGCTGTTGTGACCGGTCAGGGCGGCGGCCTTCCTGTATTCCTCGAAATACGGAAGGGGCGCGGGCAGGGACAGGTAATCCAGGTAGAGGAGGGTCTGGGCCAGATGGAAATGGACCCCCGGAGCGCCGGGGTCGAGCCGCAGGGAGCGCATGAACGAATCGACGGACTTGGCCAAGAGGGTGTCGCGCGCGGCCGGGTCGGCCAAGGCTTCGGCCCCTTGTTCGAAATAGGCCTTGCCGAGCTCGAAGTGGGCCTGGGGGTTCCAGGGGAAGACGGCGTTGGCCCGGCTGAGGGACCGGGCCCTCCGTCCGGGGTCGGCGCCGGGAACCGAAGCCTTCGCGGCCAGGACGGCGTTCCAGGCGACGGCGGTCTCGAGGACGGCGAGGATGGCCAGGAGAACGAGGAGGACGGATCTTCGCTTCAAGATGGACCTTACCTTTTGCGGTAATAGGCCATGACCAGGGTCAGGCAGAGGACGACGGTGAACAGGACCATGTTGGCCGGGATGCGGAGGTTGAAATCGGTGACGGCGTGGAGGCCGATCCCGGCCAGGGAGACGATGCCGCCGAGGGCCAGCCCCCGGGCCTCCGTGTTCCGCCGCTTCCTCCAGGCCAGGAAGGCCCGGACGGCGATATAGAGGACGATGCCGAAGAGCAGGAGGGCGCCGACGACGCCGAGCTCGGACAAGTATTCGAGATAGTCGTTGTGGGCGTGGACGAGCCTCATCTCCGTCCCGCCCCGCTTCTCGTAGGCGCTGTAGACCGAAGCGAAGGTGCCCAGGCCGGTCCCGAAGAGCGGGAAATCGGCCACGATGCCGGCCGTGTTGGACCAGTAGAGGGGACGGTCCTCGTGGAGGAGGTCGTCGAGCGCGAAGCGCTGGATGGTCGAGCCGACGCCGATCCAGACCGCCAGGGCCGTGACGGCCAGGACGACGGCCCGGACGGACTTGCCGGCCCAAGGCTGGCGGAAGCCGACGCGGCTGTAGTCCAGGACCGACAGGCCGAGGAAGAGGAAAACGGCGAAGACGAGAACGACCAGGCCGGAGCGCGAGTTCGAGAGGACGACGCCCAGGGCCATGACCACGGCCGCGGCCAGGAGGAGGACGTTGACCAGGATGCCCTTGGAGGTCCAGAGCTGGAACTTCTCCCGGAAACCCTTGAGCCCGAAGGTCAGCAGGTTCATCCGGGCGATGACCAGGCCGACGGCCAGCGGGATGATCATCTCCAGATAGCCCGACAGATGGCTCCGGTTGACGAAGGTTCCGGTCACCGACCCGGGGCTGAACAGTTTCTTATAGAAAAGGATGCGCGGTTCGTCCCGGGTCAGCTCGAAGAGGCCGTAGAGCGCCTGGAAGACGCCCGAACAGGCCAGGACGACGATCAGGGTCCGGATCTCGCGGCCATGGCCGACCGTCTTGAGGACCAGGAAGCCGAGGAGGAAGCAGGTCAGGAGCAGGAGGCCGTCCCGGAGCGTCGACGACGGGGCGATCGACAGGCTCATGAGCTTCATCCGGCCGAAGTGGGGCGAATAGAGCTTCTGGAACTCATAGGTCGCCGGCGAGACGAGCCGGACCAGGGCGGCCGGGAGAGGCACGACCTGCAGGGCGATGTATCCGAAGAGGCCGGCCGAGAGGAGCTTCAAGGGGCGGAGGACGGCCGCGAGGTGGGGATTGATCGCCGGTTTTTCGTCGAGGAGGAGGTAGGCGGCGGCCAGCGCGGCCACGGCCAGCTCGATGACCAGCACCGGCCAGGCCTCGACCGAGGCCGCCGGCAGGGGGCTCCAGAGGAGCAGGGCCGGGAGCCCGTACTTGAGGACCTTCTTCTTCACGGCCGGCGCTCCCCTTCGGCCTTGGCCGTCTCGTTCGTCTCGTACTCGTATTGATAGTAATGATAGAAGGGCGTCCCGATCCCCTGGCGCCCGATCTTGACCTCGTTGAAGACGACGCCGACGATGTCGGCCTTGGACTTGCGGATCTCCTCGACGGCCCGGACGAGGGGCCGGCGGGTCGTCTTGCCGGCCCGGACGACGAAGACGGTCGAGTCGGCCAGCGAGCTCACGATGACCGGGTCGATGACCGCCAGGACG
>Ga0316622_100004327_pt1 | contig 10408 bp, 11 predicted proteins | sample OWC_Aug_OW2_C1_D_FD_207646 | JGI IMG/M metagenome (GOLD analysis project Ga0316622, IMG submission 207646) | Wetland soil microbial communities from Old Woman Creek delta, Ohio, United States - OWC_Aug_OW2_C1_D5_C | ecosystem: Environmental > Terrestrial > Soil > Wetlands | place: USA: Ohio... | reverse complement strand
TAGGCAAGCATCGTCTTGCCCGTGCCCGGCTCGCCCTTCAGCAAAAGGGGCATCTCGAGGGCGATGGAGATGTTCACGATCTTGGCCAGTTCCTCGTCGAGGACGTATTTCGCGGCGCCGCGGAAGGAGTTGTTTTTCTTTTCCTGTTCTTTCATCTTTCGCTCCGTTGCAGATTCTCGCGCAGTGTCAATGCAAACCCCCGGAAAGCGATCCCGGGGGTGATTCAATCTACTTCAAAATCCGAAAAAGTTCCACAGCAAACAACGGGGCTTCATTTACACTACGAGAGATCGAACCCTTCCTCTTCCAGCTTTTTCTTGACCGATGAGAGTTCCTTGTGTCCCTCGATAGCCGCCTGGATCTCCTTCTCCCCCCTGAGATCTCCCAGGAGGATCGCCCCGGCAATGGCATTGTTCTCGATGACGAGCTTTCGGTAGACGCACTTCTCTTCATCAGACCTGACGACGCACTCGTCGTCGCCCTCGGCGTCGATGTCCCCCATGGAGACGAGGTCGATGCCCGCGACCTTCAGCCGGTGCGACTGCATTGTCCCTCCGTAGAGGGTCTCCCTGCCCGCCATGTTGGCCCCGGCGGCGCGGCCCTGGGCCATGGCGGCAGGCCAGATCCCGTAGTAGACGCCCCGATGCTCGACCAGGTCCCCGGCAGCATAGATATCGTCGAGGCTCGTCCGGAGCCTGTCGTCGACCTGCACGGCCTTCCCGATCTCGAGACCGAGCTGCCGCGCCAGGGTAAGGTCGGGTGCAGCCCCCGCCGAGAGGAGAACCATGTCCGTCTCCAGGGCTGTTCCGTCCTCGAGGCGAACGGCGAGCCGCCCGTTCAGGCGTGCGATCTCGCGGGGCGTGACCCCGAGGTAGAACGTAAAACCCATTTCCTCCAGGCGTCTCTGAAGGAAAACGGCGCCGGGTGGATCCATCTGTTTAGGCAGCAGCCGCTTGTTGCGCCCCACGACGGCCACCTGCAAACCGCGCTTGCGAAGCCCGTTGCCCGCCTCGATCCCGAGGATTCCCCCGCCGATGACAACGAGGGACTTTGCTGTCGCAGCCCTCTTCAGCATGGCGTCTGCATCGGCGACGGTGTGGAGGGTGAAAACCCCCTCTACCTCCTTTCCCTTGACGTCCGGGACGACTGCATGGCTTCCCGTGGCAAGCAGAAGGCGATCGTAAGGATAGGTCCGGCCGTCGGCCGTTGAAACGGTCTTTTCGGCCGGGCGGACGGTCGTAATTGCCGTGGACAGATGGATTTGGATGGCATTTTTCTCATACCAGGCGGCGTCGTGGAGGGTGAATTTGCGGATTTCTTTTTCGCCGGCCAGATATTCGGGCAGCGCCGGTCGGTAATAGTAGAGGTGACTCTCTTTTGTGAACATGTGGATTTCAGAGGCCGGTTCAAGCTTCCGGATCACCTCCGCCGCGGCGTTTCCCGCCACTCCGTTTCCCACGACGACATAACGGATCATGTCTCTTTTCCCTTTTGTTGTATGCACTTGCAGATTTCTTATTACTGTACACTTCATGATAAAGACCGTCAAGCTTCAAGGCATTGTCATTTTTGGTTTGAATTTGTTGTTTTTTGTTGTCTTTTGTCGTTCAGTTTACTATGATTCCTGCCTCGGAGGTTGACATGTCGGAAGAGATGATGAACACGAAAGGGGTGGCCGCCCATCTCGGGATCAACGAGAAGCAGGTCTACGCCCTGATCAAGGCGGGACGAATCCCGGGGACTCGCGTCACGGGGAAGTGGGTCTTCCCGAAGAAGCTCATCGACGAATGGATCGAGGAAAATGCCCGGGGAGGATTGCACCAGGCAAGGGAGCGCAGCCGGTCGATGGAGGGGGCACTGCTGGCATCCGGAAGCAATGACCCCGTCCTGGATTTTCTGCTCACCGGAATGAGGCACTCCCACCCCGATTTCTACTACTTCTGCGCCAACACGGGAAGCACCGAGGGACTCAAGGCGCTCGGCGGCGGGTACACTGATATCGCCTGGACCCATCTCTTCGACCCGGAGAGCGGCCGTTATAACGTGCCTTTCCTTCCGAAGTACCTTCCCGACATGAAAGCCGTGCTTGTGCACCTCTTTCGCAGGGAGATCGGCATCGTCGCGGCACCCGGCAACCCCCGGGGAATCGCCGGCATCGAGGACATCGCCGGGGAAAAGGTCCGTTTCGTCAACCGCCAGGAAGGTTCGGGCACGAGAGTCCTCCTGGATTACCATCTTAAAAACTCCGGCATCCCGGCCGAAGCAATCAAAGGTTACGACAGGGAGGTCTACACCCATGTGGAGGTAGGGCTGTCGATTCTCTCGGGAGAGGCCGACGCGGGGATCGCCACGGTAGCCGTCTCGAGGCTCATGGGACTTCACTTCATTGCCGTGACGCAGGAAAATTTCGATATGGTCCTGGGTCAATCGACCTACTTCAACAGAGGCGTCCAGGCCCTCATGGAAGTTTTAAAGTCTCCCGGTTTCCGGGAGCGTTTTGAGCATCTCGGCGGCTACGGCTTCGAGGACTCGGGAAAGATCCTTTATTCGAACATCTGAAGGAGGAGACGATGAAAAAAAGACTGCTCTTGGTGCTTTTGAGTTTTCTGCTCCTCGTCCCCGGTCTTTGCTGGGCGCAGAAGGGCGGCTTTGTCTTCATGGCCAGCACGATAGGCCCCATCGACTCGGGGATCGTGGGGGCCCTGGAGGATCAATTTGAAAAAGACACCGGCATTCGGGTCCGCCACGTCGGCGCAGGCACCGGCGCCGCCCTGAAGATAGGCGAGAAGGGAAATGTCGATCTCGTCATGGCCCACGCCAAAGCACTGGAGGAGAAATTCATCGCCGAGGGCTACGGAACCGAACGGATCCCCCTGATGTACAACGACTTCGTGATCCTGGGTCCTGCGTCCGACCCCGCCGGGATCAAGGGGATAAAAACGGGCGCAGAGGCCCTGAAGGCGATCGCCGCGAAGCAGGCCCTCTTCATCACCCGCGGTGACAAGTCGGGAACCCACGTGGCCGAGATGGACATCTGGGCAAAGGCCGGTGTCAAGCCCGCCGGCCCCTGGTACGTCACCTACGAAAAGGGAACCCTTGGGAACGCGCCGACCACCCGCTATGCCGACGAGAAGGGCGCTTACGTCTTCATGGACCGGGCAACCTTCCTGGCACTCAAGAAGGAGATCAAGCTCGTCATCCTTGTCGAGAAGGACGAGGCCCTGCTCAACAACATCTCCCTCATCCCCGTGAACCCGAAGAAGTTCCCCCGCGTGAACCACGCCGACGCGATGACGTTCGTGAAGTGGCTCACCGACCCCGCGAAGGGGCAGAAGCTCATCGCGGATTTCGGCAAAGACAAATACGGCGCCCCCCTCTTCTTTTCCAACTCGAGGGAATGGCAGGCCGCGCAGAAGAAAACGAAGTGAGGAAGCGCGGAACAGCGGAAGAGCGGAAAGAGATTTGAAAATAATGCAAAAGGAGTGACGATATGAAACGAAAATTGGCCTCAATGATCCTGTTTGCGATGTTGGCTTCCCTGTTTGTCTTTCCACCAGCGGCGGCGGCCCAGCCGGCGCAGAAGAACGTCATCCTGGCCACGACGACAAGCACCCAGGACTCGGGGCTCCTCGACGTCCTGATCCCCCTGTTCGAGAAGAAGACGGGCTATTTCATGAAGACCATCGCCGTGGGTTCCGGGCAGGCCATGGCCATGGGAGCAAAGGGCGAGGCCGACGTCCTGCTCGTCCATTCCCAGACTGCAGAAAAGAAGTTCATGGCTGACGGCAACGGAGTCGAGCGCAGGCTCGTCATGCACAACGACTACATCATCCTGGGCCCGCCTGCCGACCCGGCAAAAATCAAGGGCATGAAAAAAGCCTCGGAGGCCTTCAAGAAGATCGCCGCCTCGGGGAGCGTCTTCACGTCCCGCGGCGACAACTCGGGGACCCACGCCAAGGAGAAGGACATCTGGAAGGCAGCCGGTGTGAAATACGAAGGCGAGAAGTGGTACCAGCAGACGGGGCTAGGCATGGGTCAGACGCTGGCCGTGGCGGCCGAGAAAAAAACTTACGTCCTCGCCGACCGCGGGACCTACCTGGCCCTGAAGAAGGGTCTGGGCCTCGATATCCTCGTCGAGGGCGACGGGATCCTGCTCAACATCTACCACGTCATCGAGGTGAACCCCAAGAAGTGGCCCAAGGTAAACTTCGCCGGCGGCAAGGCCTTCGCCGATTTCATGGTCTCCAAGGAAACGCAGGCCATTATCAAGACCTTCGGCATCGAGAAATTCGGCTCGCCGCTCTTCTTCCCCGATGCCGGCAAGAAAGAGGAGGCCCTGGGGCTCTAAATGGACATCATCCTTGAAGGCATCCGTCAGGCCTTCATCCTGCTCGTCACCTTCGACCCCGAGGTCCTGGGGATCACCTGGTTTTCCCTGAAGGTCTCGGGTACGGCGACATTCATCAGCCTGTTTTTCGGGATGTCCGTGGGGACCGTAGTCGCCCTCACGCAGTTCCCCGGGCGCAGGTTCGTGGTGAGCCTCATCAACACGGGGATGGCCCTGCCGCCCGTGGTGGTGGGGCTCTTCGTCACGATCTTCCTGTGGCGAAACGGGCCGCTGGGCTTCCTGGAGATCCTCTACACGCCGGCGGCCATGATCCTCGCCCAGGCGATCATCGCGACCCCCATCGTGACGGGGATCTCGCTTGCGTCGATGCAGCAGCTGCCCAAGAAGCTGAGGCTGCAGATCCTCGCCCTGGGAGCCACGCGGCTGCAGATGGTCCGGATCCTCATCCGCGAGGCGCGGCTCCCGCTGCTGGCGGCCGTCATGGCAGGATTTGGCGGCGTCATCTCCGAGGTCGGCGCCTCCATCATGGTGGGCGGAAACATCAAGGGGTACACGCGCGTCCTCACGACGGCGACGGTCATGGAGACAAGCCGGGGCAACTTCGACATCGCCATCGCCCTGGGCATCATCCTGCTGCTGTTTGCCTACGCCATCAACCTCGTCCTCACCTATGTTCAGCAGAGGGAGAGGCCGCGATGACAAAGATCCTCGAAGCGAAAAACCTGAAAGTGATCCGCGGGGGAAGCCTGCTGGTCGATGTCCCCGGCATGGGGATCTTCGAGGGGGAGACCCTCTCGCTCATCGGGCCAAACGGCGCAGGGAAGACGACACTCCTGCAGGCCCTGTCCTACCTGATGAAACCCTCGGCGGGGCAGATCCTGTTTAGGGGACAGGCGGTGGGTGCAGAGCAGCGCATATTGGAATACCGGCGCAGGCTAGCCATGGTCTTCCAGGAGCCGCTGCTTTTCGACACGACGGTCTTCGGCAACGTCGTATCAGGACTCAAGATCCGCGGCATCGGGGCCTCGGAGGGCCGGCGCATCGTGGAGTCCCAGTTAGAGCGCTTTGGCATCGCCCACCTGTGCGACCGATCCGCGAAGACACTGTCCGGCGGGGAGGCTCAACGGGTGAGCCTTGCCCGGGCCTTTGCCATCTCGCCGGAAATCCTCTTTCTCGACGAACCCTTCGCAGCGCTCGACCCGCCGACGCGCGAGTCGATTGTATCGGATCTGGAAAAGGTCCTCGCCGAGACGAAGACGACCACGATCATGGCCACACACGACCGAAACGAGGCCCTGCGCCTCTCGGACCGCATCGCCATCATGGAAGGGGGTCGGATCGCCCAGATCGACAGGCCTGCCATCATCATGAACCGGCCCGTCGACGAGTTTGTCGCCTCCTTCGTGGGAACCGAGACGATCCTGGAGGGGGAAGTCCGGGGCGTGAACGAGACGGCATTGATGGTCCGGGTGAACGGATCCGAGATCGAAGTCGTGGGCAAAGGGAAACCCGGCGAACGGGTGGTTCTCTTCATACGCCCTGAAAACGTCACACTCTCCATCCCGGACGGGAACGTGAAAACCAGCGCCAGAAATGTTTTCCGCGGGCGTATCGGCAGGATCGTCCCGCTGGGGCTTTTCCACCGGGTGGAAATCGCCTGCGGGTTTCCCCTGGTGGCCTACGTGACGACGCACGCCCTGGAGGACCTGGCACTGCGGGAAGGTACGGAGGTGACGGCTTCCGTCAAGGCCACGGCCATCCATGTCATCCGGAAAAGCGGCTTGTAAGCAAACGCGTTAATTCACTTTTGGAGGTTATCAGTAAAACCATGAAAACGTATATCGGCTTTGACGACACGGACAACCTGGATGCCGACGTCGGCACGGGCAAACTGGCCCGCCGGTTCGACGCCCTTCTTCCGGAGGGCTGCCGTCTCCGGGGCGTCGTGCGGCAGCAGCTTCTCGTCGATGACCGGATCCCCTACACCTCGCACAACAGCTCCGCCTGCCTCATCGTGGAAGTTCCCGACATCGCCCTCCTGGAAACGCTCAGGGAGAGGGCTATCCGCCACATCGAAAAAGAGTCCCTGACGGGAAGCGACCCGGGTCTGTGCATTGCCTGGGGTGACAACGGGGTCTTCGAGCCTCTCATGGAATTCGGCCGCGGCTGCACGGAGAGGGTGGTCACCCAGGCAGAGGCCCTGAAGGCAGCCAAAGGATTCCACCTCTCCGGCCATGGCGGAACCAACGACGGCATCATCGGGGCGGCGGCCGCCGTGGGGCTCACGGCATCAGGGTGGAGCGGGCGATTTATCGAGTTTGCCCGCCTGAGGGATTTCCCGGACACCGTCACCGTCGGCGAACTGGAAGGGCGTGGCATTTTCGTCGTCTCCATGGACCGCGACGCCGTCTCCCCGTGCACGGGAGACCGGGTGGACACGAAGGGATGGCTGCGGCCGCGCCTCCTGGGCCACAGGGCGGTCGTTCCCGTCCTACCTTCCGGCAATGGTTTGTGGTACACTCTCTGGGAAAAGCGAAGCAAGAAGTCCCACGGGAGGTAACGATCATGCCAGGAAAAATTTTCTACCGTGAACGCGGAAAGGTCGGCGAGGGGGAGAAAAAGCCCCGTTTCAAGATCGTAGCAGTCTCGGGTGTGGAGATCGATTTTTACTCCTACCATCTCCGGAAGAAGGAGCTGGAGCAGATCGCCAAGGCAGTCGGCGCAAAGCTTGTCCTGATGGAGAGGGGCGCAAAGGGCAGTGAAGACGAGGTCGAAGTAGGGGAGCAGACAAAGGGCAGGAAGTCAAAACGTTAGGAGACTTTCACCCTTCAGTCACAGCAAATCAACCCTGACGAAACCATAAGGAGGCACCATGGCGCTGATCCGGGAGCGCGACGGGAAACGATTGCATGTCAAGAGCAAGCTCATGGGGGAGAGCCTCGTCAGCCGGTCCTTCGCCGAGGGGTACGACGTGGCCCCGCAGCAGAGGCTCTTTCCGGACGTTCATGTTCTGAAGATCGGCGGCCAGTCCATCTGCGATCTGGGCAAGAAGGCCCTGCCGGCAGTCGTAAAAGAAATCGCCGCCAACAAGATGAAGCACAAGATGTTCCTGCTCACAGGCGGCGGGACGCGCAGCCGTCACATCTACGCCATCGGCCTGGAGCTCGGGATGCCCACGGGGGTCATCTCCAAGTTCGGAAGCTCCATCTCCGAGCAGAACGCCCTGCTGGTGGCCACGCTGCTTTCGCCCTGGGGCGGCATCAAGATCGGACATGACGAAGTCCTCAAACTCCCGACTTACTTCGCCCAAGGCTGCATCCCCGTCATGCACGGGATGCCCCCTTACGACTACTACGCCCTGCCGTCGCCGAAATGGAGGATCCCCATCCACCGAACCGACGTGGGTACCCTGATCGTGGCCGATCTCATCGGGGCGAAAAGCTGCATCCTCGTCAAGGACGAGGACGGCCTCTACACGGACAACCCCAAGAAGAACAAGAAAGCGAAATTCATCGAGAAGATCAGCGCCGGGGAACTGATCCATAGAAACCTCGACGATCTCATCATCGAGAGGCCCTGCCTGGAGATCCTCCAGAACAGCGAGGTCCTCGACCGCATCCAGATTGTAAACGGTCTCAAGAAGGGAAACATCACGAAGGCCCTCGCCGGCAAACACGTCGGGACGATCATAACCAAGTAAAGCAGAGCCTTCGCAACATCGTCGCCGCCATCGCGGAGAGGGAGTTTCGGGAAGGCTCAGGGACAAGTGCCATCCATGTCATCCGGCAGGTCAGAAGTGCGTTATCTCCATCGTGAGGCAGAAAGGTTTGCCAAGGCATAACACCAGTAGAAAAGGGGTATTCACCATGAAAAAAGGATTGCTTGTTTTCGCCATCGTTCTCGCCGTGACGCTCGTCCTTTCGGGCATGCTTTTCGCCCAGGCCAAGAAAGGCCCCGCCGCCGACGGCAAGGCCGTCTGGGAATTCATCCAGAACGGCAAGTACCAGAACTGGAAGATGTGGCCCGGCACCGAGCCCCAGTACAAGGGCCCCGAGCCCCACGGGGCGTTCCTGACGAGCTACGTCAACCAGATCGCCTTCGACTCCATCAAGGCCAAGAAGGGCAAGTTCGCCGACGGGGCCATGATCGTCCAGGACAACTTCGACAAGAACAAGAAGCTCAAGCACATCGACGTGATGTACAAGGTGAAGGGCTACAACCCCAAGGGCGGCGACTGGTTCTGGGCGCAGTTCAAGGCCGGCGGCAAGGTGGACCAGGAAGGCAAGATCGACGAGTGCATCAAGTGCCACGAGGCCCAGAAAACCAACGACTACGTCTACACGAGCAAGATGAAGTAAATATTCTCTTCAGGGCTCAATAAGAGAACACAATGCGGCGCCATGCCGTTCACTGCGAGAAAGGCGGAAATCCGTGGGTTTCCGCCTTTCTCGCATCATGCAACTGCGATGTTACCGCCTGTCCTCTGCATCGACGCTTTTGAAGAACAGTAAAATCAGGTGGTGACTGGCAAGACCTGCCAGGAAACCGTAGGCCATGTTGGTTGATACGGAAATCATCAGTGTCACACCCAGGGGAATCATGTCCTTCCCGATGCGGACATCTTTTACGAACTTTGTGAGTTCGATTCCGACCATGAACATCATTGCGCCTACAATGGCTGCGGGAAATACAGAAAAAAGACCGGCGATTGACGCAGACAGGAAGAGCCCAAGAGAAATCTCAATGACCCCTTCGATGATGTTCGTGCCGCCTGTGCGTGCACCGAAATAGTATTGCCCGGCCAACCCGCCTGCACCATGACACATTGGCATCCCGCCAAAGAAAGGTAACACCGTATTCATGATTCCCTGATTCCACGAAAGCTTCTTTGCCGTCACCGGCTTATCCGGCCAATAGGTTGAAATGAGCGCCGCCGTGGCGATCGTCGCATTGGTGATGGTCAGGGGAATCTGGGCAAAGCCTGCCTCAAGGAAGGTGTCCCAGACCTCCCGAAGGGTGAATGTAGTGACTGGTGGAAGGCTGAAGGCTGGCGCTGCAATGTTCTGGAGATCCCCCTTTGCAAACATGACTGCCATCCCAAGAGCCATCAGGACAACCGCAGCAGGCGCATATCGATTGTCCCGCAACACCAGAACGATTGCGATGGAGACCATGCCGAGCACCCAGCCGCCGGACAGCAACTTGACGGCTTCTATAGCCAGCAGCACCCCGAGCGCCGCCTGGATGCCCCTGACAACGGAAGGAGGGGTCACTTTGGCCATCCAACCTACAAGGCCTGTTACTGCAAAGAGGATCCAGATCACGCCCATGCCGAAACCGGATGCGTATACCAAGGAGGGCGTCCAGTTTTGTGCTATTGCGACAACCGCAAGCACCTTCATGGGTTCTATGGGCATCGGAAGTCGATAAATAAGGCCGGTTGCGATATTTGCCAGTCCCATCATGACAAGAAAACCGGCCGGGTTCAGACCGCAGACATAGATGTAGCCGATGGCCAGGGGGAATAGCGTCCCTAAATCGCCCATCGACCCTGCCAGTTCTCTGAGATTGAACTCAAAGGATCTGATCTTCATAGTGCACGCAGGGCTGTTCTAACCGGATTTATCCAGATGTGACAAGAAAAAAGGCAATCTCGATATAGGAGAGGCGAGATGGGCTCTGTTCATGTATATTGTCCTCATGGAAAAAGTCCACCCCAGAATCGAGAGGGAGCGCAAAACCCTGGAGGCCATGATCTGGATCTTCTGCCGGGATCGCCACGGCACAAAGGGAGAATTATGCGCCGACTGTGCCGGGCTTCTCGACTACGCCGCAAAGCGTCTCGACAAATGCCCCTTCGGGGCGAAAAAGCCCGCCTGCACCAACTGCACCGTCCACTGCTACAGGCACGACATGCGGGAGCAAATCCGTGTCGTCATGCGCCATGCCGGCCCCCGGATGATCTGGCGGCACCCGGTCCTTTCGGCGTTTCACCTCATCGACGGCCGACGGAAGGCCCCGGCCCTTTCCGGCCCCGAAAGCCGGGCCGCAAATAAACCT
>Ga0316622_100004326_pt1 | contig 10409 bp, 8 predicted proteins | sample OWC_Aug_OW2_C1_D_FD_207646 | JGI IMG/M metagenome (GOLD analysis project Ga0316622, IMG submission 207646) | Wetland soil microbial communities from Old Woman Creek delta, Ohio, United States - OWC_Aug_OW2_C1_D5_C | ecosystem: Environmental > Terrestrial > Soil > Wetlands | place: USA: Ohio... | reverse complement strand
GGACGCCCACGGTTCAGATCGATGAGCTGAAAGAGACCCTGCTTTTCGCCCGTGCAAATTTCGGGATCCGGGAAATCTCCGTCGAGACCAACCCCAACCATTTGACGGAGGTCAATATGCGGGCGTTGCGAGAGGCCGGCGTGAACCGGCTTTCGGTGGGGGTGCAGAGTTTCGACGACAGGCTCCTCCGGTCTATGGACCGCTATGAAAAGTACGGGAGCGGATCGGAGATCGCAGGCCGGTTGAAGGACACGCTCGGATCATTTGATACCTTGAACGCCGATATGATCTTCAACTTCGCCACACAAACACCGGAAATCCTGGCCCGGGACTTAGAGACACTGGTCGATATCGGCATCGATCAAATCACCTACTACCCGCTCATGGTTTCCGATTCCACGCGGGAGAAGATCCACCGGACCCTCGGGCCGGTGGACATGAAAAGAGAAGAAGCATTTTACCGCCGGATCACGGCCCGGTTGATACCCCCCTATCATTTTTCATCCGTGTGGTGTTTTTCCCGGAAACCCTCCATGATCGACGAATACGTTGTCGGTTACGACGAGTATGCCGGGCTGGGAAGCGGCTCCATCGGCTTCATGGGCGGGACGTGTTATGCCAATACTTTTTCCATCGAGGATTACATCCGCCGTCTCGATGCCGGCGAGATCCCCCTCATGGCGGCGAGGCGGTTCGGCACCCGGGAGCAGGTCCAGTACGATTTTCTGATGAGGCTCTTCGGGACGGAGATGAACCTGTCTGATCTGAGAAAAAAATACGGAGATGTCCTCGGGCCTAATCTCTGGCCCATGGTGTTTGCCTTCAGGATCGCCGGCGCCGTTCGTTGTTCGAAAGGCCGTTTGTCTCTGACACCCAGAGGGCGCTATTTCTGGGTCGTCATGATGCGGGAATTCTTCATCGCCGTGAATAATTTTCGTGACTTCTGTCGGGGGTATGATATTTGAAAACGGATGATTTCCGTCCATGGCGCATCTGAACCGACCCAAGAAAGATAAGGAAATACAGATGAACGATCAGCAGAGAGAGTTCCTGCGTCAGCTGCCCAAAATCGATGAAATCATTCTCCTGCTGGAGCAGCAAGGAATCTTCGAACGCGCGCCGCGGGAGATCGTTGTGAATACCTGCCGCTCCACAGTGGATGAACTGCGGGAGGCCATCCGTCAGAACAAGAAGGGCGGCGAGGGTTTCGTGCCTCCCCGTCTGGAGCAGGTTGCGGCAGCGGTTATCCGTAAGGTCGAAGACCTCCACCGGCCCAGTCTCCGGCGGGTGGTCAACGCGACGGGGATCGTGCTGCACACCAATCTGGGCCGCGCGCCGCTCTGCAAGGAAGCTCTCGATCGCGTGATAGACGTCAGTCGCGGCTATTCGAACCTGGAGTATGACCTCCAGAAGGGAAAAAGGGGGCTTCGATACGACCACGTCGCGAAGATCCTCTGTGACCTCACGGGTTCCGAGGATGCCCTCGTGGTTAACAACAACGCGGCAGCGGTGCTTCTCGTGCTCAACAGCCTGGCGGCGGGGAAGGAGGCCGTTGTTTCGAGGGGGGAGCTTATCGAAATCGGTGGTGAGTTCCGAATCCCCGACGTCATGGAAAAAAGCGGCGCCATCCTAAGGGAGGTTGGCACTACCAACCGGACGCACCTGTCGGACTACGAAAAGGCTGTCGGGGAAAATACGGGGCTTCTGCTCAAGGTGCACACGAGCAACTTCCTGATCATGGGTTTCACCGAAGAGGTTCAGCTTTCAGACCTCGTGTCTCTCGGGCGGAAGCGGGGTGTCCCCGTGATGAGTGATCTCGGGAGCGGGTGTTTCATCGATACGGCGCAGTTCGGTTTGGAGAGGGAACCGACGGTCCAGGAAACACTCAGGACCGGCGTCGATGTCGTCACCTTCAGCGGTGACAAGCTTCTGGGAGGACCCCAGGCCGGTATCATTCTCGGGCAGCGCGATATCCTGGCGCGGGTCAAGAAGAACCCCCTGAATCGGGCGCTCCGGATCGACAAGATGACGCTCGCGGCTCTGGAGGCAACGATGCGGCTTTATCTGCGCCCGGGAGAAACCCTGACAAAAATTCGCGGCCTCCGCGGCCTCACGGAACCGCTGGATGAAGTGGCGCGAAGGGCGAAGAAGCTGCTCAGGCTTTTAAAGAAGGCGAAAATCGATGGTTTGACGCTCTCGCTCAAAAAGGGGAGCTCCATGGCCGGCGGGGGCTCCCTGCCGACGCAGGAGATCCCGACGGTCCTCCTGAGTCTTCGCTCCTCGAAACTTTCGGCGAACGCCGTGGAGGAGAGGCTGCGCCGATTCGATACTCCCATCATCGCCCGGATCGCGGAAGAGGACGTTCTTTTCGATCTGAGGACCATCGCTCCCGAAGAGCTTGACATTGTCCGGCGCGCCCTGGAAGGGCTCGGCCGGCCGTGAGACCACCTCGATCATGGCCCGCGACTGACAAGAGGATTTTTTGAAAATCGGGGAAGAGGAGACATTTGAATTCCAGGTGGCTGCGCCGGAGGCCGGGACAAGGCTGGATGTCTATCTCGCGACAAAGATCCCTTCGTTGACGCGTTCCCGGATTCAGAAGCTGATCGATCAGGACCTGGTTCAGGTCAGGGGCCACAGGGCAAAGGCCGGGCAGAAACTCAGGGCCGGCGAGGCCGTCATCCTCTTCAAACCCCCGCCCGTTGAAGACGAACTTGCCCCGGAAGATCTTCCCCTCCGGATCTTCTACGAGGATCCATCCATCGCCGTTGTGGAAAAACCGGCCGGGATGGTCGTCCACCCCGCCGCCGGGAATGTGCGAGGAACCCTCGTGAACGCCCTGCTTTACCACCTGAAGGATCTTTCAGGGGTCGGGGGCGTGTTGCGTCCCGGTATTGTTCACCGGCTCGACAAGGGAACGTCGGGGGTCATGGTGATTGCCAAAAATGATGCTGCCCACAAAGGGCTGACGGATCAGTTCAAGAAACGGGAGATCAAAAAGATCTATTTCACCCTCGTCTACGGAGATGTCAGGGAAAAGGAGGGTGTCGTCGAACTGCCGGTGGGAAGACACCCCAGAGACCGGAAAAGAATGTCCGTCAGAAGCCCGAGGGGGAAAGAAGCGCTGACGCGATGGCAGGTCGTGGAGCGTTTTGGTGAGGTGACACTCCTCGAGGTGGTGATCAAGACGGGGAGGACCCATCAGATCCGGGTTCATCTCAACACCATCGGGCATCCCGTGATCGGGGACGGAACCTACGGGAACCCCCGCCGGCTTGCGTCGATTTCGGACAGGGGTTTGAGGGCGAAGCTCGCCGAAATGAAAAGGCAGGCCCTCCATGCGGGTACCCTGGGTTTTCATCACCCCCTGACGGGGGAATACAAGGAATTCACAAGCCCTTTGCCCGGGGACCTGGAGTGTGTCCTCGAATACCTCAGAGAAAGGAGAGACGAGGGATAAAAGGGGTATGTTCGGGTTTTCACAAAAAGGATCGCTCAAGTACCTGGAATCAGGGGCATTCCTGAATGTGGATTTTATCGTCCACGCCTTCTGCACGCGGTGGGGCGGTGTCAGCCAGGGGGCATATGAAAATCTGAATTTCAGCTTCCGGGAAGGCGATCCGGCGGATCGGGTGGACAAAAACTGGGAGATTCTGGCGACGGCCTTTCAGGTCCCCCGACGGCAATTTTTTGTCGTTAACCAGATACACGAAGACCGTATTCTCCTGATCGATCATGAACATCCAAAGCCGAGTGAAAATCAGCCGTTGCAATATGACGCCATCCTGACGGACCGGCCGGGGCTAGTGATTGGCATAAAGACTGCAGACTGTGTGCCGATATTAATGGTAGATCCGGTAAGACGTGTCATCGGCGCGGTCCACGCCGGCTGGAAGGGAACCTCCCTCGGAATCGCCGCGAAGGCGGTGGAGGCGCTGGCGAGTCGTTATCTTTCAAAACCCTCTGATCTTATCGTTGCGGTCGGTCCGGCGATCGGTCCCTGCTGTTACCAGGTCGATGAAGTGGTCTTTGAATCCGTGGGCGATCCGTCCGGACGGGATTCCCTTTTCCGCCCGTGCCGTGAAAAGGGAAAGTGGATGCTCGACCTTCCCCTGGCCAACAGGCTGCAGATGGAGAGGAAGGGTATTCCTTCCAGGAACATTATCACATCGGGTTTCTGTACCGCCTGCCGGGGCGATTTATTCTTTTCCCACCGGCGTGAGAAGGGCAAAACAGGAAGGCATCTGAACTTCATCATGATCCGCGGGGCGGCGGAGGCTTCGCGATTAAAAAGGGCTTGACATGGGTATGGTGATGGGATATATCGCATCCGTATCAAAAAGGCTTATAAATGCCCTTCCATTTGAGTAACCCTTAGAAGTCAGCTTTGCAAACCATCAAATTCATCATCGGATGCTCATCTTTCAGAGGTAGAATCTCGTAGTGCTTACGGCACTCGCGGAAGCGGGATGATCAAGGAGTTGTCCATTTTCTGTCAGCACGCGCCAATCGTCCCCATGAAAAAATCATAAGACGACGAGGAAGTCAGTTATGAACATTGTCGAGATCAAGAAAAAATCCATCGGCGACCTCACGGTTCTGGCCAAAGAGCTCAATGTGCCCGGTGCCAGCGGGATGCGCAGGCAGGATCTCATTTTTTCCATCCTGCAGACCCAGGCCGACAAGAACGGGGCCCTCTACGGCGAGGGCGTCCTGGAGACCCTGCCGGACGGGTTCGGGTTCCTGCGGGCGGTGGACTACAACTATCTCCCCGGCCCCGACGACATTTATGTCTCACCCTCCCAGATCAGACGTTTCAGCCTGAGGACGGGCGATACCGTCTCCGGAGAGGTGAGGCCTCCAAAAGAGGGGGAGAAATATTTCGCGCTCCTGAAGGTCGATACGGTCAATTTCGAATCCACGGAGTACGCCAAGGATAAAATTCTTTTCGACAACCTCACGCCCCTCTACCCCGAAGAAAAATTGAAACTGGAAAGCAACCCCGAAAACTTCTCCACCCGGGTCATGGACCTTTTCACCCCTATCGGCAAGGGGCAGAGGGCGCTCATCGTCTCCCCGCCCAGGGCCGGCAAGACCGTGCTCCTCAAAGACATCGCTCACAGCATCGCGGCCAACCATGAAGAAGTGACCCTCATGGTTCTCCTCATCGACGAGCGTCCCGAGGAAGTGACGGACATGGAAAGAAGCGTGAAGGGGGAGGTCATCTCATCGACCTTCGACGAACCGGCGACAAGGCACGTTCAGGTTGCCGAAATGGTTATTGAGAAGGCGAAGCGCCTCACGGAACACAAGAAGGATGTGGTGATCCTGCTGGACAGCATCACGAGGCTCGCCCGGGCCTACAATGCCGTTGTTCCTCCCAGCGGAAAAGTCCTCTCCGGCGGTGTGGATTCCAACGCCCTGCACAAGCCCAAGCGGTTCTTCGGCGCGGCCCGGAACATCGAACAGGGCGGGAGCCTGACGATCATCTCCACGGCCCTGATTGACACGGGGAGCCGCATGGATGAGGTCATTTTCGAGGAATTCAAGGGCACGGGCAACATGGAAATCATCCTGGATCGCAGGATCGCCGACCGCAGGGTCTTCCCAGCCTTCGACCTCGTTCGCTCCGGTACCCGCAAAGAGGAACTCCTGATCCCCAAAGAGCATCTCAACCGCGTGTGGATCTTGAGAAGGCTCCTGCAGGAGATGAACCCGATCGACGCCATCGAGTTTATTATCGATAAGATGCGAAAGACGGCGACCAACCAGGAGTTTCTGGACTCGATGAATCAGTAGCCCCGAAGGGGCTCGGGGACAGGGTTAAGGGTCCAGGGTACCGGTTCCAGAAAAGACTTGGAAACTAAAATATTTTTCTTGAAATTGCTGAAAATTTGATTATACTTCCAACCCTTGCGCGACCCCCGGTGTAAAGGGGTACCGCCGGAAGGAGGAGAGAAGAGGATATGAAACAGGGGATCCACCCGGAATACGTCGAAACAACAATCAGCTGCGTGTGCGGCAACGTCATAAAGACCCGGTCGACGAAGAAAGACATCAAGGTTGAAATCTGCTCGAAATGTCACCCCTTCATGACGGGAAAGCAGAAGATCATGGATACCGCCGGTCGCGTGGAGCGTTTCAAGAAAAAATACGCCGATGTGAAAATGACCAAAAAAGAGAATGCCAAGTAAGATCGTAAAGCAAGCATCCATTCTTTTCCCCCCCAACCCCGGCTTCGGATACCGTGAGGCCGGCTTCGGGGTTCACACCTGCCCGATTGACCTTTGTCCGTTACGGACCTCCCATTTTCTGTAGCGCCTCACCCGCAAAAAGACGACTGTTCATCAAACCCCGGCGCCCCCGGTGGTGATCAGTGAATATTTTACCCGAAGGATGCCATGTTTAAGAAACTGAAGGATATCGAGAACCGATACGAAACGCTGGAAAAGAAACTCGGTGACCCGTCCGTGGTCTCGAACCGCGGCGAGTTCCAGAAATGCGCGAAGGAGCATGCCGACCTGCGGGAGCTCGTTGAAACTTTTCGCGAATATGAAAAGGTGAAGGACCAGCTCGAAGAATGCCAGAGAATTCTCCGTGAAAATGACGAGGAACTGAAGGAGATCGCCAAGGAGGAACTGCCGCAGTTGAGGGAAAGGATCTCCGCCCTCGAAGGGCGACTGAAGATCCTGATGATCCCCAGGGATCCGAATGACGACAAGAACGTGATCCTGGAGATCCGCGCCGGGACCGGCGGGGACGAAGCGGGGCTCTTCGCGGCCGATCTCTACCGGATGTACGCGCGCTACGCCGAGGGTGCGAACTGGAAAGTGGACATCCTCAGCTCCAGCGCGGCAGGCGGCATGGGCGGCTTCAAGGAAATCATCCTCCTCATCGAGGGGAAGGGAGCCTACAGCCGGCTGAAATACGAAAGCGGTGTCCACCGGGTGCAGCGCGTACCCGCGACGGAGGCCCAGGGGAGGATTCACACCTCCGCCGCTACCGTGGCCGTTCTGCCCGAGGCGGAGGAGGTGGAGGTTCAGATCGACCCCAACGATCTCAAGATTGACGTGTTCCGTTCCAGCGGCCACGGCGGCCAGAGCGTCAATACCACCGATTCGGCCGTCCGGGTCACCCATATTCCCACCGGCCTTGTCGTCTCCTGCCAGGACGAAAAGTCCCAGCACAAGAACAAGGCCAAGGCCATCAAGGTGCTCCGCGCGAGACTTCTCGACAGGATGCAGGCCGAAAGTCACGCGGAGATATCCGAGACGAGAAGAAAGCAGGTGGGGACGGGAGACCGCAGCGAACGGATCCGGACCTACAATTTTCCCCAGGGTCGCGTGACAGACCACCGGATCGGGCTTACCCTCTACAACCTGGAGAAAATCATTGACGGAGACCTCCAGCACATCATTGACAGTCTCTCGGCTCACTATCAGGCCGAGGCCATCAAGAACTCGGCGGCCTGACAGACGATTCATCACCCCACTTTATCAGAATATCCGGGAGTCATGGTGCGTGAACCGATGACGATCCGCCAGGCCATCAGAGATGCCGAACGCCGACTCGGACAGAAGGGTATTTTATCGCCGGGGCTCGATGCGGAGATCCTTCTGGCCTCCTGTCTCGAGATGGATCGCACGGGCCTTTTCAGGGACATGGACCGGCCGGTAACGCCGCAGGAGATGCAATCCTTCAACGGACTCGTTGAGCGGAGGCTCCGGGGGGAACCCGTCGCCTACATCGTCGGCCGAAAGGAATTTTGGTCTCTGGATTTGAAGGTCAGCCCCGCGGTCCTCGTGCCGAGACCGGAGACCGAGATCCTGGTGCAGGTCGTCCTCGAAACGGCAAGGCGTCTCGGAAAAGCCGCACCCCGCATCCTGGAGATTGGGACGGGAAGCGGGGCCATCAGCGTCGCCCTGGCCAGGGAGCTCGTCTCGGCCCGGGTCGTCGCGACCGACCTGTCTCTGGAGGCACTGGGGATCGCCCGCGAGAATGCGGCAATCCACGGCGTAGCTGGCAGAATTTTCTTTCTCGCCTGTAATTTACTAGAGCCTTTTCGCGGCTCCTTTGATATGATCGCGTCGAACCCGCCCTACCTCAGCGAGTCGGAGTATGAAAGCCTGCCCGGTGAGATCCGGGATTACGAGCCGAAGGGAGCGCTGCTCGCGGGGCCGGAGGGGACGGAGTTTCACCGCGCGATCATCCGCCATGCCGGGGCACACCTGAAGGACGGCGGCTGGCTTTTTCTGGAGATCGGGTTCGACCAGAAGGATGCGGTTCATGCCCTGCTCGTTCAATCGGGACACTATGACGCGGTCCGGTTCACGAGGGATTATGCCGGAATCGACAGGGTTCTCACGGCCCGAAGGAGGTTAAAGAAGGGTGGATAAATTCGTCATCAGGGGCGGCCGGAAGCTCCAGGGTGAAGTTCGGGTCAGCGGCTCCAAGAATGCGGCCCTGCCTCTACTGGCCTCATCACTTCTCTGCGACGGCTGGAACACCTATCAAAATATCCCCGATCTGGTCGACATCAAGACGATCAAGAAGCTCCTCGGGAACCTCGGGGCCGTGATAGAGGGGGGCGAAACACTCCGGATCAATACCGGGAACATCAAGCGCTGTGAGGCCCCTTATAACCTCGTCAAGACCATGCGGGCCTCCGTTCTCGTTCTCGGACCGCTCGTCGCGCGGATGGGTCAGGCGCGGGTATCCCTTCCGGGCGGGTGCGCGATCGGGGCAAGGCCTGTCAACCTTCACCTCAAGGCCCTCCAGGATCTCGGGGCCGAAATCGAACTGCGCGACGGCTACATCGAGGCGAAGGCCCCCCGGTTGAAAGGGACGACGATATACTTCGACATATCGACCGTCACGGGCACGGAGAACATCATGATGGCTGCGGCGCTCGCCCGCGGGACAACAGTTCTCGAAAATGCGGCCAAGGAGCCCGAGGTCATGAACCTGGCCGAGACCCTGAACAGGATGGGTGCGAAGGTGAGCGGCGCGGGAACCGACGTGATCATGATTGAAGGCGTCGACAGCCTGCATGCCGCTGAGGCGGAGGTGATCCCGGATCGGATCGAGACGGGGACATACATGATCGCCGCGGCGATCACCGGTGGCGATGTCACGATCAACGGATGTCAGCCGGGGCACCTTGATGCCCTCATCACCAAGCTCAGGGAAGCCGGGGTTTCGATAGAACCGGTTCCGGGCGGTCTGCGTGTGACCGGTACCAGAGAGGTGCGCGCCGTTGACATCAAGACGCTGCCCTATCCGGGGTTTCCCACGGATCTCCAGGCCCAGGTGATGGCCCTGATGGCCATCGGGAAAGGGGTCAGCGTCATCACCGAGACCATCTTCGAAAACCGCTTCATGCACGTGGGGGAACTGATGAGGATGGGCGCCATTGTGAAGATCGAGGGGAGCCGGGCGATTGTCAAGGGCGTGAGAAAGCTCAAGGGGGCGCCGGTCATGGCGACGGATCTGAGGGCCTCGGCATCCCTTGTTCTGGCGGGACTGGCCGCCGAGGGCCGGACCGACCTTGCGAGGGTCTACCACATCGACAGGGGATACCAGTCGATCGAAAAGAAGCTGTCAGCCCTCGGGGCGGATATTGTCCGAATGAAGGATTGACATGAAAATCATCGGGAGTTCAGACAGGCCATTCCAAGCGGTCTTCGACCGGATCAAAAACCGCGGCCGGGTCAGCGACAGGACGCTCGAGGCCATTGTCCGGAAAATACTTGATGACGTCCGGCGCCATGGGGATAGGGCCCTTTTCAAATACGGGAAGCAGTTTGACCGGGTGTCTCTCGAACCCCGCACCATCGAGGTCAGGCCGGCGGAGATCAGGGAGGCCCTTTTGAAGATGGACAAGCGGGCCATCAAAGTCCTCAAACTTGCGGCCCGCCGCATTGAGAAGTATCACAGGAAACAGGTTGCCTGTTCCTGGTCTTATAAAGAGGCAGGAGGTATCGAGCTCGGGCAGGAGATCCGGCCGATAGAGCGGGTGGGCATCTACGCCCCGGGGGGGCTTGCCGCATATCCTTCCACGGTGCTGATGGCCGCCATACCGGCCAGGATCGCCGGTGTCCGGGAGATTATCCTGGCAACACCGCCGGGTCGAAGCGGCGTCAACCCCTTCATTCTCGCCGCCGCGACGATTGCGGGTGTCAGCCGCGTCTTCAAGATGGGCGGCGCCCAGGCCATTGCAGCCCTGGCCTACGGGACAAAGTCCGTCCCCGCGGTGGACAAGATCGTGGGCCCCGGAAATGCATATGTGGCGATGGCCAAGCGAATGGTCTTCGGGGCCGTCGGTATCGACATGATTGCCGGGCCCAGCGAGATCATGATTGTCTGCGACGGGAAGGCCGAACCCGCCGTCATTGCCGCCGATCTCCTCT
>Ga0316622_100004325_pt1 | contig 10412 bp, 7 predicted proteins | sample OWC_Aug_OW2_C1_D_FD_207646 | JGI IMG/M metagenome (GOLD analysis project Ga0316622, IMG submission 207646) | Wetland soil microbial communities from Old Woman Creek delta, Ohio, United States - OWC_Aug_OW2_C1_D5_C | ecosystem: Environmental > Terrestrial > Soil > Wetlands | place: USA: Ohio... | reverse complement strand
GCGTTTCCCCTCCTCGACCACCTCCAGCAAACCGGGATCGATTCCATCGCGCCATTCCGGCAGGGCGTCCTGAAGCCGCGCCGCCACGCCGGCGTAGAATAGCGGCGCCCAGATCGGATCCGGATCCGCGAAAACCCGCTCCACCAGCTCCACCCGGCACCCGAGGTCCTGGAAGCGTGTGGCGGCCGCCTCGACCACGCGCCGGACCTCCGGCGGGACGTGAGCGTAGCCGAAGGTCGGGCTCCACGCTACGCGGACATCGCGGACGCCCTTCTCAAGCCCGTGCGTGTAGTCGCCTCCCGCAGCCGGGAACGACAGCGGGTCGCGATCGTCAGGCCCCGCCATGACCGACAGCATCAGCGCGGCGTCTCGCACCGTCCGCGTCATGGGCCCCACGTGAGAAAGCGTCCCTGTGGCCGGAACGGGATAGACGGGAACGACTCCGCAGGTGGGCTTGAGCCCGAACACGCCGCAGAAGCTCCCCGGAATCCGGATGGAGCCGCCGCCGTCCGTCCCGACCGCCAGCGGCGCCAGACCGGCGGCCACCGCGGCGGCCGCGCCACCGCTGGAGCCGCCGGGCGATTTCGTCAGGTCCCAGGGGTTTCGACTGATCCCGGTGAGCGGGGAATCCGTCGTCCCTTTCCAGCCGAACTCGGGCGTCGTGGTCTTCCCCACCAGGATGGCGCCGGCCGCGCGCAAGCGCTCCACGACGGGAGCGTCCTCGTCCGGGATGTTCCGCTCGTAGATCCGCGAGCCAAACGCCGTCCGCACGCCGCGGGTGATGACGAGATCCTTCACCGAATACGGCACACCGTGCAGCGGGCCCACCCGGTCGCCGCGCACGACGGCGGCCTCGGCGGCCCGGGCGTCCACTTGGGCCGCCTCCGCCGTCACGGCGCAGTAGGCGTTGAGACGTGGATTCACGCGTTCGATCCGGCTCAGCACGGCCTCCACCGCCTCGATCGGAGACACACGCTTTCTGCGGATCGCCTCGGCCAGATCGGTCGCAGGCATGAAGGCGAGCTCATCGAGTTGCATGCGGTCCTCCTTGGCGCGGAGTATCCTGCGTGACGGCAAAACGGCGTTGAGATCCTCCGCACCATACCTCATAATGAGCCGCCCTGGCAATCCTTCGCACACCGCGGGGTCGCGACCAGGAGATCCGTATGACGGCACCTGCAGATCCGCCCGCCTCAAAAGGACGCCTCCTTCGATTGAGCCTGTTCTTCAGTGCCGTGTACTTCGTCCAGGGCATCGCGGAGCCGGGGGCCGGCCTGGCCAGTCAACCCTTGTTCTTCCTGCTGAAGGACACGCTCCGTCTCAGCGCCGCCCAAGCTGCCACGTTCTTAGCCGTGGTCGCGGTCGCCTGGAACATCAAGCCGGTGTACGGCCTGGTGTCGGATCTCTTCCCGCTGTTCGGCTATCGCCGCAAGAGCTATCTCCTGCTCACCTCCTGCATGGCCGCCCTGGCGTGGTTCCTGCTCGGAAGTCGAGAGACCTATCTCTATATGCCGACCCTCCTCCTCTTGGTGCTCTGCGGCTTGGGACTGGCGTTCTCGGACGTACTATGCGATGCCGTCATGGTGGAAACCGGCAAACCGCTGGGCATGACCGGTCGCTTCCAGTCCATTCAGTGGGGCGCCATCAATCTGGCGAGCGTGTTGGCGGGCATCGGCGGCGGATGGCTGTCGGCCCATGCCGCCTACCAGCACGTCTTCCGCCTCGTCGCCGTCTTTCCGTTGATCACCCTCTGCGCCACCGCCTTTTGCGTCGATGAAGCGCCCTCTCGGTATACCCGAGGCGCCTGGCGAGACACCACAACGGCCATTGGCACGGCGCTGGGTGCCCGCCCGCTCTGGGTTGCGGCCGGCTTCATCTTCCTGTGGAACTTCAGTCCCTCCTTCGGTGTGCCGTTGGAGTACCACTTCGTGGATGCTCTGGGGTTCTCCAAGGTGTTCCTCGGGACGCTGAGTTCCCTCGGAAGCGCCGGTGCCATTGTCGGCGCAGCCGTTTTTGGACGACTCTGCCGGGGCCTCGCGTTGACGCGTTTGCTCAATTTGAGTGTGGGGCTGGGCGTGATCGCAACCCTCGCGTATCTCCTGCTCGCCGGCCCTTGGTCCGCGGCACTCCTTGCCGTCGTCACCGGCGGCATCTCGATGGTCGCCGCGCTGGCCACCTACGACCTGGCCGCTCGATCCTGCCCCGAGCGGGCGGAGGGCACCTTCTTCGCCGCCCTGATGTCCATCGCCAACCTGGGAACGGCCGGCTCGGCCTTTGTGGGCGGGAGGCTGTACGACTGGCTTGGCCTCCGGCCGCTGATCCTCGTGAGCGCCGCCGCGACCGCAGCCTGCTGGTTGATCGTGCCCTTCATCCGCGTGGGCGCTCCGGCGTCCGCGGAGCCGGACCAAGCCGCAGCGTCGTGATCGGGTGGGTCGTCGCGCGGGAGGGGGACCGGCACGGAGTGTGGAGTAGAGCGATGGTGCGGAGGCAGCGTCAGGGATGAAAGGTCGGACCGCGAAGCGCCAGGGTGACTGAACGCGTCAGAGCCACACCCCATTCGGTTGGAGCACCAGAGTCGCCAGAGGTGGCAAAGTCAGCAGGAGGGAATGCGAGTGACCGTGGGCAGGGATCGCTTCCGCCAAAACGTTTCCGGCGTTCCCAACGTTGCCGCCACCGTAGATGGCGGCGTCGGTGTTGATCCGCTCGTGGTAGAACCCGCCCCGCGGGACGCCGACTCGGTATCCGTTGCGAACCACCGGCGTGAAGTTGCACACGAAGAGGAGGAAGTCCTGTGGGTCGCGCGCCCGCCGGAAGAAGGAGATCACGCTCGAGTCCCAGTCGTTGCAGTCGATCCATTGGAACCCCGCGGGTGAATAGTCCACTTGATGGAGGGCCGGCTGCGTCCGGTAGAGCCCGTTCAAGTCTTGGACAAGGCGCTGGAGGCTTCGGTGGTACGGCCCCATGTCCAGGAGGTGCCAGTCCAAGCCCGCCTCGTGATTCCATTCGTTCGTCTGGCCGAACTCCCCGCCCATGAAGAGCAGCTTCTTGCCAGGGTGCCCGTACATGAAGGCGTAGAACGCGCGGAGATTGGCGAACTTCTGCCAGTCGTCCCCGGGCATCTTGCGGTGCAGCGACCCCTTGCCGTACACCACCTCGTCATGAGACAGCGGCAGGATGAAGTTCTCACTCCAGGCATAGAGCAGCCCGAAGGTCAGGTGGCTGTGGTGGTGCTTCCGATAGATCGGATCCTTGGCCATATAGTCGAGTAGGTCGTGCATCCACCCCATGTTCCACTTGAAGCCGAACCCGAGGCCGCCGACGTACGTCGGCCGCGAGACCTGCGGCCAGGCCGTCGATTCTTCGGCGATCGTGATGGCCCCCGGATGCTCGCGGTAGACGGCCTCGTTCAGCCGCCGGAGGAAGCTCACCGCCTCCAGGTTTTCTCGCCCGCCGTACTGGTTCGGGAGCCAGTCGCCGCCCTGCCGGCCGTAGTCGAGGTAGAGCATGGAGGCCACGGCGTCCAGCCGGAGCCCATCGATGTGGTACTTGTCCAACCAGAAGAGGGCGCTGCCGATGAGGTAGTTGGCTACCTCGTTCCGGCCGTAGTTGTAAATGCGGGTCCCCCACTCCGGATGCTCGCGCCGGCGCGGGTCCTCGTGCTCGTACAGGTGCGTTCCGTCGAAGTAGGTCAGGCCGTACGGGTCGTTGGGGAAATGCGCCGGCACCCAATCCAGGATCACGCCGATCCCTCTCCGGTGGAGCGCGTCTACGCACGCCATAAAGTCCTGGGGTGTCCCGTACCGGCGCGTCGGAGCGTAGAGTCCGATGGGTTGATACCCCCAGGAGCCGTAGAAGGGATGCTCCGTGATGGGCAGGAACTCGACGTGCGTGTAGCCCATCTCGGCAACGTAGGCCCCCAGGCGCTCTCCCAACTCGCGATACGTGAGGGCGCGGTTCCCCTCCTCTTGCAACCGCATCCACGATCCCGGGTGGACCTCATAGATGGCGATGGGGGCGTCCAGCGCGCTCCTCGCCGCCCGCCCCGCCATCCACTCCGCGTCACCCCAGGTATAGTCCAGGTCGGCGACCACGGAGGCGGTGGGCGGCGTGGCGAGCTCGAAAGCGAATGCGACCGGGTCCGCTTTGAGGACGACGGGGCCGCCGGTCTTCGACAGGATCTCGTACTTGTAGAGCGCGTTGTTTCCCAGTCCCGGGATGAAGATCTCCCACAGGCCGTTGCCGGGGTGGAGGCGCATCGAGTGCACGCGCCCGTCCCAGCCGTTCCAGTCGCCCACCACGCTCACGCGCCGTGCGTTCGGAGCCCACACCGCGAACCGGACTCCCGCGGCCCCGTCAAACGTGGTGAGGTGCGCCCCCAGTTTCTCATAGGCCCGGTAGTGGGTGCCCTCCCCCAGGAGGTGGAGGTCGAAGTCGCTGAGTGTGGAGGGAAACCGAAATGGATCTTCAACGCGACGGACCGTCCCACCGCCGTGCTGCACCTCCAACTGGTAGGCAAACGGCTCGAGCCGGTCGAGAAACACGGCCTCGAACAGTCCTGCCGGATGGAGCCGCGCCATGGGCTGCGCCGGCAGCCCGGGATTCACTGGGACGACGACGACCCGCTCCGCCTCGGGTAGAAATGTGCGGACTGCCACTCCCTCCTGCCGAGCCGTGCGAAAAGCATGGGGGCCGAGAACCGCGAACGGGTCTCCGCATTCCCCATCGACGATGGCTTTGATGTTCGCGCTGGAAAGGGTCGCCGCAGCCATGAGTCTCTGTCTCCGTCGGCAGCTTGGTGGGGGCGGGCTTGGGTGGGGTTGAGGCGACGAACTCACTGCGACCATCGCGCGGCGTCCCGGACGCGTGTCGCTCCCGTCGCGAATGTCTACAGCGGCGCGCGACGGAGGGCCGCTCAAGGCGCCCTCCGTCGCCGCAATCTCTGTCGCCGCAAGCTCTAAAGAGGAGAGGGTGTCACCGGCCGCAAGGACCGGACACTCCGCGCTGCATTGAGGCGCACCGATCCGGCTCCGACACCCGGCGAGCCGCTCGGTCTGGGCAGTCTACTTCTTGCCGCCCAGCACGGAATCCTTCATGGCTTTGGCCACGCGGAAGCGCACGACGCGGCGGGCGGCGATCTTGATGGCCTCGCCGGTCTGGGGATTGCGCCCCATCCGCGCCTTCCGATTCACCAGAACCAGCTTGCCCAGCCCCGGGATGGTGTAGCCGTTCTTGGCTTCCTTGGCGGCCAACTTCGCCTGCTCATCCAAGAACGCCGCCGCAACCTTGCGGGTCACGCCCAACTTGTCCGAAAAGTAGGTGACGGTCTGAGCCTTGGTCATCGGCTTCGCCATGCTGCTCTCCTTTCATGAGAGTGGTTTCGGATCTCCCGGCAAGCACCCACCCACGCGGGCATTGCCGGGGTGGCCGCATCGGAAGCTACTACAAAGAGAGCCGCCGTACAACAAGAACTTTATTCGAGAACGTATTTCTTCGTCGCGGCCCACGCCTGATCCCGTTTCTATCCGTGGCGCGTTTTCCGGCTTTTTCCCTTGACAAGTCCCGGCCGTCGGTGGTCTATGAAAGCGCGCCGCGTCGGCGTCCATCTCTCCGCCGATGTGGAACGCCGCCATGGAATCCTTGCTGAGCGTGCGGGGTCTCGTCAAACGGTACGGCGGAGTGCAGGCCCTCGCGGGCGTGGACCTTGAGGTTCGGTCGGGCGAGGTCCACGCAATCGTCGGGGAGAACGGGGCCGGAAAATCCACCTTTCTCAAGATCCTGAGCGGAGCGGTGCGCCCTGACGCCGGCGAGCTGCGTTTCGCCGGCGCTCCCCTCCCCCTCGGCTCGCCGCGCGCCAGCGAGTCCTGCGGCATCGTCACCATCTATCAGGAATTCACCCTGATCCCCGCCCTCACGGCAACGCAGAACATTTTCCTGGGCCACGAGACGTCCATCCCCGGTCGCGGCGCGGCGCGGCGGACGGCCATGCGGACGCGGGCTGCCCTGCTCTTGGCCGACCTCCTGGGCGACGCGGCCGGGACGGGCAGCGTGGATCCGGAGCGCCCGGTGCGGGAATTGTCGGTGCCGGAGCGCCAGATGGTGGAGATCGCCCGCGCCCTCTCGCGCGAGTCGCGCCTGATCCTCATGGACGAACCCACGGCCACGCTCAGCGCGGGGGAGACCGCGCGGCTACACGACGCGGTGCGGCGACTGCGCGCCCGAGGGGTGAGCGTCCTGTACATCTCGCACCGGCTGGAAGAGGTGCTGAGCCTGGCGGATCGCGTGACCATTCTGCGAGACGGCTGCCGCGTCGAGACCGTGGCGGCCGAGGAAGCGACGCTGGACCGTCTCATCCGGGGGATGGTCGGACGGAGCATCACCGAGCATTACCCCAAGGAGCCGGGCCGAGCCGGCGAGACGTTGCTCGAAATCCGTCCTGCGGATGGACTGGCCGTGCGCGTCGGCGCCGGCGAGGTGGTGGGCCTGGCCGGCTTGGTGGGGTCGGGGCGGACCGAGCTGGTCCGGGCCGTCTTCGGCGCCGAGCGGCGCCCGGGTCTCGCCTTTGCGTGGTGTGGCCGGCCGATGCGGCCCGTCGCCCCGCGAGAAGCCATTCGCCTCGGAATCGGCATGGTGCCGGAGGACCGGCAGGGGCAAGGATTGGTGTTGGGTTTGGGCGTGGACGTTAACATCGCGCTGCCAAACCTGGACCGGCTCCTGGCTGGCTGGCTGCCTGCCCGCGGTGGCCCGCGCCGCCTGGCAGAGCCGTTGATCCGAGACCTCCGCATTCGTTTGACCGATCCGTCGCAGCCGGTGCGCAACCTGAGCGGCGGCAACCAGCAGAAAGTGGTGCTGGCCAAGTGGCTGGCGCGCCGCAGCCGCCTCCTCATCCTCGACGAGCCGACGCGTGGCATCGACGTGGGAGCCAAGCAGGAGATGTACCGGCTCATGAACCAGCTTATCCGGGAGGGCAAAGGTGTCCTCCTCATTTCATCCGACCTGCCGGAGGTCATCGCCATGAGCGACCGACTCTATGTCATGCGCCGCCACCAGGTGGTGGCCGAGCTCGACGCGCGCACCGCCTCGCCCGAAGCGGTGATGGCCCGCGCCACCGGTCTCAGGGGTTGAGACCATGAGCCGACGACTCCTGCGCGATTACGGATCGTTGCTGGGCCTCCTGCTCATCGGCGCAGCGCTGAGCCTGCTGTCCGACCGGTTCTTGACGACATCGAATCTCATCAACGTGGCCCGCCAGGTCTCCATCAACGCCATCGTGGCTGCCGGTATGACGATCGTCATCATCACCGGCGGGATCGACCTGTCGGTCGGCTCCACCATCGCGCTGGCGGGCTGCGCGGCCCTCCTCGTCGCTCGGCCGGTCGGCGACGTCGTTGGCATGACCGCGGGCATCCTGTTGGCCGCTGGAGTCGGGTTCCTGAACGGCGCCTTGGTCGCCTGGGGGCGCGTACCGCCGTTTATCACGACCCTGGCGACCATGACCGTGGTGCGCGGGGCGGCCCTGGTCCTCACCAACGGCGAGCCTATCGTGAAGACCGAAGGCGCGTACCTCTGGCTGGGGCAGGCCTCCGTCGGCCCCATCCCCGTTCCGATCCTGCTCATGGTCGCCACCCTAATCGGCGCGCACTGGTTTCTGTCGCGGACCCGCTGGGGCACCTATATCTACGCCGTGGGCGGCAACGCCGAGGCCGCCCGCCTATCCGGTATCAGTCTGGCGGGAATCCAGATCCTCGTGTATGTTCTTGGCGGCGCGCTCGCGGGTCTGGCGGGATTGGTCCTGGCGGCGCGCTTAAGCTCCGCCCAGCCAAACACCGGTGTCGGCTTCGAGCTGGATGCCATTGCCGCCGTGGTCCTGGGCGGCACCAGCCTGATGGGAGGCGAGGGAACGATCTGGGGGACCACCGTCGGGGCCTTCATCATCGGGATCCTGAACAACGGCTTCAACTTGATGAACGTCAGTCCCTTCTATCAACTCATCGCCAAGGGCGCGGTCATCGTTCTGGCGGTCCTGGTGGACCAGATCGTCAAGGCCGGGGCGGCCTCCGGCGCGGCACGCGGCGGTCCTGCCCGTGCGCCGGCGGAGCAGGCGGCGGAGAGTTCGCTCCCCCGATAGGTTCGGATTCGGCACAACCCGGCCCTATGGTGGGGTCGGATCTGCAAATCGTGAAAGGAGGAGAAGAATGGGCATTCGAGGATGGCGCATCGTCGGTATCGCGATCCTGGCGGGAGGGCTCCTGGCGCTCTTGGTTTCCAGCGGCCAGGCGGCCATTAAGATCGGCTTCTCCGTCTCAACCCAGGTCAACCCATTTTACAAGGCCATGGCCGATGGCGTCCGGGACGAAGCCAAGGCTCAGGGGATGGAGGTCACCATCCTGAACGCCGAGGACAAGCTGGAGAAGCAGATCGCGGACGTGGAGGATCTGATTCAGAAGAAAGTGGACGTGATCATCATCAACGCCACCCACGACGGCGCAGCGGCAGTCCTGAACAAGGCGGCGGAGGCGGGGATCCCGGTCGTGACGCTACAGCGCGCCGTGCCCGGCGCCAAGGTCACGTCGCACATCGGGACCGACAACGTCGTCATCGGCCGCGAGGGCGCGGAGTGGGTGGCCAAGGCGCTCGGCGGCAAGGGCAATGTGGTGGTCATGGAGGGCATCCCGGGCGCCGCGTCCTCCGAAGACCGCAAGAAGGGCTCCGCCGAGGTCTGGCCCAAGTACCCGGGGATCAAGATCGTCGCCCAGCAGAGCGGGAAGTACGACCGGGCGGTGGCCCTCGGCGTGATGGAGAACATCCTGCAGGCGCAGCCGCAGATCGACGCCGTCTTCTGCTTCAACGACGAAATGGCCATGGGAGCCCTGGCCGCCGTCAAGGCCTCCAAACGGACGGGAATCAAGATCACGGGCATGGATGCCAACAAGGACGCGCGCGAAGCGGTGACGCGGGGCGAGTTGGCCATGACGATCGCCTTGCCCCCGTACAACATCGGCAAGAACGGCGTGCTCCACGCCCGGTGGATCAAGACCAAGGAGCAGCCCGTCCCGCCGCGGACGGTCATGGCCGTGGAGTTCATCACGAAGTAGAGCGATCCACCCATCAATCTCGCACCAGGGGAGCGCGACACCGCGCTCCCCATTCCACTCTAACAGGATGCCCCAGGCTGCTCAAAAAGGTCCAGATGCAAGGCGGAGCGCGATGCGGGGCGCGAGGCGTACTTGGCACGTACGCCGCAGCGCCACGCGAGAGCTTCAACGCCGCAGATGGGCCTTTTTCAGCAGCCTGCAGAGGAGTGCACATGCAACGGATCGGATTCATCGGACTCGGCCTGATGGGACAACACATGGCGCGGCGCCTCCTGGAGGCCGGACGTCCCCTGACGGTGTGGAACCGAAGCGCGGACAAGGCCAAGGGCCTGCGGGCCGCAGGCGCGGCGTGGGCCGAATCCCCCAAGGCCCTGGCGCAGGTCTCGGACGTTGTGATCACGATGGTCACCGATTCCGCCGCCTCCGAACAGGTATCCTGCGGACCCGATGGCGTCCTGGCAGGCGTGCACCCGGGGCTGACGTTGATCGATATGAGCAGCATCACGCCCGAGATGTCCCGCTCCATCGCGGAACGCGCCCGGGCCCAGGGGGTCGCTATGCTCGACGCCCCGGTCACGGGCGCCCCGAGGGTGGCCTCGGAGGGAAAACTCGGCATCATGGTGGGCGGGCCCAGGGACACGTTCGACGCTTGTCTTCCCATTTTCCAGGTGTTGGGTGTCAAGATCGTGTACGCCGGGCCGAACGGCATGGGCTCGACCCTCAAGCTGGTGAACAACCTCATCCTTGGCGTGGCCATCCACGCTGCCGGCGAGGCGCTCGTCCTGGCGGCCAAGGCCGGCCTGGACCCGCAGGCCGTGATCGAGATCACCTCCGTCGGCGGCGCCCGCACAGGCGCCATGGAGACGCGTGGCCCCCGCATGGTCCAGCGCGACTTCAGCCCGCATTTCTCCGTAAACAACATGTATAAGGATCTGTCCAACGTGCTGAAGCTCGCCGAGGAGTGCGGTGTGTCCCTGCCCGTCGCGGGCGCTGCGCGGGAAATCTTGCGGGCGGCCAAGTCCCAGGGTAAAGGGGATCTGGACTCCTGCGCCGTTATGACGGTCCTGGAGGCCATGGCCAACACCATCGTTCAGCGGAAGGCGTAAGGAGGAGCCTCTGGCATGCCAAGCATCCTGGTCGCCGAATGCAAGCAGGAGTCGTCCTCGTTCAATCCGGTCCCCAGCCACTACGAGGACTTCAGCATCGCGGCGGGCGATGACGTCCTGGCGCGCCACCGGGGCGTGAGAAGCGAGATGGCCGGCGCCTTGAGCGTCTTCGGGGCGCAACCCGACGTGCAGGTGGTTCCCGCGTATAGCGCCC
>Ga0316622_100004324_pt1 | contig 10413 bp, 9 predicted proteins | sample OWC_Aug_OW2_C1_D_FD_207646 | JGI IMG/M metagenome (GOLD analysis project Ga0316622, IMG submission 207646) | Wetland soil microbial communities from Old Woman Creek delta, Ohio, United States - OWC_Aug_OW2_C1_D5_C | ecosystem: Environmental > Terrestrial > Soil > Wetlands | place: USA: Ohio... | reverse complement strand
GCGTTCTTCGTCACGCCGGTGCGGATCTTCGTCTGGTTCATCTTCCTGGGCACGGCCTACCAGTTCATCATCAAGCGGCTCGTCGAGGAGTGGCGCATGACGCGTTTGCAGCGCGAGTTGCAGGACCACGTGGTCCTGTGCGGTTATGGCGACAGCGGCTCGGTGGCCGCCGGCGAACTTTTGCACCGTGGCTGGTCGCCGCAGAAGATCGTGGTCATCGACTCACGCCGCGACGAAGTCGGCCGGGCGGCCGAGCGCGGCTTCATCGGCCTGCACGGCAACGCATCGAGCGAAGAACTGCTGCACGTGGCTGCCGTACCGCGCGCACGGGCCGTGATCGTCAGCGTCGGGCGCGACGACACCACGGTGCTCGTGGTGCTGACCATCCGCGCGATCGCGAAGCAGGTGCGCGTGATCGCCCGCGTCGGTGAGCAGGAGAACGTGAAGCTGGTGCGTGCGAGCGGTGCGGACGTGATCATCTCGCCGCCGCAATTCGGCGGCTGCCTGATGGCGGATGCGGTGCAGAGCGACGGCACGGTGGGATTCATCTCCGAGATGCTGTCGTTCCGCGGCGAATACCAGCTGCAGGAGCGTGCGCCGCGACCCGAGGAACTTGGCCGTGCCGCGCGCGAACTCGAGGGTTCGCTGGTGGTCGAGGTGCTGCGCGGCGGCCGCCGGATCGGCGGCTGGGCGGATGCGCGGCTCGTCATCGAGGCTGGCGACCGGCTGCTGGTGATCGACTCCGACGCGGTGCTCGGCACCTCGGCCTAGATCGGGTAGACGCGCGCGAGCTCGATCGAGAACGCGATGATCATCAGGATCACGAGCGGACCACCGACCCGCACGAAGTCGCGGAACACGTAGCCGCCCGGTTGCATGATCAGCACGTTGGTCTGGTAACCCATCGGCGTCGCGAAGGATAGGTTGCAGCCGACGATTGCCGCGAGCACGAATGGCTCGGGCGGCGCCCCGATCTGCGCCGCGATCGCGAGCGCCACCGGCGTGCCGACGGCGGCCGCCGCGTTGTTCGAAACGAAATTCGTCAGGATGCCGAGGAAGATCATCACGGCGGCCAGCACCGCCTGCGGCGAGAGCCCGCTCGCCACGCTCATGAATCCACTGGCGAGCAGGTCCGCGCCGCCGGTCGCCGTGAGGGATCGTCCGAGCGCGAGGCTCGCGACGACGACGAGGACGACCTCGGCGCTGATGCCGCGGCCGAGGCCCTCGAATTTGAGGCAGCCGGTCAGGATCAGCGCCAGCACGCCGAGCAGCGACGACATCGCGATCGGCAGGATGCGCAACGCCGCTAGCGTGACGACGGTCGCCATGATCAGGATCGCCAGCGGTGCCTTGCGCGTGCGTGGCAGGTCGAGCGTGCCATCCAGCACCAGCAGGCCGGCCTCGCTTTTGAGCACGGCCGCCCGTTCCGGAGGACCCTGGATCAGCAGCACGTCGCCGGAACGCAATTCCCGGTCCGGAATCTCGCCCGCGAGCGAGGCTTCGTCCGATGGACGGTACATCGCGAGGATGACGACGCCGTAGCGCTCCGCAAATCGCGTCTCGCGCAGGTTGCGATGGTGAAGTGGCGACTCCTCGGTGACCACGACTTCGACCAGCTGTTGGTCCTGCGCCCGCAGCGGGTGCTGTTCCGGCGGCAGGCTGTCGACGCTGCCGGCGTCGTACAGCGTGGCGCCCAGCGCCTGCTCGTACTCCTTGAGGTACGCGGAGGTGTCGTTCACCAGCAGGCGGTCGCCTTCGAGCAGCACCAGTGCATCGGTCGGCGTGAGCGTTTCGCTGCCGCGCTGCACCCGCTGCACCGTCATCTTGTTGCCCGTCCAGCGCCGGGCGAGGGCGATCGTCTTGCCGCGGGCGCGGCTGCGCGTCCCGACATAGAGGATCGCAGCGAACCGACGCGGTGCGATGCCGGCGAGCGGGTTGGCGCGCTCCTTGAGCAGCCGCGGCGCGACCAGCCAGAGGTAGAGCAGGGCCAGCGCGGCCGGTCCGATCACGAGCGGCGTGAACTCGAACATGTCGATGTGCCGCACGCCGTGGTCGCTCGCCAGCGAGACGATCAGCAGGTTGGTCGACGTGCCGATCGTCGTCGCCATGCCGCCGATGATCACCGCGAAATTCATCGGCATCAGCATCCGCGACGGCGAATGCCCGGCGCGCATCGCGAGACCGATCACGACGGGCATCAGCACGACCACCACCGGCGTGTCGTTGACGAAGGCGCTGAGCGCCATCGCGGTTGCGAGGACGGCGAGCAGCGCTAGGTGGCGATTGAAGGCCCAGAGCCGAGCGAGCAGCCGCGCCAGCGGCTCGAGGGCACCGGTCACCATCAGCGCGCGGCCGAGGATCATCAGGCAGCAGATCGCGACCAGCGCCTCGTGCCCGAAACCCAGGAAGATCTGCCGGATGCCGAGCTCGACGCCGTCCTGCTCGTACGGGAACAGGTGAAAGCCCAGCGCCAGCCCCGTGATCACGATCAGGCTGGTGACCGGGATCGGGATGCGCTCGCGCGTGAAGAGAAAGAACGCCACGACCGTGAACACGAGTACGGCGATGGCGTGTGCGTTGGGGATCAAGTTGAGCACCGGCGAAGGTTACAGCAAAAAAAAACCCCGCTTGCGCGGGGTCGTCGTCCGTTCGGAGCACTCAGTATTGTTATTGTGATCTTCTTGTTATCGGTGCCCCTGGTAGGGTTCAGTTCGTTCTCCCGTCCTTGTTGTCCCGTTCGTTGGTTCCAGTCATCCCCGGCGGAGTCTTCCACGTGCCCGTCTGCTCGTCGGCTGGGACCGCCCCTTGTCCCGGCTTGGATTATTACGGAGCAATGACCGTGCCACCTCGCTTGAGTATCATTAAAATCAATCGGTTACGATTGCTATCGAAGCTGGAGGCTTGCTCGAGGGTCGGTCTTGGCGGGAACTCGTAAAGAAAGCCGACAGCGGTCAGCGGCGCCGTGCCTGACGAACTCGGTGAATTTCGGGACAATGTCGGCCATGACGCTTCAATCCGGTTCCTGCCGCCGTCAGTCCGGCCAGACCACCGCCGCTTTCCTGGCGCTTGGTCTCGCGCTTGCGGTCGGCCTGATCGTTTCCGCCGCGCTCGTCTCGCGCAGCCTCGAGCGGATCAAGCTCGCGGGCGACAAGATCACGGTCAAGGGTTACGCGGAGGAACAGGTCGTCTCCGACGCGGGCACCTGGCGCGGCACCGTCACGGTGCGCGCGGCGGACCTGCAGGCAGGCTATCGGTTGCTGGAGGCCGACACAGCGCGAGTGCTGCAAATGCTCGAGTCTGCGGCCGGCTCGGAGGCGGCCGTGGTGGTGTCGCCGGTCGCAGCGAGGCCGCAGTATGAAATCAGCGCCACGGGCGTGCAGACCGGTCGCATCGGCGGCTACGAGCTCGATCGCACGTTCGAGCTCAACTCGAAGGACGTCGCGTTGATCGGCCGCGTCGCCGCGGCCGCCTCTGCGCTGATCAGCGACGGCGTCAGCATCAATTCCTGGCCGCCCCAGTACTTCTACGGCGACCTGAACGCAGTCAAGGTGCGACTGATCGGCGCGGCGACCCGCGACGCGCAGCTGCGCGCGGAGCAGTTCGCTTCCGGCAGCGGCGTGACCGTCGGCGCGCTGCGCTCCGCCTCGCAGGGTGTCTTCCAGATCACGCGGCCGAACTCGACCGAGACGGCCGATTACGGCAGCTACGACACGAGTACGGTCGAGAAGGTCGTCAAGGCCGTCGTGACGGTTGAGTATTCTGTCGCGCGCGAGTAGCGCGCTTGCCTTCGGTCGCTTTCGCTTCAGCGCTGCGGGTGGCGGCCGCCTGTCCGGGGCCTGTTTCGAGTCGCTCCTCGGGAATCGCTTGGTCGAAACAGGCCCCGGACAGGCGGCTTCACACGCGGCGCCTGAGCGAGCGGCCGGAGGAACCGGCCACTCGCACGGCGCAAGTAACGTCCACCAGTCCCGGCGTGAAGGTCGTCGGCTACAACTGGTACTGCGGGCTGCCTCTTGCCGTTTCGGTGGCATGCGGCGTGCGAGTGGCGAGGCAGTTGCCTCGACACTCGCTCAGCCGCGGCGTGTCAGCTGGGGATTCCGGCGTCGTTTCGACCAAGCGATTCCCGAGGAGCGACTCGAAACGACGCCGGAATCCCCAGCCTGCCACGACACAGCGGCGATCAGCGGTCGAGGCTGATGAGCTCGTAATACGTCAGCATGTACCCGCCCACCTGGCCCTTCAGGAACAGGAACTCATCATCGTTGGTGCACCAGACGTCGTACGGCGGGTGCTCTTGGGGCAAGCCGGGTGCCGAGACGTAACGGAAGTGCAGCGCGTCGAACGTGCCGGCGCGCACCGTCACGCGCTCTTCACCGACGTACTCGATGTGCACGCCGATCCGGTAGAGCATCGGGCCCGTCGCGCCGCGATGGTCTGGCGAGGAGAGCAGGAACTCGTCGATGCCCTGGATGCCCGGGCCCTGCGAGCGATCGTACAAGCGCAGGTGCCAGGCGTCGCACGCGATCGCGTGGTTCTGGAAGGTGCGCAGCGGCGGGTGGCGGTGCTCCATGCGCTGCGAGATGCGGCCCTCGGGCGCGGTCAAGGCCTCGCACTCCGTGTGGTCGGGGTGGAACCTGAACCAGCCCGATCCCATGAACCGATCACCCACCGTGATGCGTACGAAGCAGTCCATCGGCAGCCACTGTTCATCGAGGCTGTAGGTGACGTCGCGCATCACGCTCGGCCGGTCGTCGATCTCGCAGTGCGCGGTGATGGTGCGCTTGCCGTCCGCATGGACATCAATGTGAAAGTACTCGCGGCCGCGCTCCTGCAGCCAGCGGTCGGGCTTGTGCGAGAGGTACGTGATCGTGCCGCGTGCGCTGCGATGGTCGCGTTGCAGGACGGTGGGCGCCGCGGTCCCGGTCATCTCGGGTCGCTTCCTAGAACGCGTTGATGCCGGTCAGTTCGCGGCCGATCGTCAGCTGGTGGATGGTTTCCGTGCCCTCGTACGTGATCACGCTCTCGAGGTTGAGGGCGTGGCGGATCGGCACGTACTCGGCGCTGATGCCGGCTCCGCCGAGGATGTCGCGCGCATCGCGCGCTACGTCGAGGGCCATGCGGCAATTGTTCCACTTGGCGAGCGAGACCTGCGACGGCGACATCTTGCCTGCGTCCTTCAGCCGGCCGAGCTGCAGCGAGAGCAGTTGCGCGGTCGTGATCCTGCGTGCCATCTCGGCGAGGCGGATCTGGATGGCCTGCGTCGCCGCGAGCGGACGGCCGAACAGGATGCGGGACTGCGAGTAATCCAGCACCTGCGCGAGGCAGGCCTGTGCCGCGCCGATCACGCCCCAGGTGATGCCGTAGCGCGCCTGCGTCAGGCACGACAGCGGTGCCTTGATGCCGACCGTGCTGCCGGGAAGCATGTTCTCCGCGGGCACGACGACGTCCTCGAGGAAGATCGCCCCGGTGACCGAGGCGCGCAGCGAGAACTTCTTCTCGATCTCCGGTGCGGCGAGCCCCTTCGTGCCTTTTTCGACGAGGAAGCCGCGGATGCCTTCCTCGGTCTTCGCCCAGATGACGAACAGGTCCGCGAGCGGCGAGTTCGTGATCCACATCTTCGCGCCGTTGATGACCCAGTCGGTGCCCCGCCGCTTGGCATGGGTCTTCATGTTGGCGGGATCGGAACCGCCGTGCGGCTCGGTGAGTCCGAAGCAGCCGATCACCTCGCCCGTGGCCATGCGCGGCAACCACCGCTGCTTCTGCTCCTCGCTGCCGTAGGTGTAGATCGGATACATGCACAGGCTCGATTGCACCGAAACGAAACTGCGCAGCCCCGAGTCGCCGCGCTCGAGCTCCTGGCAGATCAGTCCGTAGCTGACGCTGTTCATGCCCGCACAGCCGTAGCCCTCGAGCGAGCTGCCGAACAGGCCGAGCCCGGCGAGTTCGGCCACCAGATCCTGCGGAAACGTGTGGTTCTCGAAGTGGTGCTGGATGATGGGCAGCACCTTGTCGTCGACCATGCGGGCGACCGAGTCCTGCACCATCCATTCCTCTTCGGTGAGCAGGCCGCGGACGTCGTACAGGTCGAGTGGATTCAGGGCGCGCGAGGACTTCTTCCCCTGCGAGAGGTCGGCGGGTGAGGTGGCCACGACAGGGCTCCCGTTCGATGGTGGGCAGAATAGCCCCGGTATTCTCGGTAAACGCGTCCGCATCCGCAAAGGAAAACGGGCCACCCGAGCGTGGCCCGTCGTGGCTGGAACGCGACGTGCGCGGATCAGCCGGCGGTCATGCCGAGTGCGGCGAGCGCCGCGTCAGCCTTTTCCTTCACCTGCCGGGCGGCCGTGACTGCGGCTTCCACGTTCCCGGAAGCCTGTGCCGCGGTGGCCTGGTCCCAAAGGGTCTTGGCATCCGCGAGACCGATCTTCACCGACTCGAAGGTCGCCGCGTCGAGGTTGGCGGGCAGCTTCTTCGACTTCGACAGGATGTTGACGCGGCTCTCGATTGCCGCGACCGCCGCCGGCAGCGTGCCGGAGAGCGCGGTCCACTCGGCGTTCATGGCCTCGAGAGCGGCCGCCTTCGCGGCCTCCGCGGCTTCCTTCGCGGACGCAGCAGCGCCCGCGAGGCCCTGCGCCTGCGTGAGCAGCGCGGGGGCTGCGGCGATCACGCCCTTGTAGTCCTTCTGGTCGAACTTGGCCTTCAGGTCCGCCAACTGGCTGGTGACGGCCTGCAGCTGGTCGGGGATGTACTGCGCCGCATCCGGGCCGGCCGCGCTGATCGCAGCCTCAATGTCTGCAATGGCCTTCTTGGCCGGCTCCATCTGGTTCGCGCAGCCGACCAGCATCAGGGCAGCCAGCGCCATGGACAGGAAACCAGTGAACAGCGAACGGGATTTCATCGAAAGCTCCTTGTTGCGAAAGCGAGGATTGCGAACGGGCCGATGCGGCTCAGGGAATCCGCAGTTTCTGGCCGACCTGGATCTTGTCCGGGTCGGACAGCACGTTCTGGTTGGCCTTGAAGATCTCCGGGTACAGGCTGCCGTCCCCGTAGTGCTCCTTGGCGATCTTCCACAGAGTGTCGCCCTTCTTCACTTCGTACCACTGTGTGTAAGGGTTCTCGCCGGTCGCTGCAGGCGCAGCCGCGGCTGGCTTGGCCGCTGCGGCAGGCTTTGACGCCGCGTCGCTGGCGGCCGGCGTTCCCCACGCGGGCAGGCCGGGGTTGGTCTTCTTGTCCACCATGGTTGTCTCCTCCGATGGCTCGAGCTTCGGTAAGCAGGCATTTTACGCCGTCTGGATCCAAACCGGCTCCTCGGCCGATCCGTGAGATGGATGCCATGCGCTGCGCCTATCACACCGACTACTTCCTGCCGCTGCCAGTGGGGCACCCCTTCCCGATGGCGAAGTATCCGCTGCTCTGCGCACGCCTGCTGCGCGACGGCGTGATCGCGCCCGAGGATCTGATCCGGCCGGTCGAGGCGAACATCGACAGCCTGAGGCTGGTGCACACGTCCGAGTACCTGCATCTGCTCGCGGCCGGTGCGCTCGACGCCGCGGCAGTTCGCAGGCTCGGTGTGCCCTGGTCCCCCGCGCTCTGGCGGCGGTCGCGGCTCGCGGCCCAGGGCACGCTCGAGGCCGCGCGGGCGGCGCTCGATGACGGCCTGGCCGGCAATCTCGCGGGCGGCACCCATCACGCGTTTCCCGGTCACGGCGAAGGATTCTGCGTGCTCAACGACGTCGCCGTCGCCATTCGCGTCCTGCAGCGCGAGGGGCGAATTCGGCGGGCGCTGGTCGTCGATCTCGACGTGCACCAGGGCAATGGCACGGCCGCCATCTTCGAGGGCGACGCCGACGTGTTCACGTTCTCGATGCACGGCGAGCGCAATTACCCGACGCGCAAGATGCGCTCGACGCTCGACGTCGGCCTCGCGGACGGCGTGCAGGACGACGATTATCTCGCCCTCCTCGAGCGGCACCTGGCCGCGATCCTCGCCGGGTTCACGGCCGATTTGGTCTTCTACCTGGCGGGCGTCGATCCGGCGCAGGGCGATCGCTACGGGCGCCTGCGCCTCACGGACGACGGCCTCCGGCGCCGTGATCGCCGGGTGCTCGAGACCTGCAGGCAGGCCGGACTGCCGGTGGTGATTACGATCGCCGGCGGTTACGCGCCGACGCCGGAGCGGACGGCCGAGCTGCACGCGATCGTGTTCGAGGAGGCCCATGCGCTGTTCCGGTAAACTGCCCCGTACCGATCGGGCCGGAGTCAGTGCACGGAGCGCCGTCGCGGCGAGTCAACCGTTGCCGGTTTGGCGCGTTAACGGCCCCATGCGGAGTTGCGGCCATTGCCGTGGCCTGTCGGCGGGGCGAACAATGATTTCCCAAGGAGTGACCAACCGATGATGTCCAGGAAAATGGGTCTGCTGATCGCGATCGCAGCCTCCGTCTCGCTCGCGGGCTGCGCTGCGATGGAGGATTTCGCGACGAATCCGGACAAGGCCAAGACGCGGTCGGGCGCGGGTTACGGTGCCGCAGCCGGCGCCGTCGTCGGCCTGCTCACGGCCGGTAATAATCCGTTCAAGTCCGCAATGATCGGCGCGGCCGCGGGCGCCCTGGTGGGCGGGGCGGTGGGCAGCTACATGGACAAGCAGGAGGCGAAGCTGCGTGCGCAGATGGCTGGCACCGGCGTCGACGTCGTCCGCCAGGGCGACAACATCACGCTGGACATGCCGGGCAACGTCACGTTCGCGTTCGACAGCGCGAACGTCAACCCGCAGTTCTATCCGGTGCTCGACAAGGTGGCGCAGACGCTGGTCGAGTTCGACAAGACCGTGATCGAGGTCGCCGGACACACCGACAGCGTCGGCAGCGAGAGCTACAACCAGCAGCTTTCGGAGCGACGGGCGAATAGCGTGGCAGGGCAGTTGTCGAGCCGTGGCGTCCCGTCGTCACGCGTGGTGACGGTTGGCGCCGGCGAGATGCATCCGGTGGCTTCGAACGAGACCGAAGAGGGGCGCGCGCAGAATCGGCGCGTCGAGATCACGATCGTGCCGGTGACCGAAGAGGGCGTGCAGAAGGCGAAGCAGGGCTGATCGAAGCAGAAAAATGGGGACATTCTCTTATTTCCGTCTGGAAATAAGAGAATGTCCCCTATTTTCTCAAGCGGCGACGAGCTTGCGCAGCTTCTTGATCGCGTTCGCCTCGATCTGGCGGATGCGCTCCGCCGAGACGCCGTACTCGTCGGCCAGCTCGTGCAGCGTGGCTTTCTGGTCGGTCATCCAGCGGGCCCGCAGCACGGCCTGGCTGCGCGCATCCAGCTGGGACATCGCGTGGGCGACCCTGTCGGTCACGTCGTCATCCCACTCGGCGCGTTCCACCGCGATCGCGGGATCCGCATCCGGAGCCGGCAGATAGGCCGACGGTGAATAGGTTTCGTCTTCCTCGTCGGCGTCCGGCGCCGGATCGTACGACAGGTCGCGCGAGGCGAGCCGTCGCTCCATCTCGGTGACTTCCGCCGCGCTGACGCCGAGGTCGCGGGCGACGGCCTGGGTCTCGTCGGCGGTGAGCCAACCGAGGCTGCGCTTGTACTTGCGCAGGTTGAAGAACAACTTGCGCTGCGCCTTGGTCGTGGCGATTTTCACCAGCCGCCAGTTGCGCAGCACGTATTCGTGGATCTCGGCACGGATCCAGTGCACGGCGAACGACACCAGCCGCACGCCGACCGCCGGGTCGAACCGCTTGACCGCCTTCATCAGGCCGACGTTGCCCTCCTGGACGAGGTCGCCGAGCGGCAGTCCGTAACCGTTGTAGCCGCGCGCGATGTGCACCACGAATCGCAGGTGCGAAAGCACGAGCTGGCGGGCCGCATCCAGGTCGTTGTCACGGTGGAAGCGAGTGGCCAAGTCGGTCTCGTCCTCGCGGCTCAGCACCGGAATGCGGCTCACGGCATCGACGTAGGCGTCGAAGCTGCCGATCGGGCCGACGAGCGCGAGTTCTGCAGGGCTACGGGGTACGAGGGCGGCGGTGGTCATGTGTGGCGGAATCTCCTCAATCAGCGAGTCGAAATATTAGCAGTCCCCCGATTAGAGTGCTAAGAACTCGCGAAGTTCAGCCCATGCACGGCCGCTATAAGCGTCAATAAATCTATATAAATCAGATCCTTACTTCGCCGGCCAAGCCGTTGGCAGCCCTCACTTGGAGCGCCACGGCCGCTATCCCCATCCCCCATCCCCTATCCCCTCACTTAGGCTCGATCCCCCGCAGCTCCCGGGTCGCCGCGATGAACGACCCCAGCCAGCCAAGCACGACGCCGCCCAGCAGCAGTACGCCCGTGCCCTCGAGCCCGAGCCCGCCCAGCTCAAACGTGCTGCCGTACAGGCCCGCGATGCGCTGCACCGGCTCACCGAGCACGGAAATCACGACGCTG
>Ga0316622_100004323_pt1 | contig 10414 bp, 8 predicted proteins | sample OWC_Aug_OW2_C1_D_FD_207646 | JGI IMG/M metagenome (GOLD analysis project Ga0316622, IMG submission 207646) | Wetland soil microbial communities from Old Woman Creek delta, Ohio, United States - OWC_Aug_OW2_C1_D5_C | ecosystem: Environmental > Terrestrial > Soil > Wetlands | place: USA: Ohio... | reverse complement strand
CTGACCACCATGATCCTGCTGCTCCCGCTCCTATTTCTTCTACCCCTGATCTATGTGCGAAACCGTGGTGCACCAGCTGCGATACTCCGCTCCTTACCCTTGGCCGCCGTGGCTTTCCTGCTGCCCTTGGCACTCTACGCCTACCTGCCCATCCGTTGGGCTGCCGTCAACGGGGAGGCGATGGGGCTCGATCGTTTCGTCGATTGGGTGGTGGCCGGCCGATTCCAGGGCGCCTGGCAATGGCGTGCCTGGCTTGACGATCCGACACGCTACGCCATCGTGGCGCGCCTGTTCGTACGGGATTGGGGCCTGCTCAACCTGGCTGTGGCCGGAATTGGGCTGGTCTACCTTGCCCTGCGGCAATGGCGCGTTGCACTGCTGCTTGGAGTCACCTGGTTGGGATTTGTCTTTTACGCCTTGAACTATTACGTGCCCGATCTAGCCGTCTTTCTTTTGGGGGCACAGATCGTGGTTGCCGTGTGGTGGATAGCGGGTGCCGCCGCTTTGGCAGAACTGGTGTCGCGGCTCACAGGCCGGCCCGGCCTGCGGTTGGCTGTCTGCGGGTTGCTGTTCATGCCTGTGCTGCTACTGGCTGTGCAGACCTGGCTACAGGTAGACCGGGCGCAGGACGATGGGCTACTACAATGGGGGAAGGCTGTCCTGCGCCAACCTATGGCGGCCAATGCTGCCATACTGGCCGACAGCGAAAAGATCGCCCCCCTTTACTACCTGCAGCAGATCGAAGGCATGCGCCCGGACCTGGAGATCATCGTGCTGCCCGACGAAGCGGCCTACCGTGCCGAGCTGAGCACACGCCTTGCCGCCGGGCAGCCTGTCTACCTGGCGCGTTTTGTGCCCGGGCTGGAAGCAACCTCTCATCTGCGCTCCGCTGGCCCTCTCACCGAGGTCAGCCTTGTGCCCCTCCTGCAGCTGCCGGCTACAGCCACTCCGGCCCGACTGGATTTTGGTGACGTTCGCCTGGTTGGGTATGAAGTGGCAGCAGAGTCGCCCTATTCCGCCCGGGAAACGGCGGTGACCTTGTACTGGCAAGCCATCCGTCCGGTGGATCAGCCGTTCCACGTCTATCTTCGATGGGCTGGGCAGGAGCCGCTCATGGCTGCCGGGCAGCGTCCGGCGGGTAACTACTATCCGACCTATGCCTGGCAGGCGGGGGAGATTGTGTCAGACTTTTACCAGCTGCCCCACCCAGTCAGCCCTAAAGCCGAGGAGCGGCAGCTCCAGGTGGTCGTGGCTCCGCCCTTTACATCCGCGGCCGACCTGGCGTGGCAGACAGTGGCGCACGTGCCTCTGCCAGCAACAGGCTGGCTGGAGCCAAGCCAACCGCTGCGCGCCCGCTTGGGTCCGACCTACCTCATCGGCGCGCAGCTTCCCGCCCAGGCGCGCCCCACAACTGCTCTGCCGGTCATCGTGAGCGGCTACGGAGAACCACCCAGCGGTTCTCAGTTCCAGGTGGGTGCCGTGCCTCTACTCGGCCAGGATGTTCCGCCGGCGGTCACTGGCGGCACGCCCCAGCAAGCTTTCGCCTACGCCACGGAGCTGGACACAGGCACCGCCAAGGGTCGCGTGCCTGTTTGGATCCAGTACCCCAACGCTCTGTGTGGCTGGCTACAGAGAAGGACCGATGGCTGCGTGTTGGGCATGGTCGACGTGAGCGAGGGTCCGCTGCGCCAGGGAGCGACCAACTTTGAGGACAAGGCCGCCCTGCTCGACGTCGACATCCCGAACAAGGACCTCAAGCCGGGCGGCCGGCTATCGTTGACCCTCACCTGGCAGGGGCTGGTGCCGATGGACGTGGACTATACCGTCTTTATCCAGGTCCTGGACGCAAAGGATCGCATTGTGGGGCAGGTAGATGCGTGGCCGGTGCAAGGCACGCGGCCCACCAGCCAGTGGAAGCCGGGCGAAATCATCGTCGACCCATACGTCGTGCCGCTCGACGACAGCCTGCCGGCGGGGTCTTATCGGCTCATCGTCGGCCTGTACCAGCTGTCCGATCTGCGCCGTCTAGCGGTGCTCAACCAGGACGGCACGGCTATCGACGACAAATACCAGGTGCCTGGGCTGCTGGTACCATGAGGTGGCGAGGATAATCTGCTCGAACCTCCTCATTTTTCATGATCTTTCGGCTTTTTGCGTACAGGACCAGATATGGTATAATACCGCAGCGCTCGCCCGCCCTGGTTGGAAAGTAAGACTCTGAACCAGGCCATAACAGCTGTGGAGGTATTTTGAGCACCACCGTAGCGCAAAAACGAAATATACCGAGAAGACGTGGCCAGCCTCCGTTGTGGCTCCGGTTGTCGATCGCGATCTTTCTGGTGATCTTTATCGCCGGCGGCCTCTATTCCGGCTATCTGTTTTATGCCACGATCCGCGAGATCGTCGCTCGAGCCGATCTGCCTGCTTTACCCATTCTCCAGCTGCCGTCGTTCAACCTGTCAGGCGCAGCGGCCAGCGAGACGATCGACGAGACCCCGCCCGAGCTGCCCGAGGAGATCCTCAACCCGGCGGCGGCGGAGAGTCTGGAGTACCAACCGCCTCCGGCTCCCACGATCACCTCTGACCGGATCAACATCCTGCTGCTCGGCATCGACCGCCGCTCGGGCAACAGCTGGACATCGCGGACCGACACGATCATCGTCGTCACGGTCGATCCGACAAACAAGACGGCGGGCATGATGTCGATCCCGCGCGACCTGCAGTTGACGATCCCGAGTTATGGGGAAGACCGGATCAACACAGCCAACGTCTACGGCGAATCACGCAAGTATCCAGGCGGCGGCCCGGCCCTGCTCAAGCGGACGATCGAGTACAACTTTGGCATTCCGATTGACTATTACGTCATGGTCGATTTCAAGGGCTTTGAGAAGATCATCGACACGCTGGGCGGTGTCGAGATCAATGTGCCGCGCGACCTGAAAGATACGCAATATCCCGACCCGAGACCGGGTGACCCGTACGCCTACAAGACCGTTCAATTCAAAGCCGGCCCGCAGCACATGGACGGCGCCCGGGCGCTGGAATATGCCCGCTCGCGCATGAGCAGCAGCGACTTTGACCGCGCCACGCGGCAGCAACTGGTCCTGCTGGCCATCCGCGAAAAGGCGCTGAGCCTGAACGTGATCCCAAAAATCCCGTCGCTGGTGCTGACGATGGGCGACACGATCAAGACCGACATGAGCGTGGACGACATGCTCAAGCTGGCCCAGCTGGGACCACAGATCGACCTGTCAAACGTCAAGCAACTGGTCCTAAAACCGCCGTTGGTCTATGGCTACAGGCGGGCGGACAATGCAGCCGTCCAGTTGCCGGTGTGGGACAAGATCAATGCGGCGATAGCCGATCTGTTTGCTATGCCGTTGGTCATGGCGCCGACGGCCACGCCCGCGCCGCCCACGCCAACGCCCACCATGTCGCCGGATCAGGTTCAACAACGACAAGCCCTGACCCAGGAAGGGGCGCGGATCGCGGTGCAGAACGGCACAGCCATCCCTAACTTTGCCGCCCGTGTGGCCGCCATGTTGATGCAGGAAGGCTACCAGGTGGTGGAGTTTGGCGACGCCGATCGCCTGGATTATGGCAGCACGGTCATCATCGATTATACCGGCAAGACATCTACACTGCAGCAGTTGATCAACCTGTTCAAGGTGCTGCCTGAGAACGTGCGCCCCAGCGACAACGTGCTGAGCCCGGTAGACATTCGCATCATCGTCGGGCAGGATTTCAACCTCCCGCTGCCCTGATGGCGGTGTGTTGAAGCGGTATAGCCACCCCTTCGAGCCTGACGAGCCAACATTGCCCGGTGTTATGCCGTGGCCCATCCAGCGTTTCACCGCCGAGACCGGTCAGCAGGTGCAGGCCGGGGTGGTGATCGAGGAGCCGCTGGAGATCCGGATCGGCGGCCAGCCGGTCGGGGTGCTGATGCGCACGCCGGGTCTGGAGAAGGAGCTGGCTGCCGGATTCTGCCTGGGCGAAGGTCTGATCGCCGCCATGAAGGACGTGGCCCTGATCCGCCATTGTGGGCAGGCTGCGCCCGGTGGCAACGGGGATGAGCTCGCCGGCGAGGAATCACGCAACCAGGTAGAGGTGAGCCTGATGCCCGGCGTGATACCCCTGAGACAGAGCGACAGCCCAGTGCTGATCCGGTCCGGCTGCGGCCGCGTCGACGCCACGACCCTGGCCGAAGGCCTGAAACCGGTCGAGGCAGGCGTCATGGTCCGGCTGGAGGTGTTGCAGCACCTGATCGGGCAGATCACGCCGCGGCAGGCGGCCTACCGGGCGGCCGGCGGCATCCACGCTGCGGCTATCTTGACCGCCGACGGTCAGCTCGTGGTGGTGACTGAGGATATCGGCCGGCACAACGCCGTGGACAAGGCGACCGGCTACTGTCTGCTGCGGGGCATCCCCTTGGGCGACAAGCTGCTGGTCAGCACAGGTCGGGCCAGTTACGACATGGTGTCTAAAGGGGTACGCCTGGGCGTGCCGATCCTGGCTTCCCTCTCTTCGCCTACTTCGCTGGCCGTGGAGCTGGCCAATGTCCTGAGCTGCACCCTCGTCGGCTACCTGCGGGGCAAGACCCTGAACGTCTACGCCCACGGCTGGCGCATCGCCACGTAATGGTAGGGGCGCACGCAAGCTCCCTTCTTGGGGGGCCGTGCGCCCTTATGGTTTTTCTTTCCGCGACCGAAACACGAGCTTGATCGGCGTGCCCAGGTAGGTGTACTGCCGCCGGATCTGATTCTCTATATAGCGTTCGTAGGAAAAATGGACCAGCCGGGCGTCGTTGACGAAAAACACGAACGTCGGCGGCTCGACACCCGCCTGGGTAGCATACAGCAGCTTGAGCTGCCTTTTGCCTTTGTGCGGCGGTGTGTGGCGGACCTTGATCTCTTCCAGCAGCCGGTTCAGCTCCGCCGTTGGGATGCGTCGCGTCCGTTCCTGGCAGACTTGGAGAGCCAGCGGCAGGAGCTTGTCCACCCGCTGGCCAGTCAGGGCCGAGATAAAGAGCACCGGCACAAAATCCAAGAACTTTAATTCGGCGCGGATCCGCTGGGTGTAGGCATCCATGGTGTGGGTGTCTTTTTCGACCACGTCCCACTTGTTGACCAACACGACGACGCTGCAGTTCTCGTCCAGGATGTAACCGGCGACGTGGGCATCCTGAGCGGTCACCACATCCTGGGCATCCAGCAGCAGCATTACCACGTCGGCGCGGGAGATGGCCTTGATCGCGCGCAAAACGCTGTACTTTTCAAGGCCCCGATCGATCCGGCCCCGGCGGCGGATGCCTGCCGTATCGATCAGCAGCAGTGGCTGTCCTTCCCAGGTCACGTAGGTGTCGATCGAGTCGCGGGTAGTGCCCGGAATGGGACTGACTATGGCCCGCTCCTCGCCCAGCAGTCTGTTGAGCAGCGACGACTTGCCGACGTTGGGCCGGCCGACGAGGGCGATCTTGACCGCTTCCGGCTCCTCCTCCTCGCTCAAGGCAGGGGGCAGGGCAGCCACGATCTCGTCGAGCAGATCGCCGACGCCGGTACCGTGCAGCGCCGAGATAGGGTACACCTCGCCCAGCCCCAGCGCGTAGAAGTCGACCGCCGCCTGACGGCGCGCCTCGTTGTCGGCCTTGTTGGCCACCACCAGAACCGGACGAGCCGCGCGGCGCAGCACCTGGGCGATATCCTCGTCGGAGGGTGTCATGCCGTCGAGCGCGTCGACCAGCAGCACGATGGCGTCGGCCTCGGCGATCGCGACCTCAGCCTGGGCCCGGATCTCTTCGATCAGCCCGGCCGACGCGGTGGACAGGGGCACCGGCCGGTCTTGGGGCCCCCGCTGCTTGCTGCTGTCGAGGATCTCCAGGCCGCCGGTATCCACCACCGTAAACACCATGCCGTTCCACTCGGTCTCGCCGTACAGCCTGTCGCGGGTGGTGCCGGGCAGATCCTCGACGATGGCCCGCCGCTGGCCGACGAACCGGTTGAACAGGGTAGACTTGCCGACGTTAGGACGTCCGACTAGGGCAACGATGGGCTTGGGCATCAGTCGCGCACAAACCCCATCCGCTCATCGTGCTGCGGAAAGCCCTGGTCGGCTGTCCGGATCTCGCCATACTTCTCTTCGAACTTTTTCAGATTGTCGCCCAGCGCCTGGTGGAGCAGCTTGGCATTCATGGGAGTCAGGATGATGCGGCCATAGACCTTTGCCTTGGGCGCATTGGGCAGAACCCGGGCGAAATCGACAATGACCTCCGACGGCGAGTGGGTAATGAGGGCAAAATTGGAATAGATAGCCTCCAGATCAGCCGGCAGCTCGATCTGGATCTGCCGCTGTGGCATCGGCGGCGGCGATTTCCGTTCAGTCATAGCCATCCTCTCAAGTGAGCACGAGCGTCGTTCAGCTCTGGGGTCAGATCTCAGAGCCGAACGACGCCCGGTGGTTTTTGTTGTTTTCCCCGCTGGCAAGCGACTCTAGAAAGGAATCTCGTCCTCTTCAAAGCCTCCCGGAGGCGGCTCGCCGACGGGCGATTCAGCTCCGCCCTCCGCTCGGGGACCCAACATCTTGACCGTCCGCGCGGTCACTTCGAAACTGGCCCGTGCGACACCATCCTGGCCGGTCCACACCTTGGGATTCAGCTTGCCATCCTTGGCTTCGCCTGCCATCTCGCCCTCGACAAAGACCTGTTGGCCTTTGGTAACGTACTGGTTGACGATCTCTGCCAGCTTGCGCCAGCAGATCACCCGCCACCAGGTCGTCAGTTCCCAGGACCGACCGTTGTACGATTCTTTCCAACCGGTGGGGCACTGTGGGTTCGTCTCTTTGTTGATGGTAGTCTTGGTCGCCACGCTGAGGTTGGTCACCGGCGTGCCATCGGGCGTGTAACGCATCTGGGGATCTTGGCCGACGTGTCCGATGAGTGTCACTCGATGAAACATGTCTTTGCCTCCTTGATAGGATATGATTATCTTACCGCAGATGAGGCCAATTGTCAACTGGCGGCCAGCAGGTCAAACAGCCCTCGCAGATCGCCGGCCACCGGGCAATCGGGCGCGCCGGTCGCACCGTTGCGGTCCACTAGGATGACATCCAGGCCGGCGTTGCGGGCGCCGACGACGTCGTGCTGATAACTGTCGCCCACGTACAGGGCCTGGCCGGGCGACAGCGCCATCTGTTCAAGCGCCTGGCGAAAGATGCCGGGGTGCGGTTTGTGGCAGCCGGCGTACGCCGAGCCCCATATCAGCTCCATGTAACCGTCCAGCCCGACCTGGGCCACGCGCTGGCGCAGGTTCCAGCTCCAGTTGGAGACGATGCCCAGCCGGTAGCCCTCGGCACAGAGCCGGTCGAGCACCTCTGTCACCTCGGGATAGAGCCGCAGGACGCCGGGACGGCTGAACCAGGACTCCAGGGCGTCGGCGTATGCTGTGGAAACCGCCTCGTCGTCCAGGTCAAGGTGAGCCAGCAGCGCCCGATGGAGCCCCACCTGAACCTGGCGGTCGTACTCCTCGGTGGCCGGGAAGGTTGCCGTCGCCATATCGCGGTAATAGGCACGCCAGCCGGCCTGGAGCGCCGCCTGAATCTCCCCAGTCGATCGCTCGGCGCCGGCGACCCGCAGCGCTTCCTGGATGATGATCTCCTGCACAGGCTCGAAATAGATCAGTGTGTAACCCAGATCAAAGAGGACTGCATCGTAGCGGCTCATCGCCAGCCCTGCTCCTCGCCCACGTGGTGGACCTTGATCATGTTGGTCAGCCCCGTGCCGCCCACCGGCACCCCGGTGGTGATGATCGCCAGCTCATCGTCCTGGACCAGTCCCCGTCTGTGCGCCGCCTCAACCGCGGTGCGCATCATGGTGTCAGTATCGGCAAACTGGTCGACCAGCAGCGGCTCGACGCCCCACACCAGGGCCAGCTGCCGGCACGTCTTGGGGCTGGGCGTGGGGGCGATGATCGGCGTGGCCGGCCGGTGGCGGGCGATCTGCTGCGCCGTGACGCCGCTCATGGTCGAGGTGATGATTGCCGCCGCTCCCAGCTCGGCAGCAAGCTCGCACGCCACCTGACAGATGGCGTCGGTGACGCTGCGCGATGGGGACTGGACGGTGCGGTGGAGCCATTCTCCGTAGGGTATGTTCTGCTCGGCCACGGCGGCGATGCGGGCCATCGTCTGCACGGCGGCCAGCGCATAGCGGCCCATCGCCGTCTCGCCGGAGAGCATGATCGCATCCGAGCCGTCAAAGATGGCGTTGGCCACGTCCGACGCCTCGGCGCGGGTGGGGCGCGGGTTGCGGATCATCGAGTCGAGCATCTGCGTGGCTGTGATGGCCGGTTTGCCCGCCGCGTTGCAGGCGCGGATGATCCGCTTCTGGGCGATCGGCACCTGCTCGGCCGGCGCCTCGACGCCCAGGTCGCCGCGGGCGACCATCAGCCCATCGGAGGCATCGAGGATCGCCTCGATGCAGTCCAGCGCCTCCGGCTTTTCGATCTTGGCGATGATCGGCGTGTCGGCGCCTCGCGCTGCAAGCCAGGCGCGCAGGTGACACACATCGTCGGCGCAGCGGACAAAGGACAGGGCGAAATAATCAACCTCCTGCTCCAGGGCAAAGGCGGCGTCGGCCTGGTCCTTGGCGGTGACCGACGGCAGCTTCAGGCTGGTGTGGGGCAGGCTGAGCCCTTTGCGCGACAGGAGCACCCCGCCAGCCACAACCTGGGCGCGGAGGCCGGTCGCGTCGCGGTCCACCACCTTGAGCTCCAGCAGCCCGTCGTCGAGCAGGATCCGGTCGCCGGGCCGCACGTCGCGGATCACCTCCGGGTGGGGCAGTGGGATGGCCGCCCCTTCGGCCGCGGAGCCGGAAGGCGGCTCCTGGCTGGTGAAGCTCACCGTCTGGCCCTCGACCAGCATCACCCCCTCCGGCGGCAGAGCGCCGACTCGCAGCTTGGGGCCCTGCAGGTCGGCCAGGACGGCCACGACGCGGCCCATCCCGGCGGCGGCGCGGCGCACCAGCCCGATGCGCCGGGCGTGGTCGTCATAGCTGCCGTGCGAAAAGTTGATGCGGGCCACGGCCATACCGGCCTCGATAAAGGCGCGAATAGTGGCCTCGTCGTCGGACGACGGGCCGAGGGTGCAGACGATCTTGGTTCGGAGCATGGTATACCTCTCAAGTGTGTTGCAGCTGCATTATAGCAGCGATCCGGCCAGAGGACAAGGAAATGGCAGGATATCTAGAGTCAAGCCGGTCGAAACTGGACAGGCGGTCCTTTTCTGTGTTACAATCCCCCCATGTTCGAGCTCGTCTTTCTCGGCACGTCGGCCTCGGCGCCGTCGATCCAGCGCGGCCTGCCGGCGGCGATCGTCATGTTCAACGAATATCGCTTTATGATCGACTGCGGTGAGGGCACCCAGCGCCAGCTGCTGCGCAGCGGACTCGGCTTTCGCCGCCTGGACAAGATCCTGCTGACCCACGGCCACCTGGACCACATTCTGGGCCTGGCCGGCCTGGCCTCGACCTTTGCCCGCTGGGAGATGATCGACCATATGGAGATCTACGGCGGCAGGTGGGCGCTCGACCGGGTCCAGGCACTGATGAGTATCGTCTTTGGCCGCTACCAGCCCCCGATCCGCATCGAGCTGATCGACCTCAAGCCCGGCCCGATCATGTCGGATGACGCGTTCCAGTTGTCCTGCTTTCCGGTGACACACCGCGGGCCGGATAACTTTGGCTATCTGTTCCAGGAGAAGGAGCGGCGGCCCTTCCTGGTGGAAAAAGCGGAGGCGTTGGGGGTGCCTGCAGGCCCAGAGCGGGCGCGCCTGGTGCGCGGCCTACCGGTGACGCTGGCCGGCGGCCGGACGATCCAGCCCGAAGAGGTGCTCGGTCCGTCCCGGCCCGGCTGCAAGTTCGCCTTTGTCGGCGACGCATCGCGCACCGACGACCTGGTGGCTCCGGTCCGGGGTGCGCAGGCCCTGGCCATCGAGTCCACCTACGCCAGCCTGGATGCCGATGCGGCCCGTGAGTATGGCCACCTCACCGCCCGGCAGGCAGCCGAGCTGGCCGTGGTGGCCGGTGTGGAAACGCTGATCCTGTACCACCTCTCCCGCCGCTACAGCGAGCGGGAGATACTGGACGAAGCCAGGCCGATCTTTGCCAACACTGTCGTGGCTCGCGACCTGGATCACTTTCAAATACGGCGGGATGCGCCGCTGGCCCAGGTCGGGCGTGATACGTAACAGCTGTCGGGGCGGGGATACCCTGCCCCGACCCGGATCATTCGTGCGGCTCCCCCAGCTCCTCGACCGGCGTGTTGGCGTACTTGTCGCCGGTCTCGATCAACATGCGGGGGATGTCGTCGACGATCGGGTATTTGCGGCCGCAGTCGGGCTCCTGGCACACCAGCCACACACCGCTGAC
>Ga0316622_100004322_pt1 | contig 10414 bp, 9 predicted proteins | sample OWC_Aug_OW2_C1_D_FD_207646 | JGI IMG/M metagenome (GOLD analysis project Ga0316622, IMG submission 207646) | Wetland soil microbial communities from Old Woman Creek delta, Ohio, United States - OWC_Aug_OW2_C1_D5_C | ecosystem: Environmental > Terrestrial > Soil > Wetlands | place: USA: Ohio... | reverse complement strand
CGTTTCATGAAGAAGATGACCGAAGAGAACGTCAAGGCCGCCTTGGCCGGCGAGAGCCAGGCCCACGTCAAGTACGCCGCCTTCGCCGAGAAGGCCGCCGCCGAGAAGCTGCCCAATATCGCCAGGGCCTTCAAGGCCAACTCCTACGCCGAACAGGTCCACGCCACGAACTACGTCAAGACCCTCGGCGCCCTCGGCACGACCAAGGACAACCTCGAGGCCGCCGTCGGCGGGGAGTCGTTCGAGATCGAGGAGATGTATCCCGCCTACATCGTCGTGGCCCAGGCGCAGGGCGAGAAGATGGCCGGGGTCTACCTCAACGCCGCCCTGGCCGCCGAGAAGGTCCACGCCGGGATCTATAAAGCCGCCCGCGAGGCGGTCGCCGCCGGCCGCGACATCGAGTACAAGCCCATCCACGTCTGCGGCATGTGCGGCTTCACCATGGAAGGCGACGCCCCCGACAAGTGCCCGGTCTGCGGCGCCCCCAAGGACAAGTTCGTCGCGTTCTGAGGACGGAAGGAAGGAGGCGGCTATGGCCATCGACAAGAATCTCGCGCCCTGGCAGATCCTGAGCGTCGCCGTCCGGTCGGAGATCGACGCCGCCGCGTTTTACACGCGGCTCCAGGGGAAGGTCAAGAACATCCTCCTCATCCAGAAGCTCAAGTTCCTGGCCCTCGAGGAGGAGCATCACCGGAAGATCATCGAGAAGCTCCTCGGGCAGAGGTATCCCGGCCAGCCCCAAGAGGCGCCCGAGTCCTCCCTGATGCCGCCGATCGGGGTCTCGCTCCCCGCCGATCCGACCGTGCCGGCCCTGTTCGAGGCCGCCCTCAAGGCCGAGGAGACCGCGGAGGCCTATTACAACGAGGCCGCCGGGCGGTCCGAGGACGAGGCCGGGCGCCGGATCCTGGCCTATCTCGGCCGGGTCGAGCGGAGCCACCAGGCCATGATCAAGGCCGAGCTGGACCTCATCGCCAAGTTCCCCGATTACTACTGCGTCGAGGACTTCCACATCGCCCAGGATCTCTTTCACGTCGGCCCCTGAACGGGGCCCAGAGGAGGCCGCATGGACCCGGCCCGGACGCGCATCGAGCCGATCATTCGGCTGTTGCGGAAGCACTATCCGCGGGTCCGGACCGCCTTGGAGTTCGCCAACCCGCTGGAGATCCTGGTGGCCACGATCCTGGCCGCCCAGTGCACCGACGAGCGGGTCAACAAGGTTACCCCGGGGCTGTTCCGAAAATACCCCACCGCCGCCGCGTTCGCCCGGGCGGACCGGGCCGAGCTCGAAGCGGAGATCCGGTCCACGGGATTCTTCCGGAACAAGGCCAAGAACATCATCGGCGCCGCGCGGAGGATCGACGACGTCTACGGCGCGGTCGTGCCCAACGCGATGGCGGAGCTCCTGACCCTGCCCGGGGTCGCCCGCAAGACGGCCAACATCGTCCTCTCGGCGGGTTACGGGAAGGCGGAAGGGATCGCCGTCGATACCCACGCCGGCCGCCTGTCCCGGCGCCTCGGGTTGAGCAGGCACGAGGACCCGGTCAAGGTCGAGCGCGACCTCATGGCCCTCGTCCCCGAGGCGGATTGGCTCGATTTCAATTTCCTGCTCGTCGAGCACGGCCGGGCCCTCTGCCAGGCCCGCCGGCCGATGTGCCCGGCGTGCTTCCTGCGCAAGCTCTGCCCGTCGGCTGTGAAGCTCTGCCCCGAGCTCAAGGTCCCATGACCCGCGAGGCGATGCTCTGGGAGCCGGCGGGGAAGGCCGGCGAGGTCGCCTGCCGGCTCTGCGCCCATCGCTGCCTCGTCAAGCCGGGGAAGCTCGGCGTCTGCGCCGTCCGCGAGAACCGGGACGGCCGGCTGGTGACCCGCGTCTATGGCGAGGCCGTCGCGGCCCACGTCGATCCCGTCGAGAAGAAGCCGTTCTACCATTTCTGGCCCGGCTCGAAGGCGCTGTCCATCGCCACCGCGGGCTGCAATTTCCGCTGCGGCTTCTGCCAAAATTGGGAGATCTCCCAGGCGCCTCGCCGGCCGGACGGGGGGCTCCGCGGCGAGCCGTTCCCTCCCGCCGACGTCGTCCGCACGGCCGTCGGATCCGGCTGCCGGAGCATCTCTTACACCTATACCGAACCGACGATCTTCTTCGAGTACGCTTACGACACGGCCCGGCTGGCCCGGGACGCGGGGCTCCTCAACAATTTCGTCACCAACGGCTACATGACCGCAGAGGCCCTGGAGGCCATCGCTCCGTGGCTGGACGCCGCCAACGTCGATCTCAAGGCCTTCCATGACGAGACCTACAAGAAGGTCTGCGGCGCCCGGCTCGAGCCGGTCCTCGACACGATCCGTCTGATGCACCGCCTCGGGATCTGGGTCGAAGTGACGACGCTGGTCGTCCCGGGCCTGAACGACGGACCCGAGGAGCTCGCGTCGGCCGCCCGGTTCATCGCTTCGGTCGATCCGGCCATCCCCTGGCACATCAGCCGCTTCCACCCGGATTATGAGTACACGGGAACGCCGGCGACACCTCTCCCGACGCTCGACGCCGCCGCGGCCGCGGGCCGGCGCGAAGGCCTCCGGCACATCTACGTCGGCAACGTCGCGGGCGGGTCCGAAGACACGCTCTGCGCGTCCTGCGGGCTCCCTCTCATCCGGCGACGGGGGTTCGCGGTCGTCGCCAACGTCTTGAAGGACGGTCATTGTCCGCGCTGCGGCGCCGCCCTGGCGGGGCGCTTCTAGCGGGAAGCGGATTCTTAGGAGCGACCGGGCAGAATCGTGGCTGAGTACTCGAAGCCGCGATTCTGCGAAATATCCTGAACAAGTGCTTTCTGGGGGAATTTCTCAACATAAGGGGACTTCCGCTATAATGGCTTTTCCTGAGGAGGACCGATGAATGTCTTTCGGCACTGTATCGCGGCCGTCGTCCTGATAGTCTCACTGGCCGGCGCCCTTCCGGCGGCCGCGGCGGCTCAGGCCCGTACGACCCCGCCCCCCGAATACAAGCAGATCGTCGCGGCCTACAACATCGCGGATGCCGCGGTCCGGCTCAAAGAGTTCGAACGCCTCAAGATGGCTTACCCCAACAGCCAGTACATGGAGGCGATCGAGGCCAGCATCCTGGTGGCGAAAGTGGAGCTGGCGACGACGCTCGAGGCCGTCCTCGGCCTTCAGAAGGAATCCCTCTCCAAGGGCCGGGGAACGGCCCGGCTCCAGAATCCCGTCGTCATGGCCATCCAGCTCCTGAAGCACCCCCTCATCGGGACCTTCGACAGGGCCCGGGTCCTCGAGACCATCCTGGCCTACAAGGACGCGGCCGCCGCCGCTTCGGCCGATCCGGCGAGCTACGAGGGCATCCCGGGTGACCAACGGGACTTCCTGAAGTCCCAGGTCATGAACGCGATGGAGCTCACGCTGGCCCGGGCTTATCTGAGCGCCGGCGACGCCGGCCGGGCCATGGCCTCCCTCGATGCTTACCGCAAGGCCGGCGGCCAAGCGGCCAGCAACTATCAATACATGCTCGGCGGCGTTCGGGAGATGACCGGCCGGCTGGAGGAGGCCTACGAGGCCTATCTCACGGCGGCCGTCGACGATTTCGAGGATTCCGCCGCCAAGGCCAGGGCTTTGTACGCGAAGGTCCAAGGCCGGCCCGACGGGTTCGAAGCCGCGCTCGCGGCCAAGGTCCAGGCCCTCCCGTTCACTCCCGAGCCCTTCAAGGCCCCGGCCGATTGGAAAGGGAAGGTCGTCCTGGCCGAATTATTCACGGGTTCGGAATGTCCGCCCTGCGTCGCGGCCGACCTCGGCTTCGACGGTCTTATCGAGACCTTCCCGGCGAAGTACCTGGCCGTGCTCGTCTACCACCTTCCGATCCCCAGGCCGGATCCGATGATGAACCCGGCCACGGAAGCTCGCGAGACTTACTACGGCGTCAACAGCACGCCGACGGTGGTCATCGACGGCGTCAAAGGCGCCCCCGGCGGGGGGAGCCGGGGCATGGCCGAAGCCAAGTTCGCCGAATACAGGGCCGCGATCGAGCCGCTCCTCGCGTCACTCCCGGCGGTCACGCCGACGGTCAAAGCCTCACTCGCGGGGGACAGGGTCCGTGTCTCCTTCGATCCCGACGAGGTCATCCCCGAGGCCGTCTATAACCTGGTCCTCGTCCAGGATATCCAGGAGCACAAAGGCGGCAACGGCATCGGCTATCACAAGATGGTCGTCCGCGACTTCCTCGCGGTCGACCCCAAGGGGCCCCGGACGGTCGCCTTCGACCTCGTCGCGTCGGAGAAGGCGGCCGACGAATACCTGACCGCGTTCGAGAAGTCCTACACCCGGACGCCCAATTTCAAGTGGGCGACCCGCCGCCACCAGCTGCCGCGGCGCGGCCTCAAGGTGGTCCTTTTCGTCCAAGAACGGGACAGCCGCCGGGTCCTCAACGCCGCCGTCGCCGACGTCAAGTAAGGACCGGGCTGACATTTCAGCCCGGTTGGCGTAGTATGGCCGTGGAGGGGGCACCGGCCGCCATGGAGAGATACAGGATCCTGCCCCACACGGCCGACGGCAAGTTCCAGGCCTTCGGCCGGACCCTCGACGAGGCCTTCGGGAACGCCGCCCTGGCCCTGGCCTCCCTGATGTGGGACTGGGAGAAGATCGGGCCGCGGGTCCGCCACTTCGTCCACGTCACCGGCATCGACCGGGAACAGTTACTGGTCAAGTTCCTCTCCGAGGTCATCTATCTTTTCGAGACGAAGCGCTTCCTCCTCGGCCGGGTCGAGGGGCTGCGCATCCGCGAGGAATTCTCGGGTTTCAAGCTTGAGGCCCTGCTCGAAGGGGAGGCGCTCGCGGACGCCCACGAGCTCCACGGCAACGTCAAGGCGGCGACCTATTCCGACCTGAAGATCGAGGAGTGCGACGGCTTCACCGTGCAGGTCGTCGTCGACATGTGAGCGATAGTATGGATCTGAGGAAGATCGGCGACAACGTCTGGGAGATCCCGAAGCAGGGCGAGATGCGCGTCCCGGCGATCGTCTATTCGTCGGCGCGGCTGCTCGAGGACATCCGCCGCGACCAGTCCCTCGTCCAGGCGCGTAACGTCGCCTGCCTGCCGGGCATCGTCCGGGCCTCCTACGTCATGCCCGACGCGCACCAAGGCTACGGCTTCCCGATCGGCGGCGTCGCGGCGTTCGATGTCGACGACGGCGTCATCTCGCCGGGCGGCGTCGGCTACGACATCAACTGCGGCGTCCGCTTGCTCAGGACGGACTATGACGAATCCGACGTCACGGCCAAGCGCAAGGAGCTCCTGGCCGAGATCTTCCGGGAGGTCCCGGCCGGGGTGGGGAAGGGGGGCGTCACCAAGCTCAGTCGGAGCGTCCTCAAGGAGATCCTGGTCCGGGGGGCCGAATGGGCCGTCGAGAAGGGCTACGGCCGGGCCGAGGACCTCGAGCGGACCGAGGAGCGGGGACGGATGGCCGAGGCCGCGGTCGACGGCATCTCCGATCGGGCCCTGGAGCGGGGCATTCCCCAGCTCGGGACGCTCGGCGCGGGGAACCACTTTCTCGAGATCCAGAAGGTCCTGGAGATCTACGACGAGACGGCGGCCCGCGCCTTCGGCGTCGAGGCCGTTGGCCAGGTCCTGGTCATGATCCACTGCGGCAGCCGCGGGCTGGGGCACCAGGTGGCCACGGATTACATCGAGGCCATGGAGAACGCCTTCGGCGTCGCGGGGCTGCCCGACCGCGAGCTCGTCAACGCCCCCTTCAAATCATCCGAGGGCCAGCGCTATTACCGGGCGATGTCAGCGGCCGTCAACTACGCCTTCGCCAACCGACAGATGATCGCCCATTGGGTCCGCGAGGTCTTCGCCCGCGTCCTCGGCGGCGCCAAGGGCATGGACCAGATCTACGACGTTTGCCACAACGTGGCCAAGGTCGAGGAGCACGAGGACGGCGGACGGTCGCGGCGGCTCGTCGTCCACCGGAAGGGCGCGACGCGGAGCTTCGGGCCGGGCCGCCCCGAGGTCCCCGCGCCGTACCGGTCCGTGGGCCAGCCGGTCATCATTCCCGGGAGCATGGGCACGGCGTCGTTCCTCCTGGCCGGGACCAAGGAGGCCGAGGGCCTGAGCTTCGGGTCCACGGCCCACGGCGCCGGCCGGGTGATGTCGCGCCACGAAGCGCTCCGCCGGTTCAGGGGCGAGGAGATCCGGGATGACCTGGCCCGCCGGGGCATCGAGCTCAAGTCGACGAGCTGGAAGGGCGTCGCCGAAGAGGCCTCCGAAGCCTACAAGGACGTCGACGAGGTCGTCCGCGTCTCCGACGAAGTCGGGCTGGGGCGCCTCGTCGCCAAGGTCGTCCCGATCGGCGTCATGAAGGGCTAGTGGTCTAGGGATACCTCTCGAGGCGATTCCCGAGCAAAGCCGCAGAGAGGCTTGCATTAGGTTGACAATTCCGGGAAGGGCCCCTAAGGTAGAGGCTCGATGAGAGTCCTCCTCGCCGGCTACAACGTCGACAGCGCCGTCCTCGACGAGCTCAAGCGCAACTCGCCGCCCCGCCAAGACGTCACCCCCGAGACGCTCTCGGCGTCCTACGCCCGGATCTCGCGGGACCCCCGGCCGGTCGACGAGCTGCGGGCCGCGGCCCGGGCCGAGGTCGACCGGGCCCGGCGCTCGAACGAGACCATCATCTTCAAGATGGGCCACCACTCGGTCGCCGAGCACGCCGTTTTCAACTTCGACGTCATCGGCTTGAGCCGTCTGGCCATCGAGGAGCTCGAGCGCTTCCGGCTCCTCTCCTTCACCGAGAAATCCCAGCGCTACATCACCCTCGGCGAGGACTTCGTCGTGCCCGAGGAGGTCCGGCGGGCCGGGCACGAGACCCTTTTCGTCAGGACGGTCAAGGCCCAGAACGCCCTCTATCACCGGCTCTACGCCCGCCTCAAGCCCCACGTCTTCAAGAAATACAAAGCCTGGGCGGCCGAGCCGCGCAACGGCGCCGTCCTTGACGGCTGGGCCAAGGAGGACGCCCGCTACATCGTCAGCCTGGCCACCGAGGGCCAGCTCGGCTTGACGGTCAACGCCCGGAACCTGGAGCTCCTCATCCGCCGCTTCGCGGCCAAGGGCCTCGAAGAGGTCCGCGACCTCAACGCCCGGCTCCACGAGCTGGCCAAGGCGGTCGCCCCGTCCATCATCCTGTTCACCGATCCCAGTCCCTTCGACGCCGAGACCTACGCCGACCTCGCGGCGGCGGCCGGAACGTGGCCGGCGCCGGCCCGGCGCGGCCGAAAGCAAGGCCCGGCGAAGGACGTCGTCCTGACCGGCCATCCCGCCGACGGCGACTCGCGCGTCCTGGCCGCCCTCCTCCACGCGGTCGGCCGGCGCCCTTATGCGGAATGCCTGGCCCGGGCCGCCGCGGCCGGCCCCACCGCCCGCAAGGACCTCGTCCGGCGGGCCTTCTCGCGCATGGAGTTCTACGACTTCCCGCTCCGGGAGTTCGAGCATGCCGACCTCGTCTACGATCTCGTCGTCTCGGCCTCCTGCTTCGCTCAGCTCAAGCGGCATCGGATGGCCACCCTGACCTGGCAGAGGTACGATCCCTCGCTGGGCGTCACGGTCCCGCCTTCGGTCCGCGAGATCGGCGCGGAGAAGGAGTTCCGGAGCGTCGTCGGCCGGACGAACGACGCCCACGCCATCCTCGAGAAGGACATCGGCCCGGCCGCGGACTACGTCCTGACCAACGCCCACCGGCGCCGGGCCCTGCTCAAGCTCAACGTCCGCGAGCTCTACCATGTCTCCCGCCTGCGCGAAGACGCCTCGGCCCAGTGGGAGATCCGGCGGGTCGCAGTGGAGATGTCCCGGTTGGCCCGCAAGGCCATGCCTCTCGCCTGCCTGCTCCTCGGGGGAAAGGACGCCTACCCGGAGGTCTACCGGCGGATCTTCGGGCGGCCGCCGAAGATGACCCCGCCGGCGATCCTCAAGTAGAGGCCGACGCGCCCGGGCGCTTGGCGGCGAGAAAGGCCGCCAGCAAGGCCACGGCCGCGCCGGCGCCGCGGAGCGCGTCGAAGGGAGAGAGGCCGTGCCAGGCTAGGCCCCGGAAGACGTCGACGGCGTGGAACGACAGGACCCCCGTGAAAGACACGACAACGTACTCCGCGACCCCCAGCCCGGCCCACCACAGGCCGCGGCGGGAGCCGGGCCGCCGCATCGCCCTTATAAAAAGGATGAAGAGCCCCAGCGACGCCGAGGCCGCGGCGGCCATGACGGCCTTTTGGAAGAGCTTGCGGTATTCGTAGGCGCGGAACTGCCCGGCCAGATGCCGGCCGAGCGAGGCCAGATCGCTGGCGAACCCCGAGACCTCGACGACGGCGCTCGTAGCGAGGACGGCCGCGAGGAACAGCCAGATCCTCCGTTCCGACGCCGCCTCCGGGCGTCCGATCGGGGCGTTCCGTCCGGCCCGCAAAGCATAGAAGGCCGCCGCGAGGAGGAGGGCCGCGAGGACCGGGTGGGCCCAGGGCGAAGGCCGGGGAGCCGGTCGCGACGGACCCGCGCTCTCTCCGTCCGCCCGCCTCGCGGCCGTCCGGGCCGCGGTCGGATAGTGATGGAGCGCGACCTTGCGGAGCGGCCGGTCCTCCGGGCCGACGGGGACGAGGGCCGTGGCCACGGCCCTCGTCGCGTCCCGCCACTCTCCCGTCGGGCTCAGGTAGACGAGGGCGAAGACGAAGGCCGTGTCCGCTTTCTCAGGCACGATGAAATCGAAGGAGTACGTCCCGCCTCCGGCGGCCGGCTGGGCCGGCCCGGACGAGGCCAGGTACCCCCAGCCTCGCCGCTCGGCGTTGGCCCGGTGGAGGGTGCAGACGATCTGGGTCGCCTCGACAGACCCGGCCAGGCGGACCCGGACCTCGAACGCGCCGCCGACGACGGCCGTCCCGGGCGTCTCGGCGACGGCCCAGCGGGGCCGATGCTCGGACCGGTCGAGGGCGAACCAGGTCGCGGCGAAGACGAGGAGAAGGGCCGCGGCCGCCGCGACCGCGGCGTTACGCCTCATGCCCCCGGCTCGAGGATGAAGACGCGCCGCCCCCGGACCTCGATCCGGCCCTGGAAATAGAGACGGACGGACTCCGGGTAGATCTTGTGCTCTTCGGCCAGGATCCGGGCCGCCAGCGCGTCCTCGGTATCGTCCTGGAGGACGGGGACCACGGCTTGCAGGATGATCGGCCCCATGTCGACCTCGGCCGCGACGAAGTGAACCGTGCAGCCCGAGAACCGGACGCCCCAGTCGATGGCCTTCTGCTGGACGTGGAGCCCCGGGAAGGAGGGGAGGAGGGCCGGGTGGATGTTGATGACGCGATGCTTGAGGGCGTCGCAAAGGGCCGGGGTCAGGACCTTCATGTAGCCGGCCAAACAGACGAGGTCGATCCGGCGGCGCTCGACCTCGGCGATGATGGCCCGGTCGTAATCCTCGCGCGTCGCGAACGCCTTGGGATCGAGGAACATGGTCTCGAGCCCGGCCTCGCGGGCCTTCAGGAGTCCCGGCGCGTCGGCCTTGTTGCTGAAGACGAGGGCGATCTCGGCGTCGATCGCGCCCCGTTCGACGGCCTCGCGGATGGCCAGGAAGTTCGAGCCCCGGCCGGACAGAAAGACGGCGACGCGGCCCCGTTTGCGCGGGCTGCGGAAGAGGACCTCGTCCATGTTCGACCCCCTTAGGCGGCGGCCTTGAAGAAGGCCGGCAGGCTGTCTTTCCAGACGCGGAAGGCTTCGGCGACCGCGACGCGGACGACCTCCCGGCCGGCCCGTTTGACGGCGATGTCGGTCCCGCCGACGCGGCCGATGAGCTTGGCCGGCACGGCCCGCCGCGAGGCCAGCGCGAGGAGCCGGGCCGCGTCCGCTTTCCGGCAAGTGACCAGGATGCGGGACTGTGACTCCCCGAAGAGGAGGGCGTCGGCGCGCAGGGTCCCTTCGAGATCGACCTCGCAGCCGAGCTTCCGGCCGCCGTGGAAGGCGCACTCCGCCAGGGCCACGGCCAGGCCTCCTTCCGAGAGGTCGTGGGCAGAGCGCAGGAGCCCGGCCTCGATAGCCTCGAGCACGCACTCCTGGGTCCGCCTCTCCAGCTCGAGGTCGATCGCCGGCGGCGCCCCGGCCTCGAGCCCGTGGACGCACTTGAGATACTCCGAGCCGCCGAGCTCCTCGAAGCTCTCGCCGATGAGGACGACGGCGTCCCCCGCGGCCTTGAAGCCGGGGCTGACGGCCTTGCCGATGTCTTCGATGATGCCGACGATGCCGAGAACGGGCGTCGGGTGGATGGACAGGCCTTCCGTGTCGTTGTAGAAGCTGACGTTGCCTCCCGTGACCGGGATGCCGAAGGTCCGGCAGGCCTCGGCCAGGCCGGTGACGGCCTGCTCGAACTGGCCCATGACCTCGGGCTTCTCGGGGTTG
>Ga0316622_100004321_pt1 | contig 10414 bp, 8 predicted proteins | sample OWC_Aug_OW2_C1_D_FD_207646 | JGI IMG/M metagenome (GOLD analysis project Ga0316622, IMG submission 207646) | Wetland soil microbial communities from Old Woman Creek delta, Ohio, United States - OWC_Aug_OW2_C1_D5_C | ecosystem: Environmental > Terrestrial > Soil > Wetlands | place: USA: Ohio... | reverse complement strand
CGGTAACGAGAGCTTTCATGTCAGGTGCTGCCGGACAAAGGATTTGCGCATGGTCAATACTCCCGATACTTCATTGCGTCAATGATCCTCTCCCGGGCGATTGCCTCGGCTGCCATCATACCTGGACTTCCATGTATGCCATCCCTAGCTTTAATCGTACCAGATTTGACTGTATCACAAAAAGGCCGGCCCATGAGAGAAAAGATACGGAAATACCATGAAGCATATCGCGCATGTGTTGCGGGCGAATTTAACCTACATCAGCCTATAAAATCCCAATCTATATGTAGTGCCTTCCTGAGCCTATAAGCACAAAATATAGAATTTATTAAAAAATATTAAAAATCGCTTGACAAAATACCAGGCCTCGGCTAAATTTAGTGGTAAAAAGTGGTAGAAAGTGGAGGAAACGGTGCCAGCTTTCTCTGGAAAATATTATTACACAGTAGACCCAAAGGGTCGGATCATGATTCCTTCTCCTTTCCGGGAAATCATTTCCACTAATTATAGCCCGAAACTGTACGTTGTCAACGCACTTTTCGACACGTGTCTCCATATATATCCGCAGGAAGAATGGGCAAAGCTTGAAGAGAAGGTCCGCCAGCTTCCGAGCATGGACGAATCCGTTCAGTACTTCAAAAGGAAAGTGATCGCCTCTGCCCAGGAGGTGGAACTTGACAAGCAGGGGAGGATACTGATACCTGCAGCGCACAGGGAGGATGCAGGGCTGAGTTCGGACATCGTGATCGCGGGGGCACTTGACAAGATAGAGGTCTGGGACAGAAAAGAATGGGATGCTGTTCTTGATCCCTCCCGGATCGACAAGAAAGAAGTCGCGCAGAAACTTACCGAATACGGTCTTTAGATGCAGATTGTTCATCTCCCGGTACTGGAAAGGGAGGTGAGCGACATTCTCGGCCTTCACGAAGGCGGGACATACGTGGACGCAACAGTAGGACTCGGGGGACATTCTGAAATGATGCTGAAAAAGATAGGTCAGAATGGAAGAGTCATAGGGCTGGACAGAGACGAAGAGGCCCTGAAAAGGGCTGCCGAACGTCTGGGCGACGGCAGGATCACGCTGAAGAAGACAGCATTTTCGAATATGGAAGGAAGCATGCACTCTCTCGGAATACAGGAAGCTGACGGTATCCTCTTTGACCTTGGCGTCTCGATGATGCAGCTCAAGGACGCAGCCCGGGGGTTCAGCTTTCTTTCAGGAGAACGGCTCGATATGCGGATGGACAGCAGGCAGCCCTCCAGCGCGGGGGATGTCGTGAATACCTATTCCGAACAGGAGCTCGTCCGTGTGCTCAGGGAATATGGAGAAGAGTTCAGGGCAGCACGGATCGTGAGGGCCATCGTGAGATCCCGGGAGGAAAAGACGATCGACACCTGCGCCGAACTCGCGGACATCGTCTCCCGTGCCGTGGGCAGAAGCGGCAGGACCCATCCGGCGACGCGGGTGTTCCAGGCGCTGCGGATTGAGGTAAATCACGAGCTCGACGAACTGAAGGCCGGACTTGCGTCGTCGCTGAGGATGCTGAAACGGGGGGGAAGGCTCTGCGTCATCTCGTATCATTCGCTGGAGGACAGGATTGTAAAGAACTTCGTGCGGGACAACGCAAAGGCAGGGCATGTCAGGCAGCTTACGAAGAAACCCATTGTCGCCTCACGCGAGGAGATGAGCATGAACCCGTCATCGCGGAGCGCAAAACTGAGAGGAGCGGAAAAGATATGAGAAGGACGAGAACGAACAGTATATTTTCCCTGGTGGCAAAACCCTTGTGCTGTGCTCTGCTCCTCCTCAGTCTCTTCGGCATGGTATGGCTCAGGTCCAGCGTCACCTCCGCTGCCTACGCGATCCGCGAGCTCGAAGACAAACGGTCAGCCGAACTCAAGGAAATGAAGACTCTCCTCGCCGAGCGCTCCAGACTGATGGCGCTTTCGAACATAGAGGTTCCGGGGCAGAAATTTTCCCGTAACGAACGGAAGCTGGTGAGCGGCGCATATGTGTTCCCTGACAGGGTAAAGGTGATCCATGTCCAGAAGACAAAGGGTTCTGACGCATACAAGGCATCATACCGGCCAGGGGAGCGGCATTGAGGCTACCCGGTCTGAACCAGGGCAGGGATGACACGAACCGTAAAAGGACCATAATCCTCAACACCATCATCGTCTTCAGCTTTATTGTCGTTTTTTTCAGGCTTGCGGACATCATGGTCCTCAAGAACAAGTTCTATTCAGAGAAGGCCAACTCCCAGCAGATCAAGACAGAGGACATTCAAACCAGGCGCGGCAACATCTATGACCGCAAAGGCAGGGAAGTGGCCATCAATCTCGAACTGGAGTCTCTCTACTGTGACCCGGAGGAGGCTCATGCGAATGCAGATACCATACGAAGACTCAGTTCGATCCTGAATGCCGAACCAAAGGCAATCAAGGCAAAACTTTCTCAGGACCGGCGGTTCGTCTGGGTCGACCGGAAACTGCCGCTTGACACTGCGGAGCGGATCAGGAAGCTCAACGTGAAGGGGTTCGGCTTTGTGCCCGAAGCGAAGCGCTTTTATCCGAGAGGAACGCTCGCGTCGCATATCATCGGTGCGGTCGGCCGAGAGAACCAGCCGCTTGAAGGTATAGAACTGAAATATGACAAATACCTGAGGACCTCTGGGGGCAAGGTGAAGGTCGCCCGTGATGCCAGCGGAAAGGTCCTTTCGACCGGCCTGAACATGGAGACAAAGGGCAACGATGTCATCCTGACGATCGACGAAGGGCTCCAGTATATCGTGGAAAAGGAACTCGAAAAGGCCATGGCAGCATGGCGTTCTGTCGCGGCGACCGCCATCATGATGGACCCCTTCACCGGAGAGATTCTTGCCCTGGCGAACAGGCCGACGTATGACCTGAACGATATCTCCGGGGCGAACCGGCACGAAGTGCGCAACCGGGCCATCACGGATATTTATGAGCCGGGATCAACCTTCAAGATCGTTATCGGCTCCGCAGCGATCGAAGAGAAGCTGTTCCCGAGCGGCCAGACCTTTGACTGCAGCAGGGGGAGCATAGAAGTCGGCGGCAAGAATGTGCGCGACGCGCACAAGCACGGCGTGCTCACCTTTGAAGAGGTGATACAGAAGTCATCGAACGTCGGATCGATCCAGATCGGCATGAGGCTCGGCAAAGAGCGTATATACCAGTATGCGAAACGGTTCGGCTTCGGCGAAAAAACCGACCTTGACCTTCCGGGGGAGGTTTCGGGCTGGATACGCACGCCCGACAGATGGTCGGCAACGTCCCTCGGGGCTATCCCTATTGGCCAGGAGGTCGCGGTAACGCCGCTCCAGGTCCTCAGGGCATATGCCGCAATCGCCAACGGCGGATATCTTGTGAAGCCCCATGTCGTTGCAGAAATACGGACACCTGAAGGTCAGCCGGTTTTTTCCGTTCATCAGGCACAGAAAAAGAGAATCCTGTCCGAAAGGACTGCTGCGGCCATGCGCGACATCCTCAAGACAGTGGTGGAAGAGGGCGGGACCGCTACCGGTGCTGCCATTCAGGGCAACAAGGTCGCTGGCAAGACCGGCACGGCGCAGCTGGTTGACTCGAGGACAAAGAGATATTCCCGCGACCGTTTCATAAGCTCCTTTGTCGGTTTTGTGCCGGCTGATAACCCGAAGCTTGCCATGATCGTTGTCATCTACGAGCCCAAGGGCCAGATCTACGGAGGTGTGGTTGCAGCGCCGGTTTTCAAGACTGTTGCGAACCAGGCGCTTTCGTATCTTAACATCCCGATGGACGGCAGCCCGACGCAGAACCTGCTTTTGGTGGCAAGGTAATAACAGCCGGCAAAAGGGGTAAGGCGAGAGGTGTAAGGAGAGAGGCAAGAAAGCTGAATGCGTAAACGCGGATATGCGGAAAGACAAAAAGTAAAGAAAAAGACCATATGAAGATAAAGGAACTCTTAGAGGGGATCGAGGTCCTCAGCATGTCAGGGAGCGACGAGCTGCGGGTGAGCGGCATATCCTACGATTCCCGGAAGGTGCAATCAGGGCATATCTTCTTTGCGCTCAAGGGCGAAAAGTCGGATGGCCATTGCTATATCAAGAATGCGCTCCAAACCGGCGCGGCCGCAGTGGTTTATGAACACGGGCCTGAGGAGATCGCCGATCTTTCGACATCAGTTTCCTTCATCAGGGTCCGTGACAGCAGAAAGGCCCTCAGCCTTGCGTCCCAGGCGTGGTATCACGCGCCATCACGCAGCATGACCGTCATTGGCGTGACCGGTACGAACGGCAAGACAACGACAACGTATCTTCTCAAGGCGATCCTTGAGGCATGGGGGAAAAAGGTCGGCCTGATAGGGACAATCCAATACATGATCGGCGATGCAGCGTATCAGGCGACGCACACAACGCCCGAATCCCTTGAGTTCCAGAAACTGCTCCATGACATGCATGCCGGCGGATGCAGCCATGTGGTAACCGAAGTCTCATCCCATGCCCTCAGCCAGAAGAGGGTCGAGGGGACGGTTTTCAAGGCGGGGGTCTTCACGAATCTTACCCGTGATCACCTTGATTTTCACGGTACGATGGACGAGTATTTCCTCTCAAAGCAAAGATTCTTCACTGAGCTGCTGGACAGGAATGCGACATCGGTCATCAACCTCGACGACCCGTGGGGAAGAAGGCTTGCCGAAAACATGCCTTTGCCGGTATACACCTATGGTCTTGAGTCGGGCGCCGACCTCATGGCGTCTGAGATTCACACCTCGTTCGAGGGTCTGAAGTTCAGGATCAGCACCCGCGGCAGGACCTATGACGCGGCTTCTCCGCTGGTCGGCCTTCCGAATCTGTATAACATCCTCGCTGCGGCGGGGGCCTCCGCAGCTGTCGGAGTCCCCTGGGATGTGATCATGGAAGGCATCAGCAGGCCTCCTGCGATCAGGGGCAGGTTCGAAAAGATCGACGCAGGCCAGCAGTTCCTTGCGATCGTGGATTATGCCCATACTGAAGACGCTCTCGAACGCCTCATCTACACGGCGCGCGGCCTGACAAAGGGAAAGGTCATCACGGTCTTCGGCTGTGGCGGAGACCGCGACAGGGGCAAGCGGCCGAGGATGGGAGCGATCGCAACCCGGCTCAGCGATTTCGTGATCATCACATCCGACAATCCCCGGTCCGAGGACCCTGAGGAGATCATCAGGGAGATCGAGACAGGAGCCACGCGAAGGAATTACCTTGCGGAGCCGGACCGGAAAGAGGCGATCAGGCGAGCCGTGCTCATGGCGGACAAGAACGACATCGTGCTCGTCGCGGGCAAGGGGCATGAAGAATACCAGGAAATCGGGGGAAAGAGATTTCCATTCAATGACCGGGAGGTAGTGGAAGAGTCTATCAGACACCTGATCAACAACATTTAAAGAATGCGTGCGGCGTATTCGTGGTGCGGGGTGTGGACCACAACAGGATCATGACGACAATGACAGTCGACGAAATAGTACAGGCAACAGGGGGAAAGGTGCTTTGCGGCAGACAGCAGGCAATTGCCGGTTTTTCCATTGATTCACGGAAAACAGGCAGGGGAGAGTTTTTTGTTGCGCTCCGGGGCGCCCGGTTTGACGGTCATGATTTTGTGCAGGATGCGCTGAAAAACGGAAGCGGTGCCATCGTGAGTATCCCCCCTGCGGAACCCGGAAGGGACAAGACGATCATATACGTGAAGAACACCCTTAAGGCGCTTCACGACATTGCACGGCGCTGCCGCTTGCAGAGGAGCATCCCCGTGGTCTGCGTCACCGGGACAAACGGCAAGACGACGACAAAAGAGCTCATTGCCTCAATCCTCTCGCAGAACCACCCGGTACTTAAGACAACAGGCAATTTCAATAATCACATCGGGCTCCCTCTCTGCGTAGCGAACATGCAGGGTAATGAGGAGTTCATGGTCCTTGAGATGGGATCCAATGCGCGGGGAGACATCAGGGAACTCTGCGATGTCGTGCATCCGGATATCGCCGTGGTGACGAACGTCGGTGAGGCACATCTCGAAGGATTCATCACCATCGAGACCGTGCGAGATACAGACCTCGAGGTGCTCGGCTATGTGAAGGCGGTCTGCATCAATGCGGATGATCCCCTGCTCATGGAGGGCATCGGTACCTACCGGGGCAGGGTCATCACGTACGGAATAGAGAACAGGGCGGATTTCTCTGCACAGGAGATTGTCCTGGGTGAAGAAGGGTCCCGTTTCCTGCTCGTCGCTCCCGGCGGGCGAGAGGTCCGGATCAGTCTCCGCATATCCGGAAGGTTCAACGTGCTGAACGCTCTTGCGGCAGCAGCGGTCGCGTCCGGTCTCGGCATGAGTCTTGAGGAGATCAGGAGCGGGCTTGAAGCGTTCAGAGGTGTGCCGATGCGGCTGGAGATAAGACGTCTTTCCGGCGCTCTCGTCATCAACGACGTCTATAATGCCAACCCGGCATCCATGGAAGAGGCGCTCAGGGAACTGGCGCGGCTCAGAAAGGGCAGGGCCATTGCCGTTCTCGGCGATATGCTCGAGCTCGGCGCATACGCCGGAGACGCGCATGCGGATCTCGTGCGGAAACTGAACGAGCTCAGTGTAGACATCCTTATCAGCGTGGGCCCCGAGATGCACAAGGCCTCGGCAGGCTTCGCGGGGCAGGCACATCAGGCCGGCAGTTCTTCTGATGCCCGGTGCCTGCTCCTCGACATGGTGACAGAGGGGGACACGGTCCTGATCAAGGGCTCCCGCGGCATGAGCATGGAAACGGTCCTTGCCGGGGAAGAACATGCAGCAGCAACGGGGGGCGGCAATGCTCTATAAGATCCTCTACGGCTTGCATGACACCTTTTCACCGTTCAATGTATTCCGGTATATCACCTTCAGGACAACGGTTGCGGTTATAACCGGCATGCTGATATCCCTCATCATAGGCCCGGCTATCATCCGCTGGCTCAAGAAGATCAGCGTGACACAGCAGATCCGTGATGACGGTCCCCAGAGTCATCTCAAGAAGTCCGGCACACCGACCATGGGAGGGATTATTGTCATTGTCTCCATACTCCTGACGCTGCTCTGCTGGGGTGATCTCGCGAACCTGTATATGTGGATCATGATCATATCCCTGATAGGATACGGCGCTATCGGTCTGCTGGACGATTATCTCAAGGTGATCAGGAGAAACCCCAAAGGACTCGCTGCCTGGTACAAGTTCGGGGCCCAGATCGGCCTGGCCCTCATTATCGGCCTGGTGCTCTACTCAAACCCTAACGACCCGTACCGTTCGGAACTGATCGTGCCATTTTTCAAGAAATGGTTCTTTGACATCGGCTGGTTCTATATCCCCTTCTCGGTCCTGGTGATCGTCGGATCGTCGAACGCGGTGAACCTCACGGACGGGATAGACGGTCTTGCCATAGGGCTCGTGGGGATAGCTGCGCTTGCGAATATGCTCCTTGTGTATGTCTCCGGGAACGCGAAGTTTGCCCAGTACCTGGGCGTCTACTACCTTCCCGGCACCGGTGAACTGACCGTCTTTTGCGGGGCGATGCTCGGTGCAGCACTCGGGTTTCTCTGGTTCAATGCATACCCGGCCGATGTCTTCATGGGAGACGTGGGGTCCCTGAGCCTCGGCGGCGCGCTCGGGACACTTGCAGTCATCACCAAGCATGAGATCGTGCTCGCGGTTGTGGGCGGCATTTTTGTGATCGAGACCTTCTCGGTCATCGCGCAGGTCGCCTCGTTCAAACTCACCGGCAAAAGAATATTCAAGATGGCGCCGATCCACCATCATTTCGAGCTCAAAGGATGGCCTGAATCGAAGGTGATCGTCAGGTTCTGGATCATCGGAATAATGCTGGCGTTGCTCAGCCTGGCGACGCTGAAATTGAGGTGATTATGACAAAGAGCGCACAGAGCACGGAGCACGGGGCAGGCAGAAGACAGGTCATGCCTCTGATCCTGTTGGTTGTCCTTCTTCTGACTCTTCACATCTCACGCCTCACGGCCTTCAGCGAGGAGATCCAGGCGCGCGCTGCGGTGGTGATGGATGCCGCTACCGGAAGGGTTCTCTATGCAAAGAACCCCGAGCTGAGACTCATGCCCGCAAGCACGACCAAGCTCATGACCGCCATCATCACGGCGGAAAAAGCCAACCTCCAGGACGTGGTGATCGTGAGCCGCAATGCGGCCAATGTTGCTCCCACGCGGTCAGGATTCAGGGAGGGTGACCGGGTGACGGTCCAGATGCTCCTGTATGCGGCGCTCATGAAATCCGCGAACGATGCCGCCGTGGCCCTGGCAGAAGCGGTGGCGGGTTCTGAGGAAGAGTTCGTGCAGCTGATGAACCGGAAGGCCCTGGCCATCGGCGCAACGGACACGCAGTTTATCAATCCGAACGGACTTCCGGGCAAGGGGCAATATACGACGGCATTCGACCTGGCGAAGATCATGCGCCAGGCGATCAAGTACCCGGTGCTGAAGGAGGTCCTCGGCACCAGGATCACGGAACTGTCGACTGAATCCGGAAAGACGGTCATGGTGAAAAACACGAACAAACTCCTCTGGACGGACGAGGAACAGCTCGGCGGCAAGACCGGCTTTACCCAGGCTGCGCGGCACTGCTTTGTCTGCGCGGGCGAACGAGCTGACAACACCCTCATCGTCGCGGTCCTCGGCGTGCCGAGCAGAAGCGAACTCTGGAAGGAGACCGAGGGACTTATGGAGTTCGGCTCCAGAGTCATGCTGAACCAGGAGGAGCCGGTGGTGTATCTGACAAGGGCGGACTATGACACGGAGCGCATCACGAAAGCGTCGTACACCAAGAAGGTAAAGACCACGTCCAAGGGAAAGGGCAAGGCAAAGAGCAAGGCGAAGGTAAAGGCAAAGCCGAAGGCAAAGACGAACGGCAAGATCATGGTAAAGACGAAGAAAGCGAAGAAAACGAGCGTAGCGGTAAAGGCATTGGATGGCACTAACGGGTAAGAAAGTGACCATCGTCGGCCTTGCCAGAAGCGGTGCGGGTGCTGCGCGACTCCTTGCAGGCATGGGCGCGGACGTCACCGTGACCGACAGGAAATCCGAGCAGGAGCTTCCGGACATGCTGAAAGGTCTGCCGTCCACAGTCAAGCTTTGTCTGGGCGGGCATCCCCCGGAGATATTCCGTGATGCCGACCTGATTGTCGTGAGCCCGGGCGTGCCGCTTGATATCCGGCCCCTTCTTGATGCGCGGGGAAAAGGCAAGCGCATCATCGGAGAACTGGAGCTTGCGTATGACATACTTCAAAGCTCACAGTTCAAGGTTCAAGGCAGGGAAGGTCGGGTACCGTTCATCGCCATAACCGGCAGCAACGGGAAGTCGACAACAACGACGCTTGTCGATCATATGCTCAGAAAGGGCGGGAAAAGGACCGTTCTGGCCGGGAACATCGGCAATGCACTTACGGAAGAGATATGTGCGATGACAATGAGCGAAGAGCAGAGCGCTGAAGGCGGAGAACATGAGCCAACATCGGTCTCCCCGGACCTCACACCCCGCTCATTACCTGACGCGTTTGTCGTAGAGGTTTCAAGCTTTCAGCTTGAGGCGATAGAGACCTTCAGGCCGGATATCGCATCGATCCTGAACATCACTCCCGACCATCTTGACCGGTATCATTCCATGGAAGAATACCGTGCTGCAAAGGCAGGGATATTCGCGAACCAGCGGCCATCCGACGTCCTCGTACTGAACGCGGACGATCCCGGGGCCATGCACCTGCACGAAACGCGGCTCCGGGGCAAGGCGGATGGTCCGAAGGTCATCTTCTTCAGCAGGGAAAAAGAGGTTGAAGGTATATATCTCAAAAACGGGGACGTTACGGCGAATATCGCCGGGTTTCATGCCCCGTGCCCGATGCAGCTGGTGAAAGCGGCTGACATCCGCATACAAGGGGTCCATAACCTGGAGAATGCCATGGCCGCTTCGGCCATGGCGCTCCTTGCAGGCTGCCCTGCGCAGGCGGTCATCGATTCGCTCAGGGAATTTCCGGGACTCGAGCACCGGCTCGAACTGGTCCGCGAATTGGAAGGCGTGAAGTACATCAATGATTCGAAGGGAACAAATGTCGGGGCGGTGCTCAAGTCCGTAGAGAGTTTTAAGGAGCCCCTTATCCTTATTGCCGGCGGCAGGGACAAGGCAGGCGACTTCACCGAACTGAGAGAACTCGTATCACAAAAAGCGAAGGCGCTGGTGCTCATCGGGGAGGCTGCCGGAAAGATACGGGACGCCCTCGGCGACCTGACGACGACGGTCATGGCACAGGATCTGAGAGATGCTGTCCGGACAGCGCGCGGGATGGCAGACGCGGGCGATGTCGTGCTCCTTTCCCCTGCATGCGCGAGTTTCGATATGTTC
>Ga0316622_100004320_pt1 | contig 10414 bp, 9 predicted proteins | sample OWC_Aug_OW2_C1_D_FD_207646 | JGI IMG/M metagenome (GOLD analysis project Ga0316622, IMG submission 207646) | Wetland soil microbial communities from Old Woman Creek delta, Ohio, United States - OWC_Aug_OW2_C1_D5_C | ecosystem: Environmental > Terrestrial > Soil > Wetlands | place: USA: Ohio... | reverse complement strand
CGGCCGGGACGTCACGGACGTGCCGCCGTTCGACCGCGACGTCAACACGGTCTTCCAGGACTACGCGCTGTTCCCGCACATGTCGGTGGCGGAAAACGTCGCCTACGGACCTCGCGTGCGCGGCGTGGGCACCGCCGAGCGGCGCAGCCGCGCCGTCGAGATGCTCGAGCTGGTGCGCCTCGGGCAGCTCGCCGACCGCCGCCCGAACCAGCTCTCCGGCGGCCAGCGGCAGCGGGTCGCCCTCGCCCGCGCGCTGATCAACCGTCCCAAGGTGCTGCTGCTCGACGAGCCGCTCGGCGCGCTCGACCTTAAGCTGCGCGAGGAGATGCAGGCGGAGCTGAAGGGCCTGCAGCAGCGGCTCGGCATCACCTTCGTGTTCGTGACCCACGACCAGGGCGAGGCGCTCAGCATGGCCGACCGCGTCGCGGTGTTCAGCGGCGGGCGCATCGAGCAGCTCGACACGCCGCGCGGCCTCTACACGCGTCCGCGCACGGCATTCGTCGCGAGCTTCGTCGGCAGCGCGAACGTAATATCCGGCACACTGGCCCAGGGCATTACCGGGCGCGGCACGCCGTTCGCGATCCGCCCCGAGCTGATCGAGATCCGTCCCGACGGGGCGGTGGCGCCGGAAGGAATGCTGGGCGTCGGGGGCACGCTCGAGGAGGTGCTCTACCACGGGGCCTCGAGCCGCTGCCACGTCCGCGTGGATGCCGACACGCTACTCGTGGTGGCGCGCGCGGAGTCCGCCGGCGTCCCGGCGCTGCCGCCCGCGGGCTCGCCGGTGCGGCTCGCCTGGCGCCCCGCCGACGCCGTGATGCTGGAGGGCTGAACGTGCTGCGCGCGGCCTCGAGCTTCCTGCACGGCCGCAACGCCTTCTACGTCTCGCTGCTGCTGTTGCCGCCGCTCCTGTGGCTCGGCACGGTCTACCTGGGCTCGCTGTTCGCGCTGCTGGCACAGAGCTTCTACGCCATCGACGAATTCACCGCGAGGGTCGTGCCGGAACTCACGCTCGCGACCTACCGCCAGCTGTTCACGCAGCCCGCGAACGTGGACATCGTGCTGCGTACGCTCGCGATGGCAGTCGCCGTCACGATCGCCTGCGGCATCATCGCCTTCCCGGTCGCGAACTACATGGCGCGGCACGCGGGCCCGAAGATGAAGGCGTTCTTCTACGTGGGCGTGATGCTGCCCATGTGGACGAGCTACCTCGTCAAGGTCTACGCGTGGCGCCTGATCCTCGCCAAGCAGGGCATCGTGGCCTGGGGCTTCGAGTCGACGGGCGCCACGCCGGTGCTCGAGCGCTTGCTCGCCACGCCGGTGGTGGGCGGACCCTCGCTGTCGTCGTCCTACCTCGGCATGTTCATCGTGTTCGTCTACATGTGGCTGCCGTTCATGATCCTGCCGCTCGCCGCGGCCCTCGAGCGGGTGCCCGCCTCGCTCCTGCAGGCCTCCGCCGACCTGGGGGCGCGTCCGGGCCAGACCTTCCGCAACGTGGTGCTGCCGCTCGCGATGCCCGGGCTCGCCGCTGGCTCGGTATTCACCTTCTCGCTCACGCTCGGCGACTACATCATCCCGAGCGTCGTCGGCGCGCCCGGGTTCTTCATCGGCATGATGGTCTACCAGCAGCAGGGCACGGCCGGAAACCTGCCGCTCGCGGCCGCGTTCTCCGTGGTGCCGATCGTGCTGATCGCGCTGTACCTGACGCTCGCGAAGCGGCTAGGGGCCTTCGATGCGCTCTAGCCGCAGGTGGCAGGACGCGTCGCTCGGCCAGAAGCTCGCGGCGGCCGCGGGTCTCGCGTTCCTGCACGCCCCGGTGTGGGTGATCGTGCTTTACGCCTTCACCACCGAGGACCGCACCTACCAGTTCCCGCCGCCCGGCCTCACGCTGCACTGGTTCGAGGTGGCGTTCGCGCGCGAGGATATCTGGCAGGCGATGCGGCTCTCGCTGGCGGTCGCGTCGGTGGCGACGCTGGTCGCCATCGTGCTCGGCACGCTCGCGGCCTTCGCCATGGCGCGGCGGCCATTCCGCGGCAAGGAGACGATCACGCTGCTGTTCGTGCTGCCGATCGCGCTGCCCGGCATCATCACCGGCCTGGCGCTGCTCGCCGGCATCCGCACCGTGGGGTTAGAGCCCGGCTTCTGGACCATCGTCGCGGGTCATGCCACCTTCTGCCTCGTGATCGTCTACAACAACGTGGTCGCGCGCCTCAGGCGCATCCCTCCGAGCTGGATCGAGGCGTCCATGGACCTCGGCGCCGACGGCTGGCAGACCTTCCGCCACGTGCTGCTGCCGCAGATCGCCACGGCACTGCTCGCGGGCGGCATGCTCGCCTTCGCGCTGTCGTTCGACGAGATCATCGTCACGCTGTTCACGGCCGGGCACGAGAAGACCCTGCCGATCTGGTTCTACAACGAGCTGTTCCGGCCGCGCGAGCGGCCGATCACCAACGTCGTCGCCGTGGTTGTGATCATGGTGACGCTGCTGCCGATCCTGCTCGCCTACTACCTCACCCGGCCGGACGAGCAGGCCCCGGGGGCCTGAGTCCGCGATGCAACACCAGCGAGGCTGACATGCAAACCAGACTGCTCATCAACGGCAAGCTCGTCGCGGGCGAAGGCAAGGTCGAGGAGGTGCTGGACCCGGCCACGGGCAAGGTGCTCGCAAGGGTGCCCGAGGCCTCGCGCCGCCAGATCGACGCCGCCGTGAAGGCCGCCGACGCCGCCTTCGACGGCTGGTCGCGCACGCCGCCGAAGGACCGGGCCGCGCTGCTGCTGAGGCTCGCCGACCGCATAGAGGCGGACGGCGAGGCCTATGCGAAGCTCGAGTCCCGGAACTGCGGCAAACCCTATGCGGCCGCATTCGCCGACGAGATCCCGGCGATCGCCGACGTGTTCCGCTTTTTCGCGGGCGCCTGCCGCAACATGACCGGCGCGGTCGCGGGCGAATACCTCGCCGGCTACACCAGCATGATCCGCCGCGACCCGGTGGGCGTCGTGGCGTCGATCGCGCCGTGGAACTACCCGCTCATGATGGCCGCGTGGAAGCTCGGCCCCGCGCTCGCGGCCGGAAACACCTGCGTGCTCAAGCCCTCGGAGCAGACGCCACTCACGGCACTCAGACTCGGCGAGCTTCTGGCCGAGCTCTTCCCGGCGGGCGTCGTCAACGTGGTATGCGGCCGCGGGGCCTCGGTGGGCGCGCCGCTCACGAAGCACCCGAAGGTGCGGATGATCTCGCTGACCGGCGACGTGGCGACGGGCGCGAGGATCCTTGGGCAGGCCAGCGACGGCATCAAGCGCACCCACCTCGAGCTCGGCGGCAAGGCGCCGGTGATCGTGTTCGACGACGCGGACGTCGAGGCGGTCGTCTCCGGCGTGCGGACCTTCGGCTATTACAACGCCGGCCAGGACTGCACGGCCGCCTGCCGGCTGTACGCGGGCGCAAAGGTCTACGATCGGCTGGTCGCCGACCTCTCCTCGGCGGTGAGCACCATCAAGACGGGACTGCAGACGTCCGCCGGCGTCGAGATGGGACCGCTGATCAGCGCCGGGCACCGCGACCGCGTCGCCGGCTTCGTCACCCGCGCGCGCCGCAGCAAGCACATCGAGGTCACGACCGGAGGCCGGGCCGGCACGGGCGGCGGATTCTTCTACGAACCCACCGTGGTCGCCGGTGCGCGCCAGAGCGACGAGATCGTGCGCCGCGAGGTGTTCGGGCCGGTGGTATCGATCACGCGCTTCAAAGACACCGAGCAGGCCATCGCCTGGGCCAACGACTCCGACTACGGCCTCGCCTCGTCGGTGTGGACGCAGGACGTCGGCAAGGCGCTCGCAGTCGCCTCACGGTTGCGCTACGGCTGCACCTGGATCAACACGCACTTCATGCTGGTGAGCGAGATGCCGCACGGCGGCCTGAAGCGTTCGGGCTATGGCAAGGACCTCTCGATGTACGCGCTCGAGGACTACACGGTAGTGCGTCACGTCATGGCGAAGATCGGGTGATCGTCGCCGGGCTGCTCGCCCTGCTGGTGCTGATCGGCGGACTGTTTCTTCACGCGCTGCTGCGCGCCGGCCGCGCGCGCGGCCAGCTGCGGCCGAACCGGGAAGCGATCGGCCTCGGCGCAGTGACGAACTTCTTCGACACCCTCGGCATCGGATCCTTCGCGCCGACGACGGCCTACCTCAGGTTGCGCGGGCTGGTGCCCGACAGCTTCATTCCGGCGACGCTCAACGTCGGGCACTGCCTGCCGACGCTGGCGCAGGCACTGATCTTCATCAACCTCGTGCAGGTCGATCCGATGCTGCTGCTGGCCTGCATCGCCGCCTCGGTGGCCGGCGCCGTCATCGGCGCGCCTGTCGTGCTGCGACTGGCGACGCGGGCCGTGCAGGGCGTCGTCGGGCTGGCATTGCTGATCGCGGCAGCCCTCTACGCGATGACCAATCTCGGCCTCATGCCCGGCGGCGGCGATGCACTTTCGCTGCACGGCGGCCTCGCGGTCGTCGCGGTCGTCGCGCACTTCGTGATGGGCGCGCTGATGTCATTCGGCATCGGCCTCTACGCGCCGTCCCTGGTCCTGCTGAGCCTGCTGGGCCTCAATCCGGCCGCTGCATTCCCGATCATGATGGGTGCCTGCGCGTTCCTGATGCCGGTCAGTGGCCTGCGGTTCGTGCGGACGGACCGCATCGACCTGCGTATCGTCCTCGGCCTGGCCCTGGGCGGTGTCCCCGCGGTGCTTCTGGCCGCCTTCGTGGTCAAGTCCCTGCCGTTGCAAGCGTTGCGCTGGGGCGTCGTGGTCGTCGTACTCTATTCAGCGACCCTGCTGCTGCGCTCCGCAATTCGCCCGACCAGGGCGGCAACCGGCGCACCCGCCTCCACCTGACTGGAATCCACCCTCCATGAAGACGCTGCCTCGCATGGTTGCCTGCCTGGCCCTGTCGTGCATTGCCGCAACGGCCATGGCTGAGGTTACGAACGCGGCCCTGCAGCGCCTGTTCGACGACGAGCGGGCGTTCACGTGGCGCGCGGATCCGCTGACGGCGACCTACGACGGCGTCCACACCTACGACGATCGGCTGCCCTCGGTCACGCCCGCAGCCCAGCAGCGCCGCGTCGAGGCGGACCGTGAGTTCCTGCGACGCCTGCGCGCCCTCGAACGCTCGGCGCTGCCGCCGCAGGAGCAGGTGAGCTACGACCTCTTCGACTTCATGGTCACGCAGCGACTCGCGCTCGGGAGCCATCGCGAGTGGAGAATGCCGCTCACGAGCGACAGCGGCTTCCACGCCGACGTGCTGTTCATGCACGAAGCCGCCAATCCGCGCAGCACGGCCGACTACGAGCGCCACATCGCCAGGCTCCGGGACCTGCCGAGGTACTTCGACGAGAACATCGCCAACATGCGCCAGGGCCTGCGCGACGGATTCACGCTGCCCGCCGAGATCCTGGCCGGGATCTCGAGCGTCGTCGCGGCCGAGCAGTTCGCCAGTCCCGAGGACAGCCCGTTCTTCGCGCCGTTCGCGACGTTTCCGTCCACGGTCCCGGAGGTCGATCGTCCCCGCCTCGCCGCCGCCGGCCGCGCCGCCATCGAGCGCGAGGTGCTGCCGGCCTACGCGAGGTTCCAGGAGTTCTTCGAGCGCGAATACCGACCGGGGGCGCGCCGCACGCTGGCCGCGTCCGACCTGCCCGACGGCCGCGCCTACTACGCCGACCTCGTCCGCTACTTCACGACGATGCCCGAGGCCACGCCGGACGACGTGCACCGGACGGGGCTCGCCGAGGTGGCGCGGATCCGGACCGAGATGGAGGCGATCATCCGCGAGGTCGGCTTCAAGGGCAGCTTCGGCGAGTTCCTCGCCTTCCTTCGCACCGACCCGCAGTTCTATGCCCGGACGCCGGAGCAGCTGCTGCGCGAGGCGGCCTGGATCACGAGGGAGATCGACGGCCGCACGACCGCGTATTTCGGCAAGCTGCCCCGCACGCCGTTCACGGTGAAGCCGGTCCCGGACGAGCTCGCGCCCAACTACACCGGGGGCCGGTACAACCCGGGTGCCGTGGGAGCCGCGGGCGAGTACTGGGTCAACACCTACGCGCTCGACAAGCGGCCGCTGTACGTGCTGCCCGCACTCACGCTGCACGAGGCCGTGCCGGGGCACCACCTGCAGGGAGCGCTCGCGCGCGAGCTCGCGGGCGTCCCTCGCTTCAGGCTCAACTTCTATCCGCACGCCTTCGGCGAGGGCTGGGGCCTGTACGCTGAGAAGCTGGGCGAGGAGCTCGGCGTGTACCACACGCCCTACCAGCGTTTCGGTCGCCTGACGTACGAGATGTGGCGCGCCTGCCGCCTCGTCGTCGACACCGGCATGCACTCGCAGGGCTGGAGCCGGCAGCAGGCGCTCGACTTCCTCGCCGCCAACACCGCGCTCTCGACGCACGAGATCCGCACCGAGGTGGATCGCTACATCGCGTGGCCCGGGCAGGCGCTCGCCTACAAGGTCGGCGAGCTGAAGATCCTCGAGTTGCGAGCCCGCGCCGAGGCCGCGCTCGGTGAACGGTTCGACATCCGGGCCTTCCACGATGCCGTGCTCGCGAACGGCGGCGTGACGCTGCCGGTGCTCGAGCAGCAGATCGACGAGTTCATCGCGGGTTCCGGTCGAGCCGCGAAGTGATCCAGATCGCGAGCGCGGAGAGCAGGACGCCGGGCACCATCTCGTAGAGCGCGAAGATCGGGCCGCTGCCCTGCTTCCACAGGATCACGGTGAGTCCGCCCACGATCATCCCGGCGAGCGCGCCGTTGCGCGTCATGCGCGGCCAGTAGAGCGAAAGCACGATCGCCGGGCCGAACGCGGCGCCGAAGCCGGCCCACGCCCAGGCGACGAGGTCAAGCACCTTGTTCTCCGGGTTGAGCGCCAGCAGGTAGGCTAGCAAGGCGATGCCGAGCACCGCGCCACGGCCCACCCACAGCAGCTCGGCGCGACCCGGGTCGCTGCGGAACAGGCCCTTGTAGAAGTCCTGCGCGAAGGCCGAGGAGGCGACCAGCAGCTGCGCCGACGCGGTGCTCATGATCGCCGCCAAGATGCCCGCGAGGCACAGGCCCGCGAGCACCGGGTGCAGGTGCGTTGTGGCGAGCTGGATGAACACCTTCTCGGTGTCGGGCCCGGCGAGTGGCGGCAAGATCAGCGCGGCGCCCGCGAGGCCCACGACGATGGCCGCGAGCAGCACGACGATCACCCAGACCATCGCCACGCGCCGCGCGGTGGGCAGCTCCTCGACCGAGCGGATGGCCATGAAGCGCGCGAGGATGTGCGGCTGCCCGGGGTACCCGAGGCCCCACGCCAGCAGCGAGGCGATGCCGATCGCCCCGAGCGCCTCGCCGCCGCTGCCGAGGAAGGGATCGAGCAGCGCCGGCTCGCGCGCCTCGAGCGTGGCGAGCATGTCCCCGAAGCCGCCCGCCAGGCCGACGCCCATCGCGGCTACCAGGACCAGCGCGAAGAACATCAGCGTGCCCTGCAGCACGTCCGACCAGCTCACCGCGAGGAACCCGCCGAAGAACGTGTAGGCGAGCATGACGAAGCTGCCCCAGAACATCGCGTCGTGGTAGTGCATGCCGAACAGCGACTCGAACAGCCGCCCGGTCGCGACGAAACCCGAGCTCGCGTAGAAGGTGAAGAACACCAGGATCAGCAGCGCGGTGATCGTGCGCAGGACTCGCGAGCGATCGTCGAAGCGGCGCTCGAAGTAGTCGGGCAGCGTGAGCGAATCGCCGAGCTGCTCGGTGCGCACCCGCAGCGGCGCGGCGATGAACCGCCAATTGAGCCAGGTGCCGACGATCAGGCCGGTGGCGAGCCACACGGCGTCGAAGCCCGCCAGGTAGGCGAGGCCGGGCAGGCCCATGAGCAACCAGCCGCTCATGTCCGAGGCCTGCGCGCTGAAGGCGGTCACCCAGCTGCCGAGCGAGCGGCCGCCGAGGATGAAGTCCGCGAGGTTGGTGGTGCGCCGGTAGGCGACGAAACCGAGCACCAGGCACACGCCCATATACACGACGATGGTGCCGACGATCACGGGCAGGTTGTTCATTCTCGTGCGGCGCCGGACGGTCGTACGGACGCCCTCCCCCGAATCAGTGACATGCGCGGAGGATCTCGCGAGAGGGTCACGAGATGCAAAGAGAAATTCACGGAATCGTCACAAAGGTTCTGATTGGCGGTGCGACTCTCCGTGCGTCGACGCTGTCCCGCCCCCGGACAGCCCCCCGACACGCGGACCGCAGCGAGGCAGCATCAGCCGACTTTCGGCAGCAGGGACGGATGCAGTAAGCCCTCCCGATCGGGCCCGACGCGCCGGAGCAGGACACGACCCCCGTCCTGCTCCGGCGGCTCTTTGCCGGGACACGCCGCCGCCCTGCAACCCTCCGGTCCGCACCAGCATCCAAGAGAGCATCGCCCCTCTTTGCGGGATGTCCGCCATGAACACCGCCTCCCTGCGCATCGTCGCCCTGCTGGCCCTGCTCGCACTGCCGGTCACTGCCCTCGCCTGGGACCACGACTGCCGCTACTCCACCGACCGCAAGGCGAGCATCGACACGACCGGGGCCGCGCGCATCGAGATCATGGCGCGCGCGGGCGACCTCGTCGTGCGGCCGGCGAGCGGCCCGGTGCTCACCGCCGGGGGCCGCGCCTGCGCCTCCAGTAAGGCGTACCTCGACCAGACGCAGCTGCACGTGCGACGGCAGGGCGACGTCGTGCAGGTCCAGGTGCAGGTGCCCGACGAGATGAAGGGCATCGGGCTGCTGTACGCATCGCTCGACCTCACGGTGTCCGTGCCGGCCGAACTGCCCGTCGAGGTAACCGATTCGAGCGGCGACGTGACCCTCGAATCCGTGCGGGTCACGAAGGTGCTCGACAGCTCGGGCGACATCTCCGCCCGCGCTCTCAAGGGCGACGTCGAGATCGAGGACAGCTCGGGCGATGTACGCGTCGAGGAGACGGCCGGAGCGGTCCGCGTCAGCGACAGTTCGGGCGACGTCGTGATCCGCGGTGCGCGCGGCGTGCACATCCCGATGGACAGCTCCGGGGACATCGTCATCGACCGCATCTCAGGGGACGTGCGTATCGACCGCGACTCCTCCGGCGACATCCGGATCGCGGACGTCGGCGGCAGCGTCGACGTGCTGGCGGACGGCAGCGGCCAGGTGCGCGTGACGGGCGTCAAGGGCGCCGTGCAACTGCCGGCTGACTCCCACTGATCCCTTCGGCTTACGGACCGCTCAGCGAAGCTCGGCCAGCAGGCGTCCGATCATCGCCTCCGCCTGCGCGCCGTAGCCGCCGCCGAACAGGTTCAGGTGGTTGAGCACGTGGTAGAGGTTGTAGAGGTCCACGCGCCGCGGGGCGCCGGGAGCGAGCGGCCACTCGGCCTCGTAGGCCTGATAGAAGGCGCGGCCGAATCCTCCGAACAGCTGCGTCATGGCGAGGTCCGCCTCGCGGTCGCCGTAGTACACGGCCGGATCGTAGATCACCGGGTCACCTGAAGCATCGGCGGCCCAGTTGCCGCCCCATAGGTCGCCGTGCAGCAGCGAGGGCTGCGGGTGATCGCTGTCGAAGAACGCTGCGAGGAGTTCGCACAGCAGGCGTCCGCGCTCGATGAGCCGCCCGCCGTAACTGTGGCGTTCGACGAGGTCGAGCTGGAAGCCGAGCCGCCTCGCGGCGAAGAACCCCGGCCAGTCGTCCGTCCAGTCGTTGGGCTGCGGCGTGGCGCCAATGGTGTTGTCGCGGTGCCAGCCGAAACGCGGGGCGGTGACACGGTGCAGCTGCGCCAGCCCCGCACCCAGCGCCGAATCCGTGCGCGAGGTGGCGCTTCCGAACTCGATCCACTCGAGAGCCAGGAAGGCCTGCCCGGGCGCCGTGCCGACGCCCAGCACCCGCGGCACGCGCAACGCCGAGGCGCCGGCCAGTTCACGCAGGCCGTCCGCCTCGGCCGAGAACATCTCGAAGCGGCCCTCCGCGCCAAGCTTGACGAACAGCGCGCCGCCTTCGCTGTCCCACCGCACGCATTCGCTGATGCTGCCGCCGCCGACGCGCTCAGCCGGACCGGGCGCCACCCGTCGGCCCAGGCTTTGCGCAAGTGCGGCCGCCAGGCTCGCCGAAGGCGGCTCCACTGACGAGGCTCGCCTCACGCAGGGAACCACGGCGCGTCGGTGGGCTCGACTGCCTGGACATTGGTGCAGGCCATCGACACTCCCATGACGCGATACGGTTGCATCTCCCGAGTCCTCAGGAATTCCCCAGGCGTCATTCCCTGATAGTCCGGCGGTTCAGGTCGGCGCCACGAACCTCTGCAGCATCAACGTGAGTGCGAACAGGCCGAGGGCCGCGGCCGCCAGCACCGGCTGCCCGGCGTCGGCGATCACGAGCGCATCCCAGAGGCAGA
>Ga0316622_100004319_pt1 | contig 10416 bp, 10 predicted proteins | sample OWC_Aug_OW2_C1_D_FD_207646 | JGI IMG/M metagenome (GOLD analysis project Ga0316622, IMG submission 207646) | Wetland soil microbial communities from Old Woman Creek delta, Ohio, United States - OWC_Aug_OW2_C1_D5_C | ecosystem: Environmental > Terrestrial > Soil > Wetlands | place: USA: Ohio... | reverse complement strand
GCGCAGCCGCGCCCCTGCCGCGAGGCCGACCGGCGCGGTCGGCAGGTCGACGGTCGCTGGCGACGCGTCGGTGTTGATCGCCACCACGACGACGCGCCCATCGAGGACCCGGGCGTAGGCCCAGCTCTTGTCGGCGACGTGCAGGTTCACGGTCTTCCCCCGCCGGAGGGCGGGGGCCTCCTGCCTCAGCCGCAGCAGCGTCCGCACGTGCGCGTGCACCGCCTCCTCGTCGGCGGTGCGTCCCGCCGCCTCGAAGGCGTTGCGGGCGTCTCCCGGCCAGCCGCCCGGGAAGTCGCGGCGGTTGTCGGGGTCGCTCCCGCCGGGCAAGGCGATCTCGTCGCCGTAGTAGACGAGCGGGGTGCCGCGGGCGGTGGCGAGGAAGGTGAAGGCCGCCTTCAACGAGGCGACGCTCGCGCCCGGCTCGTTCATGAAGCGCGGCACGTCGTGCAGGCCGAGGAAGGTCACGAGCGAGGACGCGTCCCGGTACAGGTGGTCGCGGGCCAGCATCTTCGCGACCTCGCGCAGCGAGTCGCCCTTCGCGAACGAGTCGCGGATCCTGAAGTAGACCGGGAAGTCGAAGAGGGTGTCGATGCCGGAGTCGACGCCGTCGAAGCGAGCCGCGCCACCCTGGTAGAACGAGACGAGCGCGGGGTCGCCGTCGAACAGCTCCCCCACCACCCTGAGGTCGGGGTACTCCTTCTTGATCGCCGACATCCATTCCTTCCAGAAGCGGCGGTGGACGTAGGGCAGCGTGTCCTGTCGGATCCCGTCCACGCCGCTCACCCCCACCCACCACAGCGTGTTCTGGATCGTGTAGCGCGCCACCTCGGGATCGCCCTGGTCGAGGTCGGGCAGGATGTCGATGAACCAGCCCTCGAGGGTCGCCTTCTGCCCCTCGGGCGGCGAGTGCGGGTCCTGCAGCGTCCAGGTCTGCCACGTGTTGGCGAGGTGCTTCGCCGGCGTGCCGTAGTACCACGTGGGCGTCGGCGAATCGGCCACCCACGGGTGATAGGGACCGCTGTGGTTGGCCACCTGGTCCTGGATCACCTTGATGCCCAGCGCGTGCGCCCGGTCCACCATCTCCCGCAGCGTGGCGAGGTCGCCCAGGCGCTCCTCGACCGCGTAGAAGTCCACCGCGCCGTAGCCGTGGTAGTCGGTGATCGCCTGGCCGTCGTAGGTCTCGCGCTGGTTCAGGTGGTTGACGTTGTCGTACCAGGGATTGAGCCAGATCGCGGTGACGCCGAGGTCCTTCAGGTACGGCAGGCGATCGATGACGCCGCGCAGGTCGCCGCCGTGGTAGTAGCGGCTCTTCGTCCGGTCGAGGAGCCCCTTCGACACGGCGGGGTCGTCGTTCCCCGCGTCGCCGTTCGCGAAGCGATCCGGCATCAGCAGGTAGATCGCGTCGTCCGGCGAGAAGCCCTGGAACCGCCCCTGGCGCGGCAGCGGCGGGAGGATCTCGAGCGGGATGGTGGCCGCCCCCGCCGCGGTCCGGATGCCGATCGTGCGCGGGCCGGCCACCGCCTTCGGGTCGATCGCCACGTCCACGAAGAGATACGTCCCCGCGTCGTTCACCTTCACCGGGCCCGTCTTCAGCCCCGGCGTGGCGCCCGTCACCTCGGCCCCGAGGAGGTTCCGGCCGCGCACCAGCAGCCGCACCGGGTCGATCGAGTGCCCCGGCCACCAGCTGGGCGGCTCGACCTTGAGGATCTCGGGCGGAGGCGCGGCCGCAGCGGCGAGCGGAAGAGCCAGGATGACCGCGGCGAGGGCCGAGAGAATCGTGCGCGTCATGGGGCGTCTCCTCCTCGTGGTCCGGCCAGCATACTCCGACCTGTTTCTCGAGCGGAAGATGCGGTGATGCTTGGCGCGGGCCGCCGAACATCTGTCCGGCCCCCGGGTGTCTCTGAGCGGGGCCCCGCCCTCCTTCGAGCCTGTTTCGGGCGGAGGCGGGGCGGTCCGAGACCGCGACTTCGAAGACGGCCTTCCCAGGTCCCCGGCAATGCGCGTATCGTTCTGAGGGGATGGGCTCCGCCTCGAAGCTGCCATCCCCGTTGTTCGGTGGACCCGTCGGGGGCGCGGTGCTGCCTCCCGAGCGTTGATCGGGCAATAGTCCGCTGTTCCCGAGTGCTGAAGGGAGGCTGCGATGAGAAGGGCTCTGCGCCAGGGCGTCCTCGTGGGCGCGTCGGTCTTCGCCGCGTCCGGGGCGGGGGCGGCGCCTCCGACACCACTGAAGACAGCCCATGACCTGGCGGTCGCGCACGCCGCCTGGCCCCAGGGGCGCTCCTGGATCGAGGCGAACAAGGCCGGGGCGGGCCAGCTCGTGATTCCCGTCCTGAACCGATGCCTCCCGAAGTCCCCGGAGGACGAGCTCACGGCGTTCTCGATCTATCTGCGACTGTCGCAGAAGGGCAGGATCCTGGAGGTCGTCACGGACCTTGATGCCGCCCTTGGTCGCTGCATGACCCACGAGGCCCGCGAAATCCAGCTGCCCGAAGCGCCACGTGAGGACTTCTGGATTCAGGTGAATCTCGCCGCGGGGCTGTGAGCCCGAGGAGAGGGAACGATGGCTGCTCTTGCGGCGCCGCTGGTCCGGGCGACCGGCAAGAGAGCGTCGGGCGCTGACTCATGAGACCTGCTGGAGCCCTGCCGACGACCTTGATCGCGACCCTGGGCTGGCTGCTCGCTGCCGGCGCGGTCGTGGCCGCCGATCCGGCGAGAGAGAAGGAGGACGCCGTCCTCGAGGCCACGTTCCGGCAGCAGATCCAGGAGCACCTGGACGCGACAGAACGCGCCCGGCGCACGGTCGTGTGCATTGCCATCGACCCCGGGGGAGCACCGCAGAGCCCCAGTCGCGAGTTCATGGCGCGCCTGGCCGGAGAGCGGTCGGTACGCCGGGCCGCGGAGTGCGACCCGCGGCCGACGGGGGCCGTCGAGGCCATGACCCTTCGCCCGGCCATCATCGTGACGGCCGGGCCGATCGAGTGGATCGCCGACGACGAGGCCTGGGTGGCGGTGACCTACTTTCGCAGCTCGAGTCAGTCCGCCCACCGGAGGTATCGCGTGGTGCGGGAGCGCGAGGGCTGGATATCGCTGGGGCCGATCCTGCTCGACGGTCCGGCGTAGGGAACGGGCAGGCCGGGGCGGAAGGGACCTCCAAGGAGGCGGTGAATCCGTGGACCCGGCAACCCCCATCCCCGTGATCGAGACGCCGCGGCTGGCGCTACACCGCCTGACGACGGACGACGCCGACTTCATCCTCGAGCTGCTCAACGAGCCGGCGTTCCTCCGCCACATCGGGGACAAGGGGGTGAGGACCCGGGCGGACGCCTGCCAGTACATCCTGGCCGGGCCCGTGGCGAGCTACGACCGCTTCGGCTTCGGGCTCTACCGGGTGCAGCGGAAGGACAGCGGGGAGCCGATCGGGATCTGCGGCCTGCTGAAGAGAGAGTCGCTCGAGGACGTGGACGTGGGGTTCGCCTTCCTGGCGCGTGCCTGGGCGCAGGGGTTCGCGCTCGAGTCCGCTTCCGCCGTGCTGGCCCACGGGCGAAGCACCTGGGGCCTGAAGAGGATCCTGGCCGTCACCTCCCCGGACAACGAGGCCTCGATGCGCCTGCTGGGAAAGCTCGGCTTCCGGTTCGAGCGGATGGCGCGACTGTCCGACGGGGCTCCGGAGGTCAGGGTGTTCGCTTCGGGCGCCTGACGCTACTCGGTTTCCTCTTTCTTCACCCGCAGGGTGAGCAGCGCCGCGAGCAGCATCGACACCCCCCCGAGCAGCAGGGCCTTCGTGGCGTCGTTGCCGAGGTAACGCTCCATCACCCAGCCGAGCCCGACCGAGGCCAGGATCTGGGGCAGCACGATGAAGAAGTTGAAGACGCCCATGAAGAAGCCCATCCTCGCGGCGGGCAGGGCGTTCGACAGCATGGCGTAGGGCATGGCGAGGATACTGGCCCACGCGACGCCGACGCCCAGCATCGAGGCGAGGAGCAGCGACGGCTCCCGGACGACGAGGACCGACAGGAGGCCCAGCCCGCCGAGGGTGAGGCAGGCGATGTGGATGGAGCGGGCGCTGAAGCGCTTCACCAGGGCCAGGAGCAGGAACGAGAAGCCGAACGCCACGAGGTTGTAGGCCGCGAAGCACACGCCGGCCCACGAAACCCCTTCCTGGTAGCGACGGGCCGAGGCCAGGCGCTCGACGAGGGCGCCCGAGGCGGACTCGAGACTCGCCACGGCGGCGGGCGCACCGGGCGCGAGGCCATTCTGCCCGAGCAGCGAGGCGACGGTGCGGACCATCGGGTTCGCCCGGTCGGCCTCCGAGGCCGGCGCGCCACCGTCCGCGAGGGAGCCTTCCAGGGCCCGGGCGAGGTCGGCGGCGGTGATCCGCGCCCCGGGGTCGAGCGGCGGGGCCTTCAGGCCGAGCATCGTCATCAAGCCGTCCAGGGCCCCTCCCCCGCCTTCCCCCACCGGCGCGGTGGCCGTCACCTGCCGCTTGAGGTCCTCGTACGCGCGCGCGGCGCGCGCCCCCGCGTCGAGGAGCGGGGCGTTCGGCGCCTCGTCGAGCGCCTGGTCCACGGTCGCGTTCGAAGCGCCGAGGGGCGCGCCCCGGAAGATGCCCTTCGCCACGCCGGGGGCGAAGTAGATCCACAGGCAGAAGAGGCCGAACCACGTGAAGAACTGGACGGCCGCCAGCTTCTTCATGGGCCCCGGCATGGAGCCGATGCCCTGGAAGATCTCGCGGAAGGCGTGGGACAGGCCGGAGGTCTCTCGCTTGGCCTTCTCGAACGCCGCGAGATCCTCGGGCGGGTACTCGGGCGTGGTGAGGACCGTGTACAGCACGCCGAGGAAGAAGACGAAGGCCCCGATCGTGAACGCGACGTGGACGGTGGGCGGGATCGCGCTCTCGACCGTGGACTCTCCGCTGATGCCGAAGCCGCGGGTCAGGACGTAGGGCAGGGCCGAGGAGAGCACCGCGCCCGCGCCGATGAGCAGGCTCTGCATGGCGAAGCCGCTCTTGCGCTGGTCGTGCGGCAGCATGTCGCCGACGAAGGCGCGGAAGGGCTCCATGCTCACGTTGACGGAGGCGTCGAGTATCCACAGGAGGCCGGCGGCCATCCAGAGGGCGCTCGAGTTCGGCATGGCGAGCAGAGCCAGGCTGGCCGCGATCGCGCCCCCGAGGAAGTAGGGGCGGCGGCGGCCGAGCCGGTTCCAGGTCCGGTCCGAGAAGTAGCCGATGATCGGCTGCACGATGAGGCCCGTCAGCGGCGCCGCCAGCCACAGGATGGGGATCTCGCTCTCGCGCGCCCCGAGGTACTGGTAGATGGCGCTCATGTTCGCCATCTGCAGCCCCCACCCGAACTGGATGCCGAGGAACCCGAACGACATGTTCCAGATCTGCCAGAAGCTGAGTCGAGGTTTTTCCATCAGCAGTCTCCAGGGGCCGTTACGGCCGGGCGCATTGTGGCCGGCGCCCGGGGGTTCCGCAATCCCTGCGCCCCGCTCTGCCCGCCGCCAGCCGCGGGCGCCGGAGGCCGGTACCCGCTACGAGGCGGGCGGCCTGGCGGGCAGGCAGCGCCCGGAGCCCTCGGTGAGGGCGCGGAGCCTCGCGCGGATGTCCGGGTGGAGGTCGGACGCCGTGAAGCGCCACCGCCAGTTGCCGCCGGCGCGGCCGGGCAGGTTCATGCGGGCCTCGCCCCCCGCACCCAGCAGGTCCTGCAGCGGCACGATCGCGGTGTCGGCCACCGAGACGAAGAGGGTCCGGATGAAGTCCCAGTGGACGGCGGTCCCGTCCCCGCCGCAGTAGGCGAGCGCGCGCTCGTGCTCCCGCGCGACCTCCGCCGCCGTGCGGGTCGAGTTCCCCACTCCCGCCGTCCACCAGCCCACGACGGTGTCGTTGTCGTGGGTGCCGGTGTAGACGACCTTGTTCCTCGGGTAGTTGTGGGGCAGGAAGTCGTTGGCCTGCGCGTCCGTGCCAAAGGCGAACTGCAGGATGGCCATGCCCGGGAAGTCGTATCCGTCGCGCAGGGCCTCGACCTCAGGGGTGATGACGCCGAGGTCCTCGGCCACGATCGGCAGCTGCCCGAGGGCGGCCCGGAGCGCCTCGAAGAACGCGGTGCCCGGGCCCTTCACCCACCGCCCGTCGATCGCCGTCTCCGCCTCGCCCGGCACCTCCCAGTACGCCTCGAAGCCCCGGAAGTGGTCGAGCCTCACGGCGTCCACGAGCGCGAGGACGGCGCGGAACCGGTCGACCCACCAGGCGTAGCCGGTGCGCGCGAGCGCGTCCCAGCGGTAGAGGGGGTTGCCCCACAGCTGGCCGGTGGCGCTGAAGTAGTCGGGCGGGACGCCGGCCTGCAGGGACGGCCGACCGTCCGCGGCCAGGTGGAAGATCTCCGGGTGGGCCCAGACGTCCGCGCTGTCCTGGGCGACGAAGATCGGGATGTCGCCCATGATGCGGATGCCGCGCTCGTGGGCCTGGCGCCTCACGTCGGCCCACTGCTCGAAGAACAGCCACTGCTCGAACACGACCTCGAGCGCCTCGCGCCCGAGCTCCCGCCGCGCGCGCGCGAGCGCCTCCTCGTCCCGGTTCACGAGCGCGCGGTCCCAGCTGCTCCAGGCCGTCCCGCCGTTCGCGCGCTTGAGGGCCATGAAGAGGGCGAAGTCGCGGAGCCAGGCCGCCTGCTCGTTCGTGAAGGCCTCCAGGGCCGCGCGGCGCGGCGGCGGCGCCTTCTTCTCGAAGGCGGCGAAGGCCTTCGCCAGGAGCGGCCGCTTGAACTCGATCACGGGCCCGAAGTCCACCTCCCGCTCCGGGAAGGCGGGCCGCTTCTTCAGGTCGGAGGCGGCCAGGAGGCCCTCGTCGCAGAGGCGGTCGACGGAGACGAGCAGCGGGTTCCCCGCGAACGCCGAGAAGCACTGGTAGGGAGAGTCGCCATAGCCGGTGGGACCGAGGGGCAGGACCTGCCAGAGGGCCTGGCCGGTCTCCCGCAGGAAATCCAGGAAGGCCGTCGCCTCGGGCCCTAGCTCGCCGATGCCGTTCGGTCCGGGCAGCGACGTGGGGTGAAGGAGTATCCCGGCGGCTCGCTCGCCCACGGCTACTCGATCTTGACGAGCACGGACTGGTTGAGCAGGTTGCCCCGGTCATCCTTCATCTGGACGTTGACCGCCAGCTGGGCGGGTTGGCGGAAGTCGGGCAGGATGTAGCTCGACGTCTGGGACACGGTCAGCGAGCCGAGGGCCTCGACCCTCTTGCTCCCGACGAAGACGAGGAGGTCGGCGCTGTCGAAGTAGGTGAGGGCGACCTGCAGCCCGGTCTCCGGGTCGTAGATCTGCGAGCTCACGAAGAGGACCTCGCCCCCCAGGCCGTTCACCTCGGTGATCACGACCTTGTAGCCCACCGAGATGGCGCCGGTGAGGGGGTTCTGGGAGCCGGGCACGGGGTTCGGGTCGACCGTCACCTCGATGACGGCCCGGCTCGAGCCGGGGTTCGTGACGGTGTCCTCCCCGCACGCCGGCGCGAGCAGCGCGACGGCCAGGACGAGAGCGAGTCGGCGACGCAATGCCATGGTCGGCCTCAAGCCTTCGGCTTCGGGGGCGGCAGCTCGGTCGCCTCGCAGGCGGAGGCGAAGCCGGAGCGGTTGTGGGAGCCGTCGCAGAAGGGCTTGTTGGCCGACTCCCCGCAGCGGCACAGCGACACGACCGTGCGCCCGGCGAGGCCCCAGCTCCTGCCGCCCTCGTCCTGGAGCGCGATGTCGCCCTCCAGGCGCAGCGGGCCGTTGTTCCTGACCGTGATCTTGAAGTCCGACATGGAGGCTCCTGGTAATTGCGGCGCAGTCAACTCGTCATTCTAGCCCAGAATTCCGGCCCGCCCGTCCGCCCGAGGATCGAGCCGCTCCCGCGCCGGCCGGCGCGCTCAGGGCCTGGCGGGAGACTCTCCCGTCATCGCCTGGTAGAACGAGGCGAGGCTGTCCTCGCGCCCTCTCTGGAACCTCTTGTACACCCGGCCCACCGGGTTGCACCCGCGGCCGTCCGGCATCTCGATCGCGATCGGGGAACTGGCCACCTTGCCCATGCCCAGCTCGTCCGTGCTCCGCCAGCGCCCGCCGGCGTGCCGCACCAGCACCTCGCCCACGTAGCAGCCCATCGAGAAGAGCAGCGGCTGCAGCGCCTCGAACCGCTGGTCGCGCCGCAGGTCGTCGATGATGCCGTCCAGCTGCTTCAGGCTCGGGACGGCGTAGTCGAGGGTCACCCCGTAGTTCTCCTGGACGACCGGCACCGCCATCGCGGCGATCTCGGCGGCGTTGGCGGCCGAAGGCGTCAGGCTCATTCCGCCATTTTCCACCACCCCGCCGCCCCGCGCACGCCTGGCCGAAGCTGCTAGGGGAGCTCGATCGAGAGGGGGCGCCAGGAGGCGGGGTCGTTGAGGAGGCCGTGGCCGTAGCTCACGATCTCCAGGCGGGTCGGCGTGACCCGGATCAGCACGTAGTCGTCTCCGCGGTTCTTGTCCTTGTAGAACGCGGCCCAGTCCTCTTTCCAGCGCTTCGCCTTCTCGGTCGGGTCGCTCACCACGACCGCCCTCCCCAGCAGGGTCACGTAGCCCGGCCCTGCGGGCTCGTAGTAGTAGAGGGTGACTCGCGGGTCCTTCCGCACCTCCGCCACCTTGCGGGTGATCGGGTTCGTGGCGATCCAGACCGTCATGTCCTCTTCCGGGAGGAACGCGTCGATGGCCCGGGCCTGCGGGTGGCCGTCCCCGCCAATCGTGACCAGGGCGCAGTAGCGCGCCTTCTTCATCAGCTCCCGCGCCGCCTCGAGAATGGCCGGCCGCCCCGGGGACTCGACCCTCGGCGCCTGCGCCGAGGCCCGGGAGCCGGCCGCGATCATCGCCAGCACCGCCACCACGGTCCTTCGCTCCATGGGCACCTCCCTCCCGGCGTCCCCGTGCGTCCCCGGGGGGCACCGGCGCACCCGCGCCATCATTCAACGGGGGCCTCGGCGCCCGCAAATCCCGCACCACCGGGCCGCGGGTTAGACTCACGCAATGCCCTCCCCCGCGGACCTTCGCCTGCACGCCGTCCACGCCGGCGCCGGCGCGCGCTTCGGCGAGCGCCGAGGCCAGCCGGTGGTCGTCTCCTACGCGGACCCCGCGGGCGAGTACGCGGCCGCGCGCGCGACCACGGCGCTCGTGGACCTGCCGTCGCGCGCGGTGCTCGAGGTGTCCGGCCCGCAGCGCCAGAAGTTCCTGCAGGGGATGCTGAGCCAGGACGTCGCGGCGCGGCAGCCGGGCCAGGGCGCCCACGCGGCGCTGATGAGCGCGAAGGGCGCGGTCCAGGCCCTCCTGCGCGTCCTGGTCGAGAAGGACGTCATCATCCTCGAGACGGACCTCGACCGGATCGGTCCGGTGCAGAGGACGCTCGAGCACCACCGCGTCGCCGCCCCGGTCCGCTTCGCGGCCCGCCCGACGACGGTCCTCGCCCTCCTCGGGCCGGAGGCCGCGCGCGTGCTGGGCACCGCCGGGGTGGACTCCCCGCCCGCGAGTCCCGGGGAGCACCGGGTCGTCGCGATCGCGGGCCACCCGGTGCGCCTCGTGCGCGCCGGCGACCTGCCGGGCGGAGGCTTCGTCCTGCACGTGGCGCCGGAGAGCTCGGCGGCCGTGTGGGAGGCCCTGCGCGCGTCAGGGGCGCGTCCCGCGGGGTACGACGCTCTCGACGCCCTTCGGGTCGAGGCGCTGCGGCCCTGGTACGGTCCGGACGTGACCGAGGAGAACCTCCTCCACGAAACGGGCCTCGTCGCCGAGTGCCACTCGCCCACGAAGGGGTGCTACGTCGGCCAGGAGGTGGTCGCACGCCTCGAGGCCCGCGGCGGCAATGTCAACAAGGCCCTGCGCGGGCTGCGCCTGTCGGCGCCGGCCACGGCCGGCGCCGCCGTCCGCGCCGAGGGCCGGGAGGTCGGGCGGGTGACGACGGCGGCCGTCTCGCCGCGGCTGGGCCCGATCGCCCTGGCCTACGTCCACCGCGGCCACCTCGCCCCCGACACCGCCGTCGAGGTCGAAGGCGCCCCGGCCACGGTGGTGACGACTTTCGAGAATCGGGCCGCGGACGAGGGCGCTACCGCAACGCCGGCCCCGGGAGCGAGACCGTGAAGATCTACACGAAGACCGGAGATCTCGGCGAGACGAGCCTTCTCGGCGGCACGCGCGTCCCCAAGGACCACCTCAGGGTCGCCGCCTACGGGGACGTCGACGAGACGAACGCCGCGCTCGGCGCGGTACGCGCCCTCGCGCAGCCCCCTCTCGAGCGGCTGCTCTTCGCCCTCCAGAAGGACCTCTTCGCGATCGGCGCCCAGCTCGCCGACCCGAGCCACAAGGTGGCCGCGAAGCGCGCCAAGGCCGCGGTCACCGCCGCCCACGTGCGCCGCCTCGAGAAGGCCATCGAC